>Ga0068863_100002823_pt1 | contig 17204 bp, 12 predicted proteins | sample KBSSwiS62_FD_66596 | JGI IMG/M metagenome (GOLD analysis project Ga0068863, IMG submission 66596) | Switchgrass rhizosphere microbial communities from Kellogg Biological Station, Michigan, USA - KBS Switchgrass S6-2 | ecosystem: Host-associated > Plants > Roots > Rhizosphere > Soil ...
TCCAGGCGTCCGAGGCTGGCGCTGCGCCGTCTCATCGTCGCAATCCTGCTGCTCGTCACGGCCGCGTCGACGCACGGCGAAGATCCGCCGGCTCTCCAAAAGCTCGACGGCGCGTCCTTCTCGCTTGCGTTCCTCAAGGGAAACATCGTCGTCCTCGATTTCTGGGCATCGTGGTGCGTCCCCTGCCGCACAAGTTTTCCGTTCTTCGACTCACTCCAGCGCAAATACGCGTCCCAGGGCCTCGCCGTCGTCGGCCTCACGCTCGAGGAAGACGGCGACGCCGTTGCCGCGTTCCTGGACGACATCCCCGTCGACTTTCAAATCCTTCGCGATCCCTCGGGCAGAGCCGGCGAGGCCTTCGACGTCGTCGCCATGCCCACGACGTTCCTTCTCGACCGGGAGGGCAAGGTGGCCGCGCGGTTTGAGGGCGGTGACAAGAAGACGCATGCGCAGCTCGAAACGGCCGTTGCGACGCTGGTCGCCGGCGGCACGCTGCCGCCTGGAACGGGCGTGCGCATCTCGAAGGATCTTGCGGCGACGGGCAGCATCAAGGCCTGGCAGCGCGGCTACCTGGCCGACCCGATCATGAGCCTGGACGGCGACCCGGTGACGCGGCTCTTCAAGGAGCACATCCACGCCAGCAAGGAGGCCGCCGCCGGAGACGGCGGCGCTTCCGGAGGCGGTTGTGGCTGTAACTGACGCGCCGACGAGGCGGGGGCGTCGGCGCGCGCGGCGCGCGGCCCGCCAGGTGCCCTGGATCGCCGCCGGCCTCGGCGCCCTTGCCGCGCGCGACGCCCACGGCCAGTCGTCCGTCAACACGCAGTTTCTCCTCTACAAGGAGTCGGGCGGACGCACACAGGTCCTGAACCCGGTGATCCTGTGGAACCAGGATTTCGGGAAGTCCGGCGGGGAGCTGGCCCTCACGCTCGGCTACGACTCGATCTCGGGAGCTTCTCCCACCGGGGCATATCCGACGTCCGACGTGACCACCTCGGCGTCGGGCACCGTGACGGCCAGCGGAAACATCCCGCAGGCGCAGTACCAGGACACGCGCAAGTCCGTGGGGCTGACCTATGACCGCCGCTTCGGAGCCAACCTGCCGACGGTGAGCCTGAACTATGCCAAGGAGAACGACTACACCGCGCGCGGGATCGGAATCACCGATGCATGGACGCTCCTGGACGGGCGCGCCACCCTCCACGTCGGCCTGGCGCTCTCCCACGACATCGTCTCCCCGGTCAAGAACCCGGAGACCAACCCGCTTGGCCCGGACCTGAATTATCCGAAGAACACCAACGGCTACTCCCTCGGCTGGACCTGGGTGTTCGGCGAGCGGGACCTGGGCGACATCTCCTTTTCGCTGATGAACCTCTCCGGCTACCTGACCGACCCGTACAAGGTCGTCCCCCTCGGCGTCGACGGAGCCGAGACCACGCCGGAGTTGCGCCCGAGCACGCGGTCCCGGCGCATCGTCGTCGCCAAGTACAGCCACTACTTCCTCTGGGACGGCTCGATCAACGTGCTCTACCGCTTTTACAACGACGACTGGTCGATCACCGCCAACACGATCGACATCACCTACAACCAGAAGGTCGGTCCCGACTGGATCGTCTCTCCCGAGCTCCGGTTCTACACGCAGACCGGCGCCTCGTTCTTCGCGAACAAGTTCCGGGTGCCGCAGACGTACATGTCGGCCGATTACCGGCTCTCTCCCTTCGGGAGCTTCCTGGCCGGACTGACCCTCTCGCGCCGTCTCTACGACTCGATCACTGCGAACGTCGGTTTCACGGTCCTGTCCCAGCACAGCAACGACCCGATCACCCTCGTGACGACGACTCCCGGCGAGCGCGGCGCAACGTCCGTGTCCGCCGCCGACATGAACGTCACGACGGTCACGGTCGGTTTCCTGTGGTTCTACTGACACACCAGGCCGGGCGCGTCCTTTACACCCGCCGCTTCCCACTCATGGGCGGCGGCGCGACGGTCGAGTTCGTGGACGACGGCGGCGTGGAGCGGGCGGAGCGGCTTGCGCGCGCCGTCGAAAGCGAGGCCCGCCGCATCGAGGCGAAGTTCTCGCGCTACCGCGAAGCGAGCGTCGTTTCCGAGATCAACCGCAACGCCGGGCGGACGCCGGTCGCCGTGGACGAAGAGTGCGAGATGCTCGTGCGCGCGGCCCTCGACATGGCGCACATGACGCAAGGCCGGTTCGACCCCACCGTCGGTGCATTGCGCCGCGCCTGGGACTTCAAGACGAGCCGCGTCCCGTCCGCCGCCGAAGTCGCGGCGCTCCTGCCCCTCGTCGACGCCGAAGCGGTGGCGGTGCGCGACCGCACCGTCTTCCTGCGCAAGCCGGGGATGGAGATCGACCTCGGCGGCGTCGGGAAGGAATACGCGGTCGATCGCGCGGCGCAGATCCTCGAGGCGGAGGGCATCCGCTCGGCCATCGTCAACTTCGCCGGCGACGTGCGCACGATCGGGAACCGCGGCGACGGCCACCCCTGGAAGGTCGGCGTCGCCGACCCTCTGGACCGCGGACGCTGCCGTTTCGCCGTTCGTGCGCTCGGTGGCGCGGGCATCGCCACGTCCGGGGACTACGAGCGGGGCTTCGTCAAAGACGGCGTCCGTTACCATCACATTCTCGACGCGCGAACGGGATGGCCGGCCCGGGGCCTCTGCTCCGTCACCACGATCGCGGCGACGGCCTTTCGCGCGGGCCGATTCGCGACCGCGGCCTTTCTCCTCGGCGCGGAAGCGGGCCTCGCGCTCCTCGAGGACGCGGCCGGCGTGGAAGGAACACTGATCACGGACGCGGGCTCCCTTCTGACGACCACCGGGATGACTCTCCTCTCGGACCTGCCCGGAAGCCTCTGGGCTGCGCTGCAGTCGTTCTGAGGAGGCGGCGGCGGCCCAGTACCGATCCGGATAGGGGTCAGGACCGGGGCGCGACCGCGCGGGGTCCGCTCGGAGCCGACGAGCAGCCGTCGGTTCCGGGTGGGCAGCGAAGGATGGGTGCGGCGCGCCCCGACTGGCTGCCGCGCGCGAGCCGCAGCTCCCACACGCCGCGCCCGAACGTGGCGATCCGGATCGCCGACCCGTCATCGAGGACCTGCGCGTCCTCGACCGACGTGGCGGGCAGGCCCGCCCCGGCCGAAGACCAGCTGCGACCTCGATCGGTCGACCGGAACAAGCCGACGCCGGTTCCGCAGTAGAGGGTGCTGGAATCCTTGGGGTCGATGCGGACGACCAGCGCGGGCGCTGCGGGCAGGCCGGTCGAGAGCGGCTCCCAGTGCGCGCCGTCCGAGGTCCCGTAGACGCTGAGGCCGTCCGTCGTGGCCAATGCGGCATAGGCGACGGAGGCGTTTGCCGGGTCGATCGCGATGCGATTGACCATGGCGCCCGGAAGTCCTCCGCTCGCGGAAGTCCAGCTCTGTCCCCCGTTGGCGGTTCGATAGATCTCGGGGCCCTTTCCGGCCATGAGCACGAGGGACTGCGACGGCGCCACGGCGATCGTGCCGACGGTTTCGGCGCTCCAGCTCGTCCCCACGATCGCCGTGGGAAGCGGTGACCAGGTCTCACCGGCATCCGACGTGCGCCAGATCCGCGTCGAGCCCGTGTACATCGTCGTCGGCTGGCTAGGGTCGGGCACGAACAACGTACGGAAGGGAACCCGCTCGTCCGCATCGTAGGGCGGCGTGATCGCTTCCGGCTCGGCGTCCTGGCCGGAAGATTCGAAGAGGCGGTAGAGCTCGCCGACCTGCATCGATGTGTACGTCACCTTCGCCGGCAGAGCCTGAGCCGCGCAGTCGAAGCCATCCCCTCCGGTCAAAGGCGCCCAGCTGGAACCGCCGGCGTCGGCGCGCGCGGAGGTGCCGTTGTCCTGCGCGCCGGCCAGGATCCGGTTCGGACTCGAAGGGTCGTTCGCCACCGAGTAGTACTGCCGCGTCACCAATCCGTCGTTCCGTGCGGCGGCGGTCACCCCTCCATCCTGGCTGCTCCAGATTCCGCCGTCGTTGGCGACCCAGAGCGTCGAGCCCTGGATGCGCAGGTCGTGGACGTCGGCGTGCGTGTTCGCAAACGGAGTCCACGTCGCCCCGCCGTCGGTCGAGCGGATCGTGGCCACTCCTCCCGCGACCACGAGTTCGGGGCTGCCCGGGACCACGGCGAGCGTGTTGGCCCAGAAGCCGGAGCCTCCCAGGTATTGGACCGGGGAACTCCGCACGGAGTCGAGGTCGGTCCACGATTGGCCGCCGTCCATCGTCCGGAAGATGTGCGATCCGCCCGAAATCTCGCAGGCCGCATACAGACGCGCCGGATTGGAAGGGCTCACGGCGAGCGAGAGTCGGACTCCGGCCACCGGGATGCCGTTGCTGCGCAGGGCCCAGCTCGCTCCGCCGTCTTCCGACTTCCAGACCTGCGTGGTTCCGGTCGCGGCGTAGAGGACCGCGGGGTCCGCGGTGCGCACCAGGTCGGTCACGACGAGGCCCTCCAGGAATCCCGTCCACGTGGCGCCGCCATCGGTCGACCGCAGGCCCCCCGCGTCCGTGGCCGCGACCACCTCCAGCGGGCGGTCGGGGTGGACGGAGATCCGGTAAAAGGAATTGGCAACGACCTCCGACGGCAGCACCCAGTGCGCACCGCCGTCGGTCGAGGTGAGCAGCCCGATTCCCGGCATCCCCACCGGTTCCCCCGTGCCGAGATAAATCCTTTCGGGCTCGGACGGCGCGAGTGCGATCGCGCCCACGGCCAGATCCGGCAGGTCGTCCGTCAACGGGATCCAGGACCCCCCGTCATCGACGCTCTTCCAGACGCCTCCTCCGGCCGCCCCGGCGTAGAGGGTTCCCAGCACCGTCGGATGCGGAGCCAGCGACGTCATTCGTCCGGCCCCGTTGGTCGGACCGAGCGAGACCCAGCGGTCGGCGGCGGCGTCTTTCGGGGCGAGGTCCCGCTGCTGCCCGCGGCGTCGTTCGTACTCCCGGCGCGCGCGCTCCAGTCGCGCGGCCGGTCCGCTCTCCCCGAGCGTTCCATGCTGGCGCAGATACAGCTCGACGCGCGCGGCGATGCTCGCAGTTTCCTCGTCGTCCCTCTCGACGCGCCGCTCGCCGCGCTCGGACGATGCGTGGGCGGCCGCTTCGTATGGCAGACGGGAAGGCGCCGCAAGGAAAACTGCGAGGACGAGCGGCTTGAGCTTCACGCCCTGCGAAATTGCAAGATCCCTGCCCCGAAAGCGGCACGCACATTGCACTACGGGGAGGCAGGAGAGGTGTCGGCGAGCGTTAAAAGGGCCGTAGTATCGGCCGGAGTGACGATCCCCAACATCGCGAGTCCGGAATTCAAGGCTGACCCCTACCCTTTCTACGCCCGCCTCCGCGACGAGTCGCCCGTGTTTCGGATCGAGCTGCCGACAAGACAACCGGCGTGGCTGATCACTCGGTACGACGACGTTGCGGTGGTCTTGAAGGACGAGCGCTTTGCCAAAGACCGGGGCAACGCGCTCTCGCCCGGGCCAGCGGGCAAGGAGCCGTGGGTTCCCGGTCTGTTCCAGCCGCTGACGCGCAACATGCTCGACGTTGACCCGCCGGATCACACGCGGCTGCGGCAGCTCGTTCACAAAGCGTTCACGCCCCGATTGATCGAGCGACTCCGCGACCGAATCCAGGTCCTCACGGAAGAGTTGATCGCGGCGGCTGCGATGCGGCGCCGGGTGGATCTGATCGCCGACTTCGCGCTGCCGATTCCCACGACGATCATCGCGGAGATGCTCGGGGTGCCCGCATCGGACCGCCACCGGTTCCATCGCTGGTCGCGCAGGATCGTCGCGTCGGCCCCGTCGGGCTGGAGGATGCTGCCGGCGATTCCGAGCGCGATCGCCTTTCTGCGCTACATCCGCAGGCTCGTCAAGGCCCGGCGTTCGAGCCCCCGCGACGATCTGGTGACGGCGCTGGTGCAGGCGGAGGAGGAAGGGGCCCGACTCAACGAGGACGAGCTCGTCGCCATGATTTTCCTGCTGCTGATCGCGGGACACGAAACGACCGTCAACCTGATCGGGAACGGCATGCTCGCGCTCCTGCGCCACCCCGACCAGCTGCAACGCCTCCGCGACGAGCCCGGGATGATCAAGGTCGCGGTCGAGGAACTGCTGAGGTTCGACGGCCCGCTGGAGACGGCGACCGAACGCTACGCCCGTCAGGACGTCGAAGTCGCGGGGACGATCATCCGTCGCGGAGAGCTGGTCTATGCGGTGCTCGGCTCCGCCAACCGGGACGAGCGACAGTTCCCCGATCCCGATCGGTTGGATCTTTCCCGCGAACCGAACAGGCATCTGGCCTTCGGTCTCGGGGTCCACTACTGCCTCGGAGCGCCGCTCGCTCGGCTCGAGGGCCAGATCGCGATCGGCACGCTGGTGAGCCGGCTGCCGAATCTTCGGATGACGCAGCGACGCCTTCGCTGGCGTCGCAGCCTGGTGCTGCGCGGTCTCGCTGCCTTGCCCGTAGAGCTGTAGACCTGCGCGCGTTCGCCGGTGGGGAATGGCTCCTGCCCCGAGCCGGGGCCGAGAGAGTTGGCGGCCCCAACGGGAATCGAACCCGTGCTCCGGCCTTGAAAGAGCCGTGTCCTAACCGTTAGACGATGGGGCCGTCGCTCGAAAAATAGCATGGCCGCCAAAAGGGAATCGAACCCGTGCTTGGGCCTCCGGGGGTTCGGGGGCCGCAAGGCCCCCGGCTCAAAGGCGCCAGCCGTGGCGGCCGCGAATCGGACGTGTCCTAACCGTTAGACCATGGGGCCGTCACGGCGAAGATCACATGTCGGGCGAACTTTTAACCGTGCCGCGCCGGATCGCGCCGGCGGGGGCCCTTCTCGATGGCTCGTCCGGCGTTGCTCGGCTCGAAACTCTTGACGAGATAGATCTCCGCGGCAAGGCGCCAACGCGGTTCGTCGGCCTCGGGGCACTCGTACTGGAGCACCCGGCCCGCCAGCTGAAAGTCGCCCGGGTTCAGGTCCCCGTCGCTGCGCTGGGCGTAGAAACGGGAGACCTCGCGGCCGGAAAACTCGCGGTCAAAGATGAGGGTACCCGAAACGCGGCCATCCCCCAGATGCGAGAGCCTTTCTCGCACAACCTCCGGCGAACGCGCGCTTTCTGCTGCCACAGGCCCTCTCGTTGCGGAACGCCCCGCCCCGCCACGAGATTCCCCGTGCCAAAACGCTACCATAGGGAGCGCGGGTTCGATTGACTTGGGTCAGACCCAAAAACATAATCCCGCCCGCCCCACAAGGCCACCACATTGACCAACACGATCAAGACCATCCTCGTCGGCAAGGCGCGGGATCCGATGGATCCGCGTGTCTTCCACAGCGTCACGCTGGCGGCCTTCCTGGCGTGGGTGGGGCTCGGCGCCGATGGACTTTCCTCTTCGGCGTACGGCCCCGAGGAAGCCTTCAAGGCGCTCGGATCCCACGCGTACCTGTCGGTCTTCCTGGCGCTCATGATCGCCGCGACGGTCCTCATCATCTCGGCCTGTTACAGCAAGGTCATCGAGCTCTTCCCCGGCGGCGGCGGCGGTTACCTCGTGGCGACCAAGCTTCTCGGACCGCGCTTCGGCGTGGTGTCCGGCTGCGCGCTGATCTTCGACTACGTCCTCACGATCTCGACCTCCGTCGCCGCCGGCGTAGACCAGATCTTCAGCATTCTGCCCGAATCCTGGAGCCACAACCGTTTCATCCTCAAGTTCGTCGTGCTCGGCGTGCTGATCATCCTGAACCTGCGCGGGGTCAAGGAGAGCGTGCAGATCCTCGTCCCGATCTTCCTGCTCTTCGTCGGGACGCACTTCCTGATGATCGTCGTCGCCATCGCGACGCATTTCACGCAGCTGCCCGGGGTCTACACGGGGGCGGTGCGCGAGGCGGGGGCGACGGCGGCGGAGATCGGGTTCATCCCCATGATCTTCATCATGCTGCGTGCGTACTCCCTCGGCGCCGGCGCGTACACCGGCATCGAGGCCGTCTCGAACGGGGTTCAGATCCTGCGCGAGCCCAAGGTGCCCAACGCCAAGCGGACGATGCTCTACATGGCCGTGTCGCTCGCCTTCACGGCTTCGGGCATCATCCTGGGCTACCTGCTGACGGGCGCACGCCCTCACCACGCCAAGGTCATGAACGCGATCCTGGCCGAGAACGTGTTCGGCGGCTGGGCGATCGGGGGCTTCGCGGTCGGCAAGCTCCTCATCATCATCACGCTCATCGCCGCGGGCGCGATCCTCTTCGTCGCGGCGCAGACCGGTTTTCTCGACGGCCCCCGGATCCTCGCGAACATGGCCGTCGACTCGTGGGCGCCGCGCCGGTTCGCCCAGCTCTCCGACCGCCTCGTGACCAACAACGGCATCTTCCTGATGGGCTTCGCCGCGATCGCCACGCTCTGGTACACCCACGGTTCCGTGTCGAGCCTGCTCGTCATGTACGCCATCAACGTGTTCGTGACGTTCAGCCTGACGTTGATCGGCATGACGCGGCACTGGATCGAGGAGCGCGGCCGCGACGCCGCCTGGAAGAAGGGCCTGCTGCTCCACGGCTCGGGCGCCGTCCTCTGCGTGGGCATTCTCGCGATCACGGTTTACGAAAAGGCGTTCGAGGGCGGCTGGATGACGATCGTCGTGACGGCGCTGCTCGTCTCGCTCGCCTTCCTCATCAAGCGCCACTACGTGCGCGTGCGGGAGCAGCTGCGCCGTCTCGACGAGCAGCTGCTCGACATCCCCGTCCGGCCCCACAAGCAGGAGCACGGCGAGATCCGGCACGACGAGCCGGTGGCCGTGATGCTGGTCAACGGCTTCTCCGGACTCGGCGTCCATACGGTGCTCTCGGTGCAGACGCTCTTTCCCCACCAGTACAAGAGCTACGTGTTCGTCTCGGTGGGGGTCATCGACTCGGCGATCTTCAAGGGGCAAGCGGAGGTCGAGGCGCTCAAGCGGCACACGATCGAAGACCTCGAGAAGTACGCCGACTTCGCGCACAAGCTCGGCTTCAAGGCCGAGTACCGCTTCGAGATCGGCACCGAGGCGGTCCAGTCGGTGGTCGAGCTCTGCGAGGACGTGCGGCGCGAGTTCCCCCGCTCGATCTTCTATCTCGGTCAGCTCGTGTTCGAGAACGACCGGTTCTACTACCGCCTGCTCCACAACGAGACCGCGTTCGCCATCCAGCGGCGGCTGCAGTTCGCCGGGCTGCAGGCGGTCGTGCTTCCGATCCGCGTGCTGGAGCCCCGCAAGGCGTCCTGAGGGCGGCGCGAGACTTCGCGGCGATGACGAGGATCGCTATCGGGAGGGGTCCCTCACCGGGTAGCCCGCGAACCCCAGCCAGGCCACCATTCGACGACAGGCGAGATCGAAGGAAACGGGGGGCTCATACCCGAGGAGCCTCGTTGCCTTGTCGAACGGAAGCTTGTAGCGGCAGCTCCCCAGCAGCTCCATCTCGAGCGTGGCGATCGACCTCGGGGGCGGCGGCCACGTCCACGCCGAGAGCTCGACCTTCGGGTCTTCGAGCGACGACGTCGCCGACTTCAACGCGCGTCGGGCTTTCTTCGGCAACACCGAGGAAAGACGGCGTGCCAGAGGCGACCGGCGGGCCCGTTTCAGAAGCCTCCGAGCCATCGGATCCGGGGCGACCGAGATGGCGTCCGGAATGGTGTTCAGGTCGAAACCGAGCGCCTCGGCGATCGGCCGGTACAGGTCGGCCCAGGTGATCTGTTCGCGGTCGCCGAGCAGGAAGGCTTCCCCGTCCGCGCCCGGAGCGCTCATCGCCCCGCGAATCGCCTCGATGAGGTTGTCGACGTAAAGGCTGTTGCAGATTCCCCGGCCCCGGTCCACGAGATGGGCCTTACCCTCGATCAGGGCGTCGGCAAAGCTCGACACCCAGGAAGAACGGGGACCGAAGACGATTCCGGGCCGCAGCACGACCAACTCGACGGTCCCCCGTGCCCGGAGGCGCCGTAGTCGCCGTTCCGCCCGGACTTTCGCATTGTTGTAGGGAATCGCGTGACGCAGGCTGAGACCGCTCGATTCCGTCGTGCCGCTGACGGGATTCTGGCCATGGACCGATGCGCTACTCAGATAGATCAGTCGACGAACGCCGGCCTTCTCGGCCGCTTCGTAGACCGGAGCGATCGTGCCCAGGATCACGTCGGGCGCGCCGGCCACGGCATGGACGACGATCTCGCAATCCGCGAAGGCGGACGCGAGCGAATCCCGATCGAATCCATCCGCGATCCTGCAGTCCAGCTGAAAGCGCGATGGCCCCGCAAGACTCGACACCCTCCGGGCGATCGGCCGGACTTCTGCGATTCCTTCGAGATGGAACATCTCCACGAGACGGCTCCCGATGAAGCCGCTGGCGCCAAGAATGGCGATCCTCACCGCGCGCTGCCCTCCCGCGAGAGTTTCCCGGCGCGCGCCGCTTCCACCTCGTTGAGCCAGCCCATGGGCATCAGGGTCCGGTGACGGTAGCAGGACTCCACCAACCGCACCGCCGCCAGGGCTTCCTGCCCGCCCACGAACGGACGCGCGTCCCCACGCACCGACGCGACGACGTTGCGGAGCTGTTCGACGAAGCTTTGCTCGAAATTCGCCACGCGGCGGCCCGCGCCGGGCTGCGAGGGTCCAGCCGGGAGCTCATGCAGACGGCCACTCACGACGCAGGCCGTTCCTTCGAAGTGCAGCGTGAGGTGCTCCGGCGCGTGAATGCTCCAGAGGAGCCAGCCCCGCGTACCGCGGATGAAGCAACGGCTGGGCAAGTCGCAATCCCGGCTTAGCCGCACGGTGCCCGTGAAGCCCTCGGGAAACCGAAGCTCGACACGGCAATTCAGCTCGACGCCGCCCATCGCGTCGTCTTCGTAACGGACGTCCATCGGCTCGCCGAGCCACCAGACGATCAAATCCAGCAGGTGCGTCCCGATGTCGGCCAGAACACCGCCGTTCGCAGCACCTGGCCGAAAGTAGTCCGCCGATCGGGTCGGCCAGCGGAATCGGCCGCCCTCGGTGAAGTGAAAGTCCTGAATGTCCCCGAGAACCCCCTGCGCCAGGAGGGCGCGTACGGTTTGGGCTGCGGGAAGGAAGCGGCGAACGAGGCCAATCGCCAGGACACGCTTCGCCGCCGCGGACGCCGCGATCATCGCCTCGGCCTCGAGGGATGTGGCCGCCATCGGCTTTTCACAGAGCACCGAGACTCCCTCCCGCAGCAGTTGGATCGTCTGCTCGGCGTGAAATCGCGGTGGCGACGCGACGATCGCCAGGTCGACCGTGCCCTCGGACAGAGCGGTCGTGTCCCTGTGGACTCGCGCGTCGGGAAAAGTCGCCTCGAGTCGTCGCGAGCTCTCGGGGTTGGGTTCGACGAGCGCGGCGACCTCGAGCAGACCTTCCGCGGACAAGACGCGCAACGCCGGGGCGTAGCTCAGCTCGGCAACGGCGCCACAGCCGACGAGGGCGACGCGAACGGGCGACGACGGCACGGTCACCTTCCCACAAAAACCGCGGGCATCGTCTGTCGCGCGGACTCCCGGAAGACCCACGTCCAGACGCGGAGGAGCCTCTGATAGGCGGCTCTCCGGATCGGTCGGCCGGACAGGCATTTCCACGCGCAGAACCTCGCATTCCCAAGCTCGCCACGTTCTCTGTACGCCTCGGCCCATTCCAGGAAATAAAGGAAAAGACCGTTCCGGGCAGACGCGTCGCAGCGGTAGTTCATGTTCCGGTTCATCTGCCGGTAAAACGCGAATCGCTTCTCGAGTTTGGTCAGCTCGTCCAGCCTCGAGTAGGTGCCGCCTCCGTGGATGCGGTATGCGCTCATGACGTGGTCGATGTAGCCGATTGTCCCATGTTCCGCGTTCAGCACGTGGAGGGGCCAGTCCGTGATCGGCATGGGCATCCGGTCGTACCAGGGCGGCAGCTCATAGAGGCCGCTGCGAAACATCAGTGAGCTGGTCGCGATCGGATTGCCGCGCCAGATGTCCTGGAGCGTCATGAAATCCTTCTGTCCGCGCGCAGTCCAATCGTGCGCCGCCCGGTCCGACTCGGGGTAGACCGCGGTGGCGTTGTGAAAGCACGCGGAACACTCGGGGTGGGAGTCGAGAAACTCGACCTGGAGCTGGAGCTTCGCCGGATTAGTCCAGTAGTCGTCGCCGTCCAGCAGGGCGATGAACTCGCCGCGACAAGCCCGGATTCCACGCGACACGACGGCGAGGCTGTTCAGGTTCCGCTCCGAGAGCAGCAGACGGATCCGGTCGGGAAAGCGCGTCCCGTATTCCATGACGGTTTCCCGCGTGCCGTCGGTGGAGCAGTCTTCGCTGATGACGATCTCGTAGTCGAAACTCGAATGTTGCGCGAGCACGCTGTCGATCGCCTGGCGGATCAGCTTTCCATGGTTGTACGTCATCACCAGGACGCTGACCCGCAGGTTTCGGGCGTCTCTCCGCTCGCCTTCCGCGACATTCCGCAACGGTCCTGCGCCGGTCGAAAGGCTCATGAAGCAACGAGGCGCTTCCAGACGCGCCGAACGGCTTCCGATGAGCGAAACAGGCGCGGCCAGGAGAAACGGTGGTGGATCGCCCGATAGGCTTTCCAGACGCGGCCGTCCCGAATGCCCTGCCCGTCGAGGTAACGCTTCACCCAGTTCAGATAAACCCGACGCGCGGCGAGGGTGCGACCCCCGCGCTCGGCGACGGCGCAGGTGGACTCGGAATGCTGCCGGTACTTCGAATCGCAATCGCCGTCCACCAGGACGGCCGCCTTCAACGCCATCTTCACGTAGAGGACCTGATCGTCGAAAAGATCGCGAAACGACTCGTCAAACCCGCCGACCAGCTCGATCACGCTCCGTCGGATCAGCACCGTGCACGGAGAGGGAATGTCCGCGTCGTACCCGAGCAGGTATGCGGCGTAATCCACGGGGAGAAAAACGGTGCCGGGAGCCACGTGGTGGCGCTCTTCGCGGTCGCGCCGTCGATCATCGGCATTGCCGGTCCAACCATGCCACAGGAGTGCGGGGCCGTAGACCATGCCGATGTCCGGCCGCGCCCGGAGGATCGCGATTCGTCGTTCCAACGCCTGTGGCAGGAGGACGTCGTCGGCGTCGAGGATACCGACGAATTCGCCCCGCGCGTGGCGCAGCGCGAGGTTGCGGGACGCGCTGCAGCCGCGATTCTCGTGGTCGGGGTGTTCGAGGTAAAAGATCTTCTGCGGGTACTGCGAGGCGTACCGCTGCGCGATTTCCGTGCTCCCGTCCGTCGATCCATCGTCGACCAGAAGCAACTCCCAGCCGCGCTCCGACTGCCCCAGGACGCTCTCGATCGTTTCGCCGAGATACCGGCCGGGGTTCAGGAAGCACGTCACGACGGACACCGTGGGAGCGTCGCTCATCCCGCGCGGTTCCCGCCGAACCACACGGCCAACCGGAAATCGAGCCGACTGGTCGTGCCCTTGATTTCGAAACGCGGCAACACATCCAGGGGCGTCCGGAGAGTCGTCCTTCCCGGGGTCGCGGTGCACGCCGCGACCAGCCCCGCTCTTCCGGACGCGTTTCGGGCCGAAGGATCGTGCAAACCGAAGGGAAACGCGAGAACCGGAACCGGGTGCGCCACTTCCTGTTTCAGGGTTTCCCACGCGCCCCCGATCTCGTCCGAGAGTTCCTCGTCCGAGAGATCCGTCATGGCGCGGTGGCTCCGCCCGTGAGGCGCGAATTCGAGACCCGCGCGTTCCAGGTCACGAATTTCGTCCCACGAAAGAATGGGCCGGCCGGCGAGCACACCCTCGACGTCCCATCGATTCGCATCGCCGACCCGATCGGTCACGAGGAAGATCGTCGCAGTAAAATGTTGCGCGTCGAGGATCGGCGCGGCGACGGCGCCGTTGTCCGCGTAGCCGTCGTCGAAGGTGATGATCACGGATCGTCCGGGTGTCAACCGGTGCTCGCGTCGATCGCGCACGTAAGACCCCAGGCTCACCACGCGATAGCCGCCGAGAGCCAGCCAGCGCATCTGCCAGGCGAACTCGGCTCCGCCCACGACGAACCGCGACGCGGTCTCTCCCGCCGGGGCGACCGCGTGGTACAGGAGGATGGTGACGCTGCCCGTGAGCCCGCTCCACTCTTCTGCCGTCGCGGCCCGTCGAACGCCACGCCAGAAGGCATACTGACGCACGAATCGGTACCAGCGCCCGCGGGTCAGACGATCCAACATCCTCCCCGTCCCGCCGAGGGCCGCCGCAGGCACATTCAGCGCCAGCAGCAGGCGGCGCAATGCGATCGACACCCTGCCGGCTCGGTGGAAGTCGGTCAATCCACCCATGGGCAGCGTCGACCGGTTCCTGCGGTAGATCGCGACGAGGCTGCCCCCGGCATTCTCCTGGTCGCGGAGGAGCTGGCGCGCGGTCTTACGCTCGTCCTGTGCACCCTCCGCGTGCGGGAGATAAAGGGGCGACAGCCCGAAGGCGATCAGGCGGTGCGCGAGCTCCACGTCATACCCGCGGGGCAGGTCCAGCGCAAAGCCGCCCACGGCGAGAAAAGCCGCGCGGGGAAACGAAAGATTGCCGCCGTAGCAAGAGGAGCTCGTGAGGCGCTTTTCGCCGGAGTCGAGCCGCGCGTAGTGATCCGCCCATTCGGCCGCGAAACGGCGCACGAACCACCCCGCCCGTTTCGGCACGTCGATACTCAGCCGGCCGGCCGCGAGGGCCCCCGCCGTCTCACGCTGCGCCTTGAGATGCTCGGCCAGCAGCTCCGGTCGCGCGACCACGTCGTCGTCCATGAGCAGGCAAAAGCGCCCGCGGGCTTCTTCCACTCCGCGATTCAAAGCCGCCGGCTGGCCCGCATTCTTTTGCGCGACGACCCTCAGAGGAAACGTCGCGCCGTAGGAGGCGAGGAGGTCCAGCGTCCCGTCGGACGAACCGTCCACCACGACGACCACTTCGAACTCGTCCTGCGCTCCCCCGCCGCAGATCGTCTGGGCCCCGAGCGCGTCGAGACAGGCGGTGAGACGATCGGCGCGGTTGTAAGTCGCGATCACCACGCTCAACGCGATCATCGCCCCCTCGATCCGGTCTCGCTCGAACGTTCTGCGGGACCCGGGCTCTCCGCGCGGACCGTGATCAGCAGCGGATAATCCGGGTCGTGCTGATCGAGCTCCTCGGGTCGAAGTTCCGACGCCGCGAGACCGTGGAGAAACGCGACGGCGACGAGCACGTTCCCGTGCGCCTCGACACTGACCAGCTCGGGAGGAAAAGCGCTCTCGAAGACCCGCCGGGCGGCGAGGGTCGTGAAGCGCCAGTAATCGCCCCAGCGCTGCATGTCCCAGCGGCTGACCTGGCTGATGCCCGCGACGGTTGCGAGCACGACGCCGCCGGGCCGCAGGATGCCCCGGAGCGTCCGAACGGCGCTGCCGGGATCGCCCATCATCTGAAGCACCTGGGTCAGAATCACGCAATCGAATGCCCCCGTCGGCAGGTCTTCCGCCCCTTGCGCCAGGTCCGCGACGATGGTTGCCTTCGGGTTTCCCGGCTGCGCGTGGAGCACGTCGGTGCGTTCGACGCCGGTGCCGAACCGGCGCGTGTAGGTGTCGTCTCCCACCTCCAGCACCCGGCCGCGGATGTCGGCGGCGTGGACTGCCAGGAAACGCTCGATGTAGTACCGATCGATCGGCGATCCGCCGCGATCCTTGCCCCACCGCCGGCTGACCGGTGCGAGGCGGCGCAGACTGCCGAAGTCCACCCGGCCCGCTCCGGGCGGATCTCCCCCACCCACGCCTGCGAATCCACCGCGAACGAACAAGCGCCGCCCCGCCCGCCCGAGTCGTCGCAGCCGACCGATCCAGCGCGACGCGTCCGGATCGCGGCCCGCCTCCAGCTCCACGGTCAGCGCCCGCCAGAGAGCCCGATCGTCGATTCGACGTTCCCTCAGGTATCTCTTCAGCCACTCGAGAAAGAACCGTCGAGCCGCTTTCCCTTCGCCCGTGGCGGTGGCGACCGCGTAGCACGAATCCGCGTGCTGGCGATAACGGTCCCAGCACTCGCCCGAGGCGACCACCGACGTCGACAGACAAATTTTCGCGACGAACGCCTGATCGTCGTACATCCCGCGAAAGGCCCCTTCGAAGCCACCGACGCCGTCGACGACCTTTCGCCGCAGGAACATGCTGCAAACACAGGGAGACAGGGCCTGGCGCCGGAGCATCCGCGCAACGAAAGCCCGCCCGTCCAGCGGTTCGTCGAGGACCACGCCCAGATCCGGCGTGAGGTCGCGGCCGGAATCGAGCGCCTCCCCCGTCCAGCTGTGCCAGAGCTGGGTCGTCCCATAGACCATTCCGACGTCCGGGTGTGCGCGCATCAGAGCCAGTTGCCGATCGAGCTTTCGCGGGAGCCACACGTCATCGCCATCCAGAAATGCAATGAACTCCCCTCGGGCGTTGCGGATGCCGAGGTTGCGCGACGCGCTGGTCCCGAGATTGGCGTGATTCGGATGCTCGAAGTATCGGACGCGGCCCGGGTTCTTCTCTGCGACGTCACGGGCGATTTGAACACTGCCGTCATTCGATCCGTCGTCCACCAGGAGCATTTCCCAGTCCGCATGCGTCTGCGCGAAGACGCTGTCGATCGCGTCCTGAAGAAAACGGGCCTCGTCGAGAAAGTTGATGACGACGGACACCGCGGGCCGGTCGTTGCCTGCGGTCAAGGCCAGAAGACCCGCAGGTGCACGACGCGCCCTGTCGCGAAGAACGTCATCGCGGACGCACCCTGCCGGCCTCGGCCTGCGGCACTCGCATGGTGACCCGGCACCTCTCCAGGTCGTGGAACCTCTGCGATCGGGATTCGCTCACGGCTATGATTCTAACTTCTGCACCGCGGAGGGAGCTCGGCCCGGGCGGTCTATTCGGAGCGCAGCGCCCGGGTCATCAGGCGTTCGACCGCTTCGCGCGCCGGCACGCCCTCGTGGAGCACCTGGACCACAGCCTCCGCGATCGGGGCCGCCACTCCCGCCGCGCCTGCGAGCCGCGGCACGGCCAGGCACGTGCGCGTGCCCTCGGCCACTTCCGGCATCTCGACCAGCACGTCGGCGAGCTTGCGGCCGTGGCCGACCTGCTCGCCCACGTACCGATTGCGCGACTGCTGTCCGGTACACGTCAGCATGAGGTCGCCGATCCCCGCCAGCCCCTGCACCGTCCGATCCTGCCCGCCCTGGGAGCG
>Ga0068863_100002825_pt1 | contig 17197 bp, 15 predicted proteins | sample KBSSwiS62_FD_66596 | JGI IMG/M metagenome (GOLD analysis project Ga0068863, IMG submission 66596) | Switchgrass rhizosphere microbial communities from Kellogg Biological Station, Michigan, USA - KBS Switchgrass S6-2 | ecosystem: Host-associated > Plants > Roots > Rhizosphere > Soil ...
GGGCGCGGGCAAGACGAACACGCTTGCCCATCGCGTGGCGCACCTCGTCCAGAACGGAGTCGATCCCCAGCGCATCCTGCTGCTCACGTTCTCGCGCCGAGCGGCGGCCGAAATGGCGCGCCGTGCCACGCATCTCGTGCATCGTGCGGTGGGCGCCGCGTCGCGGCAGAGTCCAGGTGCGCTCCACTGGGCGGGCACGTTCCACAGCGTCGGCGCGAGACTGCTCCGCGAAAACGCGGCGAGCATCGGCCTCGCGGAATCGTTCTCGATTCTCGATCGCGGCGATGCGGAGGACTTGATGGCGATCGTTCGGCTCGAGCTCGGCCTTGACGTCACGAAGCGTCGGTTTCCCGCCAAGGGCACGTGCCTTGCGATCTATTCCCGTGTCGTCAACAGCGAAGCTGCGCTGATGGAAATACTCGAGGGGGCCTATCCGTGGTGCGTCCCCTGGGAGGCGGAGTTGAAGCGGCTGTTCTCGAGCTACGTCGGCGCCAAGCAGGCTCAGAACGTGCTCGACTACGACGACCTTCTCCTCTACTGGGCACACATGGTCGCCGAGCCCTCGCTCGCACGGCGCATCGGCGAGCGCTTCGACCACGTCCTGGTCGACGAGTACCAGGACACCAACCGGTTGCAGGCGTCCATCCTGCGTGCGCTCAAGCCGGACGGGAAGGGCGTTACGGTGGTTGGCGACGACGCGCAATCGATCTACTCGTTTCGTGCCGCGACGGTGCGCAACATCCTCGACTTTCCCGCGCAGTTCGCGCCGCCGGCACGCGTGGTGACGCTCGATCGCAATTACCGCTCGACCCAGCCGATTCTCGATGCGTCCAATGCGGTGATCGATCTCGCGCGCGAGCGCTTCACGAAAAATCTGTGGACCGAGCGCCTCTCCTCGGCGAAGCCGCGTCTTGTCACGGTACGCGACGAAACCGACCAGGCGCGCTGCGTGGCGGAGCGCGTGCTGGCGCGACGCGAGCAGGGCATGGCGCTCAAATCGCAGGCAGTGCTGTTCCGCAGCTCGAGCCACAGCGCCAAGCTCGAGATCGAGCTCGCTCGGCGCGACATTCCATTCGTCAAGTACGGCGGCTTGCGCTTTCTCGAGGCATCGCACGTCAAGGACGTCCTGTCGGTCCTCCGCTGGGCCGACAACCCTCGCAACCGGATGGCGGGCTTCCGCGCCGCCAGCCTCGTTCCGGGGGTCGGTGCCGCGACGGCAAGCAAGCTTCTCGACCTGCTCGACGCATCCCCCGCCCCATTGCCGGTCCTCGAAGCTATGAAGGTTGCGCCGGCCGCGGCGCTGGAATGGAAGACCTTTCGCGAGCTTTTCGCGTCGTTGCGCGCCGGCACAGCGGATTGGCCGGCCGAGCTCGATTCCGTCACCCGTTGGTACGAGCCGCATCTCCAGCGAATCCACGACGATGCAGCGGTTCGGCAGCGCGATCTCATCCAGCTGCGCGAAATCGCATCCACGTATACGTCGCGCGAGCGCTTCCTGACCGACCTTTCGCTCGATCCGCCGGACGCCAGCAGCGCGGAGGCCGGCGTGCCCGGCAAGGACGACGATTACCTCATCCTGTCGACGATTCATTCGGCCAAAGGTCAGGAGTGGAAGGCCGTCGACATCCTGAACGTGGTCGACGGCTGCATCCCCTCCGACATGGCGACGGGCACGACGGAAGAGGTGGAGGAGGAGCGGCGCCTTCTGTACGTCGCGATGACGCGGGCGCGGGACGAGCTTTCGTTGCTGATCCCGCAGCGGTTCTACGTACACCAGCAGTCGGCGTATGGCGATCGGCACGTGTACGCATCGCGAACACGCTTCATTCCCGACTCGCTGCTCGATCGCTTCGAGTCCGTCGTGTGGCCGCTCGCCGCATGCGAAGACGATGCGGCGGGGAGCGCACGGTTGCCGGCGCCGCCCATGGACGTCGCGGCGCGCGTTCGGCGAACGTGGGAGTGAGCGGCCATCGTCCTTGACCCGCCCCCCCGGCAGGGGTAGCGTTGCGCCAAACAACAACCGGAGAATGCCATGCCGACGACCGTCCAGGTGACCGTGCAGACCGTGGGCTCGACGCAAACGCTCGTCGTCGAACCCGATCCGGTCATCATACCGCCGGGCATTCGGGGACCGATCCAGTGGCAGATCACCAACCCGCCCTCCGAGCAGTGGAAGTTCACGCGAAACGGTATCGACATCACGAACCCGGCCGGCGAGTTCGACCATCCCAGCGGCGGTGGCTCCCGCGTGTTCACGTGGAACAATAACCATACCAAGGCCGGACAATACAAGTATGCGGTGACGGTCGAGAAGGACGGGGTGCAGGTGTCCCGCGACCCCACGATCATGAACAACTGAGCCGGGCGCTTACTCGCGCACGAGCCTGTAGACGCCGCCGCCCGACGTGAGCGCGTAGAACTCGCTCCTCGAATCGACGCCGAAAGACTGGATGCTGCCGATGGGCGTCACGTGCCAGTCGAGGCGCTCGGTCGCGACACCGTTGACGACGAGAAAGCTTCGCAGCCACCCGTTGCAGAAGTCGGAGTAGAAGTAACGTCCGGCGACCTCCGGCAGGAGGGCGCCCCGGTACACGTATCCGCCGGTGATGGAGCAGCCGTTCTCGTGGTCGTAGTCGAGCACCGGCATCGTGATTCCGGCCGAACTGCACGCGTTGCCCGACGGATAGCACATCGTGCCTTCCCAGACGTTCCACCCATAGTTGAGGCCCGCGGCGTTGGCGGCGACCACGTCCACTTCCTCGCGGCTATTCTGGCCGACGTCGGCGATGTACAGACTGTGCGTCGCGCCGTCGAACGCGAACCGCCAAGGATTGCGAACGCCGTATGCCCAGATCTCCGGACGCTTGCCGGGCTGCCCGACGAACGGATTGTCCGGCGGAATCTGGTACGGAAGCGTGCGCACGTTGAGACGCAGGATCTTGCCGAGCAGTGTGTCGACATTCTGACCGCTGCCCAGCGGATCGCCGGCGCCGCCGCCGTCGCCCGTGCCGAGATACAGCATGCCGTCGGGACCGAACTGCAGTTGTCCGCCGTTGTGATTGGCGAATGCGCGATGGGCGATCGTCAGCACGCGCACCGCCGTCGACTCCACACCGGAAGAGGGAGCCGCGTTGCCCGAAACGGGCAGCGTGAAGCGCTCGACCGCGATGTCGCCACTCGGGTCGGTGAAGTACACGAAGACGTAGCCGTTCGAGGCGAAGCCAGGGTCGAATGCGAGCGACAACATCCCGCGCTCACCGCCTGAGGATACGCGTGCGGAAATGTCCACCACCGGTGCCTGAGGCGTCCCGTTGACGAGCTTGCGGACGCGCCCGGGCAACTCGACGACATAGAGGTCCGTGCTGCCGGGAGGCGACGCCACGAACGTGGGAGACTCGAGCCCCGTCGCGACGGGTTCGAAGCGCAGCTTGAGCGGCGGAGCGGCGGCGTAAATCACGCTGACCGTGCTCGTGCTGGGCGGCGATGGCACGTCGATGATGACGGTGCCCGCTGCGGGCAGATAGGTGAGCGCCGCGACGACGACGGGATTGGCGCTCAAAGTGAACGTGCCCGGGCCGGTCACGATCGCCGTGCCCGCCGTGGTGAGCGTCGCGACGACGCGACCGGCCGAATCGGAGATGGTGACGGCCGCCGCCGCACCGGCGGGAAGGCCCGCAACCGCGACGTCGATGCGGTTTTCGGCGACGGCCGGCGGGGGAGGCGGTGGTGCGCTGTCGCTTCCGCCTCCATTTCCGCAACCCGAAAGCGAGAGACCGGTGACGATCACCGCGATCGACAGGAAGCGCGACTCGCCGTACATCTTGTGCTCTCCCTTCGCCGCGGCGCATTCAACACCGGCGGGTGATCTACAATCGCTGGAGCCGTCCCATCGCCGACGTCGGGCACCGGCGCCCTTGTCGAAACGTCATTCCACCGGAGGGCCCACGCATGGAAAAGCGCAAACTCGGGAAGACCGGCTACGAAGTCGCCCCGCTGGCATTTGGTGGCAACGTGTTCGGTTGGACGGTCGACGAGCCGACCTCGTTCCTGCTGCTGGACACTTTCGTCGACGCGGGGTTCAACCTCATCGACACGGCGGACTCCTATTCACGCTGGGTCCCCGGGCATACAGGCGGCGAATCGGAAGCGATCATCGGCCGCTGGATCGCAAACCGCGGGCGTCACGACGATGTCGTGATCGCGACGAAGATCGGCTCCGACATGGGTCTCGGATACAAGTGCCTGCGGCGCGAGTACATCATGCAAGGCGTCGAGCAATCGCTCCAGCGCCTGCACGTCGACGCCATCGACCTCTACCAATCGCACTGGGACGACGAGGCGACGCCATTCGAGGAGACGCTTGAAGCGTACTCGCGGCTCATCCAGCAGGGCAAGGTGAAGAAGATAGGCGCCTCCAATCTCACGGCCGAGCGGCTGACCCGTGCGCTGGAGACGAGCGACAGTAATGGGCTGCCGCGCTACGCAACGCTGCAGCCGCAGTACAACCTGTACGACCGCGCGAGCTTCGAGGGGCCGCTGCAGGATGTTTGCATCCGCGAGGGTCTTGGCGTCATCACGTATTTTTCGCTCGCGGCCGGCTTTCTCACCGGCAAGTATCGCAGCGAGAAGGACTTCGCCAAGAGTCAGCGCGGCCGTGGCATGCAGAAGTACATGAACGCGCGGGGCCTGCGCATCCTGGGTGCGCTCGACGAGGTCGCCGGGCGCTACCGCGTCAAGCCTGCGCACGTGGCGCTGGCCTGGGTCACAGGAAGGCCGGGTGTGACCGCGCCCATCGCGAGCGCGACCTCGCTCGCTCAGCTCCGTGAGCTGATCGCGGCGACGCAGCTGTCGCTCGATCCGGACTCGGTGCGCATGCTCGACAAGGCAAGCGCGCCGTAAAACGCTATCCGCCTGTTGTCTCCCCGCCCATCACCTGCAGCACGGTCCCGGTGATGTACGACGAGTCCGCATTGGACGCGAGGAAGACGTACGCCGGCGCAAGCTCTTCGGGCTGGGCAGGCCGGCCGATGGGCTGGTCGCTGCCGAACTTCGCGACCTTGTCGGGCGATGCGCCCTTGTCGGAGGGATTGAGCGGCGTCCACACCGGCCCCGGCGCCACCGCGTTGACGCGAATTCCCCTGTCGATGAGGTCCTGCGCAAGGGTCTTCGTGAACGCGTTGATCGCTCCCTTCGTCGCCGAGTAATCCGGCAGGCCCTTCGAGCCCAGGATCCCCGTTTCGGAGCTGGTCGCGATGATCGCGCTTCCCGGTTTCATGTGGCGAAGCGCTGCTCGCGCGAGCCGAAAATACGCGTAGATGTTGGTCTTGAAGGTCCGGTCGAATTCGTCGTCGGTGACTTCCTCGAGCGAGGCCTTGCGGTTCTGGTGCGCGGCGTTGGAGACCAGGATGTCGAGCTTGCCGAATTCCTTCACCGTGCGCTCCACCGTTTCGTCGCAGAACGCGGCGTCGGTCAGATCGCCCTCGATCAGCAGGCACCGTTGGTTTTGGGATTCGACGAGACGCTTCGTCTCCTCCGCGTCGGACCGCTCCGCCGGCAGATAGCCGATCGCGACGTCCGCACCCTCGCGCGCGAACAGCACGGCGACCGCACGACCGATCCCCGAGTCGCCGCCCGTCACCAGCGCCGCCTTGCGCGCGAGCTTGCCTGCAGCGCGGTATGCCTCGGCCTGGTAGCGCGGTTTCGGTTCGAGGTTCGATTCGAGGCCGGGCTTGTCCTGATGCTGCTTCGGAAACGGCGGCTCGGGCTCGGGCTGTCCGGGATGGATCGGTGACGTCTTCTTGTCCTTTGTCTCGGGCTTTTCCTTGGTCTCTGTCTTCATCGCTTGCTCCAGTGGCGAGTGTCGTTACGCGCGGGGCATTTCGCGCTTGCGGCGCGTCGTGCCCCGGCGGGAAATCGGATCAGTGATGCTTGAAATACTGCACGGCCCGCTCGTGCGCGACCGCCTCTTCCCGTGTCTTGAAGGTGCCGAGATTGCGGCGCTTGCCGGAGGCGTCCTTCTTTCGCGAGTACAGCCGGTAGCCGCCCGCTTTCAGCTTTCGGATCATGGTGGCCGTCCGTGAAACGGCGGAGCGGGGCGCTCCGCGATGCGGTCTATCTTCGAATATCGAATTTCACCGCTATGTAGGCCAACGCTGATTTGCGCGTAAGCCGCAGACGTCCGGAGCGGATCAAAACTTCGGTATGCGCAGCGTCTTGCTGATCATGAGCGTACCCGACAGCACGAACAGCAGCACGAGCGGATGCAGCTCCCACGGGCCGAGCTTCCACACACCCCAGTACAGGCTGTCGCCGAGCCGGCCGTGCCATGCGGCGAATGCCAGCAGGCCGGTCAGGACGACGCTCGTCGGAATGGGCGTGCCTTCGAAATACTTGACCTTGCCGGTGCCCCCGGAAAGCGTCTCAGCGGTGACGTTGAAGCGCGCGAGACGACCGACGCCGCAGCAGACGAAGTAGGTGAGGCCGATCCAATCCCATCCGCCGTTGAGCCCGGCGGCGAAGCCGAGCGCGGCCGGCGCGACGCCGAACGAGATCACGTCGGCCAGCGAGTCGAGCTCGCGCCCGAGTGCGGAATGCGTTTGCCGCCACCGGGCGATGCGGCCATCCAGCACGTCGAAGATGAAGGCCGCGGGCGCCAGCGCCGCCGCGATGAGAAAATACCGAAGGGTCTGGGTTTCCAGGAATTTCATCGCGCCGAACACGCCGCCGATGCCGCACGCGCCGTTGGCGAGGGTGAAGAAATCGGCGAGATGAAACTCGCGGACCATCGAGAAGTGCTTCGGTCCCGTCACCGAAGCCTCGACGTTGCCCTGCACGTCAACCGGGCGCATATGGGAACTCACTGTGCGTCGCTCGCTCATCGCTGGTTGATTCACCGCGCGAAAAAGGGTTCCATGAAAAAATTACCGATTCCTTCTTCAAACCCACTGCACGAGGTGTTGGCCGCAACCTTTCGATCGCCGTCACGCTCGCTCCTCGCGCCGCTGTTGCTGCCAGCGCTTCTTGCGCAACCGATTCTCGCCCAGCAGATCGGCGAAGTCGACACCGTGTTCAATTGGATCGGGCCCGACCACAAGATTGTCGTCGACGCGCACGACGATCCCAAGGTCGGCGGCGTGACCTGCTACGTGTCGCGCGCGAAGACGGGCGGCATCAAGGGCGGTTTGGGGCTCGCGGAAGACAAGTCGGAAGCGGCGATCGAGTGCCGCCAGATCGGGCCGATCTCGATTCCGAAGCCGCTGCCCGCGCAGGAGGAAGTATTCAACGAGCGGACGTCGCTGATCTTCAAGAAACTGCGCATCGTACGCATGGTCGACAAGGCGAGGAACACGCTCGTCTACCTCACTTACTCCGATCGTGTGATCGAGGGCTCGCCCCAGAACAGCGTCACTGCGGTGCCGGTCGACCGCGCGATGCCGATCCCGACGAAATAAGTGGCGCGCGACGCCCGAATCAATCGGGTGCCATTCCCTTGTCGGCGAGCTCTTTCAGCGCATCGGCGTTCTTCGACAGGTGCGCGAGGCCCATGCCGCGCAACACGTGCGGCGCCTTCGTGAACTGGATGTTCGAGTAGCCCACGATCTCGATCCGATTGCCCCAGGGGTCGCGGAAGTCGAGGAACGGGCCCGGGAGTATCTCGACACCGGCTTCTGCGAGCGCGCGGCGGACGGCTTCCTTGTCGTCGACGACGAGGCCGAAGTGGCGGCCATCGTCGGCGGCTTGCTTGCGGCCCTTCTGCAGCGCGATGAACTGATCGCCGAGATCGATGAACGCATCGACGTCGCTCCTGCTGCGCATCTCGAACTGGAAAATCCGGCCGTAGAAGGCGAGCGCCTCCTCGATGTCGCCGACCTCGAGCGCCACGTGGTTGAACCCGACGGCGCGTGCCTTCCTTGCATCAGTCATCGGCTCCTCCGATCGCTTCCGCGGCGGGCGCGCGCGTCATCTCGTGACCGCGGCGAACCGTGAAGAAGAACGTCGCGCCCTCGCCGGGCTTCGCTTGCGCCCATACCCTGCCGCCGTGCCGGTTGACGACACGCTGCACGATGGCAAGACCCACCCCCGTGCCCGGGAACTCCGCGGCGCTGTGCAGCCGCTGGAATACGCCGAACAGCTTCTCGTAGTACTTCATGTCGAATCCGGCCCCGTTGTCCTTCACGAAATAGACCATCGACGTGCCGGCCCCGCTTTCCTCTTCGCAGCCGATCTCGATGACCGCCGGACTGGAATCGCGCGTGAACTTGATCGCATTGCTCAGGAGATTCGTCAACGCCTGCTTGAAGAGCGCCGGGTCGACCTCCGCCGTGCCGAGGCGTCCGATCACGAACTCGATGTGCCGGCCTTCGGTCTCGGTACCAAGCTCGTGGACCACGTGCTCCACGAGCGAGTTCATTTCCACCGACTGCGCCCGGACGGCGGCGCGGCCGAGGCGCGAGAACGCGAGCAAATCGTCGATCAATTGGGCCATTCGCTGGCCGTTCGTGCGGACGGCGCGGAGGATCCGCGTGCCTTCCGCATCGAGCTTGCCGCCGTAGTCCTCTTCGAGCATGCGCGCGTATCCGTCCACGGCACGGAGGGGCGCCCGCAGGTCGTGCGAGACGGAATAGGAGAACGCCTCGAGCTCCTTGTTCGCGGCTTCGAGCGCGGACGTGCGCAGGTAGACGCGCAGCTCGAGCTCTTCCGAATACTGCTTGACCCGCGTGTAGAGCCGCGCCTGGCTGATCGCGATCGCGAGCTGCGTGGCGACCTCGCGAGCCAAGTCGACCTGGTCGCCAGGGAAGTGCCGCAGCTCGCCACCGAAGCTCACGGCGCCAATCAGCTCGCCGCCTGCGATCATCGGGATTGCCATGTACACGCGGACGCCGGACTTGAGCAATGCGGCCGCCTCGGGCCCCGGCGGCAGCGAAGCCGTTTCGATCACCTGAGATTCGCCGCGGCGCAGGGCGTCGACGTCGCCCATCAGCTTGAGCGAGTAGCGAACGCCGGGACCCGTGCGGACGCGCTTGCGGCCGGCGGCGGCTAGCCACTCGACCTCGCCCGCGGCGAAATCGAAGACGTTGATGACGGCGCGCGGGACGCCCAGCAGCTCGCGCAGCGGCTGGATCGCCGCCGCGGCGATCGCATCCGGGGATTCCTCCGCGGCGATCGCCCGGTCGATTCCGCGCAGGATGTCGAGACGTCGCATCCGCTTCTCGTGCGCTTCGACGAGCCGCGCGTACAGCGCATTCGCCTCCGTCAGCAGCACGAGCAGCACGAACGTGGATGCCAGGAGGCCGTACGTCCTGCCGACGTAGAAGCCCACGTCGAAGCGTGCGGCGTTGAGCACGGCGGACAGCGCGACATCCAGTCCCCAGACGACGATCACGACGATGAGCCACAAGTCGAGCACCGTGTGCGGCCGCCGTCGCCACAGGAAAAACAGCGCGACGAGCGTCGTCAGCCACACGACCGAAATCACGCCGGTCATCGTCGGCGTGTAGCGGTTGCCCTGCATGATGGATGGCAGGAGCTCGTGCCCTGCCGTCGCGAGGAACGTGAGGTTGGCCGCGACGAGCAGCGTCGCCACGATCCAGCAGATGACGAGCCAGACCGAGGTGCGCGGCGGCAACGCGAGCGACGACGCCTTGCGATCGAAGGCCGCGTACACCGCCACGAGGAGCGGGAATCCGGTGTGCCAGAACATGTACAGCCATGCGGTGGTCTGCGGTCCCGCGCCCAGCAAGCCTGTGGCCGAGAACAGACCCGGAAAGCTCAGCGTGTGCGCGATGGCGATGAACGCCGTGAAGAGGTAGGCCGTCGCCAGCGCGAGGAGTCCTCGCGATTGCAGGATGCTGTATTGCCCGAAAAGGAGTCCCGCGGTAATGAGGTCGTTGATGACGACCGCGGTCTGATACGCGGGGATGAACGCGTTGAGCGGTGGGAGCGGCACCTTGGCGAACGGCGCCGCGGCCAGGAAGACAACCGCCGATACAACGAGCGTCGCGGCCGCGAGCCAGCGGTCGTTCGGTCCAGCCGGCAGCGTCGGGAGAAAAAACGCGCGCTCGTCCGTCAGGTCGCGCGCCATTCCTCTCGCTCAGCCGGTGCCGGGGCCGCCGGCAAGACGCCACGTGCAAACAGCGCCCGCACCTCGTTGGCCGGCAACGGACGCGAAAAGACGTAGCCTTGCGCCCGGGCACAACCGTGAGTCTTCAGGAATGTGACCTGCTCCATGGTCTCGACGCCCTCGGCCGTCACGTCGAGGGAGAGCTCCTGGCCGACGACGATGATCGCGCGCACGATCGCCGAATCGTCGGGATCGGAAACGAGGTCGCGCACGAACGACTGGTCGATCTTGAGACCGGTGACGGGCAAGCGCTTCAGGTAGCTGAGGCTCGAGTACCCCGTACCGAAGTCGTCCAGCGAGATGCGGATGCCGAGCTCGCGCAGGCTGGCGAGCGCCTCGATCGCGGCGTCGGTGTTCGACATCACCGCGCTCTCCGTGAGCTCGATCTCGAGGCAGTGCGGCGGGAGCTTCGTGCTTTGCAGCGCGGCGCGCACGGTGTCGGCGAGCCCGTTGTGGATCTGCCGCCCCGACACATTGATTGCGATTGGCAGATCGCGGCCTTCCGCCTGCTGCCACGCGCGACCCTGGGCGCACGCCTCGTGCAGCACCCAGTTGCCGATTTCGACGATGAGGCTCGACTCCTCGGCAATCGGGATGAACCGGTCCGGCAGGATCATGCCCTTCGTCGGATGATGCCAGCGCAAGAGCGCCTCGAGGCCGATGATCCGGCCCGACGCCAAGTCGACCTTGGGCTGGTAGTGCAGGACGAACTCGTTGCGCTCGAGCGCATTCCAGAGATCGGTCTCGAGAGTCAGGCGCTCGTCCAGGTTGGCGTTCATCTCGGCCGAATAGAGCTGGAACGTGTTGCGGCCGAGGTCCTTCGCCCTGTACATCGCGGTGTCGGCGTTGCGGAGCAGCGTGTCGGCGTCGGCGCCGTCGTGCGGAAAGCTCGCGATGCCGATCGAGCAGGTCACCTTGAATTCGCGCTGTTCGATCGTGAACGGCTGCGCGATCGCCGCGATCACGCGCTGCGCGACGCGCAGGCGGCCGCTGTCGCGGCCGTGCTCCGTGACGAGCAGCACGAACTCGTCGCCGCCCAGCCGCGCGACGGTGTCGCCGTCGCGGATGCACGCCGCGAGCCGCTCGCTGACGATCTTCAGCACCTGGTCGCCGACGTCGTGGCCCAGGCTGTCGTTGATGAGCTTGAAGTTGTCGAGGTCGACGAACGCGACGCTGCACGCCCGCCCGTACCGGTGCGCGACGCGCAGGCCTTGCTCGAGCCGGTCGCGCAGCAGGTTGCGGTTCGCGAGACCGGTGAGCGCATCGTGGTTTGCCTGGTGCTCGAGCTCTTCCTGGTAGCGCTTGATCTCCGTGATGTCGTGCTGGACCCCCACGAAATGCGTGACCTGGTTCGAACGCGGATCGCGGACGGGCGTGACGTACAGCATGTTCCAGAACAGGCTGCCGTCCTTGCGGTAGTTGCGCAGAAGGGCGCGGCCGTCGGTCTTCTCGGCGATGGCCCGACGAATCTTGTCGAGCTCCGGCTGGTGGCGGTCGCTGCCCTGGAGCAGCCGGCAGTTCTGACCCATCATCTCGTCGCGACTGTAGCCGGTCACCTGCTCGAACGCGTGGTTGACGTACACGATCGGCATCTGCGGCTCGGTGGCGCTGACGATGAGGACCGGGTTGACGCTCGCCTCGACGGCGCGATCCCGGAGCCGCAGCGCTTCCTCCGTTTCGAGCTTGAGCGCGTCCTCCTCGGCGTCGCGCAAGGCGCGCTTCACCGCGGTGGGCAGGCGCGAAAGATTCGACTTCAATATGTAATCGTTGGCGCCGCTGCGAAGCGACTGGATCGCCGTCTCTTCGCCGATCGTGCCGGACACGAAAATGAACGGAACCTCGGGCCGCAGCTCGCGGACGACGCGCAGCGCGGAGAGTCCGTCGAATTGCGGCATGGCGAAATCGGAGAGCACGACCGTGGGCGCGAATTCGGCGCAGGCCCGGCGGACGTCGGCCTCCGTCTCGACGCGCCGCCAGTCGAAGGCAAGCCCGCCGCGCTTCATTTCGCGCACCGTGAGCTCGGTGTCGGCGACGTTGTCCTCGATCAGCAGGATTCGATGCAGGTCCATCGCGTTTGTTCGCGAGCCCTAAGCAGCCCTCTGCGCCTCACCCGGTATCCGGTTGAGGAGCACCCAGTAGCAGCCCGCCTTCGCGACCTCCTCGACGAACTTCACGAAGTCGACGGGCTTCACGATGTAGCTGTTGACGCCCAGCGAGTAGCTCGCGACGATGTCCTTCTCCTCGGCGCTCGAGGTCAGCATCACCACGGGCATCGATTTCGTCTCCTCGGATGCCTTCACTTCGCGCAGTACCTGGATGCCGTCGACCTTCGGCATCTTGATATCGAGCAGCAGCAGCTTGGGAAGACTGGCCGCGCGCTTGGCATAGGCGCCGCGCCGAAAGATGAAGTCGAGCGCTTCCGCGCCGTCCTTCACCCGCATGAGTCGGTTGGCGAGATTCTTTCCCGAAAGCGCGCGTATCGTCATTTCTGCGTCGGCTTCGCTGTCTTCGGCCAACAGTATCTCTACGGAGTCGAACTCGTTCATCAACAAACCTCTCGTGGTCCACACGGCTCGCGGGTTGGCGCAAGGGCGTGTGCTTCGGGCGCTGCGCGGTTGCGGTGCTGCAGGCGTTGCCGGCGTTTCGTCGGCGGACCCACAAAAAAGCCCGCGCGGGGCGGGCCTTTTGTGCATTCTGCGGTGCCTAGCTGGCCTTGAGCGCGGCGACTTTCACATCGCTGCGGGACGTCTCCTTGCTCTTGTCCACCGTCTCTTTCGCGACCTTTTTCGCAACGGGCGCCTTGAACGCGCTCGCCGCGGTCGGGACTCGCGACGCTTCGGGCGCAGGGGCCGAAGCAAGCGGTGCGGGCGTCGCCGCGGACGCCGACGTCGCGGCATCGTAGTCGCACGCCAAGCCGAAGGCCGGTGCGAGGCTCAATGCTGCAAAGCCCGCCAATACCGACAGTTTCGTCATTTCCGCCTCCTTGTGGGTTACAACACGATGAAATTTGCGCGCGTCAGGCCCGAATGTCAACCTGTTCCGGGCAGAAATTCCCCCACAGGCAATAATGCGGGATGGTCGTGCATCTCGTCGACGGGACTTACGAGCTTTTCCGGCACTTTTACGGACTGCGGCGTTTCAACAAGGGCCAGGACGCGCCGTTCGGTGCGCTCAAGGGCGTGCTGCAGACCGTTGTGCAGATGCTGGAGCAGGGCGCGACCCACGTCGGTGTGGCGACCGACCACGTCATCGAATCCTTCCGCAATGACCTGTGGCCGGGCTACAAAACGGGCGCCGGGATCGATCCCGCGCTCTGGGCTCAGTTCCATCCGCTGGAGGAAGCGCTCGCTGCGATGGGGGTCGCGGTGTGGCCGATGGTGGAGCTCGAGGCGGACGACGCGCTCGCATCGGCGGCGCGCATTGCAGCGGAAGACGAACGCGTCGAGAAGGTGTGCATCTGGACCGTCGACAAGGACCTCGCGCAGTGCGTGCGGGGCGACCGGGTCGTGCAGGCGCATCGGGTCGCCAAGGCGATCCTGGACGCCGATGCCGTGCAGCGCAAGTTCGGTGTAGGGCCGTCTCTCATCCCCGACCTGCTCGCGCTCGTCGGCGACGCCGCTGACGGCTACCCCGGCATTCCCGGTATCGGCGCCGTGGGCGCCGCTCGCCTGCTGAACCGCTACGGCCCCATCGAAGCCTTTCCTGCGGATGCCCTCGGCGAAAAACGCGCGGCAGCACTTCTGTTCAAGACGCTGGCGACGCTCAGGACCGACGCGCCGCTCTTCGCCAACGTGGACGGACTCGAGTGGCGCGGCACAACCGGGGCGTTCGCCAACTGGTGCGAACGGATCGTCGCTCCGCGGCTCGCGGAACGCTGCGCAAAGGTTGAGTCGACGCTCGCTCCGCCGGGCAAAGGACGTGCAAAGAAGTAGGCTGTCGCGTCGTTCCGGGGACCGCCAAAAAAGCGGCTTCGCCACGTCGTCGGTGACGCCCGAGCCCGCGACGGGGGTGCGGTCTTGGGAGCATTGCATGGGCGCCTCCGGGAGTGGATGGCGGGCTTTGCGCGCCCCGAGCAGGCGCACGACGTCCTCGCCCCGATCGTATTGACGCCCCCGCGACACGCATCCTAGTATCGGGGACTCACCTTGGCCGCTGCTCATTTCCGCCATCGGCGCACCGCAAGCGCGCACCAATGCATCCTATGAAATCCTGGCAAGCATGGCTGCCGCTGTCCTTGACGCTTCTTTCTGTCGGCGCGCAAGCGGCCGAGCTCGGCGCGGTCACGCTGCTCGAGGGCGGCGCCAAGCTGCTGCGCGGTGCGACCTGGTACAAGGTGGCGACCGGAACGAGATTCGAGGAATCCGACATCCTGGACGTCGGCGAGCGCACCCAGGCGCAGGTGGAATTCGCCGCCGGCGGCGTCGTGAACTTCGTGGGGCCCGCGACGATCTACTTCACGCCCCCGCCCCCGAAAGTCAAGGAGTCGCCGATCGCGCTCGTCGTCGCGGCGGGCTGGATGAAGGTCGTGTCGAAACCGCCCGGATTGCAGCTCCGCACGCCGGCTTTCAACGTGACCGTCGGCGACGCCATCGTCGTGTTGCATCTCACGAAGACCCTATCGGAACTGTTCGTCGAGCAGGGCGACGGAAGAATGGTCGAGCTTGCGGCGAACGGATCCGACGGGCCCGCCCACGATCTCAAGCGCGGCGAATTCTGGATGAGAAATGCGTCGGGCGCGATCAGCACCCAGTCGCGCGCGCCGAAGATCTTCGTCGACCAGATGCCGCGCCACTTCATCGACCCGCTGCCTGCGCTTGCCGGCCGACTGAAGTCGCCGCCGACACCCGTCGTCGATCACGAGATCACGTTCGCCGAAGCGGAGCCTTGGCTTGGCGGACGCGACCGCGTGGTCTTCGAGCGACGCTTCACGTCGCGGCTGCGCGACCCCGCGTTCCGCAAGGAAGTGATGCCGGTCGCCGCGCGCTACCCAACGTGGGATCGCATCCTCAATCCCGAGAAATACGAGCCGAAGAAGACGGCCGACAAGGTCGAGCCCAAGAAGGCGCCGCCGGCAACGGCACCGGCGCCCGCCAAGTGAAGTCCGTGCGAGCGGCCTCAAGGAGAACAGCCCATGAAACTCATCTGGAAATTCAATCTCGTCCTGTTGGGCATCTTCATCGTGGGCTTCTCGGTCGCCGGCTATCTTTCCTACAAGGCGTTGCAGGAGAACGCGCGCGAGGAGATCTTGCAGAACGCACGGCTCATGATGGAGGCGGCGTTGTCGTCGCGGACTTACACGGTCAACCAGGTGAAGCCGCTGCTCGAGACGCACATGAAGTACGAATTCCTCCCGCAAACCGTGCCGGCGTACGCGGCGACCGAGCAGTTCAACGAGCTGCGCAAGAAGCACCCCGACTACTCGTACAAGGAAGCGACGCTCAATCCCACCAATCCGCGCAATCGCGCAGCCGATTGGGAAGCGGACGTCGTCAACATCTTCCGCAACTCGCCGACGACCGCGGAAGTGATCGGGGAGCGCGACACGCCGGCGGGCCGGTCGCTGTATCTGTCGCGGCCGATCCAGATCAAGAACAAACCGTGCCTCGACTGCCACAGCACCGTCGAGGCCGCGCCGAAGACGATGCTCGATCTCTACGGCAACGCGAACGGCTTTGGCTGGAAGATGGAAGAAGTGATCGGCGCGCAGATCGTTTCCGTCCCGATGACGGTGCCGATCGAGCGCGCGCGCAGCACGTTCCGCACGTTCATGGGCTCGCTCGCGGCCGTGTTCGTCGCGATCTTCGTGCTGCTCAACCTGATGCTGTACACGATGGTCATCCGGCGCGTCACCCAGCTCGCGGGGATCGCGGACCAGGTGAGCCTCGGCAACATGGACGCCGGCGAGTTCAAGGCCCACAGCAAGGATGAGATCGGCGTGCTGACCGAGGCGATGGGCCGGATGAAGGCGAGCCTCGTGCAGGCGATGAAGATGCTGGAAGGTTGATGCCGGAGCGCAATGGCTGAGCCCGAACGCCTCGGCAAGTACGAAATCAGGGGTGCCCTTGGCAAGGGTGCCATGGGTACCGTCTTCAAGGGGTTCGACCCGCACATCGAGCGCTTCGTCGCGATCAAGACCATCCGCAAGGACCTGGTCGAGCCCGAACTGGCCGCGCAATACATGGCGCGGTTCAAGAACGAAGCGAAGGCCGCGGGCCGGCTGCACCATCCGAACATCGTCGGCGTCTACGAGTACGGCGAGGACGAAGCCGTCACGTTCATCGCGATGGAATACGTCGAGGGCGCCGGCCTCCGCGAGTACCTGAACCGCCGCGTCACCTTCGATTTCGCGCAGCTGATCGAGCTCATGGACCAGCTCCTCAATGCGCTCGAGTTCGCGCACGCGCGCGGCGTCGTTCATCGCGACATCAAGCCCTCGAACCTGATCGTCTCGAACGCGGGTGTGCTCAAGGTCGCCGACTTCGGCATCGCCCGCGTCGATCGAACCGACCTCACGATGGCGGGCATGCTGATCGGCACGCCGATGTACATGTCGCCCGAGCAATGCCGCGGCCTCGACGTCGATTCGCGCTCGGATCTCTTCAGCGCGGGCGTCGTGCTGTACGAGCTGCTGACGGGCGAGAAGCCGTTCCGCGGCAACATGGAGGCGATCACCTACAAGATCTGCCACGAGGATCCGGAACCGCCGTCTCGGCTGTCGAAGCTCCGGTTGCCGATCGCCGTCGACCAGCTCATCGCGACCGCGCTCGCGAAGGAGCCGGCGGCACGGTTCCAGAGCGCGCACGCGTTCCGCGACGCGCTGCGCGACGTGGGGCGGATGTCGGTGGAGGTCGACGACGGACAGGGGACGACGATGGTCGCGATTGGCACGCTCATGCTGCAGAAACCTGCGCCCACGTGGGACGACGAAACGCTGCGCACGGCCGAGCACGAGCTTGCGCGTGCGCTCGGTCCCATGGCCAAGGTGATGGTTCACCGCGCGGCGGCGCAGACGACCGATCGCGCCGAGCTCTGCTCGATCCTGTCCGGCAGCATCACCGATCCCGACATGCGCCGGAA
>Ga0068863_100002828_pt1 | contig 17185 bp, 14 predicted proteins | sample KBSSwiS62_FD_66596 | JGI IMG/M metagenome (GOLD analysis project Ga0068863, IMG submission 66596) | Switchgrass rhizosphere microbial communities from Kellogg Biological Station, Michigan, USA - KBS Switchgrass S6-2 | ecosystem: Host-associated > Plants > Roots > Rhizosphere > Soil ...
GTGGCCAGCTCCCGCAGCGAGTCGCGGGTGCAGATGTCGACGACCGCGCCGTAGTCCGGCTTCTCGGTCCCGTCCATGATCCCTGGGTGGGTCGCGAACTGCTTGCGGACCTCCCAGACCACCCGGCCGGCGGCCCGGCCGACCGCGTTGATGGCCAGGCCCGAGAACAGGAACACGACCGCCGCGCCGATGATCAGGCCGACCAGCGCGTCCGGATAGGCGACGTTCAGACCACCGATCGTGCCGCGGGTGGTACTCGCGGCCACGCCGGCCTTGCCCAAGGCCTCGGTGATGGTGTCGGTGAACGAGCCGAACAGTGCCGTCGCGGCGAACACGGCGGTCGCGATCGCGATGCCCTTGGTAATGGCCTTCGTGGTGTTACCGACCGCGTCGAGCGAGGTCAGGATCGCCGCGCCCTCCTCGGTGACCTCGCCGGACATCTCCGCGATGCCCTGCGCGTTGTCGCTCACCGGCCCGAAGGTGTCCATCGAGATGATGACGCCGACGGTGGTCAGCAGACCGGTGCCGGCCATCGCGACGGCGAACAGCGCTACGGTGACGCTGCCCGAGCCGAGCAGATATGCCCCGAACACGGCCGCACCGATCAGGACCGCCGAGTAGACCGCCGATTCCAGGCCGACGCCGATGCCAGCCAGGATGTTGGTGGCCGGGCCGGTGGTGGAGGCTTCCACGACCCCCCTGACCGGCTTCTTGTCCGTCTCGGTGAAGTAGCCGGTCAGCAGCTGGATGGCCGCCGCCAGCACGATCCCGATCAGTACGGCGCTGATGGCAATCACGCGCGGGTTGCCCTTGGTGATGCCGGTGACGTCGTCGAACTTGGCGAAGCTGGTCGGGAGGTAGACGATCGCGACGATCACCACGCCGATCGCGGAGATGATCGCGGAGATGAAGAACCCGCGGTTGATGGCCATCATCCCGTTGCGGTCGCTGGCCCGCGGTGAGACCGCGAGGATTCCGATGACGGCGGTGATGACGCCGACGGCCGGGATCAGCAGCGGGAAGACCAGCCCGTGCGAGCCGAAGGCCTTGATCCCGAGGATGAGCGCCGCCACCAGGGTGACCGCGTACGACTCGAACAGGTCGGCCGCCATCCCGGCGCAGTCGCCGACGTTGTCGCCGACGTTGTCCGCGATCGTCGCGGCGTTGCGCGGGTCGTCCTCGGGGATGTTCTTCTCCACCTTGCCGACCAGGTCGGCACCGACGTCGGCCGCCTTGGTGAAGATGCCGCCGCCGACCCGCATGAACATCGCGAGCAGGGCGGCGCCGAAGCCGAAGCCCTCCAGGACCTGGGGCGCGGTGTGCTTGAAGATCAGCACGACGACGGCGGCGCCGAGCAGCCCCAGCCCGACGGTGAACATGCCGACGACCCCGCCGGTCCGGAAGGCCAGCCGCAGCGCGGCCTTCTCACCGCGCTCGTTGGCCGCCGCGGCCGTACGGGTGTTCGCCCTGGTCGCCAGCGACATGCCGACGAACCCGACGAGCGCGGAGAAGACCGCGCCGACGACGAAGAACACCGACCGTCCGATCCGGGCACCGAGGTCGTCGGCCGGCAGTGCCAGCAACACGAAGGGAATGACGACGACGAAGGCGGCCAGGGTCCTGAACTGCCGGCTCAGGTAGGCCGCGGCGCCTTCCTGCACGGCCGCGCCTACCTCGATCATCTTGGGGCCGCCCTGGCTCGCCGCTAGCACCTCGCGGACCAGATAACCGGCCACCAGCAGGGCCAACGCTGCGATGAGCGCCACACCGGCGACCAATCCCAACTGCCCGCCAGTAAGGTCGATCCCAGTGCCCGCGGCGGTACCCGCGGCTTGGATCGGGGACATGGCTCCTCCCGGTCTGCACTGTTTGTCCCCTGTGTGGTCGGCCGTCCGTACCTCATCCCTGTTCGACGAGGCACGTGCGTCCGACGGTCACAGCGCGGCGCCGCATCGGGCGGCGCCTCGGGTGGGCTACTCGGGGGATGTCGTGGACTCGCGGTTCCCGCGGGTGACGGTCCGCAGGCGGTAGCTCTTTCGGCTCGGCGTCCCCGAACCGAAACGAGCCCACGGCGAACGTTGTGATGCCCTTGCTCAGGGGACATCACAGTCCGCCGGTCGGCTCGATCGCCTGCGCGGCCGTTACTGACGGAAGTTCGTTCGTCCCCACCTCCACCGCACTCCACCAGGAGCACCTAAGGGGTCACGGATGGCCAGCTAGGCCGTCCGTGAGATGCGGCGGAGTCTATCCACACGTCTGCGGCGTGCGCTCGTTTTTGAGCCCTCCGCCCGGTGACATGTTTGGCCAACTGCGGTCCTACCTGCGGGTAGGCGGTGCTTGTGCGGTGGGCACCGTACCGCCGGGACGACGTACGACCCGGCGGGAATGGCGGCATATCAGGGGCCGGGGTTTCCCCACTGGCGATCCGAATTGCGCCTCATTGGCGAGTTATCCGGCATCGGGCGCGCGCCGCATCGCCGCTCGGCTGCGCCGCGCCTGGCCGCCCGCAGTGCCGTACGAACTCCATCTACACCAGGCCGCCGTCGACGATCGACGCGGTGTCCCACGTCATCGTGACGACGGTGCCGACGCCGTCGGGGCGGCGGCGGATCTCCACGTCGTCGACGAGCCCCTCGATGAGGGCGAGACTGATACCGGGTGGCAGCGCCGCGCCGGCCGCGGCCGGGTCAAGGTCGCCGGGCAACACCTCGTCGGCAGGTTTTTCCTGTGCCTCGTCCAGGCTCGGTCCGCCGGAGCCTTCCACAGTGCTGGTACGCCGGTGGTTGACGGCGAGCAGCGCGGGCAGGCCGAGCGGGCCGCCGTCCGGGCCGGGCGCCGCGTCGTCGCCCGGCTCGCCGGAATCGGTGACCGAGATGGTGAACATGCCGTCGCCGCTCGCCATCTTCACCACGACCAGGTCCTCGGGGGCACGGTTGCGATTCACGTTCACCGCGCGCAGACACGCCTCGCCGACGGCGAGCCTGATCTCGTCATGGGTGCCGGTCGGCACCCCGGCCCGGCGGGCGACCGCGATGGCGATCCTGCGGGCGGTGCGGACATGTCCCGGCAGGGCGGCGAAGCGAAGCTCGACGGTGGACCTGTCGACGGAGTCGACGGCGGACATGCGGCCTCCCACCGATCTGCTTCACGGCACCACCAGGGTGTTTGCCCGGGTCCGGGGCGCAGATCGGTGAGCCCCGGCCTGAGTGAGCCATTTCCATCGACGCCTCGGACCAGGCCCCGGCGGAGGCCTCGGCGCGATGGAAAAGCTCGTTGAGCGTGTCGTTACTTGTCCTGTTTGCACCGTTACGTCTGCGCGGGAACGCCCCGAATTCCGCGCGTTCTGTCGCCGTGCCGTGGTCTCCCACCGTGCCCGATGCGGCCAGTCATACCGACGAAACGGTCGGTGCCGGACGCTCTCCATATATCGGCACATCAGGGCAGGCCAAACGCACCCCACAGTTGGTGCGTTCGCCCGGTGGCCAATGCTGGCGCGGGCGTCGGCGGCGGTGGTGACAGATTCCCCCGTGTCCGGGCGGTCGTCGCCTCCCGCCAGAACGCCGGCCCGGCGGCCGCGCCGGGCCGCCGCGGCCGATCAGTCGTGGGCGGCGAGTGCTTCCTCGACGGAGGCGTGGATCGGGAAGACCTTCGTCAGGCCGGTAATCCTGAAGATCTTGAGGATGCGCTCCTGGGTGCATACCAGGCGCAGGGAGCCGTCGTGCGCGCGGACACGCTTGAGACCGCCGACCAGGACACCAAGCCCGGTGGAGTCGAGGAACTCGACGCCCTCCATGTCGACGACAAGGTGGTAGGCGCCGGCCGAGACCAGGTCGATGAGCTGCTCCCGCAGCTTCGGCGCGGTATAGACGTCGATCTCGCCGCCCACGACGACGACCGTGTGGTCGCCCTCCTGGCGGGTCGTGAGGGACAGGTCCACGGATCCTCCTGGGGTGATGTGTCGTCGGCGGCTACTGATCGAGCGAGTCAGGCTGACGTCGGGCACGCGGCTTCATCGGGCCGCAAGGTCCGACTGCAAGCGCCACTACCCTGTCAGGAGGAGGATCAACCCGCCTGACACGGACCTGGTCGGCGGATCTCGCCGGCCGGGGTGACACCGCGCGCCGGACCTGACGCGTACCGACGCCACCGGAAATCTACGCCCGTGCGCGCCCGTCTGGGGGCGACCGTCGGTGACTGGCCGTCCCGCCAGGGTTGGAAGACACCGCCGTGGCTTCGCGATGACGTCCCTGCCGCGGGTTGGCCCAGGCGTAGACCTCAGATGAGCGGGTGTGCGGTCCCCCGGTATGCCGGGCTGTCCTGGCCGCGGGCGCACTATCCTGGCACGAGTGATGCCGACGGTGGGGACCGAGCGGGGCTCCGAGATCCTCTCCAGGCTGCGGGCCGACCGCCGTCGCGACCGGTGCGTCACCCACGTCGAGCGCGTCCCGGCGCGGTCCGGTTCGCCGGCCGACTGGCCGGACTGGGTGGATCCGGTGCTGCTCAGCCGGTTGCGGGCGGCGGGTGTCACGGCCCCATGGAGCCACCAGGCAGCGGCCGCCGCGGCCGCGCACTCCGGACGCAGTGTCGTGCTGGCCACCGGGACGGCGTCCGGGAAGTCGCTCGGCTACCTGCTGCCGGTGCTCAACACCCTGCTCACCGACCCGGGCGCGCGGGCGCTCTACCTGGCGCCCACCAAGGCGCTCGCCCACGACCAGCTGCGGGCTGTCCGGTCCCTCACGCTCACCGCCGTCCGGGCGGCCAGCTACGACGGCGACACTCCGGCCACCGAGCGTGAATGGGTGCGCGCGCACGCGAACTTCGTGCTGACCAACCCGGACATGCTGCACCGGGGCATCCTGCCGGGGCACCGCCGTTTCGGACCGTTCCTGCGCGGGCTGCGCTTCGTCGTCGTCGACGAGTGCCACGGCTACCGCGGGGTGTTCGGCGCGCACGTCGCACAGGTGCTGCGCCGGCTGCGCCGGGTCTGCGCGCGGTACGGCGCCGACCCCGTGTTCCTGCTCGCCTCCGCGACCGTCGCCGAACCCGGCGTGGCGGCCACGCGGCTGACCGGCGTCGAGGTCGACGTGGTCGACGAGGACGGCTCCCCTCGCGGCTCGACCGACTTCGTCCTCTACGAGCCGCCCCTGCTCCTGACGTCGCCGGCCAACAAGGCGTCCCAAGACCTGCCAGCCCAGGGCCGGCCCGCCGCGGCCGAGGCCGCCGCCGCGGGGCAGGACGCCGGCGAGGACCTCCCCGCCGGTGAGAACGGCGCGCCGGTGCGGCGGTCGGCGACGGCCGAGTCGGCGGACCTGCTGGCGGACCTGGTCGCCGACGGGGTGCGGACGCTGGTCTTCGTGCGCTCCCGCCGGGCCGCCGAGGTGGTCGCGAACTCGGCTCGCCGGGCGCTGGGCCTGGTGGCACCCGAACTCGGCGAGCACGTCGCCGCCTACCGGGCCGGCTACCTGGCCGAGGAACGCCGTGAGCTGGAGGCCCGGCTGCGGTCGGGCGACCTCCTCGGGGTCGCGGCGACGTCGGCGCTGGAGCTCGGCGTTGACATCAGCGGCCTGGACGCGACCGTGATCGCGGGCTATCCCGGCACGTTGGCCTCGCTATGGCAGCAGGCGGGCCGCGCCGGCCGCGCGGGGCAGGGCGCGCTGGCGGTCCTGGTCGCCAGGGACGACCCGCTGGACACCTACCTGGTCCACCACCCGGAGGCGGTCTTCGGCCGGCCCGTCGAGGCGACGGTCTTCGACCCCGACAACCCCTACGTCCTCGGGCCGCAGCTGGAGTGCGCCGCGGCGGAGCTGCCGGTGACCGAGGCCGACCTGGAGCTGTTCGGCCCGTCGGCCAGGGCGGTGCTCGACGACCTGGTCCGCCGCGGCCGGCTGCGCCGGCGGCCGAACGGCTGGTACTGGACGCAGCGGTTCCGCCCGGACGTGGACATCCGCGGGGTCGGCGGGGTACCGGTGCGCATCGTCGAGGCGGCCACCGGCCGGCTGCTCGGCACCGTCGACGCGGCCACCTCGCACTCCACCGTCCACCCGGGCGCGGTCTACCTGCACCAGGGCGTGAGCTTCGTCGTCGACGAGCTCGATCTGGAGGAGTCCGTCGCGTTCGTCGTGCACGCCGCCCCCGACTGGACGACCACCGCGCGCGACCACACCGACATCCGGATCGTCGAGTCCAGCAGGACCCGGCTCGTCGAGGCCGACCTGACCGTCTTCTTCGGGACCGTCGAGGTGACCAGCCAGGTCGTCGGCTACCAGCGCCGGCTGATCACGACCGGCGAGGTGCTGGGCGACGTGCCGCTCGACCTGCCGCCGCGTCACCTGCGCACCCGCTCCGTCTGGTACACGGTCTCCGACCGGCTGCTGGCGGAGGCCGGGATCGAACCAGCCGACGTGCCCGGCGCGGTCCATGCCGCCGAACACGCCGCGATCGGCCTGCTGCCCCTGTTCGCCACCTGCGACCGCTGGGACATCGGCGGCGTCTCAACCGCGCTGCACCCAGACACCGGGCAGACGACGATCTTCGTTTACGACGGGCACCCGGGCGGAGCGGGCTTCGCTGCGCGAGGGTTCGGCCGGTTCGGCCCCTGGCTGACGGCGACCCGCGACGCCGTCGTCGCCTGCGAGTGCCCGGCCGGCTGCCCGTCGTGCGTCCAGTCGCCCAAGTGCGGCAACGGCAACGAACCCCTGGACAAGGCGGCGGCCGTTCGCCTGCTCGACGCCGTTCTGGCCCGGATCCACCTGCCCTGACGGGCCTTTTCCGGACGAGGAGGGTATGTCCGGGCCAGGCTGGGTACTTTCGCCGCCGTCGGGGGTGTTCTCTACCGCCGCCGGGCTGGACCGGCCGTCTGTGGATCACCAGGCGAGCCGTCGACGGAGGACTCGCCGAGCCGCACCCAGGTGGGAACCAGCCGCTTCGGGAGCCGGGAGCCCGCTCCGTCCGGTGCCGATGGGCAAACCCGCCTCGAGCGGGGGGATCTGGAGGTCAGGGTGTTCACCCTTGGCGTGGTGCTGCTGGTCATCGCCGGCGTGGTCACCGCGGACATCGTGTTGGAGAGCAGCGGCCCGATGCCGGTGGCCGTCGCCGGTCACGAGTTGGCCATGGAGGACTGGCGCCTGTTCCTGTTCGGGATGGCGACCGGAGTGCTGGTCGTCGTCGCGGCCACGCTGATGGCCGTCGGGTTCGGCCGCGACCGTCGCCGGCGCCGCGACGAGCGGCTGCGTCGCCGCCAGCTTGCCGCCGCGGGCGTGCCCAACATGCCAGCGCCCATGCCCGCCAAGGGCCCGTCTGCCGGGCCGGTCCAGGGACCGCCTGCCGCGCCGGTCTCGGGCTCGGTCGCCGTCCCCAGCCAGTCGGCCGTCCCGGGCCAGTCAACCGTCCCGGGCCAGTCGGCCGGCCCCGGTCGTTCCGCTGGGCCGACCGGGTCAGCCGCGAGCATGCCGGTAGAGGGGCCGGGGCAGTTCCCGGGCGCGGGCCCGGCTGCCCGTCCTCCGGCCGCGCCGGCCGCGGGAGGGCGTGCGTCGGGACGGCGCGCGTCGCGGGCGCCGGAGCCGGTAGCGCCGGCCGCTGAACAGGCAACAACGCCCAAGGCGGCCCCTGGGCCCGCGCCGGCCGCCGGGCGGACCGAGCCCAAGGGAACGCCACCGGCGGGGCAGGTGACCGGCTCGTGGCAGGCGATCCCTGCCGCCGCCCGAACTGATCGTTCCGCACCGCAAGACGCGCGAACCGCGCCGACGGCGAGCGGTACCTCCACCGACACCAGCAAGGCCGACGCGTCCAGGTCGGATGCCGCCAGGTCGGACGGCTCGCCGACAGTGGCGACCTCGCCGCGGCGACTGCGTTGGCCGGGGAGCAGGTCGTCCGCCTCCGCGAAGCCGTCACTCGTCGACCGTCACGACGGCGGGTCCGCACGGCCGACGGAGCCGATCAACGAGCTCGACGCGGCCGGGCAGCCGGCGGGCCCGACGAAGCAGCCGGTGGCCCCGACCAAGGAGCAGCGGGTCTACCCGTCGGAGCACCCGACCGACCGAGTGGTGGCACGCGTCCGCAACACCTGATCCAGGCGGAACCGCCGCTAGCCCGGGCCGGCCGTCGGCGGTGACCCCATGCCGATCCAGGGCCCCGCGCGTGCCGTTGCCGTGAGCGGGCCGAGCCCTCGTAACGCCGGGGGTAGCCGGACCGCGGCCACGACCTCGACCCAGCCGCCGCCGGCTCGGCACGCGAGGATTTCGGCGCCGTTGCGGGCCGCGAACGTTCTTGCCTGCGCGCAGGCGGCGATCGGATCACCGGTCCGGTCCATCGCCCCGGCCAGCGCGGCAAGATCCCCGGCGGTGGCCGCTTGGCGCCTCGCGAGCGTCACCGCTCCGATCGCGAGCAGGACGCCGCCGACCGTCGCCACGAGGAGTAACCAGCCCAGGAGCAGCACGGTCGCCGACCCACGATCACGGTGCCGATGACGTGCTGGCCCGGATCCGGCGAGCGCGGTCATCGGTCACTACCTTGGCCGGCGCCGCCCGCTCCCCGGCTGGCCGGCGTGTCAGGCGGGCCTGGGTCCGGCGCGTCCGGGCTCGCGGCCGTCGCGGACGCGATCTCGGCGATAGCCGGTTCGGCCGGGGCGATTGCCGTCGCGGTCAGCGTGAAGGGGGTCAGCAGCGGACCAGCCCTGGCGAGCCGTAGGTGGACCGTCACCGCTATCTGGTCGTCGTTGCGGGCTATCTCGACCGTCGTGCCGGCCGGTGCCGCGTCGCGGACCCAGGCGGCCACCTGGACGTCGGCGTCGCCGCGGGCCGCGGCCCGGGCCCCGATCCTGGCCGCCTCGGCCACCCGGGCCTGTGATCCGACAGCGGCCAGCAGCCACAGGACGAGAACGAGGACGACCCCGAGGGTCGGCAGGCCGAGGGCTAGTTCGGCGGTGGCCTGCCCGCGATCACCTGGCCGCCGGTCGGCTCCTCCCGCGATACGAACCGTCGGTTTCTTCATGGTCAGAAGGGCAGCGTGAGCGCTCGGTGGACGATCGAGGTGACCAGATCCCGGGTCGCCGAGCTGCTGACCACCGCGTAGAGCACCCCGGCGAAGGCCACCGCGGCGACGGTTCCGACCGCGTACTCGGCGGTCGACATTCCCGCGTCGCCACCACGGGTGCGCGGATGCGACGGGAGCGTCCGCGCCCGGCGCTGGCGTTCGGCGGGCCGTCCCGCCAGCCCGTGAGCCAGCACCATGCAACCCGCGAGCAGCGCGGGCAGCAGAACGAACACCGACAGCAGGGACATCGCTGACACCTCCGTGGTGTGGGCTGGACCGGCCAGCCACTCGCCGGGATTGACCTGAGATCGTCGCCTGGTGACGATCGAGAGCAGGGAGATCGTGACCTGGCGCCGCCCGCCGGACCAGGCCAGGCGGCCTCGCTGTGGAGAAGCCGAACCTGTCCACAGGGAGGGCCCCGGGCCGCCGGCCCCGGCCGGGGCCGAGGCACGCCGAGTGCCCGCGGCCTACGGGGACGGCAGCAGGCCGTGGAGCGACCCGAGGATCGTGGGGACCACGCCGAGCAGCAGGAACGCGGGCAGGAAACACAGACCGAGCGGCGCTACGGCCGCCACGCCGGCCCGCCGCGCCGCGCCGATCGCGTCGTCGTGCGCCTGTGCCCGGGCCCTGGCGGCGATCCGGGTGAGTCCCTCGGCGAGGCGAGCGCCGCTGGTTTCCACCCGGCCCAGCGCCTGCGCGGCGGCCAGCAGCGGATGCCCACGGCCCGCCGGACGACGGCCGGCCCGGCGCAGCAGCGGGGCGAGCGGGCCAGGCGGACTGAGCCCGGCGGCCACCAACCGAGCCGTGGCCCGCTCGGCCGGAGCGCCCAGCCGTAGCCCCTGAGCGGTCACCCGCAGCTCGGCGCCAAGCGGCCCGCCGACCCCGTGCGCAGTCGCCTCCAACGCCGCGGGAACCGTCGCTCCGGCAGCGAGACAGGCGGCGACGAGGTCGAGGGCGAGTGGCAGGTCGGCCAGCAGCCGCTCGCGCCGGGCCCGGCCGGCGCGCCCCGAGCCAGCCGCGATCGTCCGCCGCGACGGACGACCTGCGCCCGTCGGCGGCTCGACGCGGCGCGTGACGCGGTCGCCGGTCCAGCGCAGCCAGCGCAGGCCCGCCAGGTCGAGCAGAACCCCGCCGACCAGGCAGGCCGATCCCGCCGGGGTACCGAGCAGGACGTGCACCGGCCCGGCCCCGAGCAGCGCCGCGAAGGCCAGACCGAGCAGCGGAAGCCCGGCGACCAGCCGCCCCGACGACCGCGGCCCGGCGAGCGCGGTGGCGAGCTCGCCGGCTCGCCGCGCATCGGCCTGGGCCTGCCCGGCGAGCTCTCGGGCGACGGGCGCGAGCCGAGCCCCGCCCGACCGGCACACGAGCAGCGCCGCGCCCAGCTTCCGCAACGCCAGCGTCCCGCAGCAGGCGAGCAGACTCGCCGGGTCCGTTCCAGCCGCCAGCCCGGCAGCCAGGGCGCCCAGCTCGCCGGCCTCCGCCGGACCGGCATTCCCCGGGCCGGTCGGTCCGCCAGCGGGCATGTCCAGGCCGGTCTGGGCAGCCGTCACGGCGGATCGCAGGGCGGCGTCCGGCCCCGCCCCGGCGTCCAGCTCGGCCGCGAAGGCGGCTAGCAGGTCCTCGGCGACGGCACGGTCGGCCGCCGTCCGTCGCCGGCGCTCGGCCCGTCGCGCCGCCCGGGCGGCCACGATCAGGACCGCCACCGCCAGCGTGACGGCGATCATGCTGGGCCCGCGAATGGTAGCGGCAGCACGATGCCGCGGTCGCGCAGCAGCTCGCGCAGCGCCGGCAGACCGTCGGCCGGTAGCAGCGCGCCGGCTCGCCGGGCGGCCACGGCCGGACCCGGCCCGGCTCGGGGCGCCGGCGCCGCCACAAGCGCGGGCCGGACGCGTACCAGCCCGTCGGGGTCCTGCCGCAGCACTGCGACTGTGGCGACGGCGCGGCGCCCGGCGGCATCCCTGCGCAGGTGGATGGCGACCTGCACCGCGGCCGCGAGCTGGCTGTGCGCCGCCGCGCGGGACAGGCCGGCGAGCGCCCCGAGTGCCTCGACCCGGGCGGGTAGCGCCGCCGCCGCATTGGCATGGATGGTCGTGAAGCCGCCCTCGTGTCCGGTGTTGAACGCGACCAGCAGGTCCAGTACCTCCGGCCCGCGGACCTCGCCGACCACCAGCCGGTCCGGCCGCATCCGGAGCGCCTGGCGTACCAGGTCCCGCTGGGTGATCGCCCCGGCGCCCTCGATGTTGGCCGGGCGGCCTTGCAGCCGGACCAGGTTGTCCCGGCCGAGCACCAGCTCGGTGGTGTCCTCCACGACGACCACTCGGTGCGCGGTAGGCACGCAGCCGAGCAGGGCCGCCAGCAGCGTCGTCTTGCCCGTTCCCGTCCCGCCCGTGATGACCAGCGCGAGGCGGGCGGCGACCAGCGCCCGCAGCACGCCGGCCAGCGCCGTGTCCTGCCCGGCAACGACCTCGTCGAGGGTCAGTGGAACCTGGCTGGGCCGGCGCAGCGAAAGGCAGGTCCCGTCCGCCGCGACCGGGGCGAGCACGGCGTGCAGCCGTGTTCCGTCTGGCAGACGGGCATCGGCGAACGGCGCCGCCGCGTCGAGGCGGCGCCCGGCCGCGGCGGCGAGCCGACAGGCGAGCCGGCGGACCGACTCCTCGTCCGGGAACCGGACCTGGGCCCGCTCCAGGCCGAACCCCCGATCGACCCAGACCTCGTCCGGCCCGTTGACCAGCACGTCCGTCACCGCCGGGTCGGCTAGCGGCACGTCGAGCGGGCCGGCGCCGAGCAGTTCGGCGGTGACCGCCCGCTGGGTCGCCTCGCGGTCGGCGGGGAACTGTGGCCCGGCGATCTCGGCCAGCGCCCGGGCTATGTCGGCCGGAGTCGGTGGATGGTCCGCGTCCGCGAGCCGTTCGCGCACCGCGGCGACCAGCGGCGCCGCGACGCCGGAGGCAACCGGGGGTGTCGCAACAGGAGGCGTTGCGACCTGGGGCATAGGGGCTGGGGGCATAGGGGCTGGGGGCATCGCACCCGCGTCCCTTCGTCGGTGGGCGAGTCCCGCTCACCGTGCACCAGCGGCCCCACTGTGGATGACGCTTATCCACAGCCCCCCGGGTGCTCTATGAAGGACGGTTGCCGCCGTCAGGACGCGGCGCGGCTGATGGCCTCGCAGATGGCGAGGGACTCGCGGGCGCCGAGCTCGACGGCGCGGGCGCAGTGCAGCAGCCAGGTGCGCAGGCCGTCGACGCCGCCATGGGCGTATTCGGCGGCCGCGGCGCGGTAGCCGGCGACGGCGTCGTCTCCCTCTCCGGCCTCGAGGTGGCCGACGTCGGTAGCGGTGACCGCCTTGGGGTCGAGCCCGCGGTCGACCAGCACCAGCCGTCCGGCGGCGCGCGCGACCATCCCGTCCAGGGCACCGAACGGCCGCAGCGCGAGCAGCTCGCCCTGCACGATCGCGCCGACCACGATCGCCGGCGCCGTCGTCCGCTCCATCAGCAGGCCGACCAGGCCGTCCAGCCGGGCGGACACCTCAGCCGGGCCGGGGGGCGCGCCGAGCCCGAGCGGATCGGCGGCGGTCGGGCTGCGCCGCGGCCGGCCGAGGTCGCCGTCGGCGACGATGCTGCGGCCGACCAGGGTGTGCATACGGGCCAGCGCCTGCCGCGGCGCCCGCTCCCAGGAGGTGGCCAGACTGCCAAGCTCCGCGTAGAGCCGCACCGCCGCGAGCGTCACCGCCAGCGCTTCCCCGCCGGACCCCCGCGGTCCGCCAGGCTCCCGAGTCCCGCCGGGCCCCGCATCCCCGTTCCCGCCGGCCGTGAGCCACGACCGGAGTGTCTCCAGGGGAAGCTCGTGGCCCTCCAGCGCCGCGCTGGCCCGGGCGGACCGCAACGACGCCTCGGCCGTCACGTCGGCGCTCTGCCGGCGCAGCACCCGGTGCCGCAACAGGGCGTCGACGGCCGAACGGGCGGCGGCGACGGCCTCGTCGACGCCGGGCAGCGCGGCGACCCGGGCGAACGGGTCTAGGCCGTGGCCGGTCTGAATGCTGGGCGCGCTCGACACCCCGCCGACGCTACACCGGCCCAGCCGCCCGCCCGCCCGCGCGAAAACTCAATCACACGCCCGCCCACCTGTCGCTACCCACCGCGCCGGAGGCCCGCGGGCTGCACACTGAACGCGGGGTGGATCGCGTGGTCGTCGACGCGGGTCGGGGGGACCGCGAGCCGGGCGCGGTGCTGGCGAACCACGGGGCTGGACGAACCGTGGGGGATGGGGAGGAACCTGTGGCGGCGTTCGGAAACGGGGATCGACGCGGGGCGCGGGACGCGTCGCTGGGCGAGCTGGTCGCGCTGGCGACCAAGGACGTGTCGCTGCTCGTCCGCCAGGAGATCGAGCTGGCCAAGGCGGAGGTCGGCCGCCAGGTGGCCGGCGCGGCCGTCGGCGCCGGGCTGCTCGGCGCGGCGGCCGGTCTGGCGTTGGGCGCGATGATCGCGCTGACCATCTTCTTCGGTGAGCTCTTCGCCTGGGCGGGGCTCGCGCGCTTCTGGGCGTTCCTGCTGACAGCCGGGCTGCTGCTGGTGCTGGCCGGGCTGCTCGCGCTGCTGGCCGTGCTCCGGTTGCGCCGGCTGCAGCCGCCCCGCCGGGCGATCTCCTCCGTGCGCGCGGACGTTGCCCTGCTGCGCCACCCGGTGGCCGGTGCGTCCGGGGCGGACAAGGGCGGATCAGCCGTGAAGATCGACTCTACGGCGGCGCCTCGGTCGGCCGAGCCCGTCATCACGCCGATCCCGCCGTCCCGCCAGTCCGGTCGCCGTCCCGCCGCTCTCGACCCAGCGGACGAGCCGCGGGCCTGACGGGCCGCGCCGGAGATCCGGGGACGGCGCCGCGGGCGCCGGCCGGACGGCGACCGCCCGGGCCGTGGGTCCCGGCGTCTGCGATCCTCGTGGGAATGGAGGAGGCCGCGCCCGATCCCGCCAGCGTCCTGATCGACGGGCCGTGGCGGCATCGCGACGTCTCCGCGAACGGCACCCGGCTGCACGTAGCGGAGCTGGGCCAGGGTCCACTGGTGCTGCTGCTGCACGGATTTCCGCAGTTCTGGTGGGCCTGGCGCCATCAGCTGGTCGCGCTCGCCGCCGCGGGCTACCGGGTGGTGGCGCCAGACCTTCGCGGTTACGGGGCGAGCGACAAGCCACCGCGTGGATACGACGCCTTCACGCTCGCGGACGATGTGGCCGGGCTGATCCGCGCGCTGGGGGAGCGGGACGCGGTCCTGGTCGGCCAGGACTGGGGCGGCCTCGCCTGCTGGGTCGCGGCGGCGGTGTGGCCCCGCCAGGTGGCCCGGATCGCCGTTCTCGGCATGCCCCATCCGTTGCGGGTGCGACATGAGTACGCGGTCGACCCGCGCGGACAGGGCCTCGCGGGCGCGCACCTGTTCAGCTTCCAGCTGCCCTGGCGCCCGGAGCGGCAGCTGGTCGCCGACGGCGCGGCCCGGGTCGGCGAGTACCTGCGCGACTGGAGCGGCACCGACTTTCCCGGCGAGGAGGAGGAGCGGCGCTACCGGGCGGCGATGCGCATCCCGGGGGTGGCCCACAGCTCGCTGGAGTACCACCGCTGGGTGTTCCGGTCGTTGTTCCGGCCGGACGGCGCGCGGTTCGCGCAGGCGATGCGTCGAGCGGTCACCCGCCCGGTGCTGCACCTGCACGGTGGCGCCGATCCGTTCCTGCTGCCGGCTACCGCGCAGGGCTCGGGCCGGTTCGTCAGCGGGCCGTACACCTGGCAGCTGCTGCCCGGGGTCGGCCACTTCCTGCCGGAGGAGGCGCCGGGCGTGGTGACCGACGTGCTCCTGCGCTGGCTGGCCGGCTAGGACGGCCTACCGGCAGCCGTGGGTCGAGACCGCGGTGGTCGCGCCCGCGGCGGCCTGCGCGGAGGCGCTGACCTCGTTCGCGGTCAGCGCGTAGCCGGTCTCGTTGTCGTCGGTCGCAGCCGCGAAGATCACGCCGTAGACCGTGCCGGTGGTCGAAAGCAACGGGCCGCCCGAATTGCCCGGCAGCACCGTGCCCCGCACCGCGAAGATGTCGCGCACGACGCTGCCGCGGGAGTAGATGTCCGGCGCTCTGGCCTCCTGCCGGTCCCGGATCCGGGCCGCGACCGTGGTGTACGGGCCGTCCTCCGGGTAGCCGGCGATGACCGCGCTGCTGTCGGCCGCGCCCGCCGGATCGGTCTGCAGCGGCAGCGCCGGCCGGGTCAGGTCCGGGACGTAGAGCACGGCGATGTCGCGCGCCGGATCGAACAGCACCACCCGCGCCTCCAGTTGTCGCCCGCCGGCCTCGACGATCGGCTGCTGGACGCCGGCGACCACATGGGCGTTGGTCATCACGTGCCGCTGCGCGAAGACGAACCCGGTCCCCTCGATCTGCCGGGAGCATGACGGCGCGATCCCGCGGACCTTCAGCACGCTGGCCGACGCGTTGACGATCGCGGTCTCGCTCACGACGGCCGGGTTGGGCGGGTCGGTCGCGACGATCGACTCGCCGCCGATCCCGGAGAACACCGCCGGGAAGCCGCTGCCGTCGGCGAGCCGGCGCAGGCTGGAGAACGCGTCACGCACCCCGCCGGGCATGGCGGAGTCGACGGTCGTCAGCACGGTGGATCCGCGTACCTCGCGGGCCGCCGTCGGATAGGGCGAGCGCTCCACCGCGGTCGCCAGCAGCCAGGCGACGAGCAGCACCGACAGCCCCGCCAGCAGCGCCCCCGCCAGCGAGTCCACGGTCTCCCCGGGCCGCCAGGTCAGGTGGCTGCGCAGGGCGACCCCGGCGGCGGTGCCGGCGACCTGGCCGAGGCAGGCGAGCGCGACGACCACGGCGAGCGCGATCACGGCGCCGTGCTGGCGTTCGCCGATCAGCTCGGCGAACGGATAGGCGACCTGGGCGCCGATCATTCCGCCGCCGAGGAAGCCGACGAAGGACAGCGCGCCCACCAGGAAGCCCTGCCGGTAGCCGGAGGCGGCGAACAACAGCGCGACGAGCAGCAGGATGATGTCGAGGAGGTTCATGGAGTGCGCGCAGACCCTCGGGATTCTGGCCGGTCAGCCGACGCGCAGCGTGGCGGACATGTTCGGGTGCAGCGTGCAGATCACCGGATAGTCGCCCGGCTGGGTCACCGTGAAGGTCACCGAGGTGGACATGCCCGCGCCGATGATGTCGGTGCGGGCCGCCGGGATCCTCGGGATCACGAAGTCGTGCGACGCCGAACCGTCCGCCACCGAGAAGTCGACGCGGATCCTGCCGGGCTTCGCCGCCAGGGTGCCGACGTCGAAACGCAGGTCGGCCAGGCCGGTGACATGGAAGACCTGGACGCCGTCGGAAACTTTCGGGGCCTCGACGGCGGTGACCTTCGGAGCGACCGGCTGCTTGGCCGCGCATCCCACCGTGGCCGCGGCCAGCGCCAGCACCGTGCCGGCGATGGCGACCCGCCGGCCGCCGGCCCTCGCCGCGACGCCGGCAGTCCTGGAGGCGTTGCTCAAGCCGCGGACCCTTCTTCGGAGGGACCGGCACCGGACGCGGTGCCGGCGACGCCATCCTGGCCACCCGGAGCCCGGGCCTGGCCGTCGACGTCAAGATCCAGTCTTTCCGGATCATCTGTTTCCAGGTCATCCGGGTCGATCTCGCCGGCCTGCGCATCGGCGAGCCGGGCCACCGTGAGGGCGATCGACGCGTTCACCGTCGCGTCCTCGACGGGCGGGCCCTCGCCCCACGGCTGGGCCAGGCCGGCGAGGCGCAGCAGCGCGTCCAGGATGCCCGCGGTGAAGCCCCAGACCGTCGCGGTCAGCCCGGCGACCCGGAACGCGGGGCTTGGCGCGCCGGTGCGCGGGTGCCTCAGCCACACGCGGTTCGCCGGGTTCACGAGGTCCGCGATCGGCACCTGGGCAACCGCCGACGTCTCACCCGGGTCGACGGCGAAGACCGGCGACGGCGCGCGCCACCAGGCAAGCACCGGTGTGACCAGATAGTTGCTGTACGGCAGGTAGAGCTCGGGGCCCGGGCCGAGGACGTCGACGCCGGCCGGGTCGAGGCCGACCTCCTCGCGCGCCTCGCGCAGCGCGGTCGCGATCGCGGAGTCGTCGGCCGGCTCGGCGCCACCGCCGGGGAACGCCGGCTGGCCGGCGTGC
>Ga0068863_100002835_pt1 | contig 17168 bp, 17 predicted proteins | sample KBSSwiS62_FD_66596 | JGI IMG/M metagenome (GOLD analysis project Ga0068863, IMG submission 66596) | Switchgrass rhizosphere microbial communities from Kellogg Biological Station, Michigan, USA - KBS Switchgrass S6-2 | ecosystem: Host-associated > Plants > Roots > Rhizosphere > Soil ...
TCGGGCAAGACTTTTCCACTCGTGGAGAACGCTTGGAAGAGCAAATCGATCTGCTCCGCCGCTTATGGTCAGACCCATTGCTTAGCTTTGATGGAAAGTTTGATCAGATCGACCGGGCGGCCCTGAATCCAAGGCCAAAGCGCCTTATTCCAATATGGCTGGGCGGCTTTGCCGATGTCGCGTTGCGCCGTGCCGCGCGTATAGCCGACGGCTTCATTTGTGCAGACGGCGCTACTGACGCATTTGCTCAAATCGCTCGCCTGCAAGAGCTGCTCAGACAAGCAGGCCGCCACGACAGCGGCTTCGGCATTCAGTGCAACATGCTCAAGGCGAAAACCCCTGCAGAGGTGGTCGAAACGGCTCAGCGATGGCGCGATGCTGGTGGCACTGACGTGTCAGTCAACACTATGGGACAAGGATTCACTACGCCCGGTGCACATATCGATCATCTCCGAAGAGTGACCGACGCTCTGCGTAGCGCCAATTTGATGATTTAAATTCGCAGAACAAACGTGATTGTAAAAATGGTCACAAAAAGTTTGTTATTGGTATGGCAATCCCGACACTGATACGCCGCCGTTTACGGAATGATATTCGGCTCGAATCCGCGTAAGTCGCGTTGAGAGGATACGCCATCCACTTCCTGTATTTACGTATTTCTCGTGATAATGTCCCCACCCATGAACAAAATGGACGTCGTCATGGTTCGGATTTTTGAGCGAGCGCCAAACCAGATCTTCCATGGCCCAGATGCCTGTCGCGGTCGTGTCCGAGGTAATATCGATCATAGGCATGGTGCCGTGATGAACAGTGACCTGATCCCTCGACTGCGCCATCACCCATTCGATCATCGCGTCACGCGGACCAACTGTCACACCGCGGTCATGGATTTCCAAATGCCCATCGGGCGCCCAGACTTCCGACCGCCAAAGCTCCCAGTCCTTGGTGTCATATCCATAGAAGTATCGCGCCTTTAGTGCCTTAATTTCTTCTATCGCGATTAATCTATCGGTCTGGTCCACGTACTTCCTCACAAGCAAAATATTATTTATTCATAAACTTTTACCTGTCCGGCGAATCGATGATAACGTGCTCAACAGCCAAGTTAGTCCGTTGGGGCCAATAGCTGAGGCAAACGAACGCCTCTTGGGGCCACCTGATAGCCTGAATGACATGGAAAAATCAAAATTGGCTGGGGCGGCAGGATTCGAACCTGCGAATGCCGGTACCAAAAACCGGTGCCTTACCACTTGGCGACGCCCCAGCACGCCGGGCGCCGCCCGGTCGGGAGAGGGGCGCTTAGCGGCATCTGCCGGCGCTGAAAAGACCTCTTGCGCCGGCAGCTGCGATGATCCGGCTCAAACTTTGATCACAGCGTCGATGTCGGCTGCGCTGTGGCGTTCGGGAGCGAAGCCCTCTCCGGTGCGGTTGACCCTGGAGCCGCGCTGGACGGCCGGGCGCGCGGCGATCCGGTCGACCCAGCGATTGAGGTTCTTGTAGCTCGCCATGTCGAGGAAGCGATCGGCGCCCGAATAGGCGTCGCCTTTCGCCAGCCGCCCCAGCCAGGCGTATGTGGCGATGTCGGCGATCGTGTAATCTTCGCCGGCGAGGTAGGTGGTCTCAGCCAGGCGCCGATCGGCGACATCGATGATGCGCTTCGCCTCCATCGCGTAGCGGTTGATCGGATACTCATACTTCTCGGGCGCGTAGGCATAGAAGTGGCCGAAGCCGCCGCCGATCATCGGCGCGGTCGACATTTGCCACATCAGCCAGGACATGGTCTCGGCGCGCGCGGCCCCGCTCGCAGGCAGGAAGGCGCCAAACTTCTCGGCCAGGTGGAACAGGATCGCGCCCGATTCGAAGACGCGGACAGGCTCGGGGCCGGAGCAGTCGAGCAGGGCAGGAATCTTCGAGTTGGGATTGATCGCGACGAAGCCCGAGGAGAACTGGTCGCCCTTGCCGATCTCGATGAGCCAGGCGTCGTACTCGGCGCCGCTGTGGCCGGCGGCCAGCAGTTCCTCGAGCATGATCGTCGCCTTCTGGCCGTTGGGGGTGCCGAGCGAATAGAGCTGCAGCGGATGCTCGCCGCGGGGCAGGTCCTTCTCGTGAGTGGGCCCGGCGATCGGCCGGTTGATGTTCGCGAACTGGCCGCCGCTGGGCGCCTCCCAGGTCCAGACTTCGGGCGGCGTATAGGTGAGGTCGGCCATGGCGGGGGGCTCCTGGGGCTGGTGGGCCGGCCTCAGGTAAGATCGCTGGCAGCGTGCGACAAGGTGGAGCGAGGCGGCGCACGTCTGGACGTTCGACCAGGCGGCGTCGATCGACAGGGTGCGCTTCCTGGCGTGCAATCGGAGGTGGCCACAAAGCTGCCGGCTGCCGCGCGGTATCCTCTCCACCGCTGCGCAACGGGAGGGACAGGGGAAGCATCGCCCACCGGCGCGGCCTCAGCCGATCTTGCGGATCCACCCATGCGTGTCTGGCGCTTCGCCGCGCTGGATCGCTACTAGCCGCGCCTTGAGTTTGCCGGTGAGCTGTCCGGGGCCGCCGCCGCCGATCGTGAACTCGCCATCGCGCCCGGCGACCTTGCCGACCGGGGGGACGACCGCGGCGGTGCCGCAGGCGAAGGTTTCGACCAGCCGGCCACTTTCGGCGTCCGCCCGCCACTGGTCGAGGCTGTAGCGGCCTTCCTGCACGTTAAGGCCTTCCTCGCGCGCCAGTGTAAGCAGGCTGTCACGAGTGATGCCGGGCAAGATCGTGCCGCTCAAGGCTGGGGTGAGGAGGGTGCCGTCCTCGAACACGAAGTAGAGGTTCATGCCGCCCAATTCCTCGATCCACTTATGCTCGGCGGCGTCGAGGAACACGACCTGATCATGGCCGCGCGCGATCGCCTCAGCCTGCGGAACGAGGCTGGCGGCGTAGTTGCCGCCGCACTTGGCCGCGCCAGTGCCGCCGGGCGCCGCGCGCGTGTAGTCCGAGACCCAGATCGATACCGCCGGTGCGCCCGACTTGAAGTAGTTGCCGGCGGGGCTGGCAATAACAATGAACTTGTACTGTTTGGCTGGGCGCACCCCGAGGAAGGCCTCGGTCGCAATCATGAAGGGGCGCAGGTAGAGCGAGGCGCCTTCGCCGCCGGGGATCCAGTCGCGGTCGATCTGGACAAGGCGCTCGATCGCCTCGACGAACACGCTTTCGGGTAGCTCAGGCATGGCGAGGCGGCGCGCGGAATCGTTGAAGCGCCGGGCGTTCGCGTCCGGTCGGAACAGTGCGATCGACCCGTCCGCCTGGACGTACGCCTTGAGCCCCTCGAAGATCTCCTGCGCATAGTGCAGCACCGCAGCTGCCGGATCGAGGGGGATCGGCTGGCGAGGACCTATCGTGGCATCGTGCCAGCCCCTGCTCTCCGTCCATTCGACGGTCACCATATGGTCGGTGAAGTTCGTGCCGAACCCTGGGTTCTCCAACACCGCCACGCGCGCATCGGCGCTGATCGGGGCAGGGTGGGGCTGAATAATGAAAGACAGGCCGGCATCGGCGACAGTCGCCATCGAACGAGATTCCCTATGCTTGACTTGTGGCTGCGCCGCAGCTGAACGAAAGTTTCGCCAAGCGCAACCCGAAAGCAATTATGCATCCAAGTTTTATTTCTTTAGCACAGTGGGCCGGAGAGGCAAATCCAGTGCCTTCCGAGACACGAAGACCCCCAAATGAGAAGGGCCGCACCGGCTTGCCGGTACGGCCCTTCGCATGGTCAGCGGCCGGAAGTGCCGCCAGCGAAAGCCTTTATCGCTAATTCAAATCAGCGATAATGCCTCGCGACGGGAATTGCCGACCTCTCTGCTGAACCATGAGACATCGGATCACCTCCTTTCGCGCTGTTGAGCCATAGGCGCCGCATGATGCGGCGGGACTTCGGTAACTCCTGGGCGCGTTTCCCAAGGCCCGCCGTCCTGTGGAATATGTGTGCGATTCCGCACCGCACAACAAGTCTTGCAATCAAATTTTTTGCCGTCATGATCGTCGCTTCGGGCCGGTTATCCCCAGCCAGGAATGCGCACGGAAGGCATCGAAAATGGCTCTCCGGCGTCCTTGCGCTGCGGCTTTGTCGCTCGTCAGCGGCAGTCCTCGATCACGCGCGAAATCTCAGCCCAGCTCGGCATCACCAGAGTGCGGCCATCGGAGCTCTGGAGGCGGAAACGGCCGCGGCTAAAGGCGATCGCATCGAGCAGCGGCTCGCGCGCCGGCACAGTCGCGGAGAGACCTTCGGGCGTCCGGCGGGCGACCAGCAGCTGTTCGCGCGTGTCGGTAGTAAAGCGCAAGCTGCCCGAGGCGCTGCCGGCAGCACCGTGAAGGGTCAAGACGATGCCCGCTTGGGCATGCGTGCAGCGCATGGTGAACAGGTTCGCGAAATCCGCGGCAAGGCCGCCGGACGTCTGGCCCAGCATCCATCCACCCGGCGTGAGCGGTGCATCGCGCCAGTCGGCCGAGGGTGGCGTCGGCATGGCCGAAGTTGTCGGACGCGGTATGGGAGCGGCGGCCCGTGGCGTGGGCGCAGGACCGGGCTGCGGCTCCGGCGGCGGCACGCAGGCGGCCAGCGCGAGCGAGCAGGCGAAGGGGGCGGCAAGCCGCCGTGCGATTGCGTTCATCGCTCCGGTATGGAATGAGCCGCAGCCATCCTCAAGTGCAGCCGAGGCGATGACCGACCCGCACCTGCCCCGACCAGTCGCAAAACCGGCGAAGATCCGGGTCGACCAGCTGCTGGTGGACCGTGGCCTGGCGGAGAGCCGCACGCGGGCGCAGGCCCTGGTGCTCGCCGGCTTGGTGTTTTCGGGCGAGACCAAGATCGCCAAGCCGGGCCAGAGCGTGAAAGACGACGCGACGATCGAAGTGCGCGGGCGCGACCACCCCTGGGTCTCGCGCGGCGGGATCAAGCTGGCGCATGCGATCAGTCACTTTGGCCTCGATCCGGCAGGCGCGGTGGCTATGGACATAGGTAGTTCGACCGGTGGCTTCACCGACGTGCTGCTGAGCCATGGCGCGGTACACGTGTTCGCAGTCGATTCCGGCACCAACCAGCTTGCCTGGAAGCTGCGGCAGGACCCGCGCGTCACCGTGCTCGAACAGACCAGCGCCCGCGTGCTCACGCGCCAGCAGATCGACCGGCCTTGCGACTGGATCGTCTGCGACGCCAGCTTCATCGGCCTCGCCAAAGTGCTGGAGGTGCCGCTGGCGCTGGCGGCGTCGTCCTGCCGCCTCGTGGCGTTGATCAAGCCGCAATTCGAGGTCGGCCGTGGCGAGGTGGGCAAAGGCGGTGTCGTGCGTGACCCCCTGCTGCATCAGCGAGTCTGCAACGAGGTGCGCGATTGGCTCGAAGGCCTAGGGTGGACGGTGGAGGGTATCGTCGAGAGCCCGATCACCGGCCCGGAAGGCAATGTCGAGTTTCTCATTTCGGCACGTCGCGATGGCTGAGCGGGCAGGAACATTGCACCGGCCGGCGCGTCACTCCACAGATCGTCGATCCTTACGGTTAGTTGATTCGAGGAGCCGACCGCGCCCATGAACCTGATCGCCTCGCCGGGCCAGTTGCGCGCCAGTTACCTGCGTTGGGCGCTGGTCTGCGTGCCCGCGGTCGTGCTGTTGGGCTTCGTCTCCGGTCAGGTGGCGCAGAGCGGGCCGGACAATCTCTGGTTCGCCGCGCTCACCAAGCCCGCGCTTTACCCGCCGCCGCTGACCTTCCCGATCGTCTGGACGGTGCTTTACGTCATGATGGGGCTGGCGCTGGCGCAAATCCTGGCAGCCCGAGGAGCGCGCGGCCGGGGCGCGGCGGCGATCGCCTTTGCGGTCCAGTTCGCGCTCAACCTCGCCTGGACACCAGTGTTCTTCGCTGCGCACCGCATCACGGCGGCGCTTGCGGTCATCGTGGCGCTGGATCTCGCGGTGGTCGTGACGATCGTGCTGTTCCGCCGGGTAAGGCCGGGCGCGGCGCTGCTGCTGGTGCCGTACCTGCTTTGGGTTCTTTTCGCGACCTATCTCACGTTCTCGATCCTGACCGCCAATCCGGCAGCGGATGGCGCAGCGGGGCCTAGTGCCGTGCAGCGCTTCCAGATCTGAACCCTCTTGCACAGGCCGCGCGCTCGGCCCATTTACAAGACATGCAAAGCGAAAACCCCTTCGTCGCCGACTTCGTCAAGTTCATGAATAGCGCCGCGGGCACGCTCGCCGGCGTCGGCCGCGAGGCGCGCGACGGCGCTCGCGAGCGGTTCAAGGAATTCATGGGTGACATGGACTTCGTCAGCCGCGAGGAATTCGAGGCGGTCAAGGAAATGGCGGCGACGGCGCGAGCCGAGGCAGAGGCGCTGAAGAGCCGCATCGCCGTCCTCGAGGCGGGGTCCGGCTCGGCTCCCGACGTGCCGCAGTCGACCGCCTCGCCGAGCATCTGACTCTGGCTACCCGTGGCGGTTCGCGGGAACCGGCCCTGCGGCCTGACGTTGCCTTTGCAACCACTTGCGAGGCGTTATGTTCACCCAGCTCAATCCGCCCATTCCCTTGCACGTGCTTGGCAAGGGAAGCGGTCATGCCATTGGCATGATCGACTACGGGCAGGAGCACAATCTCATCTGGGTGACCGCGCTCGACACTTCCGGCGAGATCTGGTGCGCGCCCAATCCTAGCGTCCGGATGCTCAAGAACTGGACCATGGGCCGCGCCGAGAGCCCGCTCGTGGCGGCCGAGAAGCAGGCGGCGCGCGAGCCCTGCGCCGAATGTGCGGCAATGGCGGAGTAGGCGCCTTTCGCCCGCCATCCTCGTCCGCTCTTCAGTTCTTCGTTCCGTCATTGGCATTCATGGTCCTGAACGGATAGTACGAGTCCGATCTCGCGGACTGCCGCCGCCTGCGCTTGCTCCTTTCGCGCCCACCAGCCACAACCGCGACCCATGAACTTGCGCGCACCTGCCCTCGTCTGCGCCGTCCGGCCGCACGGCGAGACCGCGGTCGTCGCGCGGCTGCTGACGCATGACCACGGCCTTGTCGCTGCCTACGTCTCTGGCGGGCGAGGTCGCCAGCTGCGGCCGGTGCTGATACCCGGCAACGCCGTCGATGCCGAAGTGCGCTCCAAGTCGGAGACGCAGCTGCCCTATGCTAGGATCGAACTGTTGCAGAGCCGTGGGCCCTGGCTCACCGAGCCGCTTCCTGCCGCCGCGATCGCCTGGACCACTGCGCTCACCGCCGCGACGCTGCCGGAGCGCCATCCATACCCGGCCCTTTTCGATGCGTTGTCCGGTCTGATCGAGGCGGTCTGCGTCGCGCCTTCTGCGCGCGGCTGGGCGCTGCCGTTGCTGTCCTATGAGGTCCTGCTGCTGCGCGAGCTGGGCTACGGCATCCCCGTCGATCGCCCTGCCGATGATGACTCGGCCGCCTTGCTCGACGCCTTCGATCGCATCGGCCGCGAACTGGCGCGCTACCCGCTTGCCGATCGCCGCAGAGACGTTATGGCGGCGCGCGACTTGCTGCGCGAGCGGCTGGCACGGATTGCAGGGCAGGATTGAACGCATGCGCATCGCTGTATTCGCCGGAGACGGCATCGGGCCGGAAGTCACCGAGCAAGCAACGCGCGTGCTCGACGCGCTGGGGCTTGCGGGGCTTGAGCTGGTCGAGGGTGATGTCGGCGGCATGGCATGGCGCAAGCACGGCCATCCATTGCCCGAGGCGACTCTGCAGACGGCGCGCTCGGCGGATGCCATCCTGTTCGGAGCGGTCGGCGATTTCTCGTGCGATCACCTCGAACGCCACTTGCGCCCGGAGCAGGCGATTTTGGGCCTGCGCAAGGAGTTGGGGCTCTTCGCCAATCTTCGCCCGGCGCGTGTCTTTGCCGGCCTCGAGAACCTGACGACGCTGCGCCAGGAAGTCGCGGCAAAGATCGACCTGCTGATCGTGCGCGAGCTCAACGGCGACGTGTACTTCGGCGAGAAGGGCATGCGCACGCTCGATGACGGCCGCCGCCAGGGCTGGGACATGATGAGCTACGCCGAAGACGAGGTGCGCCGCATCGCGCACGTCGGCTTCAAGGCAGCACAGGGGCGTAGCGGCAAGCTGTGCTCGGTGGACAAGGCCAACGTGCTGGAAACCTCGCAGCTGTGGCGCGACGTGATGATCGAGGTCTCCGCCGAGTATCCCGACGTCGAGCTCAGCCACATGTACGTCGACAATGCGGCGATGCAGCTGGTGAAGAACCCAGGCGCCTTCGATGTGATCGTCACCGGCAATCTGTTCGGCGACATCCTTTCCGACCAGGCGAGCATGTGCGTCGGCTCGATCGGACTGCTCGCTTCTGCCAGCCTCGCCGAAACCAGCTTCGGCCTCTATGAGCCGATCCACGGCTCCGCGCCGGACATTGCAGGCAAGGGCGTCGCCAATCCAATGGCGACGATCCTCTCGGCCGCGATGCTGCTGCGCCATTCGTTCGGCCTGGAGGAGCAGGCGGCGCGGATCGAGGCGGCGGTCGCCAGCGCCCTGGCAGCGGGGATCAAGGGCGGTGATCTGGGCGGCAGCGCCGGGACGAAGGAAATCGGTGACGCGGTCGTCACACGGCTGTAAGGCCGGACACCAAGTCGCTAATGGTTTCTTGAGCTTTACCACGTAATTCGCGGAGCCATGAACATCGCCAGTTCCGAATTCGCGACCGCCGTCGACGCCGCCGTGGACTCTGCAGCGAGGCCGCTGGAGCTCGCGGTGGTGCTGCCCACCTACAACGAGCGCAAGAACGTCGCGAGCATGATCGAGCGGCTCGACAAGGCGCTTGCCGGCATCGCCTGGGAAGTGATCTTCGTCGACGACAACAGCCCGGACGGCACTTCGGACGAGGCGCGCCGCCTTTCGCTCTCCGACCCGCGCGTGCGCTGCATCCAGCGCATCGGCAGGCGCGGTCTCGCCAGCGCCGCGATCGAGGGCATGTGCTCCACTGCCGCCCCCGTTGTCGCGGTGATGGACGCTGACCACCAGCACGATCCCGCATTGCTGCCCGGCATGCTGGAGGCGATCACCAGCGGCGGCTACGACCTCGCCTATGCCTCGCGTTTCGCCGAGGGCGCGAGCACCGAGGCTTGGGGCAGGCCCGATCGCGTCAAGGCATCGGGCCTGGCCAACCGCATCGCCAACAAGGTCACAGGGGTCGAGCTGACCGACCCGATGAGCGGCTTCTTCATGCTGCCCACCGACACGCTGCGCGCCGATGCGCATCGGCTCTCGGGCGTCGGCTTCAAGATCCTGCTCGATATTCTCGCCACTGTGGAAAGGCCGCTTCGCGTGAAGGAATTCCCCCTCAACTTTGCCGCGCGTGCCGAAGGCGAGAGCAAGCTAGACCAGACCGTGGTCTTCGAGTTCCTCGTCGGCCTCTACGACAAGTGGCTGGGCCGCATCATCCCCACTCGCTTCGCGCTGTTCGGCACTGTCGGTGCGCTGGGCGTGCTGGTGCAGCTTGGGGCGCTGTGGGTCATGCTCCACCTCGTCTTCGGCGAGCGGTTCGTGATGGGCAACTGGTCGGAAAGCGCGACCTTCAACCTCGCCAACACGCTGGCGGCGATCGTCGCGATGACGTTCAACTTCGTGCTCAACAACGAACTGACCTATTCCGACAAGCGCCTGCGCGGCTTCGGTAAAGTGCTGCGCGGCTGGGCGCAGTTCGCGCTGACCTGCTCGCTGGGCCTGCTCACCAACGTCGGCTCGGCCGCCGTGCTCAAGACCATCGGCATCCACAGTGCCGTGGCCGTGGTAATCGGCATCGTGCTCGGGTCGGTATGGAATTTCGCGCTCTCATCTAAGTTCGTCTGGGGCAAATACTGATCGCTTGCTGACCGTTATGACGCGGATTTGAGCTGAAAACGTCTGTTGAAGCTCGATTCGAGTAAAAGTGCTGTCATTAGTCGGCACGGGCGCAACTTTGGTCGGATTTGACTGGCGCTGGTCTTCTCTCTCGTCTCTGGGCGCTGCCAGCAGAGCGTGAGGGAGAAGCATACATGATCTATCATCTATCAATCGACGCGCGCGAGCCGCGTCGCGTCGCAGGTGTCCTGGCGGAGCTGATGGGCGGGCGCGCTACGCCGTTTCCGCCGGTGGCCGAGGGCAGCTGGGTCGCCCACGGCGGCGACGATAGCAACTCGCTGGTCGAGGTCTATCCGCGCGGAACCCAGCTGGTCGAAGCACAGGGCGATGCCGATGCGTTCGGGCTGCCGGGCGAGAGCGGCGCATGCGCCACACACTTCGCGATGGGCACCATGCTGTCGCAAGCCGACGTCTTTACCATTGCGGTCCGCGAAGGCTGGCCGGCCAAGTACCGCAAGCGCGGCGGTGCCTTCGGCGTCATCGAACTGTGGATCGAAGGCGACCGTATGGTCGAGGTGCTGACGCAGGAGATGCAGCGCGAGTATCTTTCGGCGATGAGCCTTTCAGCTTGGAGCGAGGCGCTTGCACAGGGTGCGCCGGCGCAGGCGGTTGCGGCGTAGAGTGTTGCCGTCCCGTCCTTGAGCCGGGACGGCTCAACGCCAGCTCGGCAGCCAGACCCAGATGTTGTACGCGTCCCTGTAAGGTAGCGAGACTGCCGAGATGATCGGGTAGAATAGGACGAACATGATCACCGACACCGTCATCGCGAACGTCGCGAGGCGTGGAGCGCGGCCTTGACGGTCCCACATGATGTCGAGCGCGAGGCCAAGCAGGCCCATCAGGAACGCGCCCGAAAGCAGGTAGTGGTAGTAGAACTGCACCGGCTTGCCGTTGAATGCCCAGACCAAGAGGCAGGCGGTGTAGAGCACCACCAATGCGAGCACTTCCGATCTCCGTCGGAAGACGCTTGCCCATAGACCCCAGACGAGTGCTGCGAGGCCCGCGAGCATGCTGAAGGGATTGCCGACGCAGATGATCCCGCGCTGGCCGCCGTCGATGTTCTCGAACAGGAACCAGATCGCCCGCCAGTTGAACACCCATTGGTACCACACGCTGCGGTAGGGGTGCGGCTTCTTCACGCTGTCCTGCAGCCGCACCATCATTTCGTGCTGCTCGATGAAGCCGGTGGGGGATAGTGTGTGGTGTGGGTAGAACATCGCGGGCAGGTAGGTTGCCCAATAGATCGCCAGCGGCAGCAGACCGAGCCAGACCGCCGCTTCCACCAGCGACACGCCCGGGATCGGTCCGGCACGGCGGCGTCCCACGAAAATCGGTCCGGTCTCGCGCACGCGCAGCAGGAAGAAGGCAAGGCCGGGCATAATCAGTGCGGGCGCGCTGGTCCACTTGGCGCCGAGCGACAGGCCCAGCGCCACGCCGCTTGCGAGCAGATGCCAGCGGGCGCGATTTGCCCCTTTTGGTCCAGCTTCGGGCGCGCGCAGGGCGGCGGCGAACTGCCACAGTCCCACCATGCACAGTCCGGCACAGATCATGTCGAGCATTGCGATACGGCTCACCACGAACCACATGAAGTTGGTGGCCAGCAGCGCCGTGGCGGCGATCGTCGCGCGGCGCCGCTGCGAGAGGTGCCACATCAGCCGGCTGAACGAGAATAACCCCAGTGTGCCGAACATGGCCGGCCCCACGCGCCATCCGAATGGACGATCGCCAAAGAGGTGGATGGTGGCGGCGATCACCTCCTTGCCGAAGAGGGGATGCTCGCGATTGGCAGGGATCAGCTTCAGGAGCTTGAGCGCGGCGGGAACGTAGTGGACCTCGTCGAAATAGTAGCGGGTCGGTACGCCGATCCGCCAGAGGACGAGCACCTGGAATGCCACCGCAAGGAACAGGCACCAGCCGAGCGGGTCGCGATTGTCTTTGGCAAGCGGCATCGGCTCGGCGCGATAGGGGGGTTGCGCCCGCTCCGCAAGAGCGCCGCTGAGCTTGCCTGTTCCCGTGCTCGACCCGAGCGCCCGAGTGCGCGGGTATCGCGCCCGCTTGCGCCTGCGCGCCCGGAGTCCTAGAGGCTCGGGCCATGAAACGCACGACTGGACAGGACCGCTCGACGACACGCAACTGGCGCCCCGCCACCCGCGCTATCCGCGGCGGCACGTGGCGCTCTGAAATGGGCGAGACCAGCGAGGCGCTTTTTCTTACTTCGGGCTACAGCTACGACGATGCCGCCACTGTCGCCGCGCGGTTCGCTGGCGAGCAGGACGGCATGACCTACTCGCGCCTGCAGAACCCTACCGTTGCGATGCTGGAGGAGCGCATCGCGCTGCTCGAAGGCGCCGAGGCGTGCCGCACCCAGGCCTCGGGCATGGCGGCGATGACTGCGGCGCTGCTCTGCCAGCTTTCGGCGGGTGACCACATGGTGACCGCGCGCGCCGCGTTCGGCTCGTGCCGCTGGCTGGGCGACCATCTGCTGCCGCGCTTCGGCGTGGAGGTGACGGTGATCGATGCGAGCGATACGGCACAGTGGGAAGCAGCGGTGCGGCCCAACACGAAGGTCTTCTTCTTCGAGACCCCGGCCAATCCGACGATGGACGTTGCCGACATGGCCGCGATCGCGCAGATCGCTAAGGCTCATGGCATCACCACCGTGGTCGACAACGCATTCTGCAGCCCGGCGCTGCAGCGTCCGCTCGAGTTCGGGATCGATGTCGTCGCTTACTCGGCCACCAAGCTGATGGACGGCCAAGGGCGCGTACTGGCCGGTGCCGTCTGCGGGTCCGCGCAGTTCATCAACGACAAACTGCTGCCGTTCCAGCGCAATACCGGACCCAACCTCTCGCCGTTCAACGCTTGGGTGGTGCTCAAGGGGCTGGAAACGCTCGACCTGCGTGCCCGGAAGCAGAGCGAGAACGCGCTGCAGGTGGGTGAATTCCTGGCTGGTCGGGTGCCGCAGATGCTGCACCCTTGGCTGCCCAGCCACCCGCAGCAGGCGCTGGCGCAAAAGCAGATGGATGCCTGCGGACCGATCTTCTCGTTCGTCCTTGACGGGGGGCGCGCACAGGCGCACGCGCTGCTCGATGCTCTAGAACTGATCGACATCTCCAACAACATCGGCGATTCGCGCTCGCTGCTGTGCCACCCGGCCTCGACCACGCACCACAACATGGGCGCCGAGGCGCGCGAGGCCATGGGCATCGGCGAGGGCATGCTTCGCATCAACGTCGGCCTAGAGGATCCGCAGGACCTCATCGCCGATCTCGACCAGGCTCTCGCGAAGGCTGGGCTCTGAGCGGCTACGATCCCAAGGCTGATCCCGCAGCGTTCTACGCGGCGATTGTCGAATCGAGTGACGATGCCATCGTCGGCAAGTCGCTCGATGGTCGCATCCTGAGCTGGAACACCGCGGCCGAGCGCATCTTCGGCTGGACCTCCGACGAGATTGTCGGCCGCAACGTGCGCGCGCTGATACCGGAGGACCGCCAGTCGGAGGAAGACACGATCATCGCGCATATCAGTCGCGGCGCTCGATTTCCTACCTTTGAGACGGTTCGCCAGCGCAAGGACGGCAGCCTGGTTCACGTTGCAGTCACTGTCTCGCCGGTGCTCGACGCCGATGGGCGGGTGGTCGCAGCCAGCAAGATCGCGCGCGATATCACCGGCGAGATCGCATTTCGCTTCCGTCTGGCATTCAGCGAGCAGCGCTTCCGCCTGTTGGCCGAGAACATGAGCCAACTGGCATGGATTGCCGGACGCGAGGGCCAGGCGCTCTGGTTCAACAAGCGCTGGTACGACTATACCGGCCTCAGCGAGGCAGAGAGCCTCGACCCCATAAAACGTGGGGCAGCGCACCGGCGGGACCTCCTCGCAAAGACTCGTGAGCGCTTCCTGCAGCACGTGGCATCGGGCGAGGATTGGGAAGACACCTTTCCGCTGCGCAGTGCTACCGGCGACTGGCGCTGGTTCCTCTCGCGCGCGAAACCGATCCGCTCGGATGCGGGCGACATCGAGTTCTGGTTCGTCACCCACACCGACGTCACCGAGATGCGCGACGCCGAGCAGCGCATCGAGTTGCTGCTGCAGGAAGTGAACCACCGCAGCAAGAACATGCTGGCGATCGTGCAATCGCTGGCGCGGCGTACCGACATCGATCGGCCGGACTTCATAGAGCGCCTCGAGCGGCGCATCCACGGCCTTTCGGCCAACCAGGACCTGCTGGTGCGCCGTGCCTGGTCGGCAGTGCCGGTGCAGGAGATGATCGACGCGCAACTGCGTTCGCTGGCCGATGCCAAGGGCCAGCTCGAATGCACCGGTCCCGACGTACTGCTCTCCCCCGGCGCGACCGAGGCGCTGGCGATGGCGTTGCACGAGCTTGCGACCAATGCCATCAAGTATGGAGCACTTTCGGTGGCCGAAGGCCGCGTCGCCATCCGTTGGACGGTCGACGGGGCAGGCGAAGAGGCGCGCTTCGCGATGAGCTGGAGCGAATCCGGCGGCCCTACGGTGGCGGCGCCTTCGGCCCACGGGTTCGGCACTCGGATTATGGTCGACGTGCCGCGCGTCAAGCTTCAGGCGGACGTCAAGGCAGAGTACCCGCCCACAGGCTTCATCTGGACGCTGTCCTGTCCGGCATCCTCGCTCGGTTGATCCACGCGCAATGCGCGCGGAGTCAACGCGCGGAGCCTAGGTGTCGCTCGACGGTTGTAGGGGTGAAGTTTCGGCGTTAGGCTGGTCATCGTCATGAAGGAACTGTTCCAGCACGCCGCCATCACCGACGGGCTCACCGTCCGCGTCGCCGTCAATTTTCTGCCCGAGCAGTCGCGCATCGAGGCCGGCAAGTGGTTCTGGGTGTACCATATCCGCATCGAGAACGAGACTGGCGAGACGCTCCAGCTGCTCACGCGACACTGGCGCATCACCGACGCCAAGGGCAAGGTCGACGTCGTCGAGGGCGAGGGCGTGGTTGGCGAACAGCCGGTCCTGGCGCATGGTCAGAGCCACGATTATGTCTCGGGCTGTCCGCTCACTACCCCGCAGGGCAGCATGGAGGGCTACTACACTTTCCGACGTGCCAATGGGCGCGAGTTCAAGGCGCTGATCCCTTTCTTTCCGCTGGCCGCGCCCGCTACGGCGGGTTGACCTTCGGCCAAATAGCACTCCCGTTATTGCCCGAGGGGCGGTGACCGCATAGGGAAGGCGCCATGAAGCGCACCCATCTGCCTCTCAACGCGCTGCGGGTCTTCGACGCGGCCGCCCGCCATCTCTCGTTTACGCGCGCTGCCGACGAACTGGCGGTGACTCCCGCGGCCGTGGGCCAACAGATCCGCGCCTTGGAGGACCTGCTCGGCGTCGTCCTGTTCCGCCGTACCAGCAAGGGCTTGGAGCTGACCGAGGAGGCCGGTGCCGGCCTTGCCGCGCTGCGCACCGGGTTCCTCCACTTCGAGGATGCGGTGCAGGCGATGCAGGCGGGCCAGTCCAGCCACGTCTACACTATAGCCGCGCCGCGCGAATTCGTCGCTGCGTGGCTGGCGCCTCGCCTCGCGGCCTTTCGCGTCGAGAACCCGCAAGTCCGCTACATCCTCGTAGATGGCGAGATGACCGACTTCACCGAAGCAAACCTCGACCTCGCCGTGCGCTGGACCGATGGGCCGGGTGATCTCGAAGGAGTGCCGCTCGGCACGGCGGAGTGGGTCGTCGTCGGCCATGGCGACTGGATCGGATGGCCGGGCGATCCGACGCCTGGCAGCGGCGATACGCCCGAAGGCGCCGAAGAGGCCAAGCCAGCGATCGTCGTCGGAGATGCGGGTCAGGCGATCGCGACCGCGCTGGCGGGGATGGGCCGGGCGCGGGTGCCGGCGCTCCTCGCCGCTGGTCTCATCGAAAGCGGGCGCAAGGACATGATCGGCACGCCCGAACCAAGCCGGCGCGGTTACTGGCTGGTGGCGCCTCTGCCGCAATGGCGGCAGAAGAAGGTCAAGGCCCTAGTCGCCTCACTCAACGCTGGCGCCTAGCAGCAGGCCGTGCGCTGATCCCCGGTAGGCCCTCTTAAGGGACATCCACGGGACCATACGGCCGCAGGTCAACCCAGCTCGCGTTCCTTCTCGGCGTAGAGCCGCTCCAATTCGGCGCGGCTCTTCTTTTCCGCAGCGGTTTTGAGCTGGCCGCAAGCGGCATCGATGTCCCGCCCGCGCGGAGTGCGCACCGGCGCCGAGATGCCGGATTCGAAGACGATGTTCGAGAAGCTGCGGATCCGGTCAGGCGTCGAGCACTCATAAGGCGCACCCGGCCACGGATTGAAGGGGATGAGGTTGACCTTGGCCGGCAGCTTGTAGTGCTTGATAAGGCGAACCAGCTCGCGCGCGTCCTCGTCGCTGTCGTTCTTGTCCTTGAGCATCACGTATTCGAAAGTGATGCGCCGGGCGTTGCTGGCACCGGGATAGTCGGCGCAGGCCTGCAGCAGTTCTTCGATGCCGTACTTCTTGTTGATTGGCACGATCTCGTCGCGCACGTCCTTGGTCACCGCATGGAGAGAGACCGCCAAATTCACGCCGATCTCTTCGCCGCACTGCGCCATCTTGGGCACCACGCCCGAGGTCGAGAGCGTGATCCGGCGCTTGGATAGCGCCAGGCCATCCCCGTCCATGACGAGCTTGAGCGCGTCGCGCACGTTGTCAAAATTGTACAACGGCTCACCCATTCCCATCATCACGATGTTGGTGAGCAGGCGCCCATCGGCGCTGTAGCCGCCGTCTTCGTCGACCATGTCGTCTCCGAGCGCGGCCATGTCCGCCTGTCCGGATTTCGGCCATTCGCCCAGCGCGTCACGGGCGAGCATGACCTGACCGACAATCTCGCCCACTGTCAGGTTGCGCACCAGCCGCATGGTGCCGGTATGGCAGAACCGGCAGTTGAGCGTGCAGCCGACCTGGCTGGACACGCACAGCGTGCCACGGTCGGCGTCGGGGATGAAGACCATCTCGTAATCGTGGCCATCCGCGGTGCGCAGTAGCCACTTGCGAGTACCGTCGTTCGAGTGCTGTGCCTCGACGATCTCCGGGCGGCCGACGACGAAGCGCGTTGCCAGCCAGGGGCGCATGGTCTTGGCGATGTCAGTCATCGCTTCGAATTCAGTGACGCCGCGATGATAGAGCCAGTGGAACACCTGCTTGGCGCGCAGCTTGGCGGCCTTGGCATCCAGCCCAGCTTCCTCGAACAGGGTGGCGATGCGCTTGCGCGGCAGGCCCATAAGGTCGATGCGGCCGTCCTCGCGCGCGGTCACACCGTCAAC
>Ga0068863_100002836_pt1 | contig 17163 bp, 17 predicted proteins | sample KBSSwiS62_FD_66596 | JGI IMG/M metagenome (GOLD analysis project Ga0068863, IMG submission 66596) | Switchgrass rhizosphere microbial communities from Kellogg Biological Station, Michigan, USA - KBS Switchgrass S6-2 | ecosystem: Host-associated > Plants > Roots > Rhizosphere > Soil ...
CGCCTTGAACCTTTCGGTCAGGCGAATGTAGTCTTCGTGGAGAAGCTGGATTCGCTCGACGGACATCTCTTTTTCCGTGGTAGCCCTTTATTCTAGCCGAGGAGCGGAGGCACGATGAAAACGGTCGCAACGGACGGGGCTCCCAGGGCCATCGGCCCCTATTCGCAGGCGGTTTCGGACGGCGGCTTCCTGTTCCTGTCGGGCCAGATTCCCCTCGATCCGGCCACGGGCGAGCTCGTGGCCGGCGGCCTCGGGGCCGGCGTCGAACGCGTCTTCGACAACCTCGAGGCGGTCCTCAAATCGGCGGGTCTCTCGTTGGACGACGTCGTCAAGACGACGGTTTACCTGCTCCGGATGTCGGACTTCGCGGAGATGAACGCGGTCTACGCCCGCCGCTTCGGGGAGCACCGGCCGGCCCGCTCCACCGTCGCCGTGGCCGAGCTGCCCAAGGGCGCCGCCGTCGAGATCGACGCGATCGCCCGGCTGCGGTCCTAGGTCAGGGCCAGAGGGCGAGGCCGACCGCGGCCGCGGCCCAGCCGAGGACGAGGACGCGCGTCGAGCGGCCGTGCAGACGGTCGAACCGCGCTCGCCACGGGTCGTCCGGCGGGGCCGCGTCGAAGGATCCGACCTTCATGTGGAAGTACTTCATCCGCGGGCGCAGCACCATCGCGAGATAGACGTTGGTCGCAATGGCGAGGAAGATCGCCACGGCCGCAGCGACCGGGCGCCCCGCCAGTCCGCCGCCCCGCTCGAGGTTGACGAACACCCCGATCACCAGCGCAAGCGAGAGGACCTGTTTCACGATCTCGAACCGCCGCAGGATCTCGCCGAAGACGGCTCCCGCCCGGTCGCGCGAGGGGATCTCGCCGAAGACGACCGGCGCCGCGAGGACGACGAGCAGCGTCCCGCCCACCCAGAGCGCGAGCGCGAAGCGGATCAGCAGCGACGGAAAGTCCAAGGTGCGGGAGTCTAGCGCGGCCCGCCGCCCCGCCGCGCTAAGATCCGTGGCATGGAGCGCGCGCTGGCCGACAGCCTCGATGACCTGATCCTCGGCCGCGGCGTCGCGCGGGGCCGCCACGCGCTGGTGCACGGCGGGCGCCCCGTGCGGGCCGAGATGGAAGAGCGCCTCTCCGCCAACGGCTTCGTGCCGGCGACGGTCGCCGAGGTCGCCATCGAGCCGGGCGAAAAAGTCCCCGCGTTCCACCTCGAGGCCGACGCCGCCGATTTCGGCTGGGTGCGCTGGGAGATCTTCACGCCCCGCAGCCGCCGCAAACTTTTCGCCTCCGAGCGCCGGCGCACCGACAACCAGGAGTGGGCGATCCAGCTCTCCCCTTCCTCGCCGGAGCCGATCTGGGCCAATCCGGTCCTCCGGCAGCGCCACGACGTCGATACCGTCGTGCCGGTGAACCCGTGAGCCCGGAGCCGATCATCGAGACGTTTCCGGTGGGGCCGCTGCAGTGCAACTGCACCGTGATCGCCGATCCGGTCTCGCGCGAAGCCGTCGTCGTCGACCCGGGCGACGAGCCCGAGCGCATCCTGCGCGCCCTCACGTCCGCGAAGCTCGTGCCGGTGGCGCTCGTTCACACGCACGCGCATCTCGATCACATCACCGGCTCGCGGGCGGTCAAGGAGGCGACGGGAGCGCCGATCCGGCTGCATCCGGCCGACCGGCCGCTCTACGACGCCCTGCCCGAACAGGCCGCGTTCTTCGGCCTGCAGGCGCAGGCGCCCCTGCCGCCGGACACGCCGCTCTCTGACGGCGAGCGCATCCGCTTCGGGCCGTACGTCCTGCGCGCCGTCCATACGCCCGGCCACACGCCCGGCTCGACCTGCTTCCTGCTCGAGGGCGACCAGCCGACCCTCTTCGCGGGCGACACGCTCTTCCGGCGCTCCATCGGCCGCACGGATCTCTGGGGCGGAGACACGGACACGATCCTCGCGTCGATCCGGCAGAAGCTCTTCGTCCTTCCGGGCGACGTGCCCGTCGTCTGCGGGCACGGGCCCGGGACGACGATCGACGAAGAGAAGCGCCTGAACCCTTTTGCCGGGGTTTGATCCGCCCGTATAATCGCCGTCCATGAAGCTCTCGCTTCCCGACCAGTCCCGCCTCGTCGCCGCCTTCTGGAAGGATGCCGCCTCGGTCTGCCCCTCGCACGAAGTGCCCATGCGCACGTTCTTCGTCGACCGGGTCTACAAGCCCCAGGTCGTCATGGTGTGCCCGAAGGGCGAGATGTTCCGCTTCGCGCAAAAGCCGAAACAGATCGAGTTCTCGCGTCCGCACCTGAAGACCATGGTTCTCGACGCGCAGGAGCGCGAAGCGCCGGCCTGTCCGCAGGACTTCCAGCCGCTCAACGTGTACCGGACGCCCGCGGTGTTCCTGCCGCAGGGCTGGGACTACTCCTTCGTCTGCCCGACCTGCCTGTCGTATGGACAGTGGATCGACACCGGCCGCGGCGAGGACGACGTCGTCGCCGCCGCCAAGCCGAAGAAGGAAGCGCCGGCCTTCCACGACGAGACGATCCCCCTGCCCAAGCGCATGGAGATGGCCAGGGACGGCAACCTCGCGCTCAAGCTCTACGCGGCGATGGCCCAGACCGACTGCACGGCCTGCGGCTACGACTGCGAGGGCTACGCCGCGGCGATCGCCGCCGGCACCGAGAAGGACCCGAACCTCTGCGTGCCGGGCAAGGAAGAGACCGCGAAGGTGGTCAAGGACCTGCTCAAGGGCACCGGCCTTCCGGCCGCCGCCGGGTAGTTCAGGCTTCCGACTCTTCGGCTGCGGTTGCGGCCCCGGCCACCACTTCCGCGCGCCGCGCGATGGGCCGGATCGGGATTGCGAACGTGAAGCGGCTGCCCTGCCCGACGACGCTCGAGGCCCAGATCGTCCCGCCGTGCAGCTCGACCAGCGCACGCGCGAGCGCGAGCCCGATGCCCATGCCCGCGTGGCCCCGCGTCGCCGAGCCGTCCACCTGGCGGAAGCGCTCGAAGACGTGCGGCAGCTCGCTCTCCGGGATGCCGATGCCGTCGTCCTCGACGCTGACGAGGTAACGCTCGGGCTCGCGCTCCACGCGCACCACGACGCGCCCGTGCTGCGGCGTGAACTGGATCGCATTGGCGAGCAGGTTCCACAGGATCTGCTGGAGCCGCAGGGCGTCGGCGCGCACCGGCGGCATCGGCTCGGGCAGGGGCGCAAGAAGCAGCCCGACGCCGCGCGCCTCGGACATCAGCCGGACCGTCTCGACGGAGCGCTGGATCACCTCCGAGAGCGAAACGGGCTTCAGGTCCAGCGTGAGCGCACCCCGTTCGAGCCGGGCGACGTCGAGCAGGTCGTCGATGAGCGCCAGCAGGACCCGCGCCGACTGCCGGATCTGCCGTATGCCGCGGCGCAGCGTCTTCTCGTCGAGCGTCTGCTCCTCCTCGAAGAGATCCGTCCATCCCACGATCGCCGTCAGCGGCGTGCGCAGCTCGTGGTTCACGTTCTGCAGGAAGTGGTCCTTGAGCCTCCCCGCGCGGCGCAGCTCGTCCACCGTCCGCACGAGGGTCGTGTACAGGCGCGCATTGCGCAGCAGGAGGGAGGAAAGGTCCGCGAAGGAGGTCACCGCGTCGATCTCCTCCTGGCCAAACCCGCCGGGCCGGTTGACCGCGACGGCGACGCCGAGCGTTTCCTCTTCCGTCTTGAGCGGGACGAACACGCCGTTGCGGGCACCGACCAGCTTCTGAATGTCGCGGTTGCTGTACGGGTCCTGGCCGAGGTCGTTGGTGCAATAGGTCTCGCCGGTGCGGAAGACCAGGCCCGCGATCGAGCGCGCGTCCACCGAGACCTTGAGTCGCTCGGCGACCTCCTCGGTCAGGTTCCATGCCGGCAGCGCGGCCTCGAGCCGGTTGGTGTTCGGATCGTAGAGGTGAAACCAGACACGCTCCGCATCGGTGAACGCGGCGATGGCCTGGGTCGAGCGCCCGAGGACCTCCTTGAAGTCGGTCATGCGGTAGGCCGACCGCGAGAACTGATGCAGCCGGCGCAGCGTCTCGACGCGTCGCTCCACGCGCTTGCCCATGGTGTCGATGGCCGAGGCCAGCCGCCCGACCTCGTCCCCGGAGCCGCGGGTGCCGATCGCGTAGGAGCGGCCGCGGCCGATCTCCTCGGCGGCCCGCACGAGCTCGCCCACGGGCGCGGAGATGCGGCGGGACACCAGACCGATCGCCCCGAGCACGGTCACCGAAAGCAGCGCGAAAAGCAGCAGGACTTCCCGGCGCAGGCTCGAGTACGAGGCCGGGGGGAACGCCCGCACGGCTTCGGCGCGGATCGTGTCGAGGGCCTCGCGCGAATAGCCCTCGAACAGCACCCATCCGGTCGCGCCCACGCGCGCCGAGGCGATGCGCATCACCTTGCCGTCCACGAGGTACTGCTCGGCCGACCGCTGGCCCCGGAGGGCGCGCGCCGCCAGCTTCTTCAACTCGGGCGAGGGCGCGTCCGCGATCACGCTGCCCCCGACACCGCTCCACCCGAGGGCCGCCCCCGCGCGCGGCGTGATCAGCAGCGCGTGTCCGGCGGCGTCGGTCGCGAACCAGATGTCGCCGGGAGGCTGCCACGTTTCGAACGCCTCGGCGACGTAGCGGCGAGGATCCAGGTCCAGCGCGATGCCCGCCACGAGGGCGCCCGCTGCGTTGCGCACGGGCACGAAGACGGAGGCCGTCCGCGGATCCGCCGTGATCGACGGGCCGGCGTAGACGCCCGTCCAGACCGCCTCGTCGCCCGTGGCGGGCCGTGCCGCCGGGAAGCGGGCCACGCGGTTGAAGACGAAGCGCTCGAGCTCGCCGCCCGATTCGCGGTTGGCGCGGTGGAAATCGAGCCACGGGCTGTGCCGCATCACGCCCGCGGAGGTCCAGATGCTCACGTCGTGGACGACCGGCCTGCGTCGCCGCAGTTCGGCCATCAGCGGCGCCAGCGCGCGCGTGCGCGCGGCCTGGAGCCGCGCGGCATCCGCGTCGGCCGCGCGGCCCGAGATCAGGGCCACCGACTCTTCTTCCGGGATCTCGGTCCAGAGATGCCCGTGCGGATCCGCGGTCAGGCGTGAGGGCTCCGCCGACGTCGCAAGGTCGCCCGAGAGCGCGAGCGCGGCCGCGGTCGCGAGCGACCAGGCAGACTCTTCCGCCACCCGCGCCCGGCGCTCCACCCACTCCGCCCGGAACCCTATGTCCTGCTCGACGCGCATCTCCGCTTCGCTGACGCGCACGGCCGCCACCTGTGCGGCCGAGTCCGCTTCGAGCGCCGTCAGGCGCCGCTGCATCAGAAAGACGAACGCGCTGCCGGGCAGCAGGAACGCCAGGAAGAAACCGAACAGGAGGCGGGCGGCGATGCTCTTGCGCGGATCGAGCCGCCGCCAGAGGTGCTCGAAGGGAAGGGGGGTCACCGAGGGATTGTAGCGCCCGGGGCGCTTATTCGTACCGCAGCGCCTCGATCGGATCGAGCTGCGACGCCTTGCGCGCCGGGTAGAAGCCGAAGAAGACGCCGATGGCCGCCGAGAAGCCGAAGGCGAGCGCCACGGCGGCCGGTGACAGCATGATGGGCCAGTGCGCCTTCCATGCCAGCAGCCGCGAGGCGCCGATCCCGAGCGCGACGCCGATCGCGCCGCCTCCGATCGAGAGGGCGAGCGCCTCGATCAGGAACTGCGTGAGGATGTCGCGTCCCTTGGCGCCGATGGCCATGCGGATCCCGATCTCGCGCGTGCGCTCGGTGACCGACACGAGCATGATGTTCATGATCCCGATCCCGCCGACGAGCAGCGAGATCGAGGCCGCCGACGCCAGGAGCAGCGAGAGCGTCCGCGACGTCTCGTCGGCCGTCGCGGCGATCTCCTGCTGGGACCGGATCATGAAATCCGAGTCCTGTCCCGGCTGCAGGCGGTGCCGCTGGCGCAGTAGCGCCTCGATCTCCCGCTGCGCCTCGTCGACCGCGCCGCGGGAAACCGCCGAGGCCATGAACATGTCGATCTTCGCGTTGTGCTTGAGCAGACGCATGACCGTCGTGTAGGGGACGATGACGATGTCGTCCTGGTCCTGGCCCATCGTGCTGCCGCCCTTGGACTCGAGCACGCCGATCACGCGGAACGGAAAGTTCTTGATGCGGACCGACTGGCCGACCGGATCCTGCCCTTCGAAGAGGGCCTGGGCGACCGTCGATCCGAGGACGCAGACCTTGGCCGCGGCGCGAACCTCCGACTCGTCGAAGAAGGCGCCCTTCTCGACGTTCCACGAGCGCACGAAGGGCCATTCGACGCCCACGCCCTGGATCTGCGTGCCCCAGTTCAGGTTTCCGGCGACGACCTGCGCGCTGCTACGCGAGGAGGGCGAGACGTAGGCCACCGACGGGCTCTCGGCCTTGACCGCCGCCACGTCGTCCTCGGTCAGCGTGGAGTTGCCCGTGAAGATGCGCGCGCCCGACTGCGTCGCGGTTCCGGGGAAGATCATCAGGAAGTTCGTGCCGAGCGCCGAGATCTGCGCCTGGATCGCCGCCTGGGAGCCCTGCCCGACGCCGATCATCGCGATCACGCAGGCCACGCCGATGATGATGCCGAGCGCCGTCAGGACCGACCGCATCTTGTTGCGGGCGATCGCCTTCATGCCCACCTTGAGGATCGTCAGGAACTTGAACATGCGTCCTCAGGTCCGCGGGGACGCCGCGATGCGGCGGTTGGCCACGGGACGGTCCTCGACCAGCTTGCCGTCGCGGAAGACGACGACGCGCCGGGCGTACTCGGCGATGTCCGACTCGTGCGTGATGAGCACCACGGTTTTGCCCTGGTCGTTCAGGCTCTGGAAGACGCCGATGACCTCTTCGGAGGTCTTCGTGTCGAGGTTGCCGGTGGGCTCGTCGGCCAGCATGAGCTTGGGCTCGTTGATCAGCGCCCGGGCGATCGCGACCCGCTGCTGCTGCCCGCCCGAGAGCTGGCTGGGCTGGTGGTCCTCGCGGCCGGCCAGTCCGACCACGCGCAGGCACTCGCGCGCCTTCTCGGTGCGCCCCTTCGCGGAGCGCGAGTCGGACGAGTAGATGAGCGGGAGCTCCACGTTTTCGAGCGCCGAGGTGCGGGCGAGCAGGTTGAAGGACTGGAACACGAATCCGATCTTCTCGTTGCGGATCTCGGCCCGCGCGTCGCGGTCGAGCCCCGAGACATCCACGCCGTCGAGCGCGTAGCGTCCCGACGTGGGACGATCGAGGCACCCGACGATGTTCATGAACGTGCTCTTTCCCGATCCCGACGGTCCCATCACCGCCACGAATTCGCCCGCGGCGATGGACATCGAAACGCCATCCAGGGCGCGGACCTCGACCTCGCCCATCTGGTAGACCTTGACGAGTTCGTCGATCCGGATGACGTCCAAAGTCAGAACCTCCGGCCTCCGGCCGGCCCGCTCGCCCCTCCCGGCGGCCGCGCCCCGGCGTCCGCCTTGGTCGTCACGAGGCCGACGACGACGGTATCCCCGACCTTCAGGTCGCCGGAGACCACCTGCGTGAACCGACTGTCGGTGATGCCGGCGCGGATCTCGACGGCCTTCGGCTCGCCGAGCCCGCCGGCGGGAAGCGTGTAGACGGTCTGTCCCGCCCGCCGGGACTTGCCGCCCGTGGAGCGGTCGAACTGCTTCATGGCCGCCGCCGGCGCCTGGTCGCCCGGTGCGCGCCGCTGGCCGCCTCCCGGCCCGGCGCCGGGAGTTCGGGCCGGTCCGGCCCCGCTGGCGGCGCGCTCCTCGGCCGGGGGCGCCGCGCCCTGCTTTTCCTCGGGGCGGAACCGCAGCGCGGCGTTCGGGACCCGGAGCGTGTCGCGGGCGATCGCAACGTCGATCGTGACGTTGGCCGTCATGTTCGGCCGCAGGGCCAGCTCGGGATTGGGCACTTCGATGATGACCGGATACGTGACGACGTTCTGGTTGACGGTCGCATTCAGCCGGATCTGCGAGATCGTGCCGCGGAAGCTCTGGTCCGGGTAGGCGTCCACCGTGAAGTGGACGGGCTGCCCCACCTTGCACATGCCGATGTCGGATTCCGACACGTCGGCCGCGACCTGCATCTTCGTCAGGTCCTGGGCGATCGTGAAGATCGTCGGCGCCGTGAAGGACGCCGCCACGCTCTGACCCACGTCGTACTGGCGATCCACGACGACGCCATCGATCGGCGCCACGATCTTGCTGTTCTTCATGTCGGTCTGCGCCTGCTCGAGTGTCGCCTGCGCGATCGCCACCGACGCCACGGCCGAGTCGAAGTTGGCCTGCGCCAGGTCGAGGTCCGCCTGCGGAGCGAGGCCCTGGGTCTCGAGCGCCTTTTGCCGACGCAGAGCGATCTCGGAGTTGCGCTGGTCCACGCGCGCCTTCTGCAGGCTCGCGAGCGTCTGATCGATCTTCGCCTGGAAGGGAACCGGGTCGAGCTCGGCGAGGATCTCGCCCTTCTTGACCTGCTTGTTGAAATCGGCGTGGAGGACTGCGACGTTGCCCGAGACGACGCTGCCGACCTTGACCGTAATCACGGCGGAGAGCGTGCCCGTGGCTGCCACCGTCTGCGTCACGTTGCCCTTGTCGACCACGGCCGTCCGGTACTTCGGCTCCGCCTTCTTGCGGGGGCCCAGCAGGAAATAGGCTCCCGCGACGGCGGCCAGGGCCACGGCGATCCAGATCGCTTTCTTCATTTCGCTCCGTACAACCGCCATGCGGAGGCGGCTTGTTCCTGGGGTCGTCCCCCCTCGTGAACGGGAAGGACGCCCGACAGATTACACGCCGCCGGCTCGGAAGGGCGGCAACGGCGCCCCAAAAGCAAAGGGCCCCTTGCGGGGCCCTCGAAATTCAGCGGAGAAACCCGCTCAGAGGTTGCGGTCGATCAGCTTGACGAACTCGCTCTTGGGCAGCGCCCCGAGCGCCCGGTCCTTGACCTGGCCGTCCTTGAAGAGGATGAACGTCGGGATCGACGTGATCTGGTAGCGCGTCGCGACCTCGGTTGATTCGTCGACGTTGATCTTGGCGACCTTGATTTTGCCGGCGTACTGCGTCGCCAGGTCTTCGACGATCGGGGCGACCGAACGGCAGGGACCGCACCACGGCGCCCAGAAGTCCACCAGGACGGGCACCGCGCTCTTGAGAATGTCGCCGTCGAAACTGGCGTCGGAGACCTGAGTCACGTTGGCATTGGACATGAAGACAACTCCTTCAGGCAGATATATGCCGCGGGGCCCCGAAAGGATTCACGGCTCTCGAACCCCCATCTTAACAAAGACGGCAACCCGTCAATGCACGTGGGCGTGCACCCGTCCCCGGACGTGCGCCAGCCCCTCCCGCAGGAACCAGGGCACCATCAGGAGCGAGAGCGCCGGGTCCACCCAGTGCGGCGCGGCGAGCAGGCCCGCGATCATCGCGACCATCGTCAGGGCCGAGTCGATCGAGCAGGCGATCGACTCCTTGGCCTCGGCGGCCAGCCCCTTGCTGCCGAGACGGCGGCTCGTCTTCCACTTGAAGTACCCGACCAGCGGCATGCCGAACGTCGCGAACACCGTGAGAAAGAGCCCGAGGACGCTCGGCTGGACGTGCGCTCCCCCGACGAGTTCGACGATGCCGCGCGCGAGCGTGTAGGTGGCCAGCAGGAGGAACGAGACGCCGATCCACCGCGCGAGCACCTGGTCGCGGTGGGCGTGGTCCTCTTCCTCGTCGGCAAGGTGACGCAGGTGCCGGACCGCCAGGAACGCCGCCCCGCCCTCGATCACGCTTTCCAGGCCGAAGGCGAGCAGCGCGAGGCTCCCGGTCCGCACGGCCTCGAACAGGGCCAGGCCCCCCTCGCCGAAGACGTGCAGGAACGTGAACCCGAGCAGCCAGTGCATGCGCTGGCGCAGGGCCCGGCTCTCGACAGCCCCCATCGGGCGGGCCGCGGCGGACGTGTGCAGATGGCCGGTCACGCCGGCATTCTACGCAGTCGGGGGCCCGGGCCCGCCCGGGGGAATAGAATGCCCTTTCCAGGCTTTCCGAACATGATGCTGCGGCGAACGAAACACTCCCTGATGGCGCGCATCGCGCTCGGCGCGGCGCTGTGCCTTTCGATCGCCGCGTCGTTCGGCCTCCACCCGGAACCGGCGGGAGACCCCGGACGACTTTCGGGCGCCGCGCTCGTCGCGACCCCCCCGAACGCGACCTCGTCCGCGCACGGCTGCATCGCCTGCATGTCGGGCGGGACCGTCGTCCTCTGGCCCGGTGCTCCCGTCGTCCTTTCCGCGACTCCGTGCGTGCCCGCGGTCCTCTCGACCGCCCCCCTGCTGCTCTCCCGTCTGCCCGGACGGGACCTCTCCGGCCGCTCTCCTCCCGCGCTCGCGTAGCCGTTGCGGAGGCCGCGCACGCGCCGCCTCCTTACGACCACGAGAGTTTGCGAGGAGGTCATCTGAAAAAACGATTCCTCATTTCCCTTTGCGCCGCCTGGCTCGCGGCGGCGGCCGCGGCCGTCGCGCAGGACACGCCGACGCCCGCGCCCACACCCGTCCCGCCCGAACCGGAGTCGCCGGCCCCCGCCCCGACTCCGGGCCCCTCGACGGCCGGGGCGGTGAATCCGACGTTCTTCAATCCCGCCATCGCGGTCATCGGCAACTTCCTCGCGTCGGCCGGACACAATCCCGTCCAGCCTTCTCCCGCCTTCCAGGTCGAAGAATCCGAGGTCTCGTTCCAGGCGATCGTCGACCCCTACGCCCGCGCCGACCTCTTCCTGTCCTTCAACAACAACGGCGTCGAGGTCGAGGAGGGATACGTCACGTTCCTGAACTTGCCCTGGCAGACGCAGGCCAAGGCCGGAAAATTCAAGGTCCAGTTCGGCAAGGTCAACACGCTGCATCTGCACGTCCTGCCTTGGGTCGACGAGCCCTTGCCGATCGACAACATCCTGATCTCGCCGGACACCTGGGAAGCCGAGGGCATCTCGGTCTCCAAGGTGATCGAGTTGCCGGGTGACACGTTTTCGGAGGTCTACGCCCAGGTTCTCGACGGCACGTCGGGCGTCCTCTTCATCGGCCCCTCCAAGAGCGACCTCACCTACAACGGCCAGTACCGGCTCTTCCGCGATTTCGGCGACGACCACAACCTCGAGCTCGGCTTCAGTTACGCCTACGGCCACAACGGAACCTCGCTGACCAATACCACCGCGCTGCAGAACGCGCATATGGTCTACCGTTGGAAACCCCTGCAGGGCAACCCCTACCGTTCGCTCATCATCCGCAGCGAGTACTTCTGGAGCCAGCGCGAGCAGCCCGACGGCACGCAGAAGGCGCAGGGGTTGTTCGCCGGCGCCGACTGGCAGCTCGGGCGCCGCTGGTTCACCGGCGCGCGCTACGAATTCTCCGACCGCGCCGTCGACGCGGCGCTGCGCGACAAGGGCGTCGCGGCCACGCTCACGTTCATGCCGAGCGAGTTCTCGATGCTGCGGGCCGAGTACCGCTACCGGGAGTACGCCCCGGGCATCAAGGCCAACGAAGGATTTCTCCAGATCCAGTTCGCGATCGGCGCCCACGGCGCCCATCCTTTTTGAGATTGAAGGAAGTAAAGATGAAACGCCTTTCCATCCTCTGCTGCCTCGTCGCCGCCTTGGCCGTGGCCCGGCCGGCCCGCGCCACCGTCCACGTCGTCACGAGCCTCCAGGACTTCGCCTCCATTGCCGACGCGGTCGGCGGCAAGCGCGTCGACACGTTCGCGCTCGCCAAGGGCTATCAGGACCCGCACTTCGTCGAGCCCAAGCCGTCGTTCGTGCTCAAGCTCTCGAAGGCGGACCTGCTGATTGTCGCCGGCCTCGAGCTCGAGATCGGCTATCTGCCGCCGCTGATCGACCAGAGCCGCAACGACAAGATCCGTCCGGGCGCCCCGGGCTACCTCGACGCCTCGAACGGGTGCGACATCCTCGAGAAGCCGACGGGCACCGTCACGCGGGCAATGGGCGACGTCCATCCGTTCGGCAATCCGCACTACTGGCTGGACCCGGACAACGGCCGGATCATCGCGCGGTCGATCGCGGCGCGGCTGACCGAGATCGACCCCTCCGGGGCCGCGGAATACAAGGCCAACCTCGCGACCTTCGAGGCCAAGCTCTCCGAGGGCGAGAAGCGCTGGGACGCGGCGCTCGGGCCCTATGCCGGCACGCAGGTCGTCACGTACCACACCTCCTGGCCGAACTTCCTGAAGCGCTTCAAGCTCGTGGCCGCCGGATACATCGAGCCGAAGCCGGGCATCCCGCCCTCGCCCGCGCACACGGTCGAGCTGATCAACATGATGATCGAGAAAAAGATCCCGGTCATCCTGATGGAGCCCTACTTCGACCAGAAGACGCCGAAGGCCGTCGCCGAAAAGACGGGCGCCACGCTGGTGACGTTCATCCCCTCCGTCGGCGGGGTCCCGGAGGCGAAGGACTACGTGGGGCTCTTCGACTACGACGTGAAGCTCCTCGTCGACGCCCTCGCGGCCAAGAAGGGCAAACCATGAGCGTTTTCGAGGTCCTCCTGCCGGCGTTCGTCGCCGGGCTGATCGTCACGGGAATGCTGGCGTACCTCGGCGTGCACGTCGTCGAGCGGGGCGTGATCTTCGTGGACCTGTCGCTCGCGCAGATCGCCGCCCTCGGCACGACGGTGGGGATCCTGGCCGGCTACGACATGCACTCGTCGATGGGCTACGTCTTCTCGCTCGGCTTCGCGCTGCTCGGCGCGGCGATCTTCGCCCTTTCGCGCGTGCATCGCAGCACGCGGATTCCGCAGGAGGCGATCATCGGCATCGCGTACGCCGTCGCGGCGGCGGCGTCGATCCTGGCCATGTCGAAGGCGACCGGCGAGACCGAGCATCTGAAGGAGATGCTCGTCGGCAACATCCTCTCGGTTTCGTGGCCCGAGCTGGCAAAGACAGCCGGTCTCTTCGCGCTCGTGGGCGCGTTCCACTTCGCCCTCCGAAAGAAATTCCTGCTCATCTCGATGGACGAGCCGGAGGCGGAAAAGCAGGGGCTCTCGATCCGTCTCTGGGACTTCCTGTTCTACGGCTCCTTCGGAATCGTCGTGACCCTCGCCGTGCCCATCGCCGGAGTGCTCCTCGTCTTCTCGTACCTGATCGTTCCGGCCGTCTCCGCGATGCTCTTCTCGCGCCGGCTCGGCGTGCGCCTGGCGATCGGCTGGGGCATGGGAGCGATCACCTCGGCAATCGGCGTCTATCTGTCCTACCTCTGGGATCTGCCGACGGGGGCGACGATCGTGACGACACTCGGTGCCGGGTTGCTGGTGCTGTCGGTCGTGCGGCTGTTGACGCGCAGGGCGGCGTAGAGCCGCCCGGGCGGCCGGCGTTGCCTACTGCTGAGGGTCTGCCTCCGGTGGTCGGCGGTCCCCGCCCGGGCGCCTTACGCGGCCCCGCCTCGAAACAAGCCCGCGACTCGCCGCTTGAGCCCCCGCGCGACCCGCCCCGGAAGCGCTCGCAGCCGCGCCATCCGTCGCTCCCGGTCGAGCGCCGTGCCGAGCTCCGCGTAGAACGCCTCGTCCGCGCGGAAGTAGATGTTCTTCAGCCAGCACAGTCCGTAGTCCACGCACTGCCGGCGGATGATCGCGTGCCTCGCCGGATCGAACCGTGCCTCGCTGCCCGCGACGAGGATCTCCCGCTGCTCTCGCCGCATCTGCGTGAACTGCGGCCCCTCCCAGTGGTCCACGAACTTCCCGTTCAGCGCGTTCCCGAGCGGCTTGTAGTCGGGCAGCATCAGGAGGCAGCATGGGTACAGGTCGCCGTTGCCCCGGATCGTCGCCGTGTACCAGGAAAAGAAACAGTGCCCGTTCTCCTCCCGGAAGCTCGGCGCCATCGGGAACGTCTCGCGGTCCGCGCCGTAGTCGAGCTTGCGCTTGATCTCTTCGAGCAGCACGTTCCACTCCCCGATCGGGAACGCCAGCTGGAGCCGCTTGTCGGGCCGGTCCGCCGCGAGGACCTCCTCGAGGTACGGCGCGATCGCGAGCGCATCGCCCGGGCCGAGCAGGATCTCCTCACCGATCCGGCCGAGCGGGATCGCCGCCACGTTCGAGACGACGACCCGGTCTGCGCCCAGCTCCCGTCCCAGGGCGTACATCCGCGGAATCTCGCGGAAGTTGTCCCGGTCCACGAGAAACTGCACGACGACGCTCGGCAGCTCGGCGGCCCTCCGCTCGGCGAGCAGGCACCGGATGTTGGTCAGGACCCGGTCGAACGTGCCGAGCGGCACCTGCATCATCCGGTGGTAGTCCTGGTCGTCCACGGCGTTGACGGAGAAGATGACCTCGCGCGCCGCCCGCGCGACGAGGCGCCGCGCGATCCCGGGTCCGAGCAAGGCGCCGTTGGTCGTGAGATTGTCGATGAGCACGCCGCGCGCGTCGAGATGATCGAGGAACTCGAGGATTCCGGAGTGAAAGAGGGGGTCGCCCCCGCCCGACATGCGGACCGACCGGAGTCCTCCCTCGGCCAGCTCGTCGACGAGGCGCTTCAGGTGGGGCAGCGAGATCTGGTCCTTGGTGCGGACGTCCTGCTGGTTGCAGAAGTAGCAGGCGACGTTGCACCGGTCGGTGACGTCGATCTCGGCATGGACGGGGCCGCGGGTCGGGCGGCCGGTGACGATGCCGCGGATGATGGCGCGTTTGCGCTCCGCGTCGATCTCCGCCCAGCCATGTGAGCCGCGCACCCGGGGATCATAGACCCCGGCGCGCTTCTACCGGGGGGAAACGCCCCGTTTCGCGAAGTACGCCCGCGTCGCCTCGATGTCCCGCTGGATCTGCGCCTTCAGGTCCATCACCGACGGGAACTTGCGCTCCTCGCGCAGCCGGTCGAGGAAGAACAGCCGCACGCGGTCGCCGTAGACGTCCGACGAAAAATCGAGGACGTACGTCTCGACCGTGGTCGTGTAGTCCTCGTACAGGGTCGGGCGGCGCCCGATGTTGCTCACGCTCTGGAAACGGCGGCCGAAGGAACGGATCTCGATCTCGGTCACGTAGACGCCGTCGGCGGGCGGCAGCTCGTTCTCGGGCTCGAGGTTGATCGTCGGCACGCCGATCTGGTGCCCGAGCCGGTCGCCGCGCGAGACCAGCCCGTCGAGCTCGTAGTCGCGGCCGAGCATCACGCCCGCCTCCCGCACCGCGCCGCGCTCGAGGGCGCGGCGGATCCGCGTCGAGGAAACCGGCTCGCCGTCGGCGATGACCTCCTCGACCGCGGACACCGCGAAGCCGCACTCGGCGCCGAGCCGCGTCAGCAGGGCGAGGTCGCCCCGCTTTCCGCGCCCGAACGCGAAGTGCGCGCCCAGGTAGAGCTCCGCGGCCCCGAGCCGGTCGCGCAGGAGCGTCCGGACGAACTCCTCGGGCTCGGTCAGGGAGAAATCGCGGGTGAACGGAATGACGAGCAGCGTCTCGATCCCGATGGCTTCGATGGTTTCTTCCTTCTGGCGCAGCGTCTGGATGCGGCGCGGCGCGTGGTCGGGCCGCAGGACGACCATCGGGTGCGGCTCGAACGTGATGGCGAACGACGGGCGCCCGGTCCCGCGCGCCCGCGCCACGACCGCTTCCAGAATCTTGCGATGCCCCAGATGCACCCCGTCGAAATTGCCGATCGTCCCGACCCCGCCGCGGGGCAGGTCGGTCGAGCGAAACGGGTCACGGACGACTTGCACGGCGCGCTCCTATCCGACGTGGATCCAGTGGACGAATCGGTGCAGAAAGACCATGCCGAAACCGGCTCCGCCGAAGGCGTACGCGAACGCGAGCGCCGGGCGCGCGCGCAGGGTCTGCGCCAGCGGCAGGAAGCAGGGAAAGAGGACGAGCACGTACCGGTGGATTCCGTCGAGCGTGCCGCTGAAGAGCAGGAGCAGGAGCGTTCCCCCGACGAACACGCCTTCCGCGATCAGGCCGCGCCGGAACACCGCGACCGTGAGGGCCACGAAGAGGAGCGTCGAGGCGACTTCCGCGAACAGCATGAGCTTGCCGCCCGCGCCCGGCGCGCGCAGATGGCCGACGACGTCGTAGAAGACGTTGCGGGCCAGAACCCAGACCGGGCCGGGATGCTGCGCCCACCCGGCCGCCTTGCTGTGCACGTACAGGAGCGGATCTCCCCAGCGTCGCCACAGATACAGCGGGTAGACGGCCGCGCCGGCAAGGGTGGCGAGAACGGCCGCACCCGCTGCGAACCGCGAGCCGGGCGTCCCGCTGCGTCGCGCCGCGATCGCCGACACCGCCATGGCCGGCGCCAGAAGGAAACCGTTGAGCCGGGTCAGGCAGGCGGCGAATCCCGCCACGCCCGCGACGAACCAGCGGCCGCGCCGCGCCGCCCAGAGGCTCGCCGCCGAGAGCAGGAGGAAGAGCGACTCGGTGTAGAAGGCCGCCAGGAAGAAGGCCGTGGGATAGAGGAGAAGCGCAGCGACGCCGAGGACGCCCATCCCGGGACCACCCCACTCGGCGAAGAGGTCTCCGATCAAGAGGAGCGCCGTCCCGAGGAACAGCAGCGAAAGCACGATGCCGGTCGCCAGCAAAGGCGTGTGCAGGAGTCGGGAGACGGAGCCGGCGATGACGGCGTACAGCGGGTAGAAGCCGACGTTGTTCTCGGGCACGGCCGGGTCGTAGTGGTACCCCTCCACGGCGATGCTGCGGTACCAGACTGCGTCCCAGCGCGCCAGCGGCGGGGCCGAGGCATAGTCGATCCAGGAGTTCGTCGTGGTCGCCGGAAGAGTCATCGCCACCGAAGCGAGGGTGACCGTGAGCAGACTCCAGGCTGCCCAGACCCCGACGATCGTCCGCGCTTCGGCCGGCCGCAGGAACTCGAGCGTCTGCCTCAAAGCGATCCGACGACGCGGCCGGCCACGTCGTAGTCGAACGTCTTCTCGACCTTCACCGAGACGACCTGGCCGGGGAACAGCGTGCGCTCCCCCGCGTCGGTGATCAGGAGCCGCCCGTCGATCTCGGGCGCCTGCGACCGCAGCCGCCCTTCGAGCAGATACTCGACCTCCTCCGACGGGCCCTCGACCATCGCCTCGACCGTGCGGCCCTTGAGCGCCCGGAGCTTGCCTCGCGCGATCGGCTGCTGGAGCGACAGGAGAAAGTCCTTGCGCCGCTCCTTCTCCTCCGCGGGGACCGGATCGCCGAGCGGCTCGGAGCCCGATCCCGGCTCGGGGGAATAGGTGAACGCGCC
>Ga0068863_100002837_pt1 | contig 17161 bp, 9 predicted proteins | sample KBSSwiS62_FD_66596 | JGI IMG/M metagenome (GOLD analysis project Ga0068863, IMG submission 66596) | Switchgrass rhizosphere microbial communities from Kellogg Biological Station, Michigan, USA - KBS Switchgrass S6-2 | ecosystem: Host-associated > Plants > Roots > Rhizosphere > Soil ...
GACTCGAGCAGCTGCTCGGGCAGCGCGGCGCAATTCAGCGCCACGAACGGCCCGGTCTTGCGCGTAGACGCAGCATGGATGAACCGCGCCACGACTTCCTTGCCCGTGCCCGACTCGCCGGTGATCAGCACGGTGGTGTCAGTCGGCGCGACCTGCGTCGCCTTGCGCAGCACGTCGCGCCATTCAGCGGACTCGCCGACGACCTGCAGGTGCGCGGCTGCCTTGAGACGATCGACGCCTCGCTGAACGCCCGCGTCGATACGCGGTGCGCGGTCGTCATCGATGTCAGGCGTGACCTTGCCGAGCTCGCCGCGGGATGCACCGAGCCCGAGGTGGTACGCGATCCGACGCGCGAGCGGCACGTGCGTGCGGTTGAACGCCAGCGGCCGCTTCGACCAGAACGCTACGCGCACCAGAGGCTCGGGCGCGCGGGTCGACACTCGCAGCACCGAGCGGTAGCCGGCGGCGACCAGCCGCTCCGTCCCATGCGGGGCCGCGGATGCGCCAGGCGCCCCAGCGCGCAGATCGTCGATGATCATCTCGTCGACTTCGGGCGCCGTCATGTCGGGCACGTCGGCAGTCGACGCGTTCACGGTGGGTCGCCCCCGCTGATCGAAGCACGCCATGCGCAAGGCATCGTGCGGCAGCATCTTGCTCACGATCGCGGAGAGTCGTGGTAACGCGGTGTCAACGTTATTCGTGATGGCGAGCTCGCGGAGCAGTTCCAGCGAGCCGTCGAAATATCCCTGACACTCGGAATGTTTGGCAGCGCTTTCGTCAATAACCAGCATCGCGATAGCCCTCCCTGTCTTTGGCGATTCTGGGCGTCCACGCCGGCAGCCACAACCTCCGTTCGGGCACATTCCTGGGCTCATAAAGCGTGATTGAGGCGACCTGATCGAGTGTGTGGAGGCGACTCAGTGGGATGGCTTGAGACGACTGGGTAGGGTGGCTAGCGGAGCACCCTTTCGGGCTTGGCGCACGGCAGGTTGGATTCCACGGGCGTGGTCCTTGTGCGGGCCCTGCGGCGCCGCACAATGAACTGCATCAATGGGACGTCACGCAACCTGCCAGCGAAGGCAGGGTTCAGGCAGGTGGAGAATTCCGAACTGACCGCGCGGGCGACGTATTTCTGCGTGGCGGTGCATCGATGCGCTTCCATCCGAAAAGCCGAGCGTCGACCGACCAACGACCCGGTCCGAGCATCGTCAGCGCGCAGCCAATCGTTGCTGCCAGAAGGCGGCCATTGAGAAGTTCGCCCGTTCTCAGGATGTCGGAGATCGCAACAACGGCTACCACCGCTCCCACGACTGGGGTCCATAACCCGGCGATGAGAAGGAGTGCCGCCAGTGCGAGCGACGCCGAGGCGACTATGCCCAACGGCGGACCGCTCCATAGCCCCGGGCCAGCGCGCCAGAGCACGACGGCGCCGACCACCAGTCGCATCAGCAGTAAGGCGATCCCTGGCGCGCCGCCGGCGAACGTTGAATACAGGCGTCGCAACACGTACCTCGAGATGATTATTGGGTCATGGCGGCGCAAATGTGACCCCCAGACCGGGTCGTGGGAGTGACTCTTTAGGGTCGGCGGCGACAGGTGTGCGGGCGGGGCCGGCACGCTGCTAGACGCTAGAGAAGTCAATGATGCCTCTCTTCAGCCCGATGATCGCTGCGTGCGTCCGATCATTGGCGTCAAGTTTCGCAAGAATGCTCTTGACCCGCCCTTTGACCGTGTCTTCTGTAACGCGAAGCTGATCTGCAATCTGCTTGTTGGAGTTCCCATCGGCAATCAGCCGCAACACAGCGATTTCCGCTGGGGTGAGGGTCTCGTCGCTCACATGCTCGGCGACCTGGAATGAGATCTCAGGCGACAGACTCCTCTTTCCAGCATGGACTGCCCGGATCGTCTGCAGTAAGTCCGAATGCAGTGTGTTCTTGAGCAGGTAGCCTTGGGCGCCGGCTTTCAGAGCACGCAGAATGTGCGCGTCGCCCTCGTACGTCGTCAGCATGATGACTCTTGCATCGGGAAACTCGGCCCGAATGGCGATGAGTGCGTCCATGCCATTCATGTCCGGCATCTGAAGGTCCATCAGCGTCACGTCGGGACGATGCGTCCGGAACTGCTGGATTGCCTCGCGACCGGTGGCCGCCTCTGCGACCATCGTCATGTCCGGCTGAACGCCGACAAAACCGGCGATCCCTTCGCGGACGATTTGATGGTCGTCGACGGCCAGAATTCGTATTGCTAAGCTGCCGCCGCTCATGATGCGTCTCCTCCTAGGTGCGCGGGCGGCTTGGAAGCAAACAGGCGCGACGCCCAGGAACGCCTTGCGAATGTCGCGTAAACGGTGCTGGCCGGAACGCGCAGCTCCACTTCCGTCCCCGTGCCGACTTCGCTCCTCACCGCCAGTTTCCCGCCGATCAGTGCAGCACGTTCCGGCATGCCGCGCAATCCGTAGTGTCCGTCGACGCCGTCGTTGGCGAGCACCCTCGGATCCATCCCCGCGCCATCGTCGCGAACGCGCAAACGGAATTGCTCGTCGTCGTAATGGATTTCGACTTCGACCCGCGTGGCATGCGCGTGCCTGAAGGCGTTGCGGAGCGCCTCCGCCGCAATCTTGTAGATCTCGTCACGTAAGATCGGATGCAGGTCGCGCGTCTCTCCCTCGACCGCGACCGCGTATGTTGTCGGCGGCTGGGCGCTCGCGTCGCCAAACAGCTCGTCGCCAAATGTCCTGATCGCCTCCGCCAGATCGTTACGTTCGACAGTCGACGCGCGCAACCCCTGCACCGCGTTGCGGCCTTCGGTAATCGCCTTGGCCGCCTGTTGGATCGCGCCATTCAGTTTCTCTTTCGCATCCAACGGCTGCTCCGGCAGCAGGTACGATGCGGTCTGGAATCGCAGCAACAACCCATGAAAGCTTTGCAGCAAGGTGTCGTGCAACTCCCGCGCGATACGTGTGCGCTCGCTGACGCGAGTCTCCAGCATCATGTCGAACTGATGGTGCAATCGCCTCACTCGCAACTGGTACGCCGCCCACAGCAGGGCGAGAAAGCAGATCGCGCAGAGTGCCCGAAACCAGTTCGTCTGGTAGTACGCCGGGGCGACCGAGAAGTCGAGCACATCGCCCACTTCGTTCCACAGCCCACTGTTGTTGCTCGCAGCCACGCGAAACCGGTAATGGCCGGGCGAGAGGTTGGAATATTGCACTTCACGCTTGTTGACGACCTCCCTCCAGTCCGAATCCTGCCCTTCCAGCATGTAGCGGAAGCGAACTCTCTCCGGCGCCACCATGCTCAGCGCGGTGTAATTGATGGACAAATTGCGAGTCTTCGGAGGCAGCCGCAGCGGGGGTGTGTCATCGAAGGTTTGACCATCGGCCACAACCTGCTCGATGTGGACTGGCGGAGGGAGCGTATTGATGGCCATGCGAGACGGGTCGATGAAGCTGACCGTCGAACCATTCAGGAACCAGATTTTTCCGTCCGACGACGTCGTGACCGCTGGTCTCGAGGGCGTGAGGATCGGAACCAGCTGAACGCCGTCGGCGCTATCGAACGTGGTGGAGCGGATGATTCGCTTCGGGTCCGCCGTCCAGGCATCCAACTCGGTTCGCGCGATACGTACGAGACCACACGCCGTGTACAGCCAGTACGCAGCCAATTGGTCTTCGATGATCCAGTGAACCGTTGGGCAAGGCAATCCGTTCGGCGCCGTGAGCGTGGCCACTCGATCGTTCGTGATCCGGCTGAGGCCGTTGTCGGTCGCGACCCACATCGTGCCATCGCGGTCGCGCGAGACACTCAGCACCTTCCGGGTGGTACTTTCGCCTTCGCCAGTCAATGACAGGTTGCGTATTCGTCCTGCCTGAAAATGAGCTATTCCGCCGCTCAGCAGCCCCGTCCACACGCCGCCGTCCGGGTCGGGCACGAGACCGGTCCCAGGGCCGCCACCCAGCTTCTGCCACGGCGTGTGCTCAACGATGTGGCCGTCGACCAGATGCGCCAACCCGTAATCATTGGCCGTCAGCCAGAGACTCAGCCAAAGGCCACCGCGGTTGTCGCTGGCGATTGCGTGCGTAAACCCGCCCGGCACGGCGGGGACGGCGGTAAACTTCCCGTTTTCCAACACTGCAAGACCGTGAGATCCCGAGACCCAGACGCGGCCGCGCTCATCCTCGAACAGCGATTGAACGTTATCGTCGGGCAGACCAGGATGGATTCGCTGGCGATAAATCGTCGCTCGCCCGTCTTTCCATCTGTTGAGCCCATCCGCCGTGCCGATCCAGATGCTCCCGTCGCGGGTCGCCAAGACGGATGTCGCAGTCGAGTTGGACAGCCCTTGCTTCACGGAAAGTGAAGTGACCGGCCACTCACGAAAACGATCGATACCACCGGAGGTGCCCACCCAGATGGTTCCTTCGCGGTCCTCAAACAGTGCCAGGACCTGGTCGCTCGACAAACCGTCTTCGAGCGTAAACCGGCTTGTTTTGCCCTCATATGCGTGTACGAGTCCATGAGCGGCTGTGCCGATCCACAATCCACCATTGCGATCCCGAAGCACGCTTGTGGCGCTCAAAGGCGACGGTACGCCGGGAAGGGGATAATCAACCACCTGGGTACCGGCGACTTGATGGATGCCGTCAGCAGCAACAAGAACGTCTTTCCCGCGATCGCCGGGCGTCAACGACTGGTGGGTCTGAATCGGCGTCGCCAGATAACGGCCGGGAGTACCCGGCGTCCATCGCCATAGCCCCGTTCCCGATCCCACCCACAGGCTACCGTCGCCATCTTCATATAAGGACGCAACGCTGCCGCCGAGCCCTCCGTCATCGCCGTAGCACGTGGCTTGTTCGCCGCGGAAGGCGCACAGCTTCCCTGTCGGCCCCCCGAAAGAGCCGGCCCAGACGGTTCCATCGCGCTGCTGCAATAGCGTGATCACAGTGCGGCCGGCAAACACTGGATAGTGAGTGAGCTCACCGTTCTTCCAACTCACCAACCCATCAAGCGTGCCGATCCAAACGCTTCCGTCGCGAGCCGGCAGGATCGCAGCAGACGCGGCGTTCGGAAGTTTGTGTCCGGGGCCCAGTGGTAGAGGCGTCAGTCGCGTGCCGTCGTAGCGCACCACACCGGAGGCGGTACCCAGCCAGAGGTACCCGTCAGGCGTCTGCGCGATTGTGTAGACGGCCCCATTCGAGAACCCGTTCCGAAAGGTCCAGGCGAGATGCGCGTACTGCGTAATATCGAGCGATGGGTCGAGCGCACTGGCAGAAGACGGCCACACAAGGAGAGCTGCCGTGCAAAGCGCAGCGACCGCCGGTGCTCGGGAGCCTGGCTCCGTGCCTCTCATGAAGCGTCTTCCTCGACGTGCGCGCGCGCCTTGGACACAAATAGTCGTGACAGCCAGGAGCGCCGTGCGGTTATCGGGAAGACAATTCTCGCGGGAAGCTGCAGCTCGACCTCCGTCCCCGCGCCGGCTTCGCTCCACACGGCCAGTTTGCCTCCGATCACTGCCGCACGTTCCGGCATGCCGCGCAATCCATAGTGTCCCTCGAGCGATTGGCCTGCCACCACCTTCGGATCGATCCCCTTGCCATCGTCACGCACGCGCAAACGGAATTGCTCGTCGTCGTAATGGATCTCGACTTCGACTCGCGTGGCATGGGCGTGACGGAACGTGTTGCGAAGTGCTTCCGCCGCGATCTTGTAGATCTCGTCACGTGCGATCGGGTGCAGATCGCGCGTCTGGCCTTCGACGGCGACAGTCAACGTGGGCGGCTGGTCCACGGCCGACTGGCTTGCGAGCTCGTCGCCGAGAGTTCTGATCGCGACCGCGAGATCGTTGCGTTCGACAGTCGACGTGCGCAACCCCTGGACGGCGTCGCGGCCTTCGGTGATCGCCGCCGCCGCCTGTTGAATCGCGCCATCCAGTTTCTGTTTCGCGTCGGCCGGATGCTCCGGTAGCAGATACGACACCGTTTGGAATCGCAGCAATAATCCGTGGAAGCTTTGCAACAGCGTATCGTGCAGGTCACGTGCGATGCGCGTCCGCTCGCTCACCCGCGCATCGAGCGTGCGATTGAACTGCCGCGCGATGTGTGCGACGCGCAGCCGGTAGGCCTCCCACAGCAGGGTCGCCGTAGCGATGGCGAGAAGCGCCGCGAACCATCGTGTCTGGTAGTACGCCGGGGCAATGGAGAACTCCAGCGTCGCGCCCGTGTCGTTCCACACGCCGCTGTTGTTGCTCGCGGTGACGCGAAAACGGTACGAGCCAGGCGGGAGATTCGAATACTGCACCTTTCTGTCGTTGACGACCTCCTTCCAGAAGGCGTCCTGTCCTTCGAGCATGTACCGGAACCGCACCTTCTCAGGGGCGACCAGGCTGAGCGCCGTGTAGTCGATCGAGAGGTCGCGCAGACGCGCTGGCAGCCGCAGCCCGTTCGTCGCGTCGTAGCTCTTGTCGTCGGCAGTGACTTGCTCAATGTGCACCGGTGGCGGAAGTTCGTTGAACGCAAGATGATGCGGATCGAGTACGCTCACACCGCCGAGACGCAAGAACCACAATTTGCCATCCGCGGATTTGGCAACATTCGCGTCATAGCCGCCCGGGTACAGGTGATTGCTGACTCCATCAGAACTATCAAACACTGCCGCCTGGATCGTCTGCTTTGGATTGGAGGTCCAGGCGTCCAACTCAGAGCGGGCGATCCGCACCAGACCGCAAACCGTGTAAAGCCAGACCGCATGGGCGTCATCCTCCATCATCCAGTGAACGGTGTTGCATGGCAGTCCGTTCCGGCTGGTGAGCGTAAGAACGCGGCCGTCTTTGATGCGGCTCAGTCCGCCGTCAGTCGCGGCCCACAGAGAACCGCTCGCATCTGGGTGGAAGCTGCGAATCATTCCCTCTCCCAGCCCTTCGGCGGCTGCGTACGAGGCGCGGATCTGACTGTCGTTGAAATACGCAACGCCACCGTCACGAAAGCCAAGCCATAAACCACCATGCCGCGCATCGTGGAGGAGAGCAGTAGCCGGTTCTCTGCGTCCGAGTTGCGCCCACGGAATGCGCTCGACCAGACGCGCTTCGAGCAAATGGAACAGCCCCTCCTGATGACTCATCCACAGGTTCCCTGCACTGTCGCCAGCGATGGAATGCACGACTCCGGACGGTACGGACGATACGGGAGCAAACCGGCCAGACTTTAAGAAGGCGACCCCGCTTTGCGTCCCCACCCAGATTTGCCCGCGATGGTCCTCAAAGATAGACTCCGCGATTTTTTCCGGTAACCCGCTGTCCGTAATCTCCCGAACCGTGCGGGGATTGGACGCGGACTGGGAGGCCCCGCGCACACCACGCTGCGGGCGGCTTCGATAAACGGTGATTTCGCCTCGATTCCATCTGTTCAGTCCCTCAGACGTGCCCAGCCAAAGACTGCCGTCCCTCGCGGCCAGAATGGATCCCATGCCTCGGCTGGCCAAACCTTGCTGGACAGAAATCATAGGGACGGCAAACTCGCGAAACCGGTCGAGTCCGTCTACCGTCGCGACCCAGATATTGCCCTCCCGATCCTCAAAAAGCGCGGAAACCGAGGCGCCTGACAGGCCGTCTGCGGTGGTGAAGAGATCCGCTTTTCCCTCATGGATGTGCAACAGTCCGCTGTCCACGAGGGCGCCCATCCATAGGCCGCCATTGCGGTCGCGAAGCAGCCTGTGGGGTTGGAACTGCAGTCCGGCAGGAAGCGGATACGCCTCGGTCTTTCCGTTCCGCAGCTTTGTGACGCCGCTATGCTTGGCAATCAAGATTCCGCCGTCATCGCTATCGGCCAGCGCGTAGATTCTCTGCGTCGGATCTGGCATGGGATACAGGCTTGGTGGACCAAGCTTCCATCGCCACAGGCCGTTCATCGCTCCGGCCCAGAGATTGCCTCCGCCGTCCTCATATACGGGCGTCACTCCGGAGCCGAAACGGCCGTCCTCTCCATAGCACTGGATGTCGCCGTTTTGAATTCTGCAGAGTCTCCCGACGGAAGGCGCCCAACCGGCCACCCATATCGTGCCTTCACGATCCTCGAGCAGCGCTTCTATAACCTGGCCGTCCAGTTCTGGGTAGTGACTCAGCTTGCCGTCCTTCCAGCTTGCCAGCCCTCTGAACGTGCCGATCCACAGACGCCCGTCGCGGGCGCCCTGTAGGCTTCTGATATCGCTGGTGGGGAGATGCTGCGCTGCCGGTGCCTCCCACGGGACGGCCCTCACGCCATCGAACCGAAGCAACCCAAATTCAGTGCCCAGCCAGAGATACCCGTCGGGCGTCTGTGCAATCGCCCGAATGAGACCACTGGGAAGCACTTCACCGACTTTCCATGCGGTGTGTGCGTACTGACTCACGTCGAGACTGGAGGCCAGCGCGAAGGCATCCACCCGGCACACGAGGAGCATGCAGGCGGCCATCACAGCGCTTCGTCTCCGATCCGTCGCTCTCTTCATCTTTTGCAGCCGGATTCATCTCGACACAATGGAACTCACCCAGATGTCAAAGCACGAACGACTAAAAGCTGTACTTCAGGCCCAGCTGAATCACGCGTTCGGTCTGAGTGAATCCGAAATCACTCGCCGAAGTGATTTTCCCGGCCAGCGGGTTGTTGCCGGGTGTCACGACCGGATCGTCAAATTGCGGATTGTTCAGCGCATTGAACAATTCTGCCCTGAATTCCAGTCGATGGCCTGGGCCGATGTCCAGGAACTTCGAAATAACGACGTCCCATTTGTTGGTCCCGCTGCCGCGAATCACTCCTTTTCCCGCATTCCCGAGCTGGCCGGGGGCTGGATTCGCCAGCTGGCTGACGTCAAACCATCGATCGATCGTCCGCTCACCGCGCGGCAGATTCGGATCGCCCAGCAGATTGGCGTGAGATCCGACAAACGGAACGCCGTACGAGGACGGCGTGAGTGACGGACCGTCCTGGAAGGTGCCGATTGCGCCGATGTGCCAATTGCCCGCAACCATTCCCAGCAGATCGTGTCGTTGTCCGAAGAACGGCAGCGCATAGAGCCAGCTCACCACCAGACGATGCGGCCTGTCGAACACCGAGGGGCCGTAGTTCGCGTGGATATTCTTGATGGTCTGCAGTCCGGCTCCAGCACCGACGGCGACACCGACGCTGCTGGCATCCAGGTCGGTGAGCGTCTGCTGGAATGTGTAGGACACGAGCGCGGTGAAACCCTTCGCCAGGCGCCGCTCGAGTCGCGCCTGGAACGCCGCATAATTCGCCTTGCCGCGTGACTCGTAGATATTGACGTTGCCGAGCTCCGGGTACGGATAAATCAATCGGAAGTCCGGCGGCTGCGCCGGGAATGGTTCGGTCTCGTTGTAGTTGAGCACACCCATCAGGCGTGCGCTCCTGCCACCGTGATAGGCCGCTTCGAGCAGCGTGCTATTACTCAGGAGATACTGGACCGACACATTCCACTGCTGCACCTGACCATCGCGGAGGTCTCGCTGGATGCCAATGCGGTTGTTGGTGGCCAGACGGGTGGCCGACGCCACAGGATCGTCCACGGTGAATAGGGGTAGCGGGTTTTGCGGATCAGCAGGCCGCACTGTAATGCTGCTGACGCTCCCAAACGGTGCCTGAAACGCAAGCTGGCGATACGTGTTGATGATGTCCGGAGTATAGAAGACGCCGTAGCCGGTGCGCACTGTCAGCCGATCGTGTGCCTGCCATGCCAGTCCGATCCTGGGCTCGAAGTCTTTGTAGTCGGAATCCACGAGGCTGCGTGGGTAGCCGTCTTGTCCGGGAAACACCTGTTGTCCGGTCGCCAGATCGAAGCTGGCGATTTGGTTATCGCGCTCGACTGGCCGGCCGAAGTATTCCCACCGCAGTCCGATATTCGCCGTCAGGCTCCGCGCGAGCCTCCAATCGTCCTGAACATACGACGCAAACTGCGCGTACGACAGGTGAGGCGAAAACGGCGTGGTCTGGACTGCATAGCGCGTGGGAAATCCCAGAAGCAGATCGGCCAGCGCATTGAAGCGGGACGTGACGGAAAACGGCACCGGCGCGCTGAATTGGCCGGTAAACCCGTAGGCGCCGTTCGGCTGCCCCCACTGAGCGGTGCTCAAGCGCTTCAGCTGCAACGTGAAGCCGGTTTTGAAGGTGTGCGCACTGCGAACTGCAGCGAAGTTGTCGACGATCTGCGCCGCGTCGCTCACCCACTTGAACACCGCATTGTTCGAGGAGTAGCCGATCTCGGGATAACCGTCAGGCGTCATCGAGGGTGCGGCCCAGGTCAGAGGATCGGGCGACAATCCTTTGATGCCCAGCTCCTGGATCCAGTTGCGGGTAAACGCGTCGACGGAATGACGCTCACGCCGGAATCTCACGTACCCGACGTTGACTTCGTTGATCGTCGTCGGCGTGAAGGTGTGCACGTTGCCGGCAGCCAGCTGCAGGTTCTTCTCCGACTGTTCCTGATCGAATCCGGAAAAAGCCGGCGAGAGTGCCTGCCCGGCGCCGCGATCGAATGGCGTGCTGGCGGTGAACCGGCCCCATATCGCGTCACGTCTTCCAGCCTGGTAGTCGACGCGAGCCGCCAGGACATCGTTGTCGGACACACCGCTCGGATGGCCGATGTAATTTCTTGCGGGATCCGCGTTGTTCGGAACGGGATACAACCCGGCGAGTGCGGCACCGACCGGGTTGATCCTGGCCGCCGGAATCACATTACCGGGAAAAGCCATCTTGGTGATCGGGTCGACGATCGTCGCCGGCACCGCACTGAAATCCCCAGCGCGCTCCTGCAGCGTCGGCACGAGTGTCGTGGTGGTGACCCCCTGATGGCGACGCGTTCCTTCATACGAGAACATCCAGAACAGTTTGCTTCTGCCGTCGTAGAGTCGCGGCACAACGACCGGTCCGCCGGCGGCGAACCCGAACTGGTTCCGCTTCAGCGGATCCACCGTGGCGCTGAAGAAGTTCCGCGCGTCCAGAGCATCGTTGCGCAGGAACTCGAAGAGCGTGACGTGAAAATCGTTCGAGCCGCGCTTCGACACCACATTGATCACAGCGCCGGAATTGCCGCCAAACTCCGCTGGGTAGTTGGCCGTCTGCACACGGAGCTCCGCCAACGAGTCGAGAGGAGGTATCGCCAACGGATAGTTGTTGAGCTCCTGGCCGCTGATTTCCATGCCGTCGACCAGGACCACGGACGTGTTGTCTCGCTGGCCGCCGACCGAGAACGACGCGCCGTAGTTGGCCTGGCGTTGAGTGGCACTGGCCCGCCCTCCACTGATCACACCGGCAGAGAGAGAGACGAGCTGCATGAAATTGCGGCCGTTGAGCGGCAGACCCCGCATTCGCGCGTCGTCGATCACCTGCGACAAGCTTGCGTCCGACGTCTCGAGCAACACACTTTCGGCTCGCACGCCTATGGATTCGTTGACCGTTCCAACCGCCAGCGCGATGTTCACGACCGCGGTCTGCGCGACCTCGAGAGTGACTTCCTCGATCACGGCTTTCTTGAAGCCGGTTCGTTCGGCCTCGATCCGATATGTGCCGAACGGCAATGTCCGGAATTCGAAGGATCCTTCCTCGTTTGTTCGTTGCTCCCGTCTTTGATCCGTCGACTCGTCTACCAACGTCACCTGAACGTCGACGACGACGGCTCCAGTCGGGTCTTGGACGGTGCCGCGAATTACGCCCGTCGCGGTCTGCGCCAGCACGAGAGACGCCGTGGCCAGGAACAATGCAACCACGAGAACAAAGTGCCTTCGGATTGTTCTTCCCGCTCCACTCGGGCCGCCGCGCGGCGCTCCAGTTGCTGCTGCTGCGCCACCGCCGCGGTTTGAAGCGAGGAGGGTCATGAAATGGATCCGCCTGAGAGCAGCGGCCCCGTACGAACGCCGCGGGCTCAAATCCCCGCCGGGAAGTTCATATCGAGCGATGGGTCAAGCGCATGCAGAGGAGGAGGCCAGAGCAGAACGGCAGCCGTACAAAGCACAACGACGGCCGGTGCCGATCGGGAGTCTGGCTGCGTGCCTCTCATGTCGGACTTGCCTGCGCTGTGGGCGTGCGCGACGGAATGCCGATTAATAGCACAGTCTTCGACTCATTCGACGCGGTCGAAGGATTCGTACCCGAATGAGCCGTGTCCTAGACTCTTTTGGGTGGATTTGACGGCGCTGAAGGGACGCCTTGGGAGCTGAGGTCCGCTCAGCGAAGTGCGTTGGGAGTCTTGTCGACGGGATCTGAGCGTCGGCGCCAGGTGTCGTCGTGACCGGCAGGCTCACGGACGCTCGCGCAACTGTGTCATGCTGACTGCCGCTGGTCTCGATGTATCTGCCGCTGCTGTTCGCGGTCTGATTGTCGGTCATAATCGCGGGGAGGCGACACCTGCGCACGAACCGCTCGACGCCATCGAGGCATTCGCGGGGCGCTTTCAGAACGTGAGTCGCACACCAAACTGCATGCTTCTCGGATCACCGACCGCCGTCACGGTGTTGAACGATGGCAGGGGATTCGACGGATACGAGCCGGGACCGAAGGTATTGTTGCGCGTGATCGGATTCACCCGATCGGTCAGATTGAACGCTTCAACCAAGCCCTCGACGCGGCTGCCGCCGGCGAGCTGGAACGAACGGCTGAGTCGCAGGCTCACCGTAAAGAAGTCGCTGCCCGTGCCAGCATTCCTGGGTATGAACTCCACCTGGCGGACGTCGAAGTTCGGTGTCGAAACCGATCCATCCGCAGATGGCCGTCCTGCCGTTCCCTGCAGGCTGTTGATGCCCGACACGACGTTGAACGGAAGGGACGAGTAGTACTGCACCATCGTGCTGGCCTGGAACCCATGGCTGACTCGCTCCCAAGGAGTCGTGGCGGATGTCATCGGCGAGTTGACTGAGCCGCTGATGACGAGGCGGTGGCGCTGGTCATTGTCGGAGCGGCCCCAGTCCTTCATCACGTTCGTGGGATCGGTCGGCGAGCTGAAGAACGCTTCCCCGACGTCGTTCATGGACTTCGACAACGCGTAGCTGACCCGGACAGAGGACCAGTTCTTCGGACGCTGCAGGTAGGTCACGTGCAGGCCGTGATAGTTCGAGTCGCCGGCGCCTCGATATTGACTGTTGTTCATGTAGGCCGAGACCGGCCGGCATCCGCTGTTGGTGCCCGCCGCCACGCAGGTCGGCACGTTCTGGTTGATAGACATGAGCACGTTCCTACCGCGGAAATACTGATACGCGACGCTGAGGGTGCGGCTACCGCCGAGCGTTCGCTCGATCTCGATGTTCGCCTGCGTGGAGTACGCATTCTGCAGATCCTTGTCCATCGTGGTGATCGACACGAGGGCCGTGGAGGGCAGACGGTCCGGCAGGATATTCGGAAAGACGGGAGCGCCGGCCTGCGTCGGCAGGATGCCAGACACCTGCGGCTGGTGCAGTTGCGTGACGTCGGTCGTGTTCCCCGCCGACAAGAGCGCATTCGCCACCGCGCGCAGCGGCATTCGGTCGAAGAAGACGCCTGCCCCCCCGCGCACGAGAAAGTCCGGCGATGCCGTCGGTGCCCACACGAAGCCCGCCCGTGGGGACACGTTGTTGGTATCGGTATTGATCGTGTCGAGGAATTGCAGGTCGTAGCGAACGCCGAGGTTGAGCGTCAGCCGAGAATTAGCGCGCCACTCGTCTTGCGCGTAGACGCCGAGGTTTGGGTTCTTCTGGTTCACGACAGGATCACCGAAGGTCTGCGCGAATCCGTTGTAGTTGCCGCTCAGGAAGTTCGCCATCGACGAGAACGTATAGCTGCCCCGGAAAGTGCGCAAGAACGTGATCGTGTCGTCATTGAGAAGGAAATCGACGCCCGCACGCAGCGCATGTGCTCCCGCGCGGTGTGACAGGTTACTGACCGCCTGGTAGAGCGTGTTCTCGCGCCTCGTGGGGCTGCTCGAAAACGTACCGAACGTGGCCACGCCGGTAATCGAGACCTGGGGTCCGATCTGATCGGTCGAGTACGCCTGCAAGTCGGCGCGGGCGATCTGCACGCGAGTTTCGCTGACCGTATTCGAGGAGATCATCCGAACGTTGCTGATCGCAAGCGAGTGGTCGCGGTTGTCCAGCCCGGTCGATCCCGATGGCGCGTTCAGGTTGCCGACGCCGCGCGCGTTGTCCGAGGTCACGTCGTAGAGCGCGTAGCGCATGCTCAGCTGATCGGCCCCGCTGAACTGATGATCGATCTTGCCGAGCACGTTCGAGCTGTGCACGGGGTTGCGGTAGATGCCACTTTCCACAGGGAGTCCCTGGTAACCGACCTGTGTCAGTCTCGGGTTGATCGTTGCAACGTTCTCTGACGTGATGCTGACGACGCCGGTTTGATCGAGCACCTTTCGCTCGACATTCATGAAGTAGAACGTGCGGTCTCGGCGCACCGGTCCACCGAGACTGATGCCGGACTGCTGCTGGTCCATCGGTAGTCTCGTGCCAGTCAGGGCGTTCTCGCCGTTGAAAGCATCGTCGCGAAAGAAGCCATAGAGCGACCCGTGGCGCGCGTTCGTGCCGCTCTTCGTGACGACGTTGACATAGCCGCCGAGGGCGCGGCCGAGTTCAGCCTGGCCGCCGCCTGTCACCACTTGAAACTGCTCGATGGCGTCGACGCTGTACGTCATTCCGCTGAGCCCCGCGGCATCGTCGTTGGCCGACACACCGTCAACGATGAAGCTGTTGGAGAGGTTGCGCTGGCTGGCGATCGAGAGCCCTTGTCCGGGAACGGCGGAGGTTTCGGCAAAGAGCTGTGTGCTGTTCGTGTTCGTGGGTGACACCCCGGGCACGAGCAGAGCCAGGTCGAGAAAGTTGCGGCCGTTCATCGGCAGGGTCTGGATCTCCGCCTGGGGAACCGTGCCCACAATCTGGCTGCGCGCCGCCTCGAGCACTCGGCTGTCAGCGACGACCGTCACTGCAGTGTCAATGCCGGCTAATTCCAGAGAGATCGAGATATCGAACGCGGAGCCGGCGCTCAAGACCAACGTGCGTGCGTTGTCTTTGAATCCCTGGAGCTTCGCCTCCAACTCGTAGGGGCCAATCTTCAGGTACGGAAAGCGAAATCGGCCGTCGGCCTCGGTGATGGCCTGGACCGCGACGTTCGTGGCGGTGTGGCGCACGCTGACCGTCGCGCCAGGAATCGCGGCGCCTTGCGGGTCGAGCACGCGCCCGCTGATCGTGGCCTGATTGATGGTTTCCTGGGCATACGCGATCGTCCCGGATGCCAACGCGCAGCACGCCAGGGCAATCAGACCCATGCACATCTTTCTCACGTTCGTCCTCCAACTTCCGTGAACCTTCCGCGTTTCCCTCTCGTCAAGTTCCTCTGCCTGATCGATCGTGGCCGGGCGATTCAGGCCGCCGAGCATCACGTGAGGGAATCAGATCCGGGGACCGTTACACTCCGGGAAGGGGCAACGGCGATGCCAGCGTGCGATCCGTGTCAGACACACCCGAATACGTGTCGTTCTCGCGGCCGCTGTGCGAACGGCTGTGTGTTTTCGGGCGGTGCGTGCGGTCACACGCGGCGGGTGCTCACGAGTGCGGCGACTCGTTGTCGTTGGCCTTCTGGCGCTGTCGGCAGCAGGACTTGCCTGCGATCAGAGGGAGCCGACCGTTCAGGCGCCCTACTGGAAGGCGCGCAATTTGACCGAAAACAGGAGAGATTCTAAAGAGAGGCCGGAACTCATGCAGCGTCCGCGAGGAGTGCCTCCTCTCTTCCAACTTCATCAACAACCTTCAGCACATCGTTCATGATCACGTCGTGTCCGTACTTCGAAGAAAGTATTCCTTTGACCATTTGCATTGCTTCTCCGTGAGTTTTCTGACTCCGAGCAACGGCGGCTTGGTATTTGTCAACAGCGATCAGAATCCTGTTTTCGAGCATATCGACGTAGTCATCACTCGAAAACTCATATGGATCTATCCCCCGATCCACATGATGGCTCCCTGCGATCACCCTCGCCCGGACTGGTATGTCTTCCGGGTCGTCTTCGAGAATGTCGTGCGTCCAGTAACCATGGCGATCCCAGAATGCGCGCATGGTGTCGTGTGAACGCAGGCCACATGCGCCGAGATGCATGAGCATGCTCTCTGCGTCCTCGGAAGAGAAGGTCGTGCGCGCCGTCTCGGCAATCGTTTGATTAGGATCCGCGACATTCTCCACAGCGTACAGTTTCACAATGGCTTCTTGGCTTGCCGGCCGCGCGTCGAACGGTCCCGATTTGCCGATATCATGGAGATACGCGGCAATCGACATGTCACGCCTGCTGTCCGCGTTCAGCTTCGATTGAAGCTCGGGTTCGAGAATGCTCGCGATGCGGTCCAGGACTTCCAGGCATAGCCGCCGTATCATTCTCGAATCGTTGTTAAACCTCGCCGCAAGCACCTCGATCAGCTCCATCCTTTGCGCAATCGCCGCGCCGAAATGCTGGAGACCAACCGTATGAAGCTCGACGTCAATCTTGTCATGGACTTCTTGCCGCTGTTGTTCCCTGGCCTCGCGCAGGATCTGCCTCATTCGATTCGACCGACGCATGACGTCACCTCCTCACCCCACGCTACTGCTTCGCGATTACGCGCTCGCCGCTTCCTCGAGCCGGTACTTTCGAATCCGCATGTGAAGCTGCGTGCGTGACAACCCAAGTCTTCGCGCTGCCTTCGTCTTGTTTCCGCGGCAATCGTTCATGACCTTCGCAATCGTGGTGCGTTCGACGACGCTCAGATCGGTGGCGTCCTCGCGGAGTGACTTCGCGCCTGATTGCAGGCGCAAATGGCTCACGTCGATCGGCCCGCCGTCACAGAGGATCGCTGCCCGTTCCAACACATTGCGAAGCTCTCGCACGTTACCGGGCCACTCGTACTGAAGAAGTGCGGCTCGGGCCTCGCGCGTCAGTTCAGCGGCTGGTCGTCCGAAGGACCTGCCGATCTCCTGCAGAGAGCTGTCGCTCAGCGGAACGATGTCCGAGGCACGATCGCGCAGCGGCGGAATCTGGATGTCGAAGACGCTGAGGCGGTAGAACAGGTCCTCGCGAAAACTGCCACGCTCCACCGCTTTCCGCAGGTCGCGGTTGGTCGCGGCGATCACCCGGATGTTCGCCTTGACGAGCCGCGTGCCGCCGAGGCGCTGGAACTCGCGTTC
>Ga0068863_100002843_pt1 | contig 17141 bp, 19 predicted proteins | sample KBSSwiS62_FD_66596 | JGI IMG/M metagenome (GOLD analysis project Ga0068863, IMG submission 66596) | Switchgrass rhizosphere microbial communities from Kellogg Biological Station, Michigan, USA - KBS Switchgrass S6-2 | ecosystem: Host-associated > Plants > Roots > Rhizosphere > Soil ...
ACCGAAGGGTTGACCTATGCGGAGTATGCCCGTCAGGGCTTCTGGCAGCTGTTGTGGGTTTCGGCGCTGACGCTTCTGGTGCTGAGCGGGGTCATCCGCGTGGCAGGGCGTGCGGGCACAGGTCGTCGGCTACTTCGGATACTCGTCGGAATCCTGTGTGCGACTTCGGTTGTGGTGGTGGTCTCGGCGATCCACCGGATGTGGCTGTATCAACAGGCCTACGGGTTCAGCGTGCAACGGCTGATGGTCGTCACCATCGAGTTTTGGCTCGGTCTGGTGTTCGTCCTCGTCGCCGTCGCGGGCATACGGATGACAGGGCGGTGGCTGCCGCGGGCGATCCTGGTGGCCGGTGCAGTCGCGCTACTGGGCCTGGCCGCTACCAACCCGGAGCGGCTGATCGCCGAACGCAACATCGACCGCTACGAGCAGGGGGAAGTGTTGGACATCGGCTACCTCAGTGGGCTCTCGCCGGACATCGAACCGGCATTGGCAGGGCTGCCCGCGGGGGTGGGCGTATGCCCGACGTACCGCGACGACGCCCCCGACCCGTGGTACGAGTTCAACCTGTCGCGCTGGCGCGCTCCGCACGGTCGATGCCCCGGACTTACCTAGCAAGCGCTTGGTTGCTATCCTGTTCGAGTGGATAAGGCGCTTCCGAGCCGCCGCGACGAGCTTCTCGACCTCGCGGCGACGATGTTCGCCGAGCGGGGGTTGCGCGCGACCACCGTGCGCGACATCGCCGACTCGGCGGGCATCCTGTCCGGCAGCCTGTATCACCACTTCAAGTCCAAGGAGCAGATGGTCGAGGAGGTCCTGCGGGACTTTCTGGACTGGCTGTTCGACCGGTACGCGGAGATCGTCGCACGCGAAACCGATCCGCTGGAGCGCGTGAAGGGCCTCTTCATGACCTCGTTCGAGGCAATCGAGCACCGGCATGCGCAGGTCGTCATCTACCAGGACGAGGCCAAACGCCTGTCCTCGCTTCCGCAATTCGAGTTCGTGGACGCCCGCAACCGCGAACAGCGCAGGATGTGGGTGGACGTGCTCAAGCAGGGTGTCGCCGAGGGCCGCTTCCGGCCCGACATCGACGTCGACCTGGTCTACCGATTCATCCGCGACACGACGTGGGTTTCGGTCCGCTGGTATCAACCCGGCGGACCGCTGACGGCCGAACAAGTCGGCCAGCAGTATCTGAGCATCGTGCTTGGCGGCATTACCAAAGAAGGAGCTCCAAATGCCTGAGGCGTACGTCATCGAAGCTGTGCGCACCGCGGTCGGCAAGCGCAATGGCTCGCTCGCCGGCGTGCATCCCGTCGATCTCGGCGCGGCCGGGTGGCGCGGACTGTTCGACCGGGTGGATGTTGATCCCGCTGCGGTCGACGACGTGATCGCCGGCTGCGTCGACGCGATCGGGGGGCAGGCGGGCAACATCGCCCGGCTGTCCTGGCTGGCGGCCGGATACCCGGAGGAGGTGCCTGGCGTCACCGTGGATCGGCAGTGCGGTTCCAGCCAGCAGGCGGTGTCCTTCGGTGCGCAGGCCATCATGTCGGGCACTGCCGACTTGATCGTCGCCGGCGGTATGCAGAACATGAGCCAGATCCCGATCAGCTCCGCGATGATCGTCGGTGAGCAGTTCGGATTCACCTCTCCCACAAACGAATCCAAGAGCTGGCTGCACCGCTACGGCGATCAGGAGATTTCGCAGTTCCGTGGTGCGGAGCTGATCGCCGAGAAGTGGGAGATCTCCCGCGAGGAGATGGAGGAGTTCTCGCTGGCCAGCCACCAGCGCGCGCAGGAGGCGATCCGGGCCGGGTACTTCGAGAACGAGATCATCCCGGTCGACGGATTCGTCACCGACGAGGGGCCTCGCGACACCTCACTGGAGAAGATGGCGGGGCTGAAGACGTTGGTCGACGGCGGCCGCCTGACGGCCGCGATGGCCAGCCAGATTTCCGATGGCGCCAGCGCGGTGTTGCTCGCATCCGAGCAGGCCGTCAAGGACCACGGGCTGAAGCCACGTGCCCGCATCCACCACATCAGTGCCCGCGGCGCCGACCCCGTGTTCATGCTGACGGGGCCGATTCCAGCGACGCGCTACGCGTTGGAGAAGACGGGCCTGACGATGGACGACATCGACACCGTCGAGATCAACGAGGCGTTCGCGCCCGTCGTCATGGCGTGGATGAAGGAGCTCAAGGTCGACCACGCGAAGGTCAACCCCAGCGGAGGTGCGATCGCGCTCGGCCACCCGCTGGGTGCCACCGGCGCGAAGCTGTTCGCCACCATGCTGAATACGTTGGAGCGCACCGGCGGTCGCTACGGCTTGCAGACGATGTGCGAGGGCGGCGGCACCGCCAACGTCACGATCATCGAGCGGCTGTAGTTCCTGCGCCGAGCGTGCGTGTCTGCACGCGGACACGCCGCAAATGACGCGCCATGAGCGCACATTCGTGGAAGCGCGACAGTGCGCGAAATGCGCACGAAATGCGGTGTGTCGGCGTGCAAACACGCACGCTCGCGGTTTGTCTACACGACGAGGGCGGCGGCCGCCTGCAGGTGCTTGACCGCGTCGCTCACGATCGTGTCGATCAGCTCGGCGCACGACGGCAGGTCGTCGAGAATGCCTGCGACCTGACCCGACGCCAGTACACCGGCGGTTGTGTTGCCCTCGACCAGGCCGGCTTTCAACAGCATCGGAGTGTTGGCCGCCATGACGACCTGCGACCAGCTCAGCTCCTTGCCGTGGCGCATCTCCAGGCCATCGCTGATCATCGACCGCCACGTCATGCCCGACATCTTCTTGAACTTCTGCGCGTTGCGCACCGCAGCGGTGAAACCTCTTAGCCGCGAACCACTCTCGAGCTTTTCAACGAGGCCGGTGCGAAGCACGCGGTGCGGCATACCGTCGACGCGCGTCGATACCACGGTGCCGTCCAGGCCTGCCTCGAGATACCGCTGCTTGACGGCGTCGGGCACGGTGGAGTCGGAGGTCAACAGGAAACGCGTGCCCATCGCCACGCCCGCGGCGCCGTAGGACAGCGCTGCCGCCAATCCGCGGCCGTCGAAGAACCCACCCGCCGCGACGACGGGAATGTCGACGGCGTCGAGCACCGACGGCAGCAGCAGCGTGGTCGCGATCGGACCGGTGTGCCCGCCGCCCTCGCCGCCCTGGACGATGACCGCGTCGGCGCCCCAGCCAGCGACCTTCTTAGCATGCTTGGCCAGGCCGACCGACGGAATCACCACCACGCCAGCGTCTTTGAGCTTCGCGATCAGGTCAGGCTTGGGCGCCAGCGCGAACGAGGCGACCTTCACGCCCTCGCGGATCAGCAGATCTATGCGGTCGCCTGCGTCGCCCGCGTCGGCGCGGATATTGATGCCGAACGGTTTGTCGGTCGTGGCCTTGACCTTGGTGACCGCCGTCTGCAGTTCGTCGAGAGTCATCGTCGCCGACGCCAGGATGCCGAGGCCGCCTGCATTGGAAGTCGCCGACACCAGCCGCGCACCCGCCACCCAGCCCATCCCGGTCTGCACCACTGGGTGCTCGATGCCGATCAGCTCGGTCAGCGGCGTGCGCAGCTTGCTCATCGTACTTCCTTGTCCCGCACCGACTTCGGATCGATCACATCGCGGATCAGCTTCAGCTCATCAGCGGTGGGCAGCCGCGACGCCTCGGCCTTGTCCAGGTCGTGTACCTCGAATGAGGTGTTCTCGGCCACCTGATCGGCTTCAACACCCGGATGCAGCGACACCGCACGCATCTGGTGATCCGGCCCGTTGAAGTCGAACACACCCAGGTTGGTCACCACCCGGTACACGTTGACGAACCGGTATGCCGGATTGTCGGGATCCACCTTGTCCCAGCCGATGCCGGATACGACGTCGACCGACTCGCCGAACACCCGCTTGGAGTGGTTGCCGACCCAGTAGCTGGTTGCGTGGTTGATCGTGTTGCCCGGTGCGCCGCGCACCCCGAACATCTGGCGGGTCGGGTGGTGCAGCGGGCCGAACGCCGAGAGGTTCTGATTGCCGTAACGGTCAATCTGGTTGGCGCCCATGACCACGTGGCGACGACCCCAGGTCAGCGTCTCGAATACGCGGCCGAACGGCATCCAGCCTTCGATCGCCCCGACGACGCCCATCGCGGGGGTGTCGGCGAGCAGTCGGGCCTCGCCGTCGGTGAGCAGGATGTCGGGGGAGAACGTCAGCCGGGCCAACCGGGCACCGATCGACACCATGTTCGCCATCGGGCTGACCATGATCTCGCCGGCATCGCGGAACAGTTCTGCGCATGCGACGGCACAGATCTCGGCGCGGGTCGTCGACATCACTTGGTCTCTCCAAACTTCCGTACGGCAGCCTGATAGTCGGCCTCGCTGCCGGACAGATACGTCGCCACGAATTCTTGCCACGTCTCGTCGGAACCCGCTGCCTCGGCGTAAAGGCGCTGGAACTTCTCGTCGCGCCGATAATCCGGTTCGGCCGTCGTGAAGTGGGCGCCGTGGGGCGCCTCGACCACAGAATCCACCATCATCCGGTTGATCAGCAGTGCCTGCGGCGGCACCGCCTTGACCAGTTCTTCGGTGGGCACCACCTTTTCCACCGACAGGTAGCGTCGATCGGCAGCCATCAGGTACAGGTCGTCGAAGTAGGGGTCGATGCCGGTGTAGGCGGCATTGCCTTGCGCGTCACCGAGGTTCATGTGCACGAACGCGGCGTCGAGTCGCAGCGCCGGCATCGCGACGAGTTCCTCGAACCCGCCGTCGGTGGGGTACGGCGAGGTGACCGTCTTCAGTTCGTCACCCCAGAAGGCGCGCACATCGCTGCCGAGGCCCGCGCGGATCGGCAGGAACGGCAACCGCTGCGCGGCGGCCTGCAGCCCGCACCGCAACATGCCCTCGTCCATCTCACGCGACTCGATCGCACCACTGGTACGCGCCTTGGAGAACCACGGGTCGTAGAACGGCGGTGAATCCAGCGACACGAACCCGTAGTAGACGCGCTTCACCTTGCCCGCCGAGCAGAGCAGCCCGAGGTCGGGTCCGCCGTAGGTGACAACGGTCAAGTCCTTGACTGAAGTGCGTAGCAGTGCGCGCACGAACGCCATGGGCTTGCGACGTGAACCCCAGCCGCCGATGCCGATCGTCATGCCGCTCTCGATCGAGGCGACGGCCTCGTCCAATGTGGTCCGCTTGTCGCTCACGCCTTCTTGCCCTTCGCCGTGCCTGCGAACGCGTCGCGGTGTTCGTCCGCCACGCCGGCCAGATTCAATTCGAACGTAAAGCCTTGCTCCATGCGATAACTGGAGTTGACCTTCTGCACATCGATCAGGTTCAGCGCTTCCTTGGCAGCGCGGATCACCCGGGTGTCCTTGGCCGCGATGTCGCGTGCGACCCGGAGGGCGGCTTCGTCCAACTCTGCGCGAGGCACCACTTCGTGAACCGATCCGAAGTGATGCAGCGTCGCTGCGTCGACGGTGGCTGCGGTGAAGAACAGTCTGCGCATCATGTGCTGAGGTACCAGGCGCGACAGGTGGGTGGCCGCGCCCAAAGCGCCGCGTTCCACCTCGGGCAGCCCGAACTTCGCGTCGTCGGAGGCGACGATCACGTCGGCGTTGCCGACAAGGCCGATGCCGCCGCCGACGCAGAAGCCGTTGACGGCCGCGACCACCGGCACCGCGCATTCATAGACCGCCCGGAACGCCGCAAAGCATCCGCGGTTGGCGTCGATGAGCGCAGTGAAGCCCTCGGTGTTCTGCATTTCCTTGATGTCGACGCCGGCATTGAAGCCCCGACCCTCGGCGCGGAGGATCACGACGTGGGTTGCGGGGTCCGCCCCCGCCTTGGTGATGACGTCGCCGAGTTCGAACCAGCCCTGCGACGGGATCGCGTTGACCGGCGGGTAGTCGACGGTGACCGAGACGATGCCCGGCTCAGTGGTTGTGGAGGTGATTGGCATTGCACTTCCTGGGGGTCGGTACCTAAGCAAGCACTTGCTTGGTACGCTAGCACAGTGACCGACGCCGCTGACATCAACCTCGGACTCAAGGACAGGGTGGTCCTTGTGACCGGTGGGGTCCGCGGCGTCGGCGCCGGCATCAGCGCCGTCTTCGCCGATCAGGGCGCCACGGTGGTGACCTGCGCGCGCCGCGAGGTCGAGGGGCTGCCGTATGAGTTCCACTCCTGCGACGTGCGCGACGACGACGCCGTCGCCGCAATGATCGGCACCATCGTCGAGCGGCATGGGCGACTCGACGTCGTCATCAACAACGCGGGAGGCTCGCCGTACGTGCTCACGGCGGACGCCAGTGCGAAGTTCAACCGAAAGATCATCGAGCTCAACCTGCTCGGGCCGCTATCGGTGTCACTGCATGCCAACGCGGTGATGCAGACGCAGGAGCGTGGCGGGTCGATCGTCAACGTCGCCAGCGTCAGCGGACGGCGGCCCACGCCGGGGACGGCGCCGTACGGTGCCGCCAAGGCCGGTGTCGAAAGCCTCACCAGCACACTGGCGGTGGAGTGGGCGCCGAAGGTCAGGGTCAACTCGGTGGTCGTTGGGATGGTCGAGACCGAACAATCCGAATTGTTCTACGGCGACGAGGAATCCATCGCCGCCATCTCGAAGAATGTCCCGCTCGGCAGGCTGGCCAAGCCTGCCGATGTCGGTTGGGCCGCAGCGTTTCTCGCGTCGGACGCCGCGTCCTACATCAGTGGTGCAAGCCTCGAGGTACACGGCGGCGGCGAACCGCCGCACTACCTGGCGACAACGAACGCAATCAGCTAAGGAGACACCAGATATGGGTTTGCTCGACGGCCGGGTGGTCATCGTGACAGGTGCGGGCGGCGGCATCGGGCGCGCGCACGCGCTGGCGTTCGCGTCGGAGGGCGCGCGCGTGGTGGTCAACGACATCGGCGTTGGCCTGGACGGTTCACCCGCGGGCGGCGGTAGCGCTGCACAGGGTGTCGTCGACGAGATCACCGCCGCCGGAGGCGAAGCCGTCACCAGCGGAGCGAACGTGGCCGACTGGCAGCAAGCCGAAGGCCTGATCCAGACGGCGGTCGACAGCTTCGGCGGCCTGGACGTTCTGGTCAACAACGCCGGGATCGTTCGTGACCGCATGTTCGCCAATACCAGTGAGGAAGAATTCGACGCCGTCATCGCGGTGCATCTCAAGGGCCACTTCGCGACCATGCGCCATGCAGCGGCCTACTGGCGTGCACAGTCAAAAGCAGGCAACGCAGTTGATGCGCGCATCATCAACACCAGCTCCGGTGCAGGTCTGCAAGGCAGTGTGGGACAGGCGAATTACAGCGCAGCCAAGGCGGGCATCGCGGCAATGACGCTGGTAGCCGCCGCCGAGATGGGGCGCTACGGCGTCACCGTCAATGCGATCGCGCCGTCGGCGCGCACTCGCATGACCGAGACGGTGTTCGCCGAGATGATGTCGACACAGGACAACGACTTCGACGCGATGGCACCGGAAAACATTTCACCGCTCGTGGTTTGGCTCGGCAGCGTCGAGTCGAAGGATGTCACAGGCAGGATGTTCGAGGTCGAGGGTGGCATTGTCCGGGTGGCCGAGGGCTGGGCACACGGACCACAGATCGACAAGGGCGCCCGCTGGGATCCCGCCGAACTCGGCCCGGTGGTCAAGGATCTGCTGGCCAAGGCTCGTCCGCCGGTTCCGGTTTACGGCGCCTAGGGCGAGCGCTACGGCTCGCAGACCACCAGCGGAATCACTCGATCGGTCGCCTCCCGATAGCCCCGGTACGGCGGGTAGATCCGGATCAGCTTGGACCAGTAGAGGTTCCGCTCGGCATCGGTGGCGTCGCGAGCGACGAGGTCGAAATGCTCACCGCGAATCTGGACATGCACCTCCGGATTTGCCTTGAGGTTGCGATACCACCCCGGGTTGCTGTCGCGGCCACCGAACGACGCGGGCAGTACGACGCGATCGCCGTCGCGCAGATACAGCGTCGGTGTGGTCCGCGGCTCGCCGGTCTTGCGTCCCTTCGTGGTGACCAGGGCCGCAGGAAACCACAGCAGCCTCGCGCCCAGCCTGCCGTTGGTCCGTCGATATACCCAGATATGAGCGCGGGCGAAGTATTTCAGCAGCAGCGCCAGGAATCTCGAGTTCCGGATCCTGCCCTCCGCCATGTCGACCTACTTCTTGAGCCGACGGCTGCCGCCGTGCCAATCCTCTTGTTTGCCAACCGAATCGGTATCGACGCCGAAGCTCGCCAGCTGCGGCCGCTCGCGCAGACTGCGTTTCATCTCGGCGAACCCGGGGAAGTTCGCCAGCGCGATGACATGGTCCCACAGCTCACCGGCGTCATCGGCCGACGGCAGCCTACTGATCACCGGACCGAAGAACGCCGTGCCGCCGGGAGGTTGGAAGTGCAGGATCGGGGTGCCGACATCGCGTCCCGTCAGTGCCAGCGCCTCTTCTGTCTCCGCCCGGATCTGCTCGTCCAGCGAGGTATCCTCAAGCGCTTCAACGAATTCGGCGGATAGGCCGACCTGCTGCAGCAAGGGCTCCAGCATTTGTCGCGAACCTTGACCCGATGCCGACAGCGGATCGACCTCGCGTGACGTGTCGAAGATCCTGGTGCCGATCGCCTCGTAGAGTGGCCCGACGGCGTCGCGTCCCTGCTCCGCGCGCACCCGCGCGGCGACCCGCAGCAGCCGCAGCCCGGCGGTGTGTCCCTCCTCGTACTCCGGAGGGAAGTGCGCCGCATAGTCGATGTGTGCGTTGAGTATCCGCAGCGAGATGAAGCGCCAGTCTACCCGGTAGTCGCGCTGGGCGGCGACGATGCGCACCCACTTGCTGGTCATCCAGGCAAACGGGCAGACCGGATCGAAGTAGAAGTGAAGGTCGTAACCCGTTGTCACGGTTCGCAAACCACGAGCGGAATCACCCGGTCGGTCCAGGATTGGTAGTCGTTGTAGGTCGGGTACATCTCGACCAACTTCGGCCAGTACCTGGCGCGCTCGTCCTCTGTGGCATCACGCGCGGTGAGATCGAGGATCTCTTTCTTGATCTGGACCTTGACCTTCGGATTGGCCTTGAGGTTCAGATACCACTGCGGGTGCTTGTCGCTGCCGCCCTTGGACGCCGCCACGATGACAGTGTCGTCGTCGCGGTGGAAATACAGCGGGCTGATGCGCGGCTCACCGCTCTTGCGCCCGGTTGTGGTCAGAAGCGCGACTGGAATGCCCTGGAAATCACTGCCGAAGCCCTCGCCGTCGCTGCGGCGATACATGTACGTGTTGATCTTCGACATCCACTTGATGAAGAAGTCCGCGGCCTTCGTATCCATGAAGCGTGGACGGGAGTTTGGCATGGCTCGATCCTAGGACGTCAGGAAGGGCCGAACGACCGCCTTGATGTGATGAATCTGGCCGTCGGAGGCCGGAATCAGGAACGTCTCATCGATGTGCGCGCCGACCCGTCGCCCGGCGATCGATGGCTTGGTCACCAGATCGAACTTGGCGCGCACAACATCGCCCTCGACGGTGAACTCGGGCACGCTGGTACCGCGAATAACCCGGTACTGCGGTCCACCATTCAGGCTGCGGCGCAAGTGATCTCCGGAAAACCCTGTCTTGACGCCGAACTCGATGCGGGTGCAGCCGGGTGCGAACGGAACCTTGTCGGCGTCGTGACTGACCAGTGCGTCGATATACGCCTGCGCCGCTGCGATCCGTTCGTCGTCGGAAGCCGGCACTAGATTCGCTCGATGATCGTGCCTGTGGACAGCGCGCCGCCAGCGCACATCGTGATCAACGCGGTGGTCTTGTCGGTGCGCTCCAGTTCGTGCAGCGCGGTGGTGATCAGCCTGCTGCCGGTGCTGCCGACGGGGTGACCGAGCGCGATCGCGCCGCCGTTGACGTTCACCTTGTCCATGTCGGGGTTGTGCACGCGCGCCCACGACAGCACGACGGACGCGAACGCCTCATTGATCTCCGTGATGTCGATGTCACCCATCTTCATCCCGGCCTTCTCCAGCACCTTTGCCGTCGACTGCACGGGGCCGTCGAGGTGGTAGTAGGGCTCCGCGCCGACCAACGCCTGGCTGATGATCCGGGCCCGCGGCCGCAGTCCGAGCGCCTTGGCCTTGTCCTCGTCCATCCACAGCACCGCCGCGGCGCCGTCGGAGATCTGCGACGAGGTCCCCGCTGTATGGATGCCGTCCTCGATAACCGGCTTCAAGGATGCCAAGCCCTCCAGCGTGGTGTCCCGCAGGCCCTGATCGCGGGTGACAACGTGACGCTCGGAGGTCGGCTGCTTATTCTCGTCGAGCACCGGCGCCTCGATGCCGCTGATCTCGCGGTCGAACCGGCCCTCGGCCCACGCCTGCTTGGCCTTGAGTTGCGACTCGAAGCCGAACCGGTCGATCTCCTCGCGGGTGATGCCGCGGCGCTTGGCAATCCGCTCGGCGGCGGTGAACTGGTCGGGCAGGTCGATGTCCCACGACGCGGGTCGCAGAATGCCGCGATCGGGACCGGCGTTGGCGCCAAGGCCGACGCGGCTCATCGCCTCGATGCCGCAGGCGATGCCCATGTCGATGGCACCCGCGGCGATCAGGCCGGCGATCAACCCGTTGGCCTGCTGACTGCTGCCACACTGGCAGTCCACCGTCGCTGCGCCCACATGCTCCGGCAGCCCGGCGACCAGCCAGCTGACCCGGGTGATGTTGTTGGACTGCTCGCCGAACTGCGTGACGCAGCCGCCGATGACTTGCTCTACGTCACCGGCGTCGATGCCGGCCTTCTCGACTAGTGCCTTCTGCGTGGCGCCAAGCAACTCGGTGGCGTGCAGGCCTGATAGCCATCCGTTCCGCTTGCCGATGGGGCTGCGGGTGGCTTCAACGATGACAGGGTTACCCATTCCGTCAGGCTAGAACACGTTTCATTACTCTGACAAGCGAGGATGGTGACCTGCCTTTTATCTGCGCAGAAGCCATGTTTTACTGGCACTAGAACACGTTGCAATTGAGGAGAGCTTTTTATGCCCTGCCCCATCTCAGCCGACTTCGATTTCCTCGACGCCGAGCTCAATCGAGCGGGTCTGCCCGTCGCTGAACTCGCCGAGCTGCGCAAGTCCGAGCCGATCCACTGGGTCGATGTTCCCGGCGGCACCGGTGGGTTCGGAGACAAAGGGTACTGGCTGGTTACCAAGCACGCCGACGTCAAGGAGGTCTCGAAACGCAACGAGATCTTCGGTAGCTCGCCGGACGGCGCCATCCCGGTCTGGCCCCAGGAGATGACGCGTGACGCCATCGACTTGCAGCGCAGCGTGCTGCTCAACATGGATGCACCGCAGCACACCCGGCTGCGCAAGATCATTTCCCGTGGCTTCACTCCTCGCGCTGTGGGGCGGCTCGAGGAGGAGTTGCGGATCCGCGCTCAGAAGATCGCCGAGACGGCCGCCGCCCAAGAGGCCGGCGACTTCGTCGAGCAGGTGTCGTGCGAGCTGCCGCTGCAGGCCATTGCCGGGCTGCTCGGCGTGCCGCAGGACGACCGGGACAAGCTCTTCCGCTGGTCGAATGAGATGACTGCCGGTGAAGACCCGGAGTACGCCCACATCGACCCGGCGATGTCGTCGATCGAGCTCATTCAATACGCGATGCAGATGGCCGCGGAGCGCGCGAAGAATCCCACCGAGGACATCGTCACGCAGCTGATCGAGGCCGACATCGAAGGCGAAAAGCTCTCCGACGACGAGTTCGGCTTCTTCGTCGTGATGCTGGCCGTGGCAGGCAACGAGACGACCCGCAACTCCATCACCCACGGCATGATCGGCTTTTCGCGGAACCCCGATCAGTGGGAGCTCTACAAGAAGGAGCGCCCGGAGACCGCGGCCGACGAGATCGTCCGGTGGGCCACCCCGGTTTCGGCGTTCCAGCGCACCGCCCTCGAAGACACCGAGTTGGGCGGTGTGCAGATCAAGAAGGGGCAACGAGTGGTGATGTCCTACCGCTCAGCCAACTTCGATGAAGATGTCTTCGAGGAGCCGTACAAGTTCAACGTGCTGCGTAACCCCAACCCGCACGTCGGCTTCGGCGGCACGGGTGCCCACTACTGCATCGGCGCTAATCTCGCCAAGATGACCATCAACCTGATCTTCAATGCGATTGCAGATCACATGCCCGATCTCAAACCGATCGGTGAGCCCGAGCGGCTGAAATCAGGTTGGCTCAACGGCATCAAACACTGGCAGGTGGACTACACCGGTAAGTGCCCGGTCTCTCACTAGAAACCACGCAACTCAAGGAGGAGTCGGGTGGATTTCACACCGAACCCGGAGCAGCAGGCTGTCGCCGACGTCGTGACGTCGGTGCTGGAGCGCGACAACAGCTGGGATGCTCTGGTCGCAGGAGGCGTGACGGCGCTGGCGGTGCCAGAGCGGCTCGGCGGAGACGGCCTCGGTCTGTCGGAGGTCGCGACGGCGCTGACCGAGATCGGCAGGCACGGCACGATAAGCCCGGCGCTGGCGACCCTCGGCCTCGGATTGGTGCCCTTGATCGACCTGGCTTCTGACGAGCAGCAGGATCGATATCTCGGCGGCGTCGCCAAGGGTGCCGTCGTCACGGCCGCGCTGAACGAGCCGGGCGCACCGCTGCCGGATCGTCCCGCGACCGTGCTTTCGCGGTCGTCGAACGGACACAAACTCAACGGCACCAAGGTCGCGGTTGGCTATGCGGAGCAAGCGGATTGGATTCTGGTGACCGCGGACAACGCGGTCGTGGTGATCTCACCCAAGGCCGATGGGGTCCAGCTGGCGAAGTCGCCGACCTCCAACCACGGCGACGAGTACACCGTGACGTTCGTTGATGCCGAGGTCGACGGCGTGCTCGAGGGTGCGACCGTGCATCGCGTAAACCAGTTGGCGCTGGCTGCGATTGGCGCGTTCGCATCCGGTCTGGTGGCAGGTGCGCTGCGGCTGACCGCCGACTATGTGGCCAACCGCCATCAGTTCGGCAAACCGCTGTCCACGTTCCAGACCGTCGCCGCACAGCTGGCCGAGGTGTACATCGCCTCGCGCACACTGACATTGGCGGCGACGTCGGTGGTGTGGCGACTGTCCGAGGGCCGCGACGCCGACGACGATCTCGACGTGCTCGGCTACTGGCTGGCGTCACAAGCGCCGCCGGTGATGCAGATCTGTCATCACCTGCACGGTGGGATGGGCATGGACATCGACTACCCGATGGACCGCTACTACTCCACCATCAAGGATTTGACCCGGCTGGTGGGCGGGCCGTCGCATCGTCTCGATCTGGTGGGAGCGTAATGTTCATCGAACTGACGCCTGAGCAGCGGCAGCTGCAAGCCGAACTGCGGCAATACTTTTCGAATCTCATCTCCACAGAGGAATACAAGGAGATGGAGGCCGACCGGCACGGCAAGGCCTACCGCGCGGTGATCAAGCGGATGGGCTCGGACGGCAAACTCGGTGTCGGGTGGCCCAAGGAGTTCGGCGGACTCGGCTACGGCCCGATCGAGCAGTCGATCTTCGTCAACGAAGCGCACCGCGCCGACGTGCCGTTGCCCGCGGTCACGCTGCAGACCGTTGGACCGACGCTGCAGGTGTTCGGCAGCGAGGCGCAGAAGAAGAAGTTCCTGCCGGCCATCCTCGCCGGCGAGGTGCACTTCGCGATCGGCTACACGGAGCCTGAGGCGGGCACCGACCTCGCGTCGTTGCGGACCACCGCGGTTCGGCAGGGCGACGAGTACATCGTCAACGGGCAGAAGGTGTTCACCACCGGTGGTCATGACGCCGACTACATCTGGCTTGCGTGCCGCACAGATCCAGAAGCGGTGAAGCACAAGGGCATTTCGATTCTCATCGTCGACACGAAGGATCCCGGCTACTCCTGGACGCCGATGATCCTGTCCGACGGTGCGCACCACACCAACGCGACGTACTACAGCGACGTGCGGGTGCCCGCAGACATGCTCGTCGGTGAGGAGAACGGTGGCTGGCGGCTGATCACGACCCAGCTCAACAACGAGCGCGTGATGCTGGGCCCCGCCGGCCGTTTCGCCGCGCTCTACGACCGCATCCATGCGTGGGCGTCCAAGCCGGGCGGCAACGGTGACATCCCGCTCGACCACGACGACGTCAAACGCTCCCTCGCTGAGCTCAAGGCCATGTGGCGGATCAACGAACTGCTCAACTGGCAGGTCGCGGCATCGGGCGAAACCATCGACATCGCCGATGCGGCCGCGACCAAAGTGTTTGGCACCGAACGCATCCAATATGCGGGTCGACTGGCCGAGGAGATCGTCGGAAAGTACGGCAACCCGGCCGAACCAGATACCGCCGAAATTTTGAAGTGGCTCGACAGCCAGACCAAACGGAATCTGGTGATCACATTCGGCGGCGGAGTGAACGAGGTGATGCGCGAGATGATTGCGGCGTCGGGGCTGAAGGTACCGAGGGTTCCGAGATGAGTGCGGTCGAAGACATTCAGGCGGCCGCCGAAAAGGTCAAGGCGGAGGGCAAGAGCAAGCCGCGCGTCGGGCGCCATCCGGTCAACCAGCCGATGGTTGACCACTGGCTCGATGCGATGGGCGACAAGAACCCGATCTACGTCGACGACGATGCGGCCAAGGCCGCAGGCCATCCCGGAATCGTCGCGCCGCCGGCGATGATCCAGGTGTGGACGATGGGTGGCCTCGGCGGCGGTCGTGCCGCCGATGACCCGCTGAGCAAGATCATGGATCTCTTCGACAACGCAGGGTATGTCGGCGTCGTCGCAACCAACTGCGAGCAGACCTACCATCGCTATCTACGGCCGGGTGAGGAAGTCAGCGTTTTGGCGGAGCTGACCGACGTGGTGGGCCCGAAGCGGACCGCACTTGGCGAAGGCTTCTTCATCACGCAGAAGATCACCTGGCAGGTCGGCGACGAGGATGTTGCCGAAATGATGTGGCGCATCATGAAATTCAGGCCTGCCGAAAACGACACGGCTGACAAGGCGGCGGTCGCACCTGTTCCCGATGACCTCGACGCCGCCTCGATGATGCGGCCGGCGTCATCGCGCGACACGAAGTTCTTCTGGGACGGCGTCAACGCTCACGAGTTGCGTATCCAAAGGCGGCCCGACGGCAGTCTGCAGCATCCGCCGGTTCCTGCGATCTGGCAGGACAAAGAATTGCCCATCGAGTATCAGGTGGCCAGCGGCAAGGGCACGGTGTTCAGCTTCGTCGTGCACCACGCCCCGAAGGTGCCCGGACGCACGCTGCCCTTCGTCATCGCTCTCGTCGAACTCGAAGAAGGAGTGCGGATGCTCGGCGAGCTCCGCAACGTGAACCCCGCCGAGGTGGAGATCGGAATGCCCGTTCGCGCAACGTATATCGACTTTCCCGAAGGCGATTCAGGCCCAGCCTGGACGCTCTATGCCTGGGAGCCAGACGCGTGAGCGCGCCAACGGTCGAAGTCGGCACGAAGCTGCCCGAGCTGTCCCTCTACGGTGACCCGACGTTCATCGTGTCGACGGCGATCGCGACCCGCGATTATCAGGACGTGCACCACGACCGCGACAAGGCACAGGCCAAGGGGTCGAAGGACATCTTCGTCAACATCCTGACCGACACGGGGCTGGTGCAGCGTTACGTCACGGACTGGGCGGGGCCGAATGCGGTCATCAAGTCGATATCGTTGCGACTCGGTGTGCCGTGGTACGCCTACGACACCGTGACTTTCAGGGGCGAGGTCACCGCCATCGACGGTGACTTGATCACGCTGAAAGTCGTTGGCAGCAACAGTCTCGGCGACCACGTGATCGCGACCTCGACACTGACGATTGGAGCTGCCTGATGCCGGGTCAGCTGTCCGGGAGGGCGGCGATCGTCGGCATCGGCGCCACCGACTTCTCGAAGAACTCGGGCCGCAGTGAGCTTCGGCTGGCGGCCGAGGCGGTGCTCGACGCGTTGGACGACGCGGGACTCACACCTTCTGACGTCGACGGCATGGTGACGTTCACGATGGACTCCAATACCGAGGTCGCCGTCTCGCGCGCAACGGGTATCGGGGAACTGAAGTTCTTCTCGAAGATCCACCACGGTGGCGGCGCAGCCTGCGCGACGATTCAACAGGCCGCGATCGCGGTGGCAACCGGCGTCGCGGAATGCGTTGTCGCATACCGCGCGTTCAACGAGCGCTCGGGAACGCGGTTCGGTCAGGTGCAGATGAGGTTGGTGGAGAACGCCGACTCCACTGGCGTCGACAACTCGTTCTCGTATCCGCACGGCCTGTCCACCCCGGCCGCGCAGGTAGCGATGATCGCCCAGCGCTACATGCACTTGTCCGGTGCGACCAGCAGGGACTTCGGCGCGGTTTCGGTTGCCGACCGCAAACACGCCGCGAACAACCCGAAGGCTTATTTCTACGAGAAGCCGATCACCATTGAGGAACACCAGAATTCGCGGTGGATCGCCGAGCCCCTCCGTCTACTGGACTGCTGCCAGGAGACCGACGGTGCCGTAGCCATCGTCGTCACATCACCTGAGCGAGCGAAGGACCTCAAGCATCGGCCGGTGATCATCGAGGCCGCGTCGCAGGGGGCGAGCCCCGACCAGTACTCGATGGTCAGCTACTACCGCCCGGAGCTAGGCCTGCCGGAAATGGGTCTGGTCGGCCGGCAGCTGTGGCAGCAGTCGGGCCTGACGCCGAGCGATATCCAGACCGCGATTCTCTATGACCACTTCACTCCATTCACGCTGATTCAGTTGGAGGAGTTGGGATTCTGCGGACAGGGTGAGGCCAAGGACTACATCGCCGACGGTGCGATCGAGATCGGCGGAAGGCTGCCGATCAACACCCACGGCGGCCAGCTGGGTGAGGCCTACATCCACGGGATGAACGGCATCGCCGAAGGGGTTCGCCAGCTTCGCGGTACCTCCGTTAATCAGGTCGACGACGTCGAACACGTGTTGGTCACCGCGGGCACCGGTGTCCCGACCTCAGGCCTGATCCTGGGCTGATCCGGCGCCGCCGGTCTACTACCCTCAGTACCGCTGGACTCGCCGAAGCGATTCATGGGGGTTGTGCAAGTGCACCCGACAGAAGGCTCGTCGCCTGACGAACCCGACCCGGACGACGCGGACACCGGCCCATTGCAGGTGTCGAA
>Ga0068863_100002845_pt1 | contig 17137 bp, 18 predicted proteins | sample KBSSwiS62_FD_66596 | JGI IMG/M metagenome (GOLD analysis project Ga0068863, IMG submission 66596) | Switchgrass rhizosphere microbial communities from Kellogg Biological Station, Michigan, USA - KBS Switchgrass S6-2 | ecosystem: Host-associated > Plants > Roots > Rhizosphere > Soil ...
CACAGATTGGTGCCCTCAAGTGGATCAACGGCAATGTCAACTTCTGGGTCTGATGCAGCACCGCACCCAACCTTTTCACCAATATAGAGCATGGGCGCTTCGTCTCGTTCGCCTTCGCCAATAACAATGGTTCCGCGTATCAAAACGCTTTCAAATGCATGTCGCATTGCCGTCACGGCGGCTTGATCAGCACCGTCTTTTTCTCCGCGCCCCATCAGTCGCGCTGAAGACAACGCTGCAGCTTCGGTTACACGAACAACTTCAAGCGCCAGGTTTCGATCCATGTGACAAGCTCCCTCTTAAATTCCATGAGCCCAATTTAAGAGTGCCCATGATAAAGCGGATATAATTGCTACCACTGGTACGGTAAATACCCAAGCCCATAATATCCGATGGGTCTCAATCCATCTGACACCTTTCGAGCCTCCACTGACGCCAACGCCGACGATTGAACCGGTTATCGTGTGCGTCGTTGACACAGGTATGCCGAGTGCTGTGGCACCAAACAGCGTAATTGCACCAGAGGTTTCTGCGCAAAACCCACCGACTGGTTTCAGTTTTGTAATCTTTGCGCCCATGGTTTCAACAATACGCCAGCCACCACATAGTGTTCCAAGAGCCATTGCGGCCTGACAAGAAATCACAACCCAAGTTGGCACGTAGAATTCCGAACCCAAATTACCGGTGGAAAAGAGTAGAACTGCGATGACGCCCATCGTTTTTTGCGCATCGTTGCCGCCGTGCCCTAAACTATAAAGTCCGGCAGAGAGAAGTTGGAGTCTCCTGAACCATTTATCGATTTTGATAGGGGACTGTCTTGCAAGTAGCCGACGCGTCAGCTGCATCAGCAAGAATCCAAGCACAAGACCAATAAGTGGCGACAGAATAATCGACACGAGCACGGTCCCAAGGCCTTTCATGTGAATGACATCTAGACCCGCTTTTGCCAGCGCTGAGCCCACTAAACCGCCAACTAATGCATGCGATGAACTCGATGGAATCCCATAATACCAGGTCAGCAGGTTCCAGAAAATAGCGCCAAAGAGAGCAGCACCAATAAGAACGGGGTCGACTACAGATGTGTCGATGAGTCCTCCCCCAATCGTTTGTGCTACCTTGGTTTCGAAAAATAAGAATGCAATAAAGTTGAAGAACGCCGCCCACACAACGGCATGCAGCGGTTTGAGTACCTTCGTTGTCACAACTGTCGCAATCGAATTGGCGGCGTCGTGAAAGCCATTGATAAAATCAAAAGCCAGCGCCATCACCACCAAGGCGACAAGAGTGAAGGTCATATCCCACGCTCCTATGCGTACTCAATGATGATTTCTTCGATCAAGTAGGAGATGGCCTTAAACTTCTTAATCATCGCCACCAAATCTTCATTGATTTCCCGCATCTTTAAGAGGTTCTTAATATCGGCATCTTCGCTGAAAAGTGTCTTGGAGGCTTGAAACGCATAGATCTTCGACTCCGCCGATAGCCGATAAATCTTCAAACACAGGTGAATTGTCTCATTCGGATCCTTAATCTTTTTGAGCTGATGCACCATCTTGCGCACCAGAGTGCACGCTTCACCACATCGAACAATAATCTCAATAGACTCGATGGGCAATTTCTGGATTCTATAGTCTTGAAGCTTGTGCGTCACAAGCAAAGTGTTGCTGACAATTTCCCCGAGAAGCGTCACGAATCTAAAAATATGAGCGCGATCGAACGGCGTAATGAAGGACTCGTGCAAATCCATGACGCTCTTGCGAACGAGTTTATCGGTTTGTTTTTGTAGTGCTTCGGCGCTTTCGATCGTCTTTACAATCATGTCAGGTGATTCAACAGCACCGAGAAGTTCGGAAATTGATTTGGCCAGGCAAGCAGAGATTTCGTCGAATACTGGAAAAAAATCGCGTTCTTTAGGGAACAACCTTTCTAGCACAAAGATCCTCTCGTTGAGGTTATGTCAAGCATTCTACAAGTGCACTACATGCTTTGGCTCAACTAACATCGGGCGATGAAGGAAAGAAACCGACCAATGACGGATTTAAAGCTCGTACATAACGGAAAACAAAAACTCAATACTCGCCTCAAAGCTCCTAAACTGCTGATCAACGAGAATGCTTGGGTTAACGGCTAGTTGCGCACCCACAACGAGATTATGCATAACGAAATAATCGAGACCGGCACCTGGCCTTATGCCAAGATTAAAGTGCGTGTTGGCCCCATTCGTTGGAACCAAGAGCGCAGGCGTAAGCTCAACGGACGTGTAAAAAACCAACGGAACATCTAAATTGTCCCATCGGTATTTTCCGCCAACGCCGAACTCAAGATCAACAGCGCCTGTGGCAAATGTCGGTCTAAAGGCACCAATGAGTGACCATGGCTTAGAAACAACATATTCGACCTCGCCAGAAAGCATGAGGCCACCACTTGGAGAGGCCTGCTCAGGAATCGCATCGTATCGAAACACATTGATCATGGGACCAACGGCTCCTCGCACAAAAACCTTTCCGGTAGAAAACTCATACGCAGAAGCTGACAGGCCAAATAGCGCAATCAGAACCGTAAAAACGCTTATATTCAATTTCATTATCGTTCACCATAAACCAAACTACCTGCGTAGCGAGCTCTACTTTTGAGCTCTTCCTCAATACGCAGCAACTGGTTGTATTTAGCAACACGATCCGTTCTCGACAAGGAGCCAGTTTTAATCTGGCCCGCGTTTGTCGCCACCGCAATGTCAGCGATCGAGGTGTCTTCTGTTTCACCAGAGCGATGCGACAAAATGACACCATAGTGCGCACTTTGCGCAAGCGCGATTGTCGCCAGTGTTTCCGTAATCGTGCCGATCTGATTCGGTTTAATCAGAATTGCATTCGCCACACTCTGATCTATGGCTCTCTCTAACTTGGTTTGATTTGTCACAAACAAGTCATCACCGACCACCTGCACGCGTTTTCCTATCTGCTTAGTAAGTTGTGCAAACCCTTCCCAATCATTTTGATCAAGCGCGTCTTCGATGCTCACAATTGGGTAGCGTTGCACGAGCTCTGCATAATAAAGCACGAGATCTAGGCTTCGCATTTCACCCTTGTCACGCAATCGATAAACTTGCTTCTCGCGGTCATAAAACTCACTTGCGGCGATATCGAGTGCAACTGAAACTTCTGTTCCAAGTTTGTACCCCGCCCTTTCAATGGCCTCGCAAAGGAGAGCTAGCGCTCTTTCGTTGGTCTCGAGGTGCGGCGCAAAACCACCTTCATCACCCACAGACGTCGACAGACCCTTGTCTTTCAGAATAATTTTGAGCGTGTGAAAAATCTCGGCACCAGCCCTCAACGCTTCAGAGAAACGCGAAAGCCCGTGCGGGACAATCATGAATTCTTGAAAGTCCAACCCGTTGTCGGCATGCGCACCACCGTTGATCACATTCATCATCGGCACTGGCAGAGTCACACCCTTGCCACCGCCAAGATACTCATAAAGTGGCTGCTTCGCACAACAGGCTGCTGCTCGCACACAAGCTCCTGAAACGGCCAAAAGAGCATTAGCACCTAAATGACTCTTGTTCAGCGTGCCATCGAGTTCCTTGAGCTTGTCGTCAATCGCCTCTTGAAACCGAACATCGCTCCCAATTAAAGTCTTGGCGATGTCGCGGTTAACATGAGCAACCGCTCCCTGCACACCTTTGCCGAAAAATCGTTTGGAATCTTTGTCGCGCAACTCGACTGCTTCGTATTCACCGGTTGAAGCACCTGAAGGGACACTGAATCGGCCGTGCATTTCGTGATCAACCCAAACATCAGCTTCGATAGTAGGGTTGCCTCGACTGTCAAGAATCTCTCGCGCATGAATCGCGGTTATTGTTGTCATACGCGTTCTATAACGCCGAACAACTTGTGAAACAAGCGGGGCCTCAGCTTGACCGATGCGAAGGCTCGCAGAGATGCTACATCTACATTATATGGAGGAATTTTCTATGTTTGTTATTGCTGGTGTTACAGGTCATGTTGGTTCAGTCGCTGCCGATCGGCTCTTGCGTGAAAACCAAAAAGTTCGCGTGATTGTTCGGTCTGCGGAAAAGGGCGCAGAGTGGGCAAAGATGGGGGCAGAAGTAGCTGTCGGTTCACTTGAAGATGCGACCTTCTTGACCAACACACTCAAGGGCGCTTCAGGCTTTTTTGCCCTTATTCCTCCAAACTTTCAGGCTAGCGATGTTTTTGCATGGCAATGCAAAGCCGCTGATACGATGGCTGCGGCGGTGAAAACAAGTGGCGTTCCACATGTCGTTATACTTTCATCGATCGGTGGCGAGCTTTCTGAAGGAACCGGCCCTATTAAAGGTTTACACTATCTTGAAGAAGCCATGAAGAAAACTGGCACGAAGCTGACAACGCTGCGCCCAGGGTTCTTCCAAGAAAACATCGAAGGAGCTGTAGGTGCTGCTAAAGCCGCAGGCATCTACCCTAACTTTTTTGCGACAGACGATTTCGTCGTGAACATGATCGCGACGAAAGACATTGGCGTTGCGGTTGCCAATGCCCTGAAAGAACCAGGGCAAGCATCTCAAACCATCGATCTTCAAGGCCCCGCATACAGCGCTAAACAAATAGCTGAAAAAGTGGGTGCGGCGATGGGCAAACAACTGCCTGTTGTGACGATTGCGCCCAAAGATCACCTCAACACTTTTTTAAGTGCTGGTCTTCCACCTGCTTGGGCTGAGGTCTTTACTGAAATGTACGCAGGATATGATAAACTCAAGCCAACCGCAGACAAACTGATTTCCTGCTCGACTCCGATAGACGAAGTGGTCCGCAAGGTGACCGCCTAAATAGAGAGGCCCAAGATGGTAGAAGGTTTTGTTGAAACGAACATTAATGACTACTGCGAGCGCATGACTCATGCACCCTCGCCGCTCCTTGATGAGCTCGAACGCGAAACGTTCTCCATGACTTCTGCTCCGCAGATGCTGTGCGGCACAATTGAGGGCCAATTCCTGAAACTGCTCGTGCAACTCGCAGGAGCACGAACGGTTTTAGAAATCGGTACCTTTACTGGGTACTCTGCGCTATCGATGGCTGAGGGCTTGCCAGACGATGGGCAACTTATCACATGTGACATCGACGAAGCCTGCACCAACATCGCCCGATCCTATTTCGCTAGAAGCCCCCATGGTCATAAGATCACGTTAAAAATGGGCAACGCGCTTGATACGATTAAGACCATCCAGAACACGCTCGATCTCGTTTTTATTGATGCTGACAAAGAAAATTACCAAAACTATTACGAGGCAGTTCTTCCTAAAGTGCGCAGTGGCGGATTGATCGTGTTCGACAATAGCTTATGGAATGGCCTGGTACTTGATCCGCCAGCAGGTGACCTCGAAGCTCAGACCATTGCGAAAGTAAATTCCCAAATCGCAAGCGATAGTCGAGTCGAAAATGTTCTTTTAACTATCCGCGACGGTATGAACCTAGTCCGAAAGCGCTAGCTGCTGCAAGTCGAAGTTCTCAACTGCTAGAGTTGTTCGGGCAAATATCCGCCGATGTCGATCATAGTGACTGCGTTATCACCATAGGTTGGCACATAGAGAATTTGGCCGTGCACAACAGGCGGTCCCGGTTCTTCGCCCACCTGGATCGTTGCGACGACTTTGTAGGTATTGTATCAATGACAGACATTGTTCCACTGCCCCGGTTCACCACGTAAACCATTTGGCCATAAACGAGTGGTTGCTGCGGTTGCTGGCCTACCTCGATAGTGCCAAGAACAGGAAGCATATCCGTCCAGCCATAACCGCCTTGTCCGACAGGGCTTTGAGCGCCGTCCATGAAATGCCTGAAGGCACGTTTACCGACCAGCAGCTTGTGCGCCCTTGCGGGCCGACTCGCGCGAAGATGTCAAGCAGCCTCTCATTCGGAAGCTTGGTAAAGGGATTTGGCTCGGTGTCGTCCCAGGTTAGTTTTGGCTCGCCGGTGAGAGGGTCATAGCTAATACCGTCGTGCGGGATCCACGTTTGTGGATCTTCTGGGTCATACTCTGGAATTCCACCATCCAAATTGTAGCTCTCGCTTAAAATGGCCATGAGCGCTGTCAATGCTTGTATCAACGTGCTCAGCTGGTCTGCAGTGTTTCATGGTCGATTGCCTTTCATCGCCATGCCCGGTTGTGCCGCGGTTAATCCAAAAACGAGCAGCAGAGATATAATTATTTGCTTTTTCATTTAAAAATCTGGCCGGGGAAAAATAGTCACAAAATAATATTAGGTCGCCAAACATACACGATCGAGCGTGTAATTAAATATAAAAATCGCTACGTCTGGATACATGTGCCACGAGCTGCTCATAACTAGCAGCAATTGCACCATTTTTTGTCTCACAAGCTTAATTGCTTAATTCCGGACACTGGCAGGAATTGTCTTTATAAATACAAATTAAAGAGTACCGTATTAGGTGTATCAGATAAACAGCAGGAGACACTGGTACTGTGCAACATCAAAGACGAGTCAGGATTTGATTTTGCAGTTAACATTTGGTGCAGTTTAAAAACACATGGAGGTGTTTAATGCATACAATAATAAAAGGAATCGTGAGACTGAGTGTGATAGGACTAGCTGTGCTAGCAATGTCATCGTCTTCGTCGTTCGCAACAGTTATACCCCCTGGGTTTGGGCAAGTTATGAACGTAGATCTGTGGAACGCGCCACCATCGTCCATAACCAACTTTACGGTATCTTTGTTCCCAGAGGTAACACTTACTGGGACAAGCACATGTCCAGGTGTGTCCGACACAAGCCAAACTGATTACACGGGGCCCGCATTTAATGTGGAGATAAGCCAGGTCAGCTATGCACCTAACGACGTGATTTCGTTCTTTCAAGGGCCGAAAAAAGTGCTGGATATAACCCATAATAGAGCGACCCTTTGGACCAAGTATCCTGTCACAAATGCTACAGTTCAAAATCGACAAGATTGGACTCGTGTTCGAGATAATCCAAATGGAATCGATGGCTCAACCGGAATCAGGCATTACATAGGCACTTTCAGCATGGAGAGCCAATATATAGCCAAAAAGGACTCCGATGGAAAAATAGTTGTGGTGCCCGCGCCTAAAGCTACCGTTACCACCACCGGCACAACTCAAGGTGTGATTACGCTGAAAGAACCGATTGTGGTACAATCAGGTCCGTTAGCAGGAGCAGCACAAAGGGTAGAAGCGCTTCAATCACTGGGGCCAATGGATGGCTTTTATGAGCCGTTCCACGCCGCTGATAAGCGTCTTTGCGATTTCTCCCTTTCAGGAGTGCCGGCGGCAGTGAACCCGGTATATAGAACTTGCACGGTCGACCAAAACATCGTTGCTTGTCCTGACCCGCTCCACCAGGGTGGCGCAACACCATAAGCTAGCGTTTTGGTTTATATTATAGAAGAGAACGTCCGAATGGGCGTTCTCTTTTGAGGGTTATAAAAATGTGGCAAAATAAAAAATTTTTGGTGTTTCTGGCAATTGTTTTGGTAGCTGGTGCCGCTGTTGTGGCTTTTTTCGTGCTGCGAGATAAACAGGTGAGTTCAGAGGATACAACGCCAGTGCAAGTAGCAAGCGAAGAGCCCAAGAATCCTGCTAACAATCCTTTGGATCCGCAGAGTCGTCCTGCCACGCCGTGCAGACGAGACTTCGGCTATCAGTTTTTTCCGCCGAGCATTGTCGAAACGACGCTTGAGCAAAATGGTATGAACGCGGCTGACTCTGCCGCTGTCGCAAACGAACTCAAAAGCAAAATCACTTATATTCACCAAACAGTATGGGATCGGGCTCAAAAGATGAATCCGAATCCGTTTGACAACGCCGATCAAAAGATTGGCGACGCTCTCTATAGAACTGTTGCGTTGGAAGTATTTGTCGCTTCTGTCAAAAACCATGGGCTAATCGACCACGAACGTGCGACCGGCATATTCGACGATGTCCAGGCGTCGCGTACGCAAAAGTTTGCCGAATGTGAAGGCTATGCCAAGCAACTTAAGGTTGAAAAGGGATACATGCCGGTGGTGCGAGTGTTAACGATAAAAGAGCTTCAACACGACGTTCCCGAGGCATTCAATCCTCGATTTTTACCAACGCTGAAAGAAAAAGCGGACCAAGATAAAGCAAACGCTAAGAAGCCGGCCCCTGAGAAAAAGTAAGTAAGCAAAGTGCAGCAGCTCCTGAGGAATATAAAGCGCCCATTGGTGCTTTCACGTTCAGGAGTTTCTCATGATACATAGACTTATTATCAGTTTTGCGTTGCTTGTTTCTGCGATTCCATCCTACGCAAAACGGGAGCATGAGGACTACGCGTTTCACAGAATAGCATCAAACACCTTAGCAATTTTGACCAGTTTAGGTTTTGAGGAAATCTACCCACATGCAGCCAAGAGAGCTCGAAATCTGTGTTTTTCCGGAGACTATATCGACGGTGGGTTTAAAGGGCTTAAAATCTTTGCAGCGCTCACGGAAAAAACGCCGGAATATGACAAGGATGCGTTAAATTGCGTAAGCAAACACGCTCAGTTCTTGGAGGAATTTCGAAAAATCTGGTCAGAACATGATGATCATGGTCATGACGGCGATGAACCTCGATTCCACAGTGCAGTGTTCGAACAGTATAGGTTTCAGTTAAGCGTTCCAGCGCAAGCCATTCAGCTCAACACACGAGACTCTAGGAGAAATATTGCTCCTAGCTACCCTACACTCAAACTGTCCAATAGCGAATGGATAGACCTCGCTTTGCTCGATATTGCACCGCTTCAAATGCTCTCTCTCAAAGAAGCTGCGCGGTTATCCCAAAACACCACCGATTTTTCTGCTCTACGTGGCGCTTCAGAGATTGTTGATAGCCTTCTGAGAAAGGACTTCAAACCAGCTTATGCGTTCACGAAAGAGTTTCTCAATGCGCTGATGAAGTTTCCGGGATCATCCAATTTTGAGGTAGATCATCTCGACCCAGATTATTACAGTGAAACTTTTTCATTTGAACAGAAACTTCACACGCAGTACAAGCTCAAGCGCATATCAGCAGATCTTTATAAGCCCTTCGTTAAATCCTCTTATGCTTGCGATGAGCAAAAAGATCAAGCGCTCAAACTCGCGCAAGAATTCAAGAACAATTACGAACACCTCACATCAAGGATGGATAGCGCTGAATTGTTTTTGGCACTCATGGAAGCGAAATATAAGAACGCGTTTAAAGGAGCGTTTGATCTTGCCCAAATGCTATACACGGACGCGAATTACGGAAATGACGAACTCGCGAGTCAATTATTGGCAGAGCTCTTCACCAATGACTACACCGAATCTCTCAAATTTATCGATGGCTTGCTAAAGCGAAACGAAAACAAAGATAACTTGACTCGCTTGTATCTGTATAGAGCTTTAGTCGCAAAGAAGGCTCAGCAATATTACGAGGGTGCCACCAATTTCCTTAAGAGCTATGAATATGGCAGCGGCGTTCATATGTCTGGGATAGATGTGATCGCAACAAAAGTTCTGCTTTGCGCATCTTTGGTTGGCGAAAATTATACACCTGTATTTCGCAATGGAATTCATGCGATCAACAACACGCTAAGAGACCCTAAATTCATAACAGAAGAAACCCGCGAGGCCGCACTAGTTCTGGCGAGAAAGCTGTTTGACAAAAAGGTCATTAGCGCCGAACGACTCGCGACTATCGCCAAGGCGCTATCTATCTAGAGGACAGTCGTCAGCATGCCGGGAGCATTGCCAATCGATTTCTTGTATTCAATCTCATCAATTTTGAAATGCTTCATCACGGCATGAAGATGTATGGCGCTGGTGAGCGTTTTTCCATGCAAACCAGCGTCATTGAACACGTTGTCGCTCTTACCCATGAATGCATCCATCACGGTCAGGACTTCAGACAGCGATATATACCTTGAAGAAACAACTGTTTTATCACCCGCAAGAAAATTGATTGCCTGTGCGACCAGTGCAAAAATCGATTCCCCATCACCATAACTCACGATCTTCGTTTCTTTAGCCTTAACCTTGTCGCAGAACCATTGCGGTGCCACAGGCAAGAGATGCCTAATTCTATCAGCAAGTTCTAACGCTTCTGCTCTCGAAATCGGATTTCCAAACTCCTTCGATTGCAGCACTGGCCCATGTCTCATGTCCTTTGAAAGAAGAATGCGCACGGTTCCATGACCAAGTTGGCCCAGAAAAACATGGTGCTTGTCAGAGAACTGAAAACTGCCATTTCCGCTGTCCCACACAAGCAGCGATTCCTCAGACACATCCGGCCACAACGCTTTTCCAGTTGCAAATCCAAGCTCAGCCTCTTGCTGTTGCGAGAGCACTTGAAAGTGAATGCCAAGTTCGTGTTCAAAACGCTTGAGTAGTGCCGGTCCATTGTGAGCTTTCCGAAAAACTGCGGTCGCGATTGCAACAAATTTTACGTCCAGGCCAGCAGCAGCTGCGATGGCTTCCTCTTTGTAAGCACGCAAGATGTTCAAAGCGTTGTCAGCAACCTTCTCGCTGATACTGCCGCCATGAGCAGCAACATCCTCGGTAAGATCCACGCCGGTGAATTTGGCGATCAGGGGCTCGCCAAGAATTCGATCGTCGCGCACGTCGACCTTGTTCATCTGGATCTTGAGTGCGCCCGATCCGAAATCGATCGCCACACGCATTTCAGTATGCATCATTTGTTCAATACTTCGTGCGATATGACTGCTGCAAAGGGAATCTCGCCGTAGATATGGGGAAATTTCTCTCCGCCCGGTTTATTCGACTCGACTTTCAAAGCTCCTGGCTTAAGCAGCTTTGCATCTATTTTGACCAGAATAACAGGTCGACGGTCTTTGAAAAACTTTGCGAGGATTTGCGGGTATTGCTCGGCAAATGCGATATGGATAAATCCATCTTTGAGATCGAGTGGCGAGCCTTTAAATACTTTGTCTTGTTGAAACTGATGCCATTCTTCTGGAATCAGGATTTTGAAGAGCATTTCACTGTCCATAGTTGAAGATTGATTGCTGGAAGGTCCCGTGACACAAGCTGATGTCATGCTCAAAATGAGAACGAAACAAAAAGCCACCTTCATGCGCTTCTCCCTGGTGCTATTTACCCTTGTCTATGGGATTTTGAAAAGCTAGCACCGTGCTCTTGCTTTGATAAGGAATGTATCATGCTAAAAAGAATTATAGTGCTGCTCAGCTAGGGAACCTGACATTCGAGATTCACTTAAACCCCGTTTCTCGCTTACTGGGCATTCTTACACGATTCCTGTCAGTAATCGGCGCGTTCTCGACTTAAAGCCGCGTTGACAGAACGATGCAAGAAGCTAACCTGACGACAAGATGTTCGATTCCGTAAAAACTATCGGTTATCTGTCTAAGATTCTCATTTTATGCGCTCTGCTCTCCTTTTCTCCAAAGCTAGAAGCGCATGAAAATTACATTTCCGAAGCCGTAAGCGATTTCTATAGAGGATTCGATTATGGCGTATGGGATTACAGTCTTAGCAGCCTTAAAGTCGGGACGGTTCTTGCACTGTCTAGTTTAGTTTTGCGGGGGAATATCCGATTCGTTGGGCCGCCATCTTTCACGGACGCGACTTTTATTCCGAACTACGAAGAGATTGAATTTCGTTTAATTTACCAAAACGTCATAAGTCTTCCAGCGTTGCTCTTTCCGGTATTGGGATATCCTCTTTTTGTATTGAGTTCTGCAGTCCATGCAGGAAGCTACCTCGCAACAAATGAGTTAACTGCTTTAAATCTCTTCTTTACTGACCAAATCTACGGTGGCTTTGCGTACAAGTATTATTCGGGTGAATCCTTGGCATATACAACGGGTATGCAGATGGGTCATCACCTGTTCTGCACCTGTACTTCGAGCATTCCCCTCTTCTTGATAGAGCGACTCATCAAATCACTGTGATTCAAAACATCCAGCCCAAGCCGGCCATGAATGATGACGACGCATTCAAGACACGGCCCTCGCCCCATTTTTCACCATTCGCGTTTTCACGAAGAGCATCGTTCACATAATGTACATGGAACACATGCGCGGATGCGATTGCATCTGCGTACATGTCATTGCCCAACATGAAGCGGCCAACGGCTCGCGCACTCCATCGAAACAGGTTTTTTGAATTCGTAGGTTCATCTGGTGTTTCAAAGTAATACGCATAAGGGCTCAAACCGACTCGAATGTCGAGCATAGCACCGCCACTTTGTTTGCCAACTACAAGGCGAGGCCCCACGCTCAGCGCGTGACTCTGAAACCCGGGAACAACCGTCACCGATCTATCCATCACGCGTTGCTCTTCAACAAACGCACCCTGAAAATCATAGCCAGCTTCAATGCCAACATCGATGAATCCAAGAAGCTCTTGGAAGAAACCCGCTGACAGAGAGCTGTAGAGCATATGGCTCAAAATAACCTGACCATCACCGTCTACTGGCTGATTCGCTTTCACCCGCAAACTTGCCATGGAGAAGCCAGCATTGAAGGAAAAAAGCAAAAAATCCCATGGCCGATAGTCTGCGGCAATGGCAAGTCCAGGGTACACGCGACTGCGCACCGACCCTTTCTGCTCCGAAATAGCATCTGCATCAAAGGTGTAGTTCCAGTTTTCCGCGCCGAAGCTCACGGTCACAGACTTGTTTCGCGTAATACTGGTCGCAAGAATTGGTTGGGCGACTTCTTGATACTTTGGCTCTTCTACAGTTCGTGATCGCTCCCTTGGCACTGAAACGACAACGTGATCCCACTCATCTTCTTTCTCGGGGATTTGCTCGGGCGCTACAGGAGGTGGTGGAGGAGGCGGAAGCGAAGCTTCAACTTTAGGTTCAGGCTCAAATGATTTGTTATGTTTAATGGCTGATTTGACATCGCTCACAATCATAGTCGTTAGCGCAGCTTGCTTGATGTCGGTGGCGTAGCTTGTGCGCATACACGTCTTAGTCGACTGGCACTGCAGCTCCACACTTATGTGCTTGCTTTCGTCTAGCGAGAACTTGAGCCGAAACTCTTGCTTTGGGAGGGGACCTTTCTTGCAAGGCGGCAAGAAAATATTCTCTGAAAGCTCAAGCTCGAACTCAACATCTTCGGCGAGGCGCTTACAAAGAGCCCCTTTGCAGGTGGATGCGCAGATTTGAACACGATTTGCAGCAGGCATGGCAGCGCACCAAAGCACAGTTGCCACTATCAAGCCGGTTATGGAACGGGTATGGGTTGTTTTGTCCATCAAACGTAATAACCGACTGACACCGCACTGCTAATCCGGTAAAATGCTCGCAAAAAGGGAAACACATGGCAACAAGACAAGATGCGCTCGACTATCATTCGCATGATCGACCCGGCAAAATCGAAGTTGTGCCATCCAAACCTTGCGACACCGCGATTGATCTGTCGCTTGCTTATACGCCTGGAGTTGCGGAGCCGAGTCTCGCCATCAAAGAAAACCCAGACGACGCATACCTCTATACCGCAAAAGGCAACCTTGTTGCTGTTATTAGCAACGGCACAGCCGTGCTCGGCCTTGGAGACATAGGCCCTCTCGCCGCGAAACCAGTGATGGAAGGCAAAGGAATTCTATTTAAAAAGTTCGCAGATATCGATGTTTTCGATATTGAAATTGATCAGAAAGATCCTATCAAACTTATCGAGACGATTCGCGCGATCGCGCCGACCTTTGGTGGAATCAATCTCGAAGATATTAAAGCTCCCGAATGCTTCTTGGTTGAACGTGAGCTTACAAAACTTCTCCCGATCCCTGTCTTTCATGATGACCAACATGGAACTGCCATTATCACAGGAGCGGCACTTCTCAATGCTTTGGAAATCGTAGAGAAAGACATTAAAAACATTAGAGTCGCCGTTTCTGGAGCAGGCGCAGCCGCACAAGCGAGTGTTCGTTTCTATATCAAACTAGGTGTTAACCCGGAAAACATCTTGATGGCTGATCGCACAGGCGTCTTGTACGAAGGCAGAACCGCAGGCACAAACGATACATACACAGACTTCATGCGCAAAACAGACAAGAGAACACTCGCAGACGCTTTGGATGGCGCCGATGTGTTTTTAGGTCTATCGGCCGGAAACGTTGTTAACAACGAAATGGTAAAAAAGATGGCTCCAAAGCCCATCATCTTTGCGCTCGCAAACCCAGTTCCCGAGATCAGCTACACCAACGCCAAAGAAGCAAGACCAGACGCGATCGTAGCAACGGGGAGGTCTGACTTTCCAAATCAAGTGAACAATGTGCTCGGCTTCCCGTTCATTTTCCGCGGTGCACTCGATACACGCGCACGATGCATCAATGAGGAAATGAAGATAGCTGCAGCACGCGCCATCGCTCAACTTGCGAAGGAAGAAGTGCCAGACAGCGTCAAAAAGGCGTACGGAAATTTACATTTCACTTTCGGACCTGACTACATCATTCCAAAGCCGTTTGACCCCCGTGTGTTAACGTTCGTCGCTCCGGCTGTTGCGGAAGCCGCAACCAGGACCAACGTCGCACGCCTGCCGATGAAAGACTTCGCGAAGTATAAAGACGACCTTGAACGCAGACAAAACCCTGCACGCGAAGCACTCAACCTCATTTACAGTCGCGCACGCGAAAAACCTATGCGCATTGTATTTACAGAAGGAGACAATCCTCGCGTTCTTCAAGCTGCTAGTACCGTGCTACGCGAACGTATCGCCATTCCGATTTTGCTTGGAAACAAGACCGCGGTCACTAAACAGATTAAGGAACTGAAACTTGACCTGGGCGACACTGAAATAATTGACCCGATTGTGGCACCCGATGCTGCCGAGTTTTCCCAGATTTTTGCACAGATCCGAGAACGCAAGGGCATTACGCTCAATGAAGCGACGCACTTGATGCGCTCAAGAGGTTACTATGGCTCCCTCATGGTTCGGCAAGGCAAGGCGGACGGCTTAATCTCTGGTGTCACGCGGCCCTACCCAAATGCCGTCACACCAGTTCTTCATTGCATCGGAGCAAAAACAGCCAAGAGAGCGATGGCAATGACCATGGTTGCCTCGCAACACGATATTAAGTTTCTGTCCGATACAACGCTCAATATTGAACCTGATGTACATACACTCGCTCAAATAGCAATCTCAACAGCCGATCGCGTCCAATCTGATTTCGGAATTACGCCGCGCATAGCTATGCTGTCGTTTTCGAATTTTGGGAGCGTTGCGCACGAAAGCGCGATTCGGGCGGCACAAGCCACGCGTATGGTGAAAGCAATTCGCCCCGATCTCGAAATCGACGGCGAAATGCAGGCCGACATTGCACTCAATGACGACAAGCGCCGTGAGCATTTTCCGTTCTCTACATTAAAGAAGAAAGCGAATGTCCTTATTTTCTCAAACCTCGAAAGCGCAAATATTGCTTACAAGTTGCTTGCTGAGCTTGGGCAGACGGAATCTATCGGCCCGATTTTGATAGGATTGAATCTGGCTGCTAACGTCTGCCAGCTTCACAGCAGCGTTAAGGACATCGTTCATATGACTGCGATAACGGCTGCCCACGCGAAAGATCTGAAGTCTCATGAATCGTGAGACGCAAAAGACGCTGCTAGTCGCAGCGCTCCTCATCGTATTACTCGGGGCGGTGAAGCATGCATCGCACTTCGCTTCAAGCGGCGCTGACATCGCGTTTGCGTTGGCGTTTCTCTTTCAAGTGTTCGTTCCGATTTGGCTCATTGAACGTGACGGACATTCGTTACGTGCATTCAAGATCTGCTGGCCTCAAAACTGGCTCAAAAGCGCTACTGATGTTCTCATTGCGAGTTTGGTGACATTGCCACCATTCTTTTTGGCCTATTACGGCTTGCAGACGTATTTTGCAGGCCAACATGGGATGACTGCTCAGTTCAGCTTTGCGATACCAACCAATTTCTGGACTTACGTAGTTGCGAATGTCGGCATTGTGGCGGTTTCTGAGGAAATCTTCTATCGTGGCTACGTTCAGACTCAGCTACTCAAGCAATGGCCAATTGTGCTTGTCTTCATTGTCACAAACCTCTTCTTTGCGCTGGGGCACTTTGTGGGTGACTACAATTTTGCGCGCCTACTGCCGTTTTTCCCAGGGCTATTGTTCTCTTTTCTCGCGTTTCGTTCTGATTCCATCTTTGGCGCCGTTCTCTTTCACGGCCTCTGTAATATTTTTGCAGAGCTGCTAAGAGAAAGTTTCTTTTGGAAATGATTGCCCCTAAATGGAGTCTTATGCGCATGGCAAAAACCACAATTCACAAAATCATGGCGAAGAAATCTCAAAATGAGAAGATCTGCATGATTACGTGCTATGACGCGACATTTGCCAAGATCCTCGATAAAGCCGGCGTAGATATGGTGCTTGTGGGCGATTCATTAGGGACCGTCATCAAGGGCGAAGACGGCACAGTTAACGTTACGCTCGATGAAATCACCTATCATACGAGAGCTGTCGCAAGGGGCATTGAGCGCGCGTTGATTGTCGCTGATTTGCCTTTTTTATCATACCATACGAGCGACGGGCAAGCGATTGAAAGCGCCGGCAAGCTGATTCAGGCTGGAGCCAATTGCGTCAAGTTGGAGGGCGGCGAGTTTTTGGCGAATAGAGTCAAACAGATTGTCTCCTTTGGCATACCTGTAATGGGGCATCTTGGCCTCATGCCTCAAAGCGTCAATGCTCTAGGTGGTTACGTGATTCAAGGCAAAACGAGGGATCAAAAGGAAAAACTCGTGAAAGACGCGCTTGCGCTTCAGGACGCTGGCGTGTTTGCGATTGTTCTGGAAGGCGTTCAAAGCGATGTCGCTCGCGAAATCACCGCACAGGTTTGTGTGCCCACAATCGGGATCGGCGCGGGGCCAAGTTGCGACGGCCAAGTTCTAGTTCTTTACGATTTGCTAGGTTTGGATCCAGAATTCAAACCGAAATTTGTTAAACAGTTCGCCAATGGAGCTGCAGACGTCACAGGGGCCTGTCAGAATTATATGGTAGAAGTTAAAAAGGGGTTATTCCCGTCACGTGATCACAGCTTCTCTGCTCCGGAAATCTCAGTAAACTAATATGGCCGAACTTGTCACCATCGCCGAAAACCGTCGTGCGCGCCACGACTACACGATTTCAGACACCTGGGAAT
>Ga0068863_100002849_pt1 | contig 17133 bp, 13 predicted proteins | sample KBSSwiS62_FD_66596 | JGI IMG/M metagenome (GOLD analysis project Ga0068863, IMG submission 66596) | Switchgrass rhizosphere microbial communities from Kellogg Biological Station, Michigan, USA - KBS Switchgrass S6-2 | ecosystem: Host-associated > Plants > Roots > Rhizosphere > Soil ...
GGCTCGGAATAGACCACCGGCTTGCCGTCGAGGTCCTTGCCCGGCTTCACCGGAAGCATGAAGGTCTTCAGGCCGAGGTCCACCATCTCCTGCACCGTGGACTCGGCTTTAGACGGATCCCACCAGTTGGGCACTACGCCGACGCCATGGCTGCGCCCGCCGGACTCGGCGGCCCGTTCCATCATGTACTGGTTGTAGATGCGGAACACCGCTTCGCGCAGTTCGAGGTCCGGCGAGCCGAACAAGAAGAGCATGGCGCCTGGGAAGTTGAGTTCGGCGTCGATGCCCTCCGCATCGAGGTCCGCAGCCCTGGACTTCAGGTCCCATGAACCCGGCCTGCCGGTCGAGGCGTAGAGGACCCGGTCCATCATTTCAGCCCGGAACAGCGATTCCACCTGGTCCCCGTCCTTGGCGAAACCGACCTGCGAATAGCGGTCTATCCAGACTCTCGGCGCGCGCGCCTGGAGGGCCGGCGGCAGGCGCTCTACGAAGATGTCGCTCGCCACATCCCAGTGGTTGTCGGCCGAAACGATCCGAAAGCCGGCGGTCGCAGGGCCTTTGCCGTTGCGGGTGGCCCGTTCGACCGGGATCGGGATCCCGTCCAGAAGCGGATTGGCGAGATTGGTGAGGTCCATGTGGCGCATCCTCTCCCAGCCTGACGGCGCGTTCACGCTCGCCTGCGACCCCCAGTAATAGTACCGCATCTCCGGAGCCCGGAAAACGCCGCGTCCTGAGGTCGTGTCTCAGTTTGAATTAAAGCCGCCGCCGCGCCTGATTCAGATCAGGCGCCAGTGTTCACGCTGCGCCGAAGAAGGCGCTCGGTCCTCGAAGCGGATGGGAGTTGAGGTAGGCTCGCCACAAACTTGAACGACCGTTGCGCCGGTTCGCTCTAAGCGTCCCAGGCGGCGGGAACCGAGGTGGGGCTGCGAAAGATCATGCCGCGTATGTGCGGGTCGAGCCGCTCTTTCTCGGCCTCGTCCCACCGTAGGTTCGGCAGACGGTCGAGCGCCGCGTTGATCCCCGCGGCCAGCTCCAGCCTGGCGATATGCTGTCCCAGGCAGAGGTGAATTCCATTGCCGAAGCCCAGGTGCCGAAGCGGCGGCCGATCGAGCCGGAAGGTATCGGGATCCGGCGCGAAGTCGGGATCGCGGTTGGCCGAGGCGCGGACCAGGACGATCCAGGTTCCCTTCGGGATCTCGAGGCCGTCGATCTCTACGTCGCGCGTCGTGACGCGATTGGCTATGACCGCGGGACCGTCGATCCGCAGGCTCTCCTCGATGACCTTGGGAACCAGGGTGCGATCCTGGCGGACCTGGGCGAGGATCTCGGGTCGATCCAAGAGCAGCATCAGCGTCGTTCCGAGCGCGCGGTAGGTCGTGTCCAGCCCAGCCGCCACCAGTTGCAGCACGAAAGACTGAATCTCCTCGTACGAAAGCCGCCGGCTCTCCGGCCTGGCTTTCAACAGGGAGTCCAGGATGCTGCCCTCAGAGGCCGTAACGGCGCCCTCGTAATAGGGCAGGACATAATCACACAGTTCGCCCGCGGCCTTCCACCCGCGTTCCGGATCGGCTGTCGAATTGGACATGTCCGCCGCCCAGTTGCGGAACATCTCGAACTCCTCCTGGGGGAAGCCGATGATCCGCAGCATGACCAGAGCGGGAAAGGCGAAGGTGTAATCCTGCACTAGGTCGCCACGGCCGTTCCGGGCGAAGCGGTTCAGGAGGAAGTCGGCGACCTCCGGGATCAGCGTCTCCTTCCAGCGCGTCACCATCGCGGGCCCGAGCGAGGGCATGATGAAGCTCCGGTAGTAGGAATGCTCCGGCTCGTCGATGGTCACCACATTGTATTTGCCGAGCGGCGCCAGCGCCTGATTGTTGAGGCTGGAATAGGTGCGGTGGTCGTTGGCGACGTCGAGCGCCTGGCGATAGCGGTACAGGTGCACGAGCGGCGGAAACTTCGGATTGGGCTGAACGATCTTCGGCGGCTGGCCGCGCAGCTCCGCCCAGGTCGGATAAGGGTTCCGCGGATCGCCCGGCGGATCGATAGGGGTCGAGGAATACAGCACCCGATCTTCGAAGCCGCCTTGCGGAAGGATGACGTCGAGCATCTGTTCAAACTCCCGCTCGTTGGAATCCACGCAGCGTACGGCTGAAAAGATCCGGAAAGCTAGTTAACTGTATGGGGCCGTCGCACCATAAGCAACTGCCTAGGAGGCGTGAGAAAAGGCTTCGCCCCCGCCGAGATGCCGGGGACGGTTGGGCGCGATTTCGGAACATCTGGCTTAGCCGTGGACAGTAGAGGATCCGCCCGAGCTGTTTCATCGGATAGGAGCCGTCGCCCTGAAGTTATTTTCTTCGCCCGAGCTCACCTGGCGCCGAAGGTGCGCTAGGCGGAAAAATCTTCCCGACTAGCGCACCTCCGTTCGCATCGGCTCGCGCCACGGATCAGAACCGCTTGGAGACCTCCACGCCGTAAGCCCGGCGTGGTCCCATGTTCTTGTCCACGTAGCCCAAGCCAAAAGCTACCAAGTCGTTGACGTACACATGGTAATTCTTGTCCAGGAGGTTCGAGCCCCAGAGCGCGATGTCCATGTTCGGGCCATCCAGGTGGGCCACGAGGCGGCCGTTCAACAAACCGTGGGCGGGCTCTTGGGTCAGGCTGTCTGACGTGCCGATTGCAGCCGCGGCGATCGGGATGCCCGGCGGCCGGCTTTCGGGCCCGCGTTGACCTCCGCTGCTGACGCTCTGGCTGTGCACCCAGCGCCAGTTCAGGTTGGCGCTGACGAAACCGAAGTCGGTGGGTTGCTTGTAGTTGCCCCACACGGTGTAGCTCCACTTCGGCAGGAACGTGAAGCGATAGGCGCCGCCCACATCCACGCCCTGGACGAGGTAGCTGTTATACTTGCCCTTCAGGTAGCCCAAGGTGCCGCCGAGGGTCAGCCGCTCGTTGACGGAGAATTGAGCTTCGGCGTCGGCGCCCTGGATCGTCGCCGAGGCGACGTTCTGGATCGTGGTGATAAAGGCCCCCGACGGCGCAAGGGTGGTGACTATCCTTTGCGCGTCGTCGAATTTGTCGACGAAGTAACTGGCGTTGATGCGCAGGCGGTGGTCGAACCACTCCGACTTCACGCCGCCCTCATACTCGGTGACGAACTCCGGATCGTAAGGCACGTTCGAGGCGGGATCGCTGGTGATGCGGGATTGATTGCCGCCGCTCTTGAAGCCGCGCGCCACCTTGAAGAACAGCATCGCATCCGGAATTGGCTTGTAGTCGATCGACGCCAGCCAGGAGAGCGCCTTGCTCTTCGTCTTGTGGCTGACGTCGCACGGCAGGGTCGGGTCGGGGACATTGCAGGCTACCGGCGTGACGAACCAGTCACTGTAGAAGAGGCCCTGCTGGCGCATTGTCTGCCGATCCCAGGTGTAGCGCAGGCCGCCGGTGATGTTCAGGTTCGGCAAGACGGCGAAGGTGCCCTGGCCGAAGACCGCCGGCGCGCTCCTCTTTATCGACGGCACGGCGGTCGAGGTCCTCCGGCCCTGCAGGAGGTACAATACTGCGCTGTAGAAGTTGTCCTGGCCCGTGACGTGATAGTAATAGCCACCGCCGACCAGCTTCAGGCGGTTGTCCAGCAAGTTGGCGTTGACCTGAAGCTCCTCGCTGATCTCGGTCTGGCGCTTGGTGTGGTACGACTGAATGAGCGTGAATTGGCTGCCATCGACGTCCGCTTGCTGACCCGACCTTAGCCGCCGCCAGCCGGTGATCGACCGGATCGAGACGTTGTCGCTCAGGTCATAGGTGATTTCGCCCGAACCGCTATAGCTTCGGACGGTCTCGCCGCTGCTGGCGCCATTAGCCGTGATTTGATAGTCGGGCGCGTTGATCGCCGCATTCAGCGCCGCGGCGGCCGCGCCCAGGGTGGCGGCGTTCAGCAGGCCGCCTTCGGCCAGCGTCTTGCCCTGGAGATCAAGAGCCGCCTCCAGGATAGCCGGGCCTGTAGACGTGAACGCCAGGGCATGGATCGGCATGGCTTCGGCCGCCAGGCGATTGTAGCCGGCGCGCAGCATCACATGCAGGCGGTCGGTCGGCTCCAGCTTCAGGCCCGCGCGGATCATGTAGCTCTTGTTGCCGCCGGCGCTGGTGCGGCTCGTGCCGGCGTCAACCGGCGGGGGGTTGGGCAGCAAGCTGTCGCTTTGGGCGGTGTGGTTCACCCGGACCCAGCCGCCGACCTTGTCGTATTCCGCCGTGATGCGCAGCGCCGCCTTGTCGTTCAGCGGCAGGTTGACGAAGCCGGCGAGCCTGGCGCCGCCATGCGGATGATTGCTGAGGCCGCCCAGGACCTCGGCTTCGAAGTGGTTCACCGGCGACTTGGTGAAGATCTGCACCGCCCCGCCGGTGGAGTTGCGGCCGAATAGGGTGCCCTGCGGGCCCTTCAGCACTTCCACCCGGTCGATGTCGTAGAACTTGGTCCCCATGAGACCGCTGGCGCCTTCGTTGAAGACGTTGTCGACATAGACGGTGACCGGCTGGTCGGACCCCAGGATGTTGTCACCTTGGGTGAAGCCGCGGAGGATGAACTCGCCCGAAGCGGCGTTGGTCGTGGTCCGCGTGGTCTGCAGCCCGGGCGTGATCGCGCTCAGATCGGCCACGGAGCGGATCGCGCTTTGGGCGAGCTGCTCGCCGGTCTGGGCGGCGATGGTGATCGGCACGTCCTGCACGCGTTCGGCGCGCTTCCGTGCCGTGACCACCACTTCTTGCAGCGCTGCGCTCCCCGACGGCGCGGTTTGCGCCTGGACTGTCGTCACCGACCCCAAGGCGATGACGCTCGCGGCCGCCATCAGCGCCCAAACGCGTCCGTGATTCGGTTCACTCATCAGGCTTCCTCCCCTAAAAGGTCTTTTCCGGATTTAGAGCGAATATTCCAAATAGGGCAAATCATTAGTCAGATCAGCTTCCCAATTTTGAGCCTTATGGTTCGCGAACTTCAAATGTTCGACGCGCCGACATTCGGACGTGAACGGGGGTACTGGCGCTTAACCCGGTCGAGCCTCGGAAGCGCCTTACCCTTGCCCCGGCCACGCCGCGATGGTCGCCTCCGCCCGTGTCTTATGGGCGGGCCCGAAAGTGCGCAGGGTGGAAGCGGCCAAGGCCGACCCGGTCAGATCTTGAACAGCCGGGCGGCGGTCCCGCCCAGGATGTCGCGCGCGGCGGCCGTTTCAACCATCCGCACCACCGTATCCGTGGCCTGACCCGTGTCGCCCAAAGTGCTCTTCGTGTGGGGGAGTCCTGCCCCCCACATCACCCGGTTGTCGCAGGTCGTGTCTCAGTTTGAATTGAAACGGGCGCTGCTTGATGCAGATCAGGCGCGAGTGTTCACGCTTGGAAGTTGTGGTAGCTGGGGGCGGGATCGGTCGGGCTCCGATGGAGATTCCGGCCGTGTTCGCCGTTCCGCTGCTCCGTGACAGTGATAAAAGCGGCCGGCGCACCCCTAAACGTGAGCAACGGCGACATGGTGGATCGTAGCGAGGCCACGCCGAAGCAAGCCGGCTCGGTCCTGATCGAAAACGAAGGCGCAATTTTCCGAGGCCGGGGCGCAGCCATCCTCGAGAGCTGTGGAATCCAGGTTCCGGTTGGAAGACCTACCTAGGAGCAGATTTGTACAAGCCAATCGAATGGGGCGACGTCATCTCCGAGCAAGAAGCGTTTGTACTGATGCAGCTGAGAGAAGCTCAACAGCGGGCCCAAACGAGACGGCACACCCGGTAAGTAGGCTGGCTATTGCAGGGCGGCTTGACCCAACCCAGTGATACCAGAGAGCAAGCCGGCCATCAGGGCCCCTAGCATCAAGCCGAGCGCGATAATCACGATGGGCCCGGCCAGCCTGGCGCTAGCTTCGACCTTGGCCAAGGCTGACTGTTCTTCGAGTTCGCCGGCACGCCTTAGGAGGTCACCCAGGCTGTTGGAGGCTTCGCCTACGGCGGCAAGCCTGATTATGGATGGCGGGAAGCCCGCCGCCCTCTCCAGAGCGACGGAGATGGGTTCGCCCTGACGGACGAGGATTGACACCTTCTCCAGGCGGGCGACCGCCAACCGCGAGCGCACGCATTGGGATGCCAGCCGCAGGGCGTCGACCATGCTTGCTCCGCCTGCCAGCATGCTGCCGAGCGCACTCGCGTACCGGCCATAGACTATGCCCCGCGACCAGCGGCGCAGCGGGCCGTCGAGAAGAAGCCAATCAAGGAACCGCTCGACGAGACCCAAGCGCGAAGCGGCGAGAAGTCCAAGGAGCAAGACGGCGAAGGCGGCGGCAGCTTCACGCCAGCCATCGCGTAAGGCGTGACTCGTCATGATCAGCGCGTGGAGAGCAAATGGCGGCGTCGTTCCGGAATCTTCAGCCATCGGTTCAATGGCAGGCACCACGAACAACAAGATCACCCCGACGGTCAGCAGTGCGCTCATGGCGACGAACGCTGGGTAGCTCAGCGTGGAGATCAGTTGGGATCTTAGCCGCAAGCGCGCTTCCAGGATGCCCGCAGCTCGTCCTAAACCAGCCGGCAGGTCACCCGCCGCTTCGGCCGCCGAAACGATGGCCACTACAAAAGCTTGACCGCCGTGAAAGACGCTGGCGAAAGCCTGATCGAGGGACGAACCCCCAGAGATCATCTTGTTCAGGTTGGTGAACGTGCTGCTCCGTGCACCGGCCTGTTTCTGCTCAAGGATGGTGAGCGCAGTCCGAATATCGGCGCCCGCGCCCAGGAGATGCGCCAGGGCGTCCAGCAACTCGGCCGCCTGCCGATCTGGCAAGCTGGCTCGGCTCCGGGGATTGGAATGCCCGGCGGGGGCCGGGCGTATGCTGATCGGCGACAGCCCCCGCCCGCGCAAGCTGGCGAATGCGGCGCCATCATCGGCCGCTGCTATCGTCCCCCGCGCCCGACGGCCGGCCGAATCTACCGCCACATAGGTGAAGTTGAATTCAGGCATGAACCGCGCTCAAGACTTCGGCCAAAGTTGTTTCGCCGGTGATGGCCTTGGCCAATCCGTCTTGCACCATCGTGCGCCAACGGAGCGCGGTCTGATCGGCGGCTGCATCGCCGCTGTCCTGCTGCTGGATGATGCGGCTCAGATCAGCCTCCGTCGTTCGGAAGCCCTCACTGATTGGAAAACGGCCTTTGAAACCCACGCCGCCGCAAGCCGCACACCCTTTCGGGGCGAAGAGGAACTTGGAAACCGAGGAGCCGATGGAACGCGCAAGCTCCCTGTCGTCCGGTGTCGACGCAACCCGTTCTCGGCAGTGAACGCAAAGGCGCCTCACCAGTCGCTGAGCGACAGCGCCTCGGAAACCCGCGGTCAGCTGATATCGCTCGACGCCCATGTCACGCAGGCGGGGCACGACCGCAGCCGCGCTGTTGGCGTGGATGGAGGCGAGAACAAGGTGGCCGGTCATCGCGGCCTGGATGGCCACGGCGGCTGTTTCCGGGTCGCGGATTTCACCCACGAGAATGACGTCTGGGTCGTGACGCAGGAAGGACCGAAGCGCGCTGGCGAATGTAAGGCCAATCGCCGGGGCCACCTGCGTCTGGGACACATGCTCGAAGTGGTATTCGACAGGATCCTCGACGCTCAGGACCTTCTTGCCGGAGCCGGCGAACGTCTGGAGCAAGGCATAGAGGGTCGTCGTCTTGCCGCTCCCAGTCGGGCCGGTCACGAGAAACAGGCCATGCGCTGTCCCGGCGGCGGCTTGGAGCACGCTCACGACCTCATCGCTCAGGCCGAGAGACTCCAAGTCCAGCGGAACGGCGCTTCGATCCAGGATGCGCAGGACGGCACTCTCGCCAAACACAGTGGGGGCGGTGGCCACCCGCACGTCGATCCGTCGGCCCTGGACAACGAAGGTGGTCCGGCCGTCCTGAGGCAGCCGCCGTTCGCCGAGGTTGAGGTTCGCGATTACCTTCACTCGAGACACGGCTTGAGCCGCCAGGTCGATGGAAACCGCGTCATGGTCGATCAGACGGCCATCGACCCGGAGCCGCACCTTCAGTTCGTGGCGCGTCGGCTCGAAATGGATATCCGACGCGCCCATGGCCACGGCCGCCTCGAACGCCAGCGCCACCAGCCGTGCCCCCGGTCCTTCGGACGCCCAGTCGGTGACCAGATCTGCTTCGCGCTCGATCCGCTGCCGATCCAATAATGGCGCCGCCGCTTCCGGCTCGCCCAACCTCGCCTCGAATTCCCGTTTCCATTCGGCGGGTCGGCCAACGAGGATCTTGAGAGATCGTCCGGTGGCGAAGGTCAAACCCGCATGGCTCTCAAGATCCAACGGGTCGCAAACGGCGCACCTAAGTACGCCCCCTTCTTCGCCTACCGGCAGGATGCGGCTCCTGCGCAGGAATTCCTTCGAAACGGGCAGCGAGGCCAGATCGAAGGAAGCGCCTTCTTGTTGCGGCTCCCAAATCTCGCAGCCCAGCACCTTCGCGTAAGCCTGGGCGAGATCCTCGTCCGACAGGTTTCCCAGCTGGTTCAACACCTGCTCGATAGGTTGCCCGGTCCGCTCAGCGACGGCTTCCGCGCGCGCGACCGCTGCAGCGTCAATCCGACCGCTCTCCGTCAGCCATCCAAGAACGGCCGAGCGATCCGCCGGCGAGACGACACTCCTAGCCGCCATGGAGACGTTCTCCCGCAAGGCCGATAAGCCAGCCGGCCGAACACAGATAAGGGCCAAAGCGTATGCGCCGCACCTTCGTGGCACTCGCGACGGCCAGGCCGACGCCGGACGCCGCGGCCACCATCCAGGGTGTCAGCGCACCGAGCCAAAGAGCCAGACCGAACACGAGCTTGACGTCGCCCAGGCCGATGCTGGCCTCGTTGTTTGGAGTCCGGGCGAACTGGCGAAGGGCGAGAAGGCAGCCGGACGCGATAAAGGCGGCCACCAGGCCAGCCAGCAAACGATCCGGTGCGCGCGCCGCAAGCATGGCGCCGACCATGGTTACAGCCAGGGTGAGCGGGTTGGGAAGCCGGCCGCATTTGTGATCGGTCACAGCCAAGGCGAGAAGCACCAGGCCTAGAGCGGCTATGCCCATGGAATAGGGCCATGGCGTGAGCGCCAGGGCGGACAACACCACGACGATCCCCGCCAGTTCGCCGGCCAAGTGGATGGGGTCGATCCGGCCGCCGCAGCAATGACAAACGCCCCGCGCCCAAGCAAAAGAGACCACCGGAACCGTGCGGACGAAACTCAAGCTGGCGTCGCAGCCATCGCAATGGGACCGGCCGCGAGACGACAGTTCGCCCCGAGAGAAGCGCAAGGCGAAGGTCGTGGCGTAACTTCCACCCGCCGCCCCGAGCGCTGCGCCGACAAGGAGCATTAATCCGTGATCCGGGGTCATTGGCCCGAGCTCTCCAAGTCCCGGTTGAGGCCCGATCCGCCAGCGGCGCCGTCAGCGCCCAGAGTCTCGATTCTGTAGCCGGCAGCGCTCTGGCCGACTTCATAGATCAAGGGTTTCCCCCAGGGGTCGAGAAGTTGTTTGCCCCCCTTGAGATAGGGTCCAGACCAGCCGTCCGCGCCTTCCGGCGCGGCCAGAAGTCCATTGAGGCCCTCCTGAGCGGTGGGATAGCGGCCGACATCGGAGTGGAACATCTCGACGGCCGCGGCGACGGTGTCGAGCTGCATCTGCGCCGCCTTGGCCCGCGCGCGGCCAAGCTGGCCGAAAAGGCCGGGCGTGAGCACAGCCGCCAGCAAGGCGATGATGGTGATGACGACGAGGATCTCCGTCAGGGTGTAGCCCTGATCATCGGAAATCCGCCGATCTAACTTGCCGCGATCTGGTCGCAATCCACCCTCCCCCGGCCAGCTTTGAAAAACTTGCGGTTGATCACCGATGCCGGCCGGTCAGGACTGCCCGTCAGCCGGACGATACGTTCGTCGATCCATCCCTCCGCATCCTGCACTTCAATCCGCCAGATCTCATTCGCGCGGAGCGTCGGCTTATCCGGCGAGCCTGGCTCTGCCGTGCTCTGGCTGAACGCGGGGGCTTCGGCGTCGCCGTATCGCGAGACGAAGCGGCTCGCACACCCGCGCCAGAGCGGCGCCGCGTCAAGCTCGTCGACATCCACCACCTTGCGGACACGGGCTTCGTTCAGGCGCTTGCGAAGGTCAGGGATATCCGCCACCTCGAACGCCGCAAAGAACTGCTCATCGGCGGCGGCCGCGGCTTCGAAGCCCAGCTTCTGGATTTCCGGCTCGGCGCGCGCCGTCACCGCGGCCGGATCGGCGAGCCGCCATTCGTAGGGTTGAGTCGCCTGGCGCACGGAGACGGTCGAAGCCGCGACGAGCTGAGCGCCAGCAAGCCGATACTCGGCTTGCAGCCTATGCAGATCCTGCTTGGCCAAACGAAGAGCGGTCACGCTCCGCAGAACAAGCGCCGCGGCGATGATCGAGATGGCGAGCGCGATCACCATCGCCGCAGCGGTGGCGAAGCCGCCATCACCGTTGAAGCGCCGGGAGCAGCCCATTTTTCCTGAGTTCGTGCATGTCGGACATCAGATCGTTCATGGCGGCCTCGTCGACGACCGGCGAACCGAGAATCTTGGCCTTGAGCAGCACGATCAATTCCGTCCGGTCATTCGTGTTGCTGTCCGTGCGGAACAGGGCGCCCAGCGCGGGCACGTCCTTCAACAGCGGCACGCCCGATCTACCGTGAGATCGATTTGAGCTGATCAGGCCGCCTAACGCCACCGTCCCTCCGTCATGCAGCACGAGCGTGCTTTCGAAGCGGCGCTGCTGGATCGTGGGGGAGTCGATGTCGGAGGTGGTGGTGGATCCGACCGAGCTCACCTCCTGCACCACGTCGAGCACGAGCTGGTTCTCGCCGCTGATGCGCGGCGTGACGTCAAGGATCACCCCCGTGCTCCGGTAATCGACGCTGTTGATCAGGCTGGAGCTGTTGGTGAGCGTGCTCTGTGCCGATTGCGTGATGATCGGCACCTGGTCGCCCACCTGAAGATGGGCCGTATGGTTGTCGAGGGCGATGATCTTCGGCGCGGAAACGACCTCGACCCGGGTGCGCGAGCCCAGCGCGTCGATGGCGGCCTGCACGTCCTTGCTGAGGTAGGTGACAGAAAAGCCCGGGAACTGCGCACCGATCGTACCGGCGCGGTTCCCGATCGAGGATACGGTCGTCTTGTCGGAGATGACCGACCAGTCAACGCCCAGACGGAAACTCTGCCCCAGCGTCACCTCCAGGATGGACGCCTCGATCAGCACTTGGCGGGGCGCGCGATCAAGCTCGGCCAGAATCCGCTGAATCTGCACCCAGTCGGAGGGCGAAGCGAAGATCAATAGCGTGTTCGTCTCTTTGTCGACGCTGAACCGTGTCGTCTGGCCGGCCGTCGATCCACTGTCTTCATTCGCGGTCGTCGTGGTGGCGGTAGTGATAGCGGTCGCAGCGGGCTTGCTTGCGATTGACGCGCCGCCCGCGCTGGAAGTGGAGGTGAACGCGGCTGGACGGCTGGAGGTGGCGGTCTCCTCGCTTTGCGTGGTGTTGCCGAAGACCGCGTTGAGCGCTCGCGCCAGCGAGGCCGCCTGGGCGTTACGCGGATGATAGACGAACAGGGACGAGCTGCCGCCCCGGTCAGGCACGTCCAGACGCTGAACCCAGCTGCTTAGGACCGCCATGGCTTCGGCCGAGCGGGCGAAAATGATGACTCCGTTCAGGCGCTTCAGCGGCAGCGCGGTCGCGCCAACCATTCCAGCGTTCTGGATGATGCGCTCCAGCTCGCCCGCTACGGCCGACGCGGGCGCCTGGCTGAGCTCGAACCAACGCACCTTGGCGTCCTCGAACGCGCTCTGGTCCAGCAGGCGCAGGCTTTCGATCGCCGAATGCAGGGTTTCGCCGGAGCCGCCCAGAAGCAACAGCCCCAGCCGGTCGTTGGCGTAGAGAACCGTGTTGGACGGCGAGATCGCTTCCAGCGCCTTGGAGATCTCCGACGGTTGCACAAAGGTCAGGGGCACCGCCACGACCTCGTAGCCCACCCGCAAACGCTCCTCTCCGCCTCGGCGAACCGGCGCGGAGGACCTGGCCTTCGACGCCGAGGTGATCAGCAGGCGCTCGCCTTGCCGCACGACGGCGACGTCGTTGGCGTTGAGCTCGGCTTCCAGCGCCGCAAGCAGCTGCGCTCGTGTCAGTGACTCACTAAGCCGGAACGAAATCTTGCCGCTTACCGAAGGATCGATCGTGTAGGGCACGCCCAACTCGCCCAGGATCTCGGCGACGACCATGCTGATGTCGGCGTCACGAAAGGCGAAGGTGTAGGTCTGGACGCTCGGCGCAGCGCCCTTCCGGGCCGCCATCGCCCCCTCCAACGGAGTCGCGGCGATCGCCAGGGCGAGAAGGGCGTATCGGCATAGACCCGCCCACCGGCGGCTGCGCGATGCGGTCATGGGTGTCCGCCAACTGGCGCGGTCGGTGCGAGGGGCGCGGACGCCTGTCCGGGCGCCGGATAGGCGTCGCCGAGCTTCAGGACGTGCGTCCCCACCAAGGTGTCGAGCACGGCGCCGGTCGGAGAAAGATCGGTCAAGGTCACGCCGTCGCGGATCTCGCCTCGGGAGAGCCACTCCGCCGGCCGGCCATCGATGGAAAGCAGGGCGGCCCTGCGTTTGCGCGTCACCGTCAAGCCGTCCAGGCGCAACGCCGGCTCATGGACGGCGTTCGGTCCGGTCGTGAGTTGGAACAACGGGCGCGGCGGCGCTTCGTCGGCGCCGACGATGGGCACTACGCTATCCAGGCGTGGGGCCTGCAACGCCCCAAGCTCGGCGACCAAGGGAGCCGCCTTCGACGTCAGGACCGTCGGTCCCCCGGCCGCTATCCAGGCGGCCCAGCCCGTGGCGAGCCCCAGGGCGGCGCCTGCGCAGGAAGCGACTAAGGTGCGCACATCATCCGCCCGGTGAAATTCAAGGTGACGCTGCTGATATTCGACGTCAGGTCGGCTTGGTCGACGAAGACCGCGGTCCTGTAGGCCGCCAGGCTGCGGAGGATCGCAATGGCGCCCTCATAGGATCCGGTGGCCTGGAAACGAAAGACCACCGGCTGCACGCCGGCGGCGGTCGGGGGCGCATCATCGATCCGGAAGTCCGCCAAAGTGAGGCCCTGCTGTCCGGCGACGCCGCGCACCAGCGTCTGCAAGTCGGCCGCGCCCCGCTCGGCCGAGGTGAGACAGACGAGGCGAAGGTCCGAAAGAGGCGGCGCCTTTTCCGACTGGAAGCCATGGTCCAACGACGCTGTCCGCTCCGCGAGCGCAGCGATCCGCCGCGACAGCTCGCCCGGCGCAGCGAGGCTCGACAGGAGGACCGCCAGCAGAACCGCCGACGCACCCGCGATGGCGGCCGGCGTGACCATCTCACGCAGCGACATCGGCCTAGCGCGCATGGACCACATCCGCTGAGCCGGCGCCGCCGGCCGGCGCCAGCGCCCAGAGCCAGACATCGTCTCGCACCGGCCGGTCCGGCCGGGTCAGGGGACGCGCCTGCGAAGTCATGGGCGAATTGGAGCCGCGAGCCTCTACGGCGAAGAGCCCCTGGTACAGATGGACCGCGACGATCCGGGCGTCCGGCGCACGGTTGGCGCTCGCCCACTCCAGATCGGAAACGAGCTCGGAGACGCGGACCCGTTCCTTTTGGAGGGCTTTCGCCTCCGCGATCTGCGCCTCCCGCCGATTGAAAGCGGTGAGCGCGCGGCCGCGGGCCGCCGCCACCGCCTCGCCACGATCCACCAGCGCGGCCGCGTCTCGCCGGGCCGATACCGCTCCCGTCACGGCGGCGATCACCAGCGCAAGGATGACGGCGGCCATCACCGCGGCGGTTCCGACAGTTCGCGCGCGCTCGAGTTGGCGGCCCGTCCTGCCGAACTCCACGGTTATGGACGCGCCCTCAACACCCACGACCGTCTCGAACGGGCCCTCATACTCGGCGCTTCTCATGTAGAAGGCCGCGAACTTGCCGGCGCGGTTCGGACGCCAGGCTTCCAGCCGCTTGAGCTTGAACTTCAGCTCGGTGATCGGGAGCGGAGCCCCTAAGCGCGCCTCAAGCAGCGCCGCGCGGGACTGATCCCATGGCGCGCCGGGAGGCACGGAAATGGTCCGCGTCAGGATCGTGGGAACTTGGGGCGATCGCTCGCCCCGGTCAGGCTTTCGCCGCAACAGTTCGTCCACGCTCACCAGCGGCATCCCTGCCTAACGCTGTCATAGACGCAGTCGACCGGCTCATCCCGCCACAGTTTCACGATCACGGCCGTGATGCCTGGGTTTGGCTCCACCCTGCGCAGGGAGATCGCCCGAAGGCGCCTGAGCGAGGTCTTGGCAGGCGGCCAGACCGCCTCCTCCTGGTCGCCCCAATAGCGGAATTCATATCGGCCGCCTTTCACCAAGGCAATTTCGCGCGAGCCGCCATCGTCCGAGATGCGTAGGTCGTCATGACCGCGGGAGCGCAGGATCTCAGCCTCACATGGCCGAGCGCGACCACAACCGACTTGCAAGCGCCGCGGCTCACCCACAAGCGACCCTGCTTCGGCTCCGCCAGCAGGGTCGATGAAAGCCGCCAGGCCGTTCATAGCGCTACGCGCTTGGCGCTCTCTCTTCGGGCCCTCCGAGGTCTGCGTCACGCGCGCCTGAAGCGAAGAGAAGGCGGCGAGCCCGGCCCAAAGCGCGGCCATGGTCAACGACAGGACCATCATGGCGGCGAGGCTTTCCGCCAGGGTATAGCCGTCATCGCCCATTGGTGGGCTCCGGCGGACACGGTTCGATGGTTTCTGCAGTGAAGCCAGCCTCGCTGTAGGCTCGACCCACAGTCGCCGTGCGGCGGCACAAACGAGCTGGCCCCTGGCTCACAGCGGGATGATACACGAGCCACCACGCCTGCGCCCCGAGGAGGCCAGTAACGTTCGGCTCGGCACCCTCCATCAATTCGCCCAGCACCCCGCTCGCCGCCACGATCTGCCGAGCCTGTATGCTTGCGCGGAGGGCCACGCGTCCGGCGTCCAGCGCGAGACCGATGGCGATCGAGAGAATGACCAAGGCTATCAGGCTATCTACCAGTGCAAAGCCAGGATCAGAGACGTGGTCGCCAGCCGGCGACGGCTCGGCCCCGAACACCTGCGCCCCATCCCTCCCCGCCATCGAAAGCCCGTCACCCACTCGCGTTCGTTGACGATGAACGTTAGCACGTATCAGGGGTTGTGCAATCGTTCGGCGATGGGTCACCTTGCGCATCTCAATCGTAGGAAAACTCTGCGTTCGCCACCCACCTGTTACCAGAGGCAGCGATCAAATATTTGCCTCTGCCCGCAAGTGGCCGTGGCGAAACAACTTGAACAAACCCGGTAGGAACCACTCCATATGTGATATCCCTTACCGGCAAACACCTACCCCTACTATCTATTACCCACATATATTCTCCGTCGATCGTATTTTGAATGGATAGATGAGAAATGCATACTTTAGCGTATCGGCCATCATTGTTAATTTTCAGCTCTACTCCAGAACCTCTCCTTTCCACCTTTATATCAAAACTAGATTGGCACGCCAAAAGCAACGCAGATGAAAACAATATAAGCAATATCGCTTTCAAATTATATGCCAGAAATCGACCAACGATGAAATTTTCCATCGGTTTCTACTTCTCAATTAATTTTCATATAGTCAATTCCACCACTGCCGGCAGGGGTGAACGTCGCTGTGCCATACTCCACTATGTAGCCCTCAAATCGGCTCGGCCCAAAGAGAGAATAATCCGGGGATCCCACACCCCCGAACGTGTACCCCTGCCCCGGAGAATACACGCCAATTGTTGATCCAGGAAAATTTCCATTTGATAAGGAAGATTGATGCCTAACGATTCCACCGTATAGGCCGATCATATTTTGATCTCCAGCCAACGCGGCGTTTATAAGTCCGCGAACCACTTCAGCTTGCTGCTCGTATCCCAAAGAAGTATAAGTGGTCGTTGAACTAACTCCGCTTATGTCATATGGGTCGTGGCCAAATATTTGCTTAGATAAAGACTGCGCAGCAATTTGAATTGGCGTTACGCCCCTCTGATACTGAGAAATATGTGTAACCTCGTGACCCAATGTCCCCATATCCCCAACCTCGGAATAGTCTTCACTCCACTTCATCGCCTTATCATTGATATATATATTTTGACCAAGCGTGATGGCAGGAGTTCCAGCAGCGAAAGCGGCCGCTGCGATTAAATTCCCACCGCTCCCCTGGACAATATCAATTCTCGAATAGTCAACACTGGTTTGAAATACTCCGAACAATATGGACCATTCGCCGAGAGTCACCGGCCTTAGTCCATTCGGGTCTGTCAGGTTTACTGGATCTGAAGCTGCATATAGATACAGGTTTGGGCCGCCACTCGCGCCGCTTGGATCTGTCTGCAGGAAGCGGCCCATCACCGGATCGAAGACCCGAGCCTTGTAATGATAGAGCTGCACCTCCGGCAGCCTGATTTGGCCTGTGTACGCGTACCGCGATCCAGTCCACGTGTTCGGCTCCCCGTAAGGCCCATAGTTATAGGTCGTCACGGCCCCCGACAGATTGGAGTACGCGATGATCGAACCCCGCTCGTCGGGGTGAAGCCAACGACGGTCGGTCGTGCTGCTGCCCTCATACCAGACCACCGGTTCATCGGTTCCCGGCCCGTGCGCATACCGGCGCAACACATTTCCCGAACCATCGAGTTCCGCCACAAGGCGCGGCCCATCGTACAGGAACTGGGTCGTCACGGGCGAACCCGCGCCGACCGTCGTCACCTGCTGGCTGAGCCGGTCCTGCGGATCGTAGGAGAGGCTGACGCTGGTTGACGAGCTCGCCACGGTCGCGCCCGTCAAGCGGTTCAACACGTCGTAGGTGAACGTCCGCGCTCCGTCATTGGTGAGATTGCCACGCGCGTCATAGCCATTCGTGAGCGCGGCGATCGCACTGTCGCGGTTCAGGCCATCGAAGGTGCTGTTGGTTGTCGCCGCAGTCGTATTGACCCACTCGTAGGCCACGTTCGAGCTCGTCCGCGAGGAGAGCTGGTTGGCGTTGGTGTAGCCGAAGGCGAGGCTCTGGTTGTAGCTCGTTCCGCCGCTCGGCATGGCG
>Ga0068863_100002857_pt1 | contig 17111 bp, 18 predicted proteins | sample KBSSwiS62_FD_66596 | JGI IMG/M metagenome (GOLD analysis project Ga0068863, IMG submission 66596) | Switchgrass rhizosphere microbial communities from Kellogg Biological Station, Michigan, USA - KBS Switchgrass S6-2 | ecosystem: Host-associated > Plants > Roots > Rhizosphere > Soil ...
CCAAGGTTAGCCGCTACTAGGACGGCCCGTGCGTCCGGGGTCTCCCTCCCGTCTGCGCTCTTCCGCAACCCTTCGGATTTCTCGCCATGCCCAACCGCCTTGCCGGCGAAACGAGCCCTTATCTCCTCCAGCACGCGGACAATCCGGTCGACTGGTATCCGTGGACGGACGAGGCATTGTCGGTTGCGCGCCGCGAAGGCAAGCCGATTCTGCTGTCGATTGGTTATTCGGCCTGCCACTGGTGTCACGTGATGGCGCACGAGTCGTTCGAGGATCCGCGCGTCGCCGCGGCGATGAATGCCGACTTCGTCAACATCAAGGTCGACCGCGAGGAGCGCCCGGATCTCGACCAGATCTACCAGGCCGCGCATGCGCTGATGACGCGGCGCTCGGGCGGCTGGCCGCTCACGATGTTCCTCACACCGGACGGTGCGCCGTTTTTCGCGGCCACCTACTTGCCACGGGAAGGTCGCTATGGGCTGCCGGGCTTTCTCGATCTCCTTCCGCGGATCGCCGCTGCGTATCGCGAGAAGGGAGCGGCGATCGCCGAGCATGCGGCCGACCTCAAGACGGCGCTCGCAAGCCTCGAGCCGGATGCCCGAGCGGGCACTGCGCAGGCGACATCATCCGTGGCGAAGGCGCTCGCGGAGCTCAAGGAGCGCTTCGACCCGGAGTTCGGCGGATTTGGTCCCGCGCCCAAGTTTCCCCATACGACGGATCTCGAGCTTCTCCTGCGCCAGCATCTGCGCACGAACGACGCCGACGCGATGACGGTCGTCGGCGTCACGCTCGCGCGGATGGCCGAAGGCGGCATCCACGATCAGCTGGGCGGCGGCTTCTGCCGCTACAGCGTAGACCGCGAGTGGACCATCCCGCACTTCGAGAAGATGCTCTACGACAACGGCCCGCTGCTCTCGCTATTCGCCGACGTTGGCCGGGTCGCGAACGACGTGCGCTTTGCCGCGGTCGCGCGCGGCATCGTCGGCTGGCTCACGCGCGAGATGCGCTCTGCGGACGGCGCCTTCTACTCGAGCCTCGATGCCGACAGCGAGGGCCACGAAGGAAAATTCTACGTGTGGCAGCGCGACGAGGTGCAGGCGCTGCTGTCGCCCGAGCTCTACGCAGTCGCAGCGCCGCACTACGGACTGGACGGCCCGCCCAATTTCGAAGGCGACGCGTGGAACCTTAGAGTGGTCGAAGAGCTTCCTGCGGTCGCGACGCAGCTGCAGATTTCCGTTGCCGACGCCGAAGCCCGGCTCGAGTCCGCAAAGGCTATGCTGTTCACGGCGCGCGCATCGCGCGTGCGGCCCGGCCTCGACGACAAGATCCTGACATCGTGGAACGCGCTCGCGATCTCCGGTCTCGCTCGCGCCGCGCGCGCACTGGACGTGCCGGACTGGGCAGAGCTCGCCATCGCGGCCGCGGACGCGCTGCGCCGCACTGCGTGGCGCGACGGGCGCCTCCTCGCCACCCGCAAGGGCGAGCGCGCCCACCTCAACGCGTACCTCGACGATTACGCATTCCTGCTCGCCGCTCTCATCGAGCTCATGCAGACGCGCTTTCGCCTCTCGGACTACACCTGGGCGCGCGAGCTCGCCGACGTCCTCCTGGCGGAGTTCGAAGACGCGAAAGATGGCGGCTTCTTTTTCACGAGCCACGACCACGAGCAGCTCTTTCACCGCACGAAGCCCGGCCACGATAACGCGACGCCCTCCGGAAACGCCGTGGCCGCCGGCGCGTTGATCGTGCTCGGACATCTTTGCGCCGAGCCGCGCTACGTCGCCTGCGCCGAGCGTGCGGTGCGCCTCTACGCACCGGCCATGGCGCGTTCTCCCGCGGGATTCTCGACGATGCTCGCGGCCGAGGAACACGTCCTGGCGCCGCCGACTTCGGTGCTTCTCGCCGGCGACGCGCAGGAGTGCAGGCGCTGGCAGCAGGCGCTGGCCGCCCGGGTGCGTCCCGACGTTCGGGTTTTCGACGTCTCGGGGGTCGACTTGCCGCCGGGCCTCGCGAAGGGTGCGGCCCCCGCCGCCGGCGCGGCTGCCTGGGTCTGCCAAGGCACGCAGTGCCTGCCCCCGATCGACGATCTCGGCCGGCTCGAGGAGACGCTCGCGAGTGGCCAATGGTAAAGTTCGGAGTGGTAAAGTGCGAATTGGCAGCAGGTTCTAGTACCATTCGTCCGGCCTCACCCCCCACTCTTTCCGATGGAGCAACGATGAAGATTGCCGCAGTGATCCTGGTCGCCGGAGTGCTGGCAACCGGCGCCGCGCGTGCCGCAGACTCCGGCGAAGAATTGATGAAGAAAGACGGTTGCACGGCGTGCCACTCGATCGACAAGAAGGTCGTGGGCCCGTCATACAAGGAGGTCGCGGCGAAGTACCGCGGCGACGCGAGCGCGCCCGCCAAGCTTTTCGAGAAGGTGAAGAAGGGCGGCTCGGGCGTCTGGGGTCCGGTGCCGATGCCGCCGAACTCGTCGGTGTCCGATGCCGACATCAAGACGCTGGTCGCGTACATTCTTGCGTTGAAGTAATTCTGCCCGCGATGCCGCCGCTCGCGCAGGGTGGCCGCCTCACGGGGCCCCCGCGGGGAAGCGCGGTGCGACCGTCGGGAGAACAAGGACCTACGAGGGCGAAGCGCGACAACCGCTTCGCCCTCCTGCTTGCTCCGGCTGGAGCCTCGCATGGCTAAGCAGACACCCCTGTACGCCCTCCATCGTGCTGCCGGCGCGCGGATGGTCGATTTCGGCGGCTGGGACATGCCGGTCAACTACGGCTCGCAGATCGATGAGCACCGCGCGGTGCGCACCGACGCGGGCATGTTCGACGTGTCGCACATGCGCGTGGTCGACCTCGAGGGCGCGGGCGCCCGCGACTTCCTGCGGTACGTGCTCGCAAACAACGTCGACAAGTTGAAAAGCCCGGGCAAGGCGCTGTACTCGTGCCTGCTCAAGCCCGACGGCACGGTGCTCGACGACCTGATCGTCTACCTGCTGCGCGAAGATTTCTTCCGCATCATCGTCAACGCCGGCACCGCCGACAATGACATCGCCTGGTTTCGCGACCAGCTCGCGGAGCGTTCACCGGGCGTGAAGCTCACGCCGCGCGACGACCTTGCGATCATTGCCGTGCAGGGACCGAACGCGGCGCGCTACCTGCCGAAAGCGCTGCCTTCGTCGAGCGGCGCCGTTTCGTCGCTCAGGCCGTTCAACGCGACGCTGATCGACGGGCCGGGCGAGCTCATGATCGCGCGCACCGGCTACACCGGCGAGGACGGATTCGAAGTCGTGCTCCCGGTCTCCGAGGCCGCGGGCTTGTGGTCCCGCCTGCGCGAAGCCGGCGTGGCGCCGTGCGGACTCGGCGCCCGCGACACCCTGCGACTCGAGGCGGGGATGAATCTCTACGGCCAGGACATGGACGAGACGGTGACGCCGCTCGAGTCGGGCCTCGCGTGGACCGTCGACCTCTCGAGCCCTCGCGATTTCATCGGCAAGTCGGCGCTGGCCGGACGCTCGACGCCCTACCGGCAGCTCGTTGGCCTGGTGCTGCTCGACAAGGGCGGCGTCCTGCGCGCGCATCAGGTGGTCCACACCGCACACGGCGACGGCGAAATCACGAGCGGCACGTTCAGCCCGACGCTCAATCAGTCGATCGCGCTGGCGCGCGTCCCCGGACCTGTCGCGCCCGGCGACACGGTGAAGGTTGTGGTGCGCGAGCGCGAGCTCACGGCGCGCGTCGTGAGACCCCCGTTCGTGCGGAACGGCAAGGTGCTGACCGGCAGCGCAGCCTAGCACTGGGCGCCGCCGGCGGTCATCGAACTGCAGGACGTTCGCCGGGAGCGCGATCTCTCCACAAAGAACCAATATCCACAAAACACGGAAGTTTCCAGGAGCAACCATGAACATTCCGACCAATCTGCGTTACACGTCTTCGCACGAGTGGGTGCGCACCGAGGCCGACGGCACGGTGTCGATCGGCATCACCGATCACGCGCAGGGCGCGCTCGGCGATCTCGTGTATCTCGAGCTTCCCGAAGTCGGTCGCAAGCTCGCGGCCGCGGAAGCGTGCGCCGTCGTCGAATCGGTCAAAGCCGCGTCCGACGTCTACGCGCCGATTGCGGGCGAGGTCGTCGCCGTCAACGACGCAGTGACGAAGGCGCCCGAGCAGGTGAACCAGGACGCGTACGGCGCCTGGCTCTTCCGGATGAAGCCCGCCGACGCGAGCGCCGCGGCGAAGCTCCTCGATGCGCGCGCCTACGAGGCGACGATCGGCGACGCGTGATGGGAGGCACGGAAGGCGTTGCCGCATTCGCCGCGCGGCACATCGGGACGACGCCGGACGACCAGCAGGCGATGTTGCGGGCCCTGGGCTACGAATCGCGCGCTGCGCTGATGGACGCGATCGTGCCCGCCGCCATTCGACGCGACGCTCCCCTTGCGCTGCCGGAGGCGCTGACCGAAGCCGAAGCGCTCGCGCGCATTCGCGGGCTCGCGGCCAAAAACAAGGTGCTGAAGTCGTTCATCGGCCAGGGCTACTACGGCACGCACACCCCCGGCGTGATATTGCGGAACGTATTCGAGAATCCGGCGTGGTACACGGCGTACACGCCATACCAGCCGGAAATCTCGCAGGGACGGCTCGAGGCGCTCGTCAACTTCCAGACGATGATCTGCGACTTGACGGGCATGGCGATCGCCAACGCGTCGATGCTGGACGAGGCGACGGCCGCCGCCGAGGCCATGACGCTTTGCCATCGGCACGGACGCAGCAAGAGCAACCGTTTCTTCGTAGCCGACGACGTCTTCCCGCAGACGCAGGACGTCGTGCGCACGCGCGCAGAGCCGCTCGGCATCGAGGTCGTCATCGGACCCGCGGCCGACGCCGCGCGCGCCGACGCCTTCGCGGCGCTGCTTCAATATCCCGGCGCCGACGGCGACCTGCGCGATTATCGGGCGCTCGCGGACGCGGTGCACGCGGAGGACGGTCACGTCGTCGCCGCAGCCGATCTGCTGGCGCTCACGCTCATCATGCCGCCGGGCGAGTGGGGCGCCGACGTGGCGGTCGGGTCGGCGCAGCGCTTCGGCGTGCCGATGGGATACGGCGGTCCGCACGCCGGCTACCTCGCGACGCGCGACGACTTCAAGCGCTCGATGCCCGGCCGCCTCGTCGGCGTGACGATAGACGCCCTGGGCAATCCCGCTTACCGGCTCGCGCTACAGACACGCGAGCAGCACATCCGGCGCGAGAAAGCGACGTCGAACATCTGCACGGCGCAGGTGCTGCTCGCGGTGATGGCCGCGATGTATGCGGTCTATCACGGGCCCGCCGGCCTGACGGCGATCGCGCGGCGTGTGCATCGGCTGACGTCGATCCTGAAGATCGGGCTCGAGAAGCGCGGTCATCAGGTGCCCACCACGAGCTTCTTCGACACCATCGTCGTTGCAACGGGCAAGCGGACGGCGCAGATCCACGCGCTCGCGGTCGCCCGCGGGATGAACTTTCGGCGCGTCGACGACACGACGGTGGGATTGTCGCTGGACGAGACGGTCACCCGCGACGACGTCATCGCGATCTGGCGGGTCTTCGGCGAGGGCGAGGTCGGGAAAGAGATGGATGACCTGTTCGATGCCGCCACCGACCCGCTGCCGCAGGCATTGCGGCGCTCGTCGCCCTTTCTCACGCATCCGACGTTCAACCGGTACCACTCGGAAACGGAGATGCTGCGCTATCTGCGCCGGCTCGCCGACCGTGACATCGCGCTCGATCGCGCGATGATACCGCTGGGCTCGTGCACCATGAAGCTCAACGCGACGGCGGAGATGATCCCGGTGACGTGGCGCGAGTTCGGCGAGCTCCATCCCTTCGCGCCGGCGGAACAGGCAGAAGGTTACGCCGCGATCGTCGCCGATCTCGAGCGAATGCTGTGCGCGGCCACCGGTTATGCCGCGGTGTCGCTGCAGCCCAACGCGGGCTCGCAGGGAGAATACGCGGGGCTGCTGGCGATACAGGCGTACCACAGGAGCCGCGGCGAGGGTCATCGCAACGTGTGCCTCATTCCGGCTTCAGCGCACGGCACCAATCCGGCGTCGGCGCAGATGGCCGGCATGCGTGTGGTCGTCGTGGCCTGCGACGCCGACGGCAACGTCGACATGGCCGATCTCGAAGCCAAGGCCAAGGCGCACAGTGCGAACCTTGCCGCGATCATGGTCACGTACCCGTCGACGCACGGCGTGTTCGAGTCGGGCATCGGCCGCTTGTGCTCCATCGTGCACGAGCACGGCGGCCAGGTGTACGTCGACGGCGCGAACCTCAACGCGCTCGTCGGTCTGGCGGCGCCCGGCGAGTTCGGCGCCGACGTCTCGCACCTGAATCTGCACAAGACGTTCTGCATTCCGCATGGCGGCGGCGGTCCCGGTGTCGGGCCGATCGGCGTCGGCGCTCACCTTGCCCGCTTCCTGCCGGGCCACCGCTATCTGCCGCCGGGCAGGCGAGGTGGCGCCGGCTCCGGCGCCACCTCGGTCAGGAAAGGTGCGGTCTCGGGAGCGGCCGACAAGAGCGGCGTCGACTCCGGAGGGGAGGGCGCCATCGGTCCCGTCTCGGCCGCGCCGTACGGGTCGGCCTCGATCCTGCCGATCTCGTGGATGTACATCGCGATGATGGGAGGCGCCGGGCTGCAGGCCGCGACCGAGAGTGCGATTCTCGCCGCCAACTATGTCGCGAAGCGGCTCGATCCTCATTACCCTGTCCTCTACTCCGGCCGGGGTGGGCTCGTCGCGCACGAGTGCATCCTCGACCTCCGGCCGCTTAAGGAGTCGAGCGACGTCGCGGTCGACGACGTTGCAAAGCGGCTCATCGACTACGGCTTTCACGCGCCGACGATGAGCTTTCCCGTCGCGGGCACGCTGATGGTCGAGCCCACCGAAAGCGAGTCGAAAGCCGAGCTCGACCGGTTCATCGACGCGATGATCGCGATCCGCGGCGAGATCCGCGCCATCGAGGAGGGACGCGCCGATCGCGCCGACAACGTGCTGAAGCACGCGCCGCACACGGCCGCTGCCGTCACCGCGGATCAATGGACGCATGCCTACCGGCGCGAGAGCGCCGCGTATCCGGTCGCGACCTTGCGCGAGACGAAGTACTGGCCTCCGGTGGCGCGCGTCGACAACGTCTACGGCGATCGCAATCTCTTCTGCAGCTGCCCGCCGGTGGCGGCCGCCGCTTCGTGAACAGCCAGGTGAAAGCCGCGTGGTGACGCTGACATCCATCGATCGCTGGAAAGCCTCCGCCATCCATCTCGGCATCAGCGCGGCGATCGGCATCGGCGTCGTCGTGCTGATGCTCGCGCTCTGGTATCCGCACCACTATTTCGCGGCGATGGGGGGCGACACGCTGATCATGCTGCTGATCGGAGTGGATGTCGTCATAGGGCCGCTGATCACGCTCATCGTCTTCGACCCGAAGAAGAAGAACCTGCGCTTCGATCTCGCGGTGATTGCGCTTCTGCAGTTGGCGGCGCTCGTCTACGGTTGCAGCATCATGCTCAGGGCCCGGCCGGTCTACAACGTGTTCGTGGTCGACCGCTTCGAGGTCATCGCGGCCAACGCGATCGACGACGAGTCTCGCGAGAAGGCGAAGCCGGCATTCCAGTCGCTGTCGCTGACAGGTCCGAAACTCGCCGGCGCCCTGGAGCCGACGGATCCCAAGCGACAATCGGACATCCTGATCTCGGCAGCCGGCGGCGGTAACGATCTGTCGAACTTACCGGCCCTGTTCGTTTCCTACGACGAGGTCAAGGCTCAGGCAGGCCGCGCCGCGAAGCCGCTGGCGGAGCTCGTCCGCCACCAGCCGCAGGACGCGCCGATCGTCAAGTCGTTCGTCGCCGCGTCCGGCCGTGCCGAGGATGCGGTCGGATACCTGCCGATGAAGGCACGCAACCGGGACATGGCTGTCGTCGTGGACCGCAAGACGGGCGACGTGTTGGGCATCGTGCCCGTCAATCCGTGGTGAATCGAATGCCGCCCGGCGCTCGTGTGCTGCGGGGTGTTGCCGCGGCGTGGCTCTTCGCGTTGCAGAGCCTGGCGCTTGCCCAATCCGTTCCGCCACCCGTCATCGCCGCGCAAGCTTATCTGCTGCTCGATGTCGCGAGCGGACAGGTCATCGCGTCCGAGAATGCCGAAGAGCGACGCGAGCCCGCATCGCTGACGAAGCTCATGACCGCGTATCTCGCGTTCGCCGCGCTGCGCGACAAGTCGATCCTGCCGTCGCAGCAGGTGCCGGTATCGACCGCGGCCTGGCATGCGGAGGGCTCCCGGATGTTCGTCGAGCCGAAGAAGGTCGTGACGGTCGACGAGCTCTTGCGGGGGATGATCGTGCAGTCGGGCAACGATGCGTCGATTGCGCTCGCGGAGCTTGTGGCGGGAAGCGAGGCTGCATTCGCCGAGAAGATGAACGCCGAAGCCGCCCGGCTCGGTCTCGCCAATACGCATTTCGAGAACGCGACGGGGCTCTCGCAGCCCAAGCACTATTCGACGGCGGCCGATCTCGCGCGACTGTCGGCGGCGCTCGTGCGCGACTTTCCCGAAGACTACAAACTCTATTCGCTGCGGGAATACCGATACAACAACATCTCGCAGTCGAACCGCAATCGCCTCCTGTGGATCGACCCTCACGTCGACGGCATGAAGACGGGGCACACGGATGCCGCCGGCTGGTGTCTCATCGCGTCGGCGAAGCGCGGAGATCGAAGGCTGCTCGCGGTCGTGCTGGGCGCCGCTTCCGACTCCGCGCGAGCGTCCGAGGCGCAGAAGCTTCTGAACTACGGATTCCAGGCGTTCGACCTGGTGCAGCTCTATCCATCGGAGAAGCCGGTTTCGAGCCTGCGCGTCTGGAAGGGAGAAGCCAAGGACGTCGCGGCGGGCTTCGTTGCCGACAAGTACCTGACGCTTCCGAAGGGCAAGGCGGAGAAGCTCCAGCTGACGATGACTGCGACGGAGCCCCTGCTCGCACCGGTGGCCAAGGGCCAGCTCGTAGGCTCCCTCAAGATCTCGCTCGAAGGCAGCCCCGTCGCGGAATTCCCCCTGGTCGCGCTGGCCGACGTGCCGCAGGCGAACATGCTCGGCCGCGCGTGGGATACCGTAAGGCTTTGGATCAGGTGATTGGAGAAGCGATGATCGTTTATCTCAATGGCGACTTCCTGCCGATCGAAGAGGCGAAGGTCTCGGTGCTCGATCGCGGTTTCATCTACGGCGACGGCGTCTACGAGCTCGTTCCCGTGTATGGGCGCAAGTCGTTCCGCCTGTCGCAGCACTTGACGAGGCTGCAGCACAGCCTCGACGGCATCCGCCTTCCCAATCCGCACACCGATCCGCAATGGACGTCGATCATCGGCGAGCTCATCGCGCTTCAGCCGTACGAGAATCAGGGGGTGTATTTCCAGGTCACGCGCGGCGTGGCCAAGCGCGACCACACGTTTCCGAAGGACGTTCCTCCCACCGTATTCATGATGAGCAATCCGCTTGCAACACCGTCCGCCGATCAGGTCGAGCGGGGTGTTGCCGTCGTCACCGCCGAGGACAACCGCTGGCGCCGGTGCGACCTCAAGACGATCTCGCTCGTCGGCAACGTTCTGATGAGACAGCTCGCGGCCGACGCCGGCGCCGTCGAGACGATGATGTTCCGCGACGGCAACCTGACCGAGGCTTCGGCGTCGAACGTGCTGGTCGTGAAGGACGGAACGATCGTCGCTCCGCCCAAGGACGAGCTCATCCTGCCCGGCATCACCTACGGTGCCACGTGGGAGTTCGCGCGCGAGGCGGGAATCCCGTTCGAGATGCGCGCGGTGCCGAAGGAGGAAGCTCTCGCCGCCGACGAGCTTTGGCTCACTTCGTCGACGAAGGAAGTGCTCGCGATCACCACGGTGGACGGTCGCCCGTTCGCGGGGGGCAAACCCGGACCGCTCTTCCGCCGGATGCACGCGCTCTTCCAGGCGCACAAGCCGCGCTGACGCTGCGCGAGTACCTGCCGCGAGCTACTTGGCGGCGTGCGTCGACCCGAAGCGGCCGTGGTGGAAGAGAAGTCCCGCGTCCTTGCGCCGGCGGCAGCTCGTCACCTGGCCGACGAACAGCGCGTGGTCGCCGACCCGGTGCTGGGCATAGTGGCGGCACTCGAACCACGCGACGCACCCGGCGATGAGCGGCGCTCCGGCGCTGCCGAGGCGAAAGTCCACGCCTTCGAAACGGTCGGTGTGCGGGCGCGAAAATCGACGCGCGAGGTCGACCTGGTCGTGCGCCAGGATGTTGATCGTGTAGTGCTCGGCGTTCTCGAACGCGGCGAGGCTTGCCGAGCGGCGATTCAGGCTCCAGACGACGAGCGGCGGATCGAGCGACAGGGAATTGAACGAGTTCGCGGTGAAGCCCACGAATCGGTTCGGAGGTCCCGGCGCGCAGATCACGGCAACGCCGGTCGCGAATTGCGCCATGGCGTCGCGGAACTGCCGTTCGGTGAACGCGGGGGCCGCGACCGCGTCGCCTCGATGCGCGGCGGGCCCCGCGCTCGCGCCACGGGCTTTGGGAGATGTCAACGCTTGGTCACGGCGAAAGTGCCGATGGTAGCAGCCGACCCTTAAAATGGGCACCGGCCGGACACGCAAAGGCGCCGGGGCCTTCCCAAACTTTCGTCCAGGCTTGCTAAACTGCCCCGATGGCGCTGCCGCTGCAGAAGATCATCACCAACCGCTACGGCGGCCGCAACCTTCCGGTCACGCTCGTGTTGCCGGATGGCGGCCGGGTACCGTTATCCTCCGAGCCCGAGCTCGAGGTCCTCGCGCGGACGTGGCGCGGTCTCAAGGCGCTCGCGGCGCCAGCGATGGGTGCGCTGGCCCGTGCGTACGTCCACAACGACATCGACTTCACCGGCAGCGCGCGGCGGGCGCTGGGCATCGCCGAGAACATGGTCGGGGAGGTGGCGCACGGACGCGATTCGCTCCGCGCGCGCTGGCGGATCTGGCGGCACCAGCATCGCACCAACCGGGCGAACATCCGCTATCACTACGACGTCTCCAATGCGTTCTACCGGCTGTGGCTCGACCGGCAGCTCGTCTACAGCTGTGCTTACTTCGGGACCGAGGACACGACGCTCGATGCCGCGCAGGCCGGCAAGGTCGATCACATCTGCCGCAAGCTCCGTCTGCAACCGGGCGACCGCTTTCTCGACATCGGGTGCGGCTGGGGTGCGCTTCTTTTCCATGCCGCCGAGCGGTATGGCGTGGAAGCGCACGGCATCACGCTTTCGAAGAACCAGTTCGAGCACGTGAAAGCCGAGATCGGCGCGCGGGGCCTCGCCGGCCGCGTCAACGTCGAGTTGCGCGATTATCTCGACCTCCCCGAGGATGCGCTGTACGACAAGATCGCGAGCGTCGGCATGTTCGAGCACGTCGGGATCAAGCGCTTCCCGAAGTACTTCGGGAAGATCATGCGCGTCCTGAAGCCGGGCGGCTTCGTGCTCAACCACGGCATCACGCACAACGCGCTTGGCGCGGACAGCCTCGGCAGCGGCATCGGCGATTTCGTCGAGGAGTACGTGTTCCCGGGCGGCGAGCTCGCGCACGTTTCCAAGGTCATCGAAGGCATGGCAGCGCAGGGGCTCGAGGTGATCGATGCCGAGGCGTTGCGCGAGCACTACGCGAAGACGCTGTGGCACTGGTGCGAAGGGCTGGAAGCGAATGCCGATGCCGCGCGAGCCGAAGTCGGCGAGGAGAAGTACCGCGTCTGGCGCATCTATCTCGCCGGATCGGCGCATGCGTTCGATCGCGGCTGGCTGTCCCTGTGGCAGTTGCTTGCGGGCAAGCCGCTGCCGGACGGGCGCTTGCCGCATCCGCTCACGCGTCGGTACATGTATCCCTGTCCGGGCGACAACGGCGCTTGAGCCCGCGATCGTCGGTCTTGCAATCGCGGTGCTCCGCCACCACTTGCGGCGGATGATGACCAACCTCTCGATGATGCAGACCGGCGAGTCCCTGCTCAAGTTTCCTACGGCGTTCCCCATCAAGGTCATGGGACTGACGCGGGATGGTTTTGCGCAGGCGATCGTCACCGTTGTGCAGAGGCATGCGCCCGACTTCGAGCCCGCGACCGTCGAAATGCGCGCGTCGAGCCACGGCAAGTACTTGTCGCTGACTTGCACGGTCAACGCGACCTCGCGGGCGCAGCTCGACGATCTGTACCGCGATCTATCGTCCCATCCCATGGTCTCGATGGTGTTGTAGGGCGGAGCGCATCCCTCTCGGGGGCTTTCCCCCTTGACGCCGTCGGCTTTCTGCAGCAAAGTATGATTGTATAACTTTCTGGAGAAAGGGTGCGCGCCAAAGCCGCCCGCGCAGTGATGCGGCCGAAGCCCTTAGTCGGTGCACCGAAGCCGGTAACCGAGGCCCAGGTCCTGACCAAGGCGGTGGTGCGAGCCGCACACCTGCTGTCGTTTTCGCAGCGTGAGCTCGCGCACGTTCTCGGCGTGTCGGACGCCACGGCGTCGCGCCTTTGCGCGGGCGGTTACGAGTTGTCGCCCGCACGGGCCAAGGAATGGGAGCTCGCGCTGCTGCTCGTGCGCCTCTTTCGCTCGCTCGATGCGCTGTGGGGGCATGAGGCGGCCGCGCACACCTGGCTCACGACGGACAACCTGGCGCTCGCGGCGCGTCCCGTCGACCTGCTCTCGTCGATCGAGGGACTCGTTCGTGTCGTCAACTACCTGGACAACGCCCGAGGTCGCCTCTAACGCCGCGCCGCTGCGCCAGGCGGTGTGGCGCGCGGTCGAGGCGCAACACGTCGTAGCGACGATGGCGCTCGTCGATTCCGTCGAGGAGCAGCACGTGCTGGAGCGGCTTCTTGACGACGGGAAGCCTCCCATCCCGGCGGCGGCCGCACATCTGCACTGGCTCCTCTTCACCCCGTTCCGCTATCCGCCGCCGCCCGGCGGGTCACGCTTTCGCGGGCCCAACGACCCGGGCGTGTTCTACGGCGCGGACGCGATCCGAACGGCGTGCGCGGAGCTCGGCTATTGGCGCTGGCGACACCTGCAGGATTCCCCCGCGCTGTCGGTGATGCCGACGCGGGCGCAAACGGTGTTCCAGGTGAAGCTCGAAACCGGCGCCGTGGACCTTCGCGCCAAGCCGTTCGCGAGAGATCGCGAGCACTGGACCGACCCCTCGGATTACTCGCGCTGCCAGGCGTTCGGCCGCACGGCGCGCGAGGCGAAAATCGGCGCCGTCCGGTACGAATCCGTCCGCGATCCGGAGCACGACGCATGCTGCGCCGTGTTCTCGCCTGCCGCGTTCGTGCCCCCGCATCCCGTCGAGCAGCAGACTTGGATGCTCTCGGTCGCGCGGGATCGCGTCATCTGGCAGCGCACGCATGCGCTGGCCTCCGAAGAGCACGAGTTCGTGACCGCCATGTGGTCGCCTCATTCGTCGAGCCAATGGTCCCCCCGACGGTCGCCGTCCGCGCGCTAGGCCGTACCGAGTACGAGCCGACGTGGCGAGCGATGCAGTCGTTCACGTCCGTGCGGACGACGGACACGCCGGATGAGATCTGGCTGACCGAGCACCCGCCCGTCTACACGCTGGGCCTTGCCGGGCGGCGCGAGCACTTGCTGCGCGACAGCGCGATTCCCACGATCAAGGTCGACCGCGGCGGGCAGGTCACGTACCACGGACCGGGGCAGCTCGTCGCCTATCTCCTGTTCGACCTCAAGAGGCTGGGCCTCGGCGTCCGGCCGATGGTCCGGGAGATCGAAGCCGCGGTGATAGAATGGCTTGATTCCCTGGGCATTTCGGCGTTCGGCAAGTCGACCGCCCCGGGCGTCTACACGATGATGTCCGGGACGGAGGCGAAGATCGCCGCCCTCGGCTTGCGCGTGGCGCGCGGCTGCACCTATCACGGCCTGGCAGTGAACATTGCGATGGATCTCGCTCCGTTCGACGACATCGACCCATGCGGGTATCGCGGGCTCGCGGTGACGCAACTCGCCGATCTCGGCGTCCCGATGTCGGTCGAGCGCGCGGGCGCCGGGCTCGCGCCGATCCTCATCGCCCATCTTCGCGGGACGTGACGATGGAAGAGCGTCGGGATGCCGAATCGAACGCGGCGGGCGTCAAGCACAAGGGCGGCGCCAAGACCGCGCGCGTATTCGCCAAATACGCGATAAAGATCGTTCCCGCGGAACGGCTCAAGAAGCCGGACTGGATCCGCGTGCGCGCACCGTCGTCGCCGCGGTTCAACGAGATCAAGCGGATCCTGCGCGACCACAAGCTGCACACGGTGTGCGAGGAAGCGTCGTGCCCGAACATCGGCGAGTGCTTCAGCAAGGGCACGGCGACGTTCATGATCATGGGCGACCTCTGCACGCGGCGGTGCCCGTTCTGCGACGTGGGCCACGGCCGTCCGCTGCCGCTCGACACCGACGAGCCGCTGAATCTCGCGAAGACGATCGCCGCGCTCCGCTTGCGCTACGTGGTCATCACCAGCGTGGATCGGGACGATCTTCGCGACGGCGGCGCCCGGCACTTCGTCGATTGCATACGCGCCGTGCGCGAGCTTTCGCCGGGCACGCAGATCGAAGTGCTCGTTCCGGATTTTCGCGGTCGGCTCGAGCGCGCCCTCGACATTCTGGGCGAGGCGCCGCCCGACGTGATGAACCACAATCTCGAAACGGTGCCGCGCCTGTATCGCGTGGCGCGCCCGGGCTCGGACTACGCGCACTCGCTCGCGCTCCTCGAGCAATGGAAGCAGCGTTTTCCGGCGACGCCGACCAAATCGGGACTGATGCTCGGCCTGGGTGAGACCGACGACGAAATCCTGGCCGTCATGCGAGACATGCGGACGCACGGCATCGACATGCTCACGCTGGGACAGTATCTGCAGCCGACGGCGGGCCACCTTCCCGTGCTTCGCTACGCGCATCCGGACACGTTCGCGATGTTCGAGCGCGAAGCGTACGCGATGGGATTCCGGCATGCGGCCGTCGGCGCGCTCGTGCGCTCGTCGTATCACGCGGATCGACAAGCCGAAGAAGTGCTGGAGCCGCACGGCGGCTAGAGCGTCCCGTTGCTAGCTGCGGGACGGCGCACCCGCGTTGACCGGCCACAGAATCCACATCTTTCCCTCCTGCTTCATCCGGCCCGCCTGACGGCCGGCCTCGTCGCCGAAGCCCCAGAAGAAATCGGCGCGCACCGCGCCGCGGATTGCGCCGCCCGTGTCCTGCGCCATCATCAGCCGACCGAGCGGGCGCGACGACAGCGGATACGTCGTCGCGAGGAACACCGGCGCGCCGAGCGGAATGGAGCGCGTGTCAACGGCGAGTGTGCGTTCGCGCAGCAGCGGGATGCCCAGCGTGCCGATGGGTCCGTCGATCTCCGCCTCCGGCGTGCCGGGTGCCGGTGGCGGCACTTCGCGAAAGAACACGTAGCTGGGATTTTCGTCGAGCAGCGGCATCAGCTTGTCGGGATTTTTGCGGCCCCACTCCTTGATTCCTTGCATCGAAGCTTGCGCGAGCGTGAGCTCGCCGCGGTCGATCAGGATGCGGCCGATCGAGCGGAACGGGTGGCCGTTCTGATCCGCATAGCCGACGCGCACGATGCCGCCCTCGGCGAGGCGCACGCGGCCGGAGCCCTGGATCTGCAGGAAGAAAGCTTCGACCGGATCGTCGACATAGACGAGCTCGTTCATCGCGCTCGGTCCGTTGCCGTTCTCGATGTCCGCGCGAGTCCAGTACGGAATGACCTTCCTGCCCTGGACTCGTCCCCGCAAGCGCCGGTCCTTGAGATCGGGATACAGCTCCGTCAAGTCGATCGTGAGCAGATCGTCCGGCGCGGCGTACAGCGGCACCCGATAACGATCCGAACGGATGCGGCTTCCGTTCAGCAACGGCTCGTAGTAGCCGGTGATCGTTCCCGTGTCGATGCCGTCGGCGCCCGTGACCAGCCAAGGGCTAAAATGGCGCTCGAAGAACGCGCGGACCGCGGATTTGTCAGGCGACTGAGCGGTGGCGGCCACGCTCGCGGATGCAGCGCACGGCGCTTCCCAGACGGCGCGGGTCGCGGGAGCGCTCACGAGCGCCGCGCATCCTGCGCGGAATGCCGGCCAGATTTCGGTCACGTTGTCGTCGGACCACCCGGGCAGCGCACTCCACGCGACTTGCGCGTACTTCGCGGGCAGCGAAGGGGCCGTTGCTGCAGGTGTCGGTGGGGTTGGCGGCTTGGGCGCCGGTCGCGAGGATTCGGGCGGTTGCGGCGCGGTCGCGCACCCCGCAACGATCAGCAGCGTCGCGGCCGCCCGGGCGAATCGCGTGACGAGGGAGCGTAGGGAGCAGGACAAGATGCTATGGTTCTTCCTCGAAGCGCTGGTCGCGCTGCTCATCGCGGTGGCCATCGTCGGCTGGACCATGGGATTCGGTCGTCGCAAGCCGCCGGAGAAGCCGGGCGAGGCGGATCGCGACCCGAGCCCTTAGGGCTTCGTCAGATGCCTTAGGGCTCCGTCAGATGGCTTAGGGCTTCGTTCAGATGGCTAATGCAGGATGCGCGGAACGGAGAGGGTGAAAATCGGAATGTCGGCGTCGAACGCGTGGCCGTCGGCGGCAACCATCTGGTACGTGCCGCGCATCGTTCCGACCTGCGTCTGCAAGCTGGTGCCGCTCGTGTACTCGAAGCTCTCGCCGGGCTGCAGCAGCGGCTGCTGGCCGACGACGCCCGCCCCTTTCACTTCCTGCACCTGATGCTCGGAGTCGGTGATGATCCAGTGGCGGCTCATCAGTTGCGCGGCGACCTCGCCGGTGTTCTCGATCGTGATCGTGTACGCGAACACGTATTGATGGCGCGAGGGATCCGACTGCTCGGCGAGATACGCCGTCTTGACCGCGACCGCAATGCTGTATTTGCCGCTCTGTTTGGCGCTCTCCGCCATGGATGAATTGCGACCCTGCGAAAAGGTGACCATGATTATAACCCCATGCCCCAGTACCTGATTGCGCCCTCGCTCCTGTCGGCGGACTTCGCGCGGCTCGGCGAGGAAGTGCGCGCGGCAGCGGCCGCAGGCGCCGATCTGCTGCACTTCGACGTCATGGACAACCATT
>Ga0068863_100002859_pt1 | contig 17095 bp, 12 predicted proteins | sample KBSSwiS62_FD_66596 | JGI IMG/M metagenome (GOLD analysis project Ga0068863, IMG submission 66596) | Switchgrass rhizosphere microbial communities from Kellogg Biological Station, Michigan, USA - KBS Switchgrass S6-2 | ecosystem: Host-associated > Plants > Roots > Rhizosphere > Soil ...
AGCAAGTCGTCGATGAGACGGATCAGGTGGCTCAACTGGCGGTCCATCATGTCCCGCGTATTGGCAATCGTCGTCTCGTCGTGCGCGAGGCTCATGACCTGCAGGCCGTTGCGCAGTGGGGCCAGCGGATTCCTGAGCTCGTGGGCCAGCAGCGCCAGGAACTGGTCCTTCTTCTGGTCGGCCTCGCGCAGAACCTCCTCATTGTGCTTGCGTGTCGTCACGTCGACGCACGCCCCGGTTATGAAAAGCGGATCGCCGGCGTCGTTGTGGAACACCTTGCCGTGATCGCTCAGCCAGTGCACGGAACCGTCGCGCCAGCGCACCCTGAACTCGACGTTGAACACGCCGCCCTCTTCGCGGCAGCGTTCGAATTCAGCCCGGACGCGACCCGAATCCTCGGGATGGACCGCCTGCAGAAAGTGATCGAGAGTCAGAACTTCCTCGTGCCGATCCAGTCCCATCAAGCGCCGCAGGCTGTCGTCGAGAATCTGCTCATCGGTCGGAATTCGCCACAGCCAGGTGCCCATCTCGGCCGCATCGAGCGCCACTCGCAACCGGCTTTCACTTTCGCGGAGGGCATCCGCGGCCAGCTTCGTCTCGGTGTAGTCGCGCATCACCTTGGCGCAGGCGCGAGCCTGCCCGGACTCGTCCCGCAGCAGCGTCATGACGCCGCTCACCCAAAGAAGCCTTCCGTCCTTTCGAAGGTGCCATCGATCGTCGTTTGCCCGTCCGTGCGCGATCGTTTCCCGTATTTCGGCTGCCGGAACACCCGCCGCTACATCTTCCGGCGTGAAAAAGATGAAGGACGACTCGCCGATGATTTCGCTCTCCGCGTAACCCAGCACTCGTTCCGCACCTGGATTCCACGTGAGTACGCGGCCCTCGAAATCGACGATGAAGACCGCGTAGTCCTTGGTGTTGTCGACCAGCAGGCGAAAGAGCTCACCTTCCCAGCCACGTTGCACCAGTGACGGGTCTTTCATGATTCCCCCTGTAAATACGTGGGCGAGTGCCCGATCGCCGCAGCACCCGAGTCGGGGCTAGCCGCGCAAATTGGGCTTGACTCCACCTGATGCAACTTGTTCCCACGAGCCGCCGATTATTGTCGGAAACGACAAAGCATCGGCCGGCCGTGAAACAATCCATCCACTGGCGGTATTTTTTTCCGGTCAGCGGCCAGCAACGGGCAGCGAATCGCGCCACCCCGAGTGTGCCCGGTTCGCCGGCGCGTGAATCATCAAGCCTTGATGAAAATAGGAGCGGAAGGCGTGAATTTCTACGGGCAGTTCGATCCTCCGGTGGATCGTTTCCTCTATGAACGCTACTTCGAGGGCCGTCAACTTCCCGGAGTCGCGATCGAGTGCGGCGCCTTCGACGGGATCACCGAAAGCAGCTGCAAATTCTTCGAGGAATCGCTGGGCTGGACGTGCATCAACATCGAGCCTTACCCGCTGTCCTACGACAAGCTGGTCTTGAACAGGCCCAATGCCGCGAATGTCAACGCCGCGCTCTCGAACGTCGCGGGTACCCACGAGTTCACGGCGGTGATCCACCCCGTTTTCGGCGCCGATTGCAACAACGGCTCGCTGCAGCACACGAGGCAGCACCGGGAGTATCTGGATAGCATCGGTTGTACCTATCGCAATTACAGCGTGCCGACGATCACGTACGCGGAGCTCGCCGCGAGCCGACAAGTCGCGTCCGTCGACCTTTTCGTGCTGGACGTCGAGGGGCACGAACACCAGGTGCTGGACGGAATGAGGAACACGCCCCCCGCGCTGCTGCCGGCTGTCTTCTGCATCGAGCACGGCCATCTTGGCGTCGACGCATTGAAGCCGGCGGTCGAGAGCCTCGGGTACCGATTCGACACGACCAGTTTCGTCAACTCGTTCTACATTCGCAACGATATCGCGGGCGTATTTGCGGCTTTGCGCGACGCAAGTCCCGGTCTCGTGTGGAAGGCGCTCGACCTCGAGCGCGACCTCGCCCGGTCCCGCGCGGAATGCGCGGCCGCGGCGGCCGAGGTGGCGAGGCTCACCAATTCGCGCAGCTGGAGGCTGACGGCCCCACTGCGCCGGCTGAAGCAGACGCTCGACCTCATCAGGAGTCGTCCGTATAAAAGACGTTAAGGAAGGAATTCCGCGGACGTGCTACTGGAGTTCGGGCAGATCGATGTCATGCAGCCGCCCGTTTTCGATCGCCTGCCATACCCGCGCGATTTCGGCGTCGACGTGCGGGCTGGGGGCCTGCTGCCGCTCGAACAGAAGGCGCACGAGGTACAGCGCGATTCGGATCTGAAGCGGACTTGCGCGGCGGGACAACTCGAGGAATTCGTGCCTCGCTTTCGCCAGGCGATCGGCGGTCTCGGCTATCCACAACGTTTCGTATTTCACGTCATGACGATAGATAAATCCTGTCGATCGCGCGACGGGGGACGAGCCCATTTTTTCGTGAGCAACTCCTTACAACGTCACACGCGCCAAGGGGGCCGGGCCATGGTCGCGGGGCTTTTTAAACCGCTTGGGCGGCGTATAAGGCATGACCGCCGTCAGACGGCCGCACGACCCGCGAGAAAATGCACGAGAAGCGCCACCGGCCTGCCTGTCGCGCCCTCGTCGTTGCCACCATGGTCGCCGCTCCTTGTCGCCGTCCCGGCGATGTCGAGGTGCACCCACGGATACCGCCCGGTGAAGCGCGAGAGGAAGCACGCGGCGGTGATCGCGCAGTCGCCATGCGGGCCGACGTTCGCGAAATCCGCGATGTTCGACTTGAAGGTGTCCTGATACTCGTCCCACAGCGGCATGTGCCAGGCACGGTCCCACGCGCTGTCGGCAGCCTCGAGCACCTCGCGCACGAGCGCGTCGCTGTTGGAGAACAGGCCGGTAGCGATTTCGCCGAGCGCGCTCACGATGCCGCCGGTGAGCGTCGCAACATCGACGAGTACAGCGGGCCTGTACTTGTCGGCGTAGGCGAGCGCATCGCACAGAACGAGGCGGCCCTCGGAGTCGGTGTCGAGGATTTCCACGGTCTGCCCGGACATCGTCGCGACGACGTCGCCGGGCTTCATCGCATTGCCATCGGGCATGTTTTCCGCCGCGGGAACGATAGCGACCACGTTGAGCGGCAGCTTCATGAGTGCCGCGGCGTGCAGGACGCCGAATACGCTCGCCGCGCCACACATGTCGAACTTCATCTGCTGCATCCCCGACGGCGACTTGATGTTGACGCCACCCGTGTCGAACGTGATTCCCTTGCCGACGAGGACGATGGGCAACGCCTCGCGGGCGCCACCGCGGTACTCGATCAGGATCAGCTTCGGCGGCTGGCGGCTGCCGGCCGCGACGGCGAGGAGTGCATTCATGCCGAGGTTTTGGATATCTTCCCGGTCGAGGATCTTCACCTCGAAGGCGTGTTGGCGGCCGAGCTCCCGCGCCTGGTCGGCCAGATAGGTCGGGGTGCACAGGTTGGCGGGCAGGTTGCCGAGATCCTTGGCGAGCCTGATTCCATCGGCGATCGCCACCGCGCGATCGATGCCAGCCTCGGCTTTGGAGACCTCCGAAGGATCGGCGACGCGGAAGACGACTTTCCCGAGAACGCGCTTCTGTTTCGGCGGCTCGCTCTTCAGCTTGTCGAAGCTATACATCCGGTCCATCACGGCAAGCACCGCCTGCTCGATCTTCCATCCTCCGTCGCGACCATTGACGGGAAGCTCGTTGAGGCAGAGCGTCGCCTCGGCCGCACCCGTGGTGCGCAGCATCGTCGTCGCCGCCGAGAGCGCGGTGTGATAGCTGCTCTCGACGAATTCGCGCTCGGGGCCGAGACCGACGAGAAGCACGCGCTCGGACGCCGCATTCGGAATCCTCGTCAGGAGCAGCACCGTGCCGAGCTCACCTTCGAGGTCGCCGCGGCCCACGGCCGCCGTGAGCGCGTGGCTCGATGCCGCATCGAGCTCCCTCGCCGAGGGCGAAAGCTTGCCGCCCTCGTACACTCCGACCACGAGGCAGCCGGTGTGCTGCTGGTCGAGGCTTCCGCCTGTTACGCCGAATTCCATGAAGCGGTCATGGCGCGGGCCGCTGCGCCGCGGCACCTGGAGTCTCCGCGATGCGGCGTGCGAACACGCCGAGGACCTCGCGGTACAGCGCGTCGCCCAGCACCTGGTCTTCGTTGCCCGCGTCGATGTTCGGGTTGATGTTGACTTCGATCAGATAGAAACGGTTCTCGACCTGCTTGAGATCGGCGCCGTACAGGCCGCGGCCGATCAGGTTGGCGGCCCGTACCGCCGTATTGATGACCTGCTCGGGTGCCTCGCCGATGGTCAGCGCCTCCGTCTTGCCCTCGACCATCTCTTGCTGACCCTCCACCACCTTGTTCACCTTCCAATGGCCGGGCGCCATGAAGTACTTGGCGACGAAGAGCGGGCGCCGATCGTAAACGCCGACGCGCCAGTCGAATTCGCTCGGCAGCCATTCCTGCGCGATGAGGAGCTCCGACTGCTGGAAGAAGCGCTCCGTTTCCTTGCGCAGGCTCTCTTCGGATTCGATCTTCACAACGTCGAGCCCAAAGCCGCTATCCGGCAGCTTGAGCACGCACGGCAGGGATAGCGTGGGAACGATCTCGTCCACGTTGCCGCGGTGAACGATGAGCGTGCGTGGCGTGGCGATGCGGTGGCGATTCAGCAACTCCTGCATGAACACCTTGTTGCCGCACTTGAGGATGGACTCCGGATCGTCCACGACCGGCATTCCCAGCGACTCCGCCCTGCGCACGAACTCGTAGATGATGCCCTCGGGGCTCGCACGGTTGAACAGGCCGTCGAACTCGGGCAGGCGCTCCAGTGCATCGGGGCCAATGAGTTCCGCCTCCAATCCGACAAGCGGCGCCGTCTTCACGAAGCGCTGCAGCGCTTCCTCGTTGGAGGGCTTGTGCGGTTCGTTCGGGTCCCAAAGGATGGCCAGCCGCGGTCGGCCCGTTTTTGCGCCCTGCCGCTTCGCGGCGGGGCTTTCCGCCATGAACGACTTCACCGCATCCAGCAGCAACGCGCGGTTCTGCACGGGAACGTCCGCGAGGCCCAAAGCTTGCAGGCCGTCGAGGCGCCAGGTTCCATCCGCGCGCGCAAACAGCACCCGCAACAACGGCGCACGCACCCGCGCGAACAACTGCTCGGCGAGGGCCTCGTGACCCGGGTGTTTTCCGAGGTAGACGTCGAGCTGAAAGCGCTCGCTCTCGTCGTGATGCAGCATCTCCTGCACCAGCGGTTGAATCTCCGCCTCGAGCGCCCGCACGTAGGCCTCCGACCTCAGGTTCTCGATGGTTTTGACATCGGCAACCGGGCGCTGGCCACGGGCCTCGGCGAGAAGGGACACGTAGTATCCCCGTCCCTGGTAGCGGCCGGTGCGGCAGAGATTGAGAACCCGCACGTCCCCTTCGTTGCCGCTCTCCGCCTCCGCGAGATAGCGGCGCGCGGTCAGCACGGTAGCGTCCGCAATCTCGAGCCACTCCTGATCCTGATCGGTGACGACGACTGTTTTCATCCAAAGACCACCGGCAGACCTGATAATGAGTGATTGCGTCAGGTTTCGGCCCAACGTTCTGTGCAGCAGCGCACAGACTGCATGATCGGAACGCGGCGCATCCTCCCGCGACGGTCGTCCTCTGACGCGCGTGTTTCGCCGTCTCGAGCCATGGCGCATATCCTGGTTGGAACATCCTCCTGGACCGACAAGACGCTGATCGACTCAGGCAGGTTTTATCCGTCCAGCGCAACTACGGCGGAGGCTCGGCTTCGCTTCTATGCCTCTCGATTCCCGATCGTGGAAATCGACAGCAGCTACTACGGCATTCCTTCGGTGGAGAACGCGCGACTCTGGATCGCCAGGACGCCGCCGGGTTTCGTCTTCAACGTCAAGACGTACCGGCTTTTCACCCGCCACCAAACGCCCGTTGCCAGTCTCGGCAAGGAATTTCGAGAGGCGCTGGGTCCCGTAGCGAAAAAAAACGTGTATGAAAAGGACGTTCCGGCGGAGATCGCGCTCGAGCTGTGGAGCAGGTTTCGGCAAGTGCTCGAAACCCTCCGGGCCGGAGGCAAGCTCGGTGCGGTGCACATGCAGTTTGCGCCATGGGTCGCTTTCCATCCGGAGACGTTCGACTATCTGGAGCACTGCCGCGCCATGCTGGCGGGCTTCAGGGTGGCGGTCGAATTCCGAAACCCCACGTGGTTCAACAGCGAAAAGCACACCACGCGCACGCTCGACTTCGAGCGGCAAAACGGCTTTGTCAACGTCGTGGTCGACGAGCCGCAAGACATTGGAAACACGATCCCGTCCGTGTGGGAAGTCACGAACCCCGAGCTTGCGATCGTGCGTCTCCATGGCCGCAATCACGGCACCTGGAACAAGAAGGGCTTGACGGCGTCGTCCCAGCGTTTCGACTACGACTACCGCGATGACGAGCTCAAGGAAATCGCCGGTGACGTGCTCACCCTTGCGCCGAAGGCGAGCACGACCCACGTCCTTTTCAACAACAACTATCAGGATCAAGGCCAGAGGGGCGCGGCGACGCTTGCGAAGCTGTTGCAGACGCCGCCGGCGTAACGGGCCAGCAGACGGAGCGGACGCTTGATCCGGCTACGGGGCGAAGCGATCGATGGACGCACTTGCGGCCGAGACATCAGCTTGCCGGGTACGGGGCGCTATTGAATGACCTCGTCCGCCCGTAAAAGCAACGATTGCGGGATCCGCAATCCGAGCGCTTTCGCGGTCTTCATGTTGACCACCAAATCAAATTGGGTCGGTTGTTCGATAGGCACATCGGCGGGTTTGGCGCCCTTGAGAATCCTGTCCACAAAAAATGCCGCGTGCCGATAAATCCTCAGGACATCGACACCGTAGCCGATCAGGCCACCGGCCTCGGCGAGCCCCCTGAAGCCGGTCGACGGCCACCGGTACTTGGCCGCGAGCTCCACAATGGCGCTGCTGTATCCGGCCAACGTCGGATCTTCGCTTACTGCGAGCGCATCGATGCCAGCTTTGGCCATTTCGGAAAATGCCGCATCCAACTCACCTCGATCGCGAACGATTTCGAAGAACTGCACGGTCAGGTTCATCGCCTTGCCTTTGCTTTGCAGCATCTGAAGCACCGTCTTCCACGTACCGCCCTTGCGGACGAGAACGGCCACCCGAGTAATCTTCGGTGCAGCGGTCTTTAGCAGTTCTAACCTCTTGACGCTGATCTCCGGAATGAGAACGGTCGATCCGGTCACATTCCCACCGGGGCGCGCCAGGCTCGCGGCCAATCCCGTCGCCACTGCGTCCGCGGCGAACGCCATGACGATCGGAATCGAGGCTGTTGCCCGTTTGGCTGCGAACGTTCCCTCCGCATGGGTGATCAGCACGTCGATTTTGAGCGCAACCAACTCGTTCGCAAGCGCGGGGAGCCGCTCGACATCTCCATCGGCCCATCGGGATTCGATAACCGTATTGCGGCCTTCCAAATAGCCCAGGTCCCGCAGGCCGCTCCGCACTGCATCCAGACGGCTCGCGAACTCCGATGCTGAAGTGGTCCCCAGGAATCCGATGCGGTACACCTTGGTCGGCTGGGACTGGGCGGTGGGTGTTCGCAAAGCCACGGTCAATGCGCCGCCCACGGCATTGATAAATGTCCGGCGATCCATCGCGGAACCCTAAGTGCGACGGCGCGCCGCGCAAATTGAAAACAGCCGGCCGCTGATTGGCGACCGGCTGCAATACTGCCCGCCCGTTGAAATCACTTGCCCTTGCGGCGACCGTTATTCCACTCACCCTGGTTGTCGAACAGTGAGAGGTCGATGTAATTGCCCATCAGGTCGTAGCCAAGGTCGTTCGGGTGCACGCCGTCGAAACAGGCGTACCCGAGTTTGATCTGCTCGGCGCCGTTCGCGGGCACGATGGGGCCCTTCATGAGCTCGGCGAAGTCGATGATGCCGTCGAAGTTCGCCGTGTTCCGCATCCAGTCGTTTACGGCGAGGCGCTGCTGCTCCATCGAGGCGGTCCACGCGGCTGCGCTGCCCCGCGGAATGACCGTGACCCCAATGATCTTGAGTCCGGCGGCGTGCGCGCGATCGATCACGGTCTGCGCGCCGGCGATCACGGCGGGCGCGAGCTGACCGCCGCTGATGTCGTTGGTCGCGATGAAGAACACGACGTGCGTCGCCCCCTGGCGGTCAAGCACGTCGCGGTCCATGCGCACCAGCGCCGTCGGACCCGTGCCGCCGGAGATGATGCGGTTGCCGGCGATGCCTTCGTTCGCGATGGCCTTGGACTTGTTCGCGGGAAGATCCGCGAGCCGCTCGGCGAGGATGTCCGCCCAGCGCTGGTAGACGTCCTTCTGCACCACGCCGGACAGCGCGCCGTGATCCGTACGCGTGCTGCAGCGGCCGTCGGTAATCGAATCGCCGAACAGCACCACCGTACCGGTGGTCGACGGTGATTCGACGTCCAGCGCAGCAATCCAGTAGATGGGCCACGTGGCGCCGGCCGTGCCCGTATTGTTGTCCGGCACCTGCACATAACCGGTGGCACCGGGATCGGCGGCATGAACGCCCGCCACCATGTAGTTGCTCACGAGCCCGAGGAAGTGCGAGCTGATGTCTTGGGCCGAAGTCACGTCGATGCTGACCGAATAGGTCTCGAATGCTTCGACGTCGAACTTGATGGGGTCACTGTACGCACCCGCGCCAGGGGCCAGCGAAAGGCCCGCATGGCCGTCGAAAGTAACCTGCGTGTTGGTGCTCGGAACGACTGCCGCACCGCTCGCCTGCGCGCCGATGTACACCGCGGAGAACGTCACCGGCGACTGTCCCAGCGTGTTCTCGAGCTTGAGGCGAATCGAGCTGCCCGAGACCGTCGGGCGAACGAGCATTCGTACGCTGCTGCCCGATAGCACGGGGCTTGTGAATCGCTGCCCGTGCGACGCGGCCCATGCGGTGAACCACTGCTGACCGCCGCGCGCATCGGTATAACCGCTCGCCACGAGCAGGAGTGCCGGCATGATGGCGACGGCAGCGACGCGCAGCCAATAGGTGAAACTGCGTTGTGCGCGGGGCGTGCTCGCCGCCAGTGGTTCGCGCGAAAGTAAGGGCCTCATCGTGACTCCTCGTAGGGTTGGATTGCGGCGCGACACCGCCCCCTAATCATCGTCTGGTAGCTGCCTGCGCGATGAATCGATCGGCGCCGTGCTCATCTTAATCCCAAACGGCGGGTCGCACGAGCCGCTCGAAGACGCGAAAATGAACGAATCAGCTGCAATCGAGGAGGCTACCGCGAGAAGTTTCTAGGTTACGGCAGGATTGCAAAAACCCGCGCGGGAAAGCCCGTGCCGTCCTTGATGGCCGGCCAGGTGACCGAGACTAGAGCGCCGGATTCCGGCACCTGGTCGAGGTTCGCCAATAGTTCGATCTGATAGCGATCGATGCCGAGGATGTAGCTTTCGAGGGAATAATCCTCCTTCGTCGTGGCAAGCCCGGGATCGGTGTCCGTGGTTTCATGTCCCGTGGCGGTGATGCGCCGCACCTCGTAGAGATACTTGAGCGCCTCCATGGTCCATCCGGGATAGTGCGCAGTGCCCTGCGCATCCACGTTCTGCATGGCATTCTGATCGGGCCAGCGCTTCGCCCAGTCCGTGCGCATGGCGACGAATGCGCCTTTGGGGATGGCGCCGTGCCTCGCCTCCCACGCCTTCACGTCTTTGAGCGCCAGGACGAAGTCCGCGTTTTTCGCCACCTGTCGGTGCACGTCGATGACGACAAGCGGCAGAAGCATTTCCGTGACGGGAATCTTGTCGGCGGTGCGCGCGCCCTTGTGGAAATGCGCGGGCGGATCGAGATGCGTTCCCCATTGGCCCACATGACAGAACATCTCGGCGCGGAAGCCATCCTTCTCGTAATCGTAGATCGCCTTCCGCGTCAACGGATCAAACCCCTTCCAATGTGGAATGTCAGCATCAAACGGATGCGTCAGATCGACCCATTTCTTCGCGTGAAGCAGCGCGGAGACGTGCCAGAGCCCGTCGGCCGACGCCATCATCGGCACGGACATCAGCGTGCCGGCCAAGACCAAACCCCATGCGTTGCGCATTCCTTCGTCCTTTAGCCTGCCGCCGCCTCAGCACCATAAAGAAGGTCAGACCTCGCGGATGAAACCTGGATCTGCCTTCGTGAACATCTCGCGCAGTTCATCGGCACGCGGAGTATCAGTGCCTGTCCGTCGAAGTCAATTCCGGCGACCGCTCGCTTCGGCGTGCGATGCGGCATCACGAAAGTTTGTTGCGCGCAGTCATTGTGCCGCCATTCAAGCCAACGAAACGCGAACACGGGGAGAACGCTGATGCCTTCAACATTGGCAGGGCCTACCGTGCGCAATCTCGCAGACTTGCAACATTGTGTCGGCCATTTTTACATTGCCAATTCATACAGACAGATGCCTCACGATATTCGGGCGAAGAAACCGTGGCTAAGTAGTTGAGCATCCGCCGATTTGTGCGCTGATGGAACGCTTCTTGCACGACTCACCCACGGTACCTGGATATTCCCGTCGCACAAATTGTGGAGGTCAAATGAAGTCCATTCTCGACCCTTCGTTCCGATACACGAAGAGTGTGGAAACTGATTTGCGCAAAACGTTTGCTCGAGTAAGGCGCGAGCTGCGGAACCAGCAACAACAGCAGGCGTCGACTCGCATCGAAGCGATGAAAAAAGTGGTGTCCTTTCATTCGCGGTAGGCGATGCAAGGCGACTCGCGCAGGGAGTCGCCCTCCTGCTCTTTGCTGTGCGTGATCTCGAAGTTCCAACGAACCCAAGGACTCCGCCGCGGGCACGAGAGTGGCAGCGAATTCCTCCCACTTCGCACGAATGCGCTCGATGTCACGCACGATGAAGTCGGCCACTCGCACGTTCATCCCCGCCAGGACCAGCTGCACCCGGACGCGTCAGGCGTCACGGCGTAGCAACTCGCATGCAGCATACGTCTTTTGACGAACGGCCTGCTTTAGTGCCATCGTGTCGTCGAACGGCGGGCATTCTCCCGGCGTCGGTTCAGCAGTCGCCCAGCGTATCGGTAATCTTTACCAGGGGCAGTTTGCGGCTGTTGCCTTCCCGTGATTTAGGATTAGAATTTTCGAGTGCTCGAACCAACTGGATTGAGCGATCGGCATGACCGGGATGTGGGCGTTACTCATCGGCTTCGGTCTTGGCTGCGTCAACGCCGTCGTTGTTCACGTTTTGCGGCGCCGGCGCCGTGCGAGAGACATCCTTCGAGTGCCGCAATCTCCCGTATTGCCCGTTGGCGAAAGTACCGCCCACGGGCCCTCGGGCCTTCCCCTGACGCCTACACGGCGGCACGTCTCGCGATAGTGGTAGCGCCCCGGGGCAGCTGATTTCACCCCGATCGGAGAGCAGTGATTGTCGGCGCGATGGGAGCCGACGACCCACCACTGCGAAGACCACTCGCCGCTACGAACTGAAACCAAGTCATTGTTTCGGGCACGCGTCCGTGACGCGCGAGCCAAAAGCGACTGCGGGCTCGTGGACGACTGTCTCACGAGCCCGCGCACACAAATTGCGGCATGGCACCGCTAGAGAAGACTACCGGGACACGCCGTTACTCTTCGTCGTCATCCTTGTACGGAGGACCACCGCCGCATTCTTGCTTGTTGACGGCATTGCTCTTGTAGTCAGGATTTCCGTCGAACTCGTGCTTGTACTTCGCCAGCACGTCCGCACAGACGGTCGCCGTCGTCTCGAGGTTGCCGCCGCAGTGGAAGTTCGCCGCGTCGTTGGTGCTGCCGGTGCCGTTGTAGATCGCGGTCTGCGGATACGGGCACAACGGGCGGGTGCGAGAGACGCCGCCAACCACGTTGGTGGCGATGATCTTATCCGGTGCGATGCCGTTCTCGACCCAATCGACAAGCTGCGGGAATGCATTCGGCACGGCGCAGTGCCCCTGTGCCGGTGCGCGGAACAGTCGATAGAATTTCTGCTGCGACTCGAAGTCCGTCCGGTTGCCGTGGCGAGCCTGCTCGCGGTAGTAGTTGATCACCCCGCGCGGCATGATGAGCTGGTCGTTCCCGCCAACCAACGTCAGCAGCTTGCCGCCGCTCTTCTCGAACTCGTGAAGATCGCCGAATGTATCGGTGACGTCGGCAATGTTGCGCGAGCCATCTTCCGCCACTTGCGGATACTCGTCCATCGTTACCGTCTTCCAGTCGAACGTGCGGTCGTGCTCATCCCAGTGGAACTGGGTAACGCCAAGAGCGAATGGAGTATTACCGTTGAGCGCGGGCAGGCTCGTCCCGCGGTCGAGACCGAACCAGACCTTGTTTCCCTTGGCGTTGCGCGGTCCGTCCCAGATCTTGTCGATCGCGAGCGCTTCCGCCGGCGTCAGGCAATTGCTCGCCGGCGCAGTCGGCGTCCCGCAGACATTGGCCTGCGCGCTGAACGAACACGTCCTGGGATCGTCGATCCAACCGTCGACCACGCCGTCGTTCCCGTCGCACGCGGCGACGGCGGAGGCAGTCGCCTGGTTGAGCTTCGCGGCGGAAATGACGCCGCCCGTAAGGTCCTTCATCGCAATCTGGCCCCACATCTGCGCCGTCTGGAACCGAGTCCAGTAAATCGCCGGCGCGTTGGCCAGGATGCCGTCGAGCTCATCGGGCAGCTCCTGGGCGAGGACGTAGCCTTGTCTTCCTCCCGTCGAGCAGCCATTCCAGTAGTTGTAGGCCGGCTTCTCCGCGTAGTAAGTGCTGGTGACGGCCTTGGACAGCAGGATCTGCTGTTTCATCCCGTTGCGGATGAAGTCGTTGATGAACTGATAGTTGTACGTGCCGTCGAGGTTCACACCGGGTTCGCAGTCACCGCCAGGGTGCCCGGCATCCGAGCCAGAGCCGACATATCGCGCATTTACGGGAGCGTTGACTGCGAGGCTTCCGGAGCAGCCACCGCCGCCGATGCCCTGTGTGCGGCCGTTCCAGGCGCCTTGCACGCCACCTGTACCGCCGTCCACGGAGTTCAACGGCAGTCCGACGCGTATGTTGATGTTCTGGTCGGGGTTCGTGCCATACAGGATGTTGACTTGGCAGTACGCGACATTCGCGCCTGCCGCAGGGATGATTTGGCTGTTCGCCGATTTGACGCCTGGCGTGGCCAGCAGGGCGCTGCCGGTCCCCGTCAGCGCAGTGCAGCCGATGGGCGTTGCCGCGGCGGGCTGCGGGGGCTTCGCCGCAGCGATCATCGGACAAATCAGAGCTGAACCAAAAACACTGACGATGGCAATGCGCAGTGGCGCGGAATGCATGGATGTCCTCCAGAATGGTGGCGCGCTCCGAAGATCTTAGCCTGCGAAGCCAGCCGTAGCTCCCGTTGCTCCCAGTCCGCTTCGAACGGATTCTGCGGTTCCAGATTATTTCTCTGCCGAATGATCCACGGCAAGCGAAGAATGCTTATACAGGCTATTGAAAAATCGAATTGGGGGCGCCGACAAAGCACGAGTGTGGCGCCTGCGGAATTCATTTAGGGCAGCATCGGCTCATCCGGTTTACGGCCTCCATATGACGGCCTGTTTCGGGCCTCGTCGGACGCGCTCGACACCGTTCCTGGGTCGCCAGTGGCCGCCGCTCGTCGTGTCGGCATCGGCAGTCCTACGTAGTTTTCGGCCAGACTCGCGGATGCCGAGAGCGATTGTGTTACGTATTCGAGTTCTGCAAGTTGCATTCGACGATGAAACGGCTTGTCTCCCGGAAAGCAATGCAGCATCGAGGTCATCCACCACGAGAAGCGGGTGGCTTTCCAGATCCGACGCAACACGGTCTCGGAATAGGCATCCAGCATGTCGCTGCGGCCGTTGTTGTAGAACTCGCCGATTGCATCTGCGAGAACGCATACGTCCGCGACCGCCAAGTTAAGCCCTTTTGCGCCGGTCGGAGGCAGGACGTGCCCAGAATCCCCCGCCAGAAACAACCGCCCATACTGCATCGGCTCCGTCACGACACTGCGCATCCCGACAATGACTTTGTTCGTGATCGGACCTTCTTTCGGCGCCCAGCCATCGCGCGTCGCCAGCCTGAGACGAAACTCGTTCCAGATGCGCTCGTCCGGCCAGTTCGCGACGTTGTCGTTCGGATCGCACTGGAAATAGAGACGCTGCAACGTCGGCGAGCGCGTGCTCACCAGCGCAAATCCCCGCTCATGCGATGCGTAAATCAACTCCTCCGAGGACGGAGGCGCTTCCACCAGGACGCCGAACCATCCAACCGGATACAGATGCTCGTGAATGGAGAGCGCGTTTCGCGGGAAATGGCCACGGGTGATCCCTTGAGATCCGTCGCACCCAGCGACGAAGTCGCAATCGATGCTGCAGGGCCAGCCGCCGAGTCGAAATCGAATGCGAGGACGAAGCGTCTCGACAGCACCGATGCTCACATCCTCGACACCGAACAACATTTGGCCATCCATCGATAGCCGCGCTCGAATGAGGTCCTTCAACACCTCGTGCTGTGGATACAGCGTAACCGCCTTCCCGCCGGTGAGCTGAGACAAGTCGATGCGGTGAGTCTCGCCATCGAAGCGCAAGCAGATCCCCCTGTGGACAGACCCCTCGCGCAGCAGCCGCTCACCGACACCGGTCCGCACCAGTAAATCTACCGTGCCTTGTTCAAGGACACCGGCGCGTACGGTTCGCTCCACTTCTTCCCGGCTGCGCGACTCGAGTACGATCGAACCAATTCCGCGCAAATGCAGTAAATGCGAAAGCAGCAGTCCGGCCGGGCCGGCCCCAATGATGGCAACTTCGCAGCGCAGCTTCATGTCCGGCGATGAGTAGAATCAGCCTGAATCGATGATCAATGGCGCGCACCGAGGCAGGCGCTGTGCAGAACTATCAGCAACCGCGAACGGCAATGCAATCGCACATTGTTGAATATCGGTTATTGGCCCAACGAATAATGGCTTACGCGCACATTGCATCGACTAAGCTTGGCCTTCCCGAATGTGTCGATGGGCTGTAAAACGGCCCATGGAACACAATGCTTGAAACTGAAGGGTGTTGCTGATGGCACGACGGTCCATCGACCTTCGCCTTCTCGAGATCGCGCTCGCGCTGCTCGAGGAGCGCAATGTGAGCAGAGTGGCGATGCGATTGCGGATGAGTCAGCCTGCGGTCAGTGCCGCGCTCGCACGGTTGCGCCGAGAATTCAACGACCCGCTTTTCGTGCGCACGCCGCGCGGCATGGAGGCCACACCCCGCGCGCAGGCTCTTATCGGGCCAGCTCGTGAGATCTTGTTACGCGCCGATCGCGACCTCTTCGCCGATCCAAAGTTCGACCCCGAATCTTCGGAAGCGACTTTGACGCTTGCATTGTCGGACATCGGAGAGATGGTATTCCTGCCAAAAGTGCTGCAGCGCTTGCAGCAGGTAGCTCCGCTCACTACCGTACGGTCAGTCGCGCCTGCGCCGCGAGAGCTGCGCTACGGGCTCGAGACCGGCGAGATCGATCTCGCGGTCGGGTACTTTCCGGACCTCGTCGAATTGGTGAAAGGGAGCTTCTATCAACAGCGGCTGTTCACGCATCATTTCACATGCCTTCTTCGCGCTGATCACTCGATCCGTGGCCGCAAGCTCACGCTCCGACAGTTTCTCGAGCTGAAACATGTGTCGGTGCGCGCCGAAGGCCGCAGCCAGGAATTGTTCGAGACTTATCTCGCCAAAAAGGGAATTCATCGCAACATCGCGCTGTACACACCGCATTTCATGTCGCTTCCGATGATCATCGCGCGATCGGATCTGGCTGCGACGGTGCCGCATGCGATCGGCCTGTACTACGCGAAGTCGCTGGGCAACATCAAGATGATGGTGTTACCCATGAACGACGTGCCACAGATCGTTCTGCGGCAGCACTGGCATCGGAGGTTTCACAAGGATCCAAGAAATCAGTGGTTACGCAAGCTTGTAAGCGAACTGTTCAGTCAGGAGTCCGACGAATGGCGAGCGAGCGGAGACGAGGGCTGAGACGCGGCGCATCCGGCTCCTAACGAATACCGTGGGAGCAACAACGACCACGCTGCTCAACAACGAGAGCGGTTCGGACTGTCGCCGCTATGCCGCGGAGGCTCGTATCGCCGCGAACAATCGCGCTGCCCCGTTCATCGCGGCGAAGCTGCCACGCCTCGCGCAGTAGGTAACGTAGCGGCGCAGAAATACCGCAACCAGGAATGCCTCGGCCGCATCGATTGCCGGCGCCAGCTCGGGCGGTCGCTCGTCGTGCCGGCGGGCTGCGGCATCGAGCGGCGACGTGTGCGGCGTGAAGTATCGGGCGTCAGGATCGACGTCGCGGATCTCTGCCCCGCCAAGAATTTCCCATTCGTCATAGCGTGCGACGATCTCATCTCGAACGGCACGGTAGCGGGCGCGTAGCCACTTCCCGGTGCTCGGGTCGCGGTACCGGAAACGGAATAGCTCGAGCCGGGGTGCCATCCCGGCATTATCGCGACGCCGTTGCCCGTGCGCCAGATACCGCGCAAAGTACGGCTCAACAGGGCTCCGTAAAGCCCGGCAGGGAGGGATCAATGAGGCTGATCGCATTTGGGTTGGCAGCGGCATGCGCCTTCGCGCCCACCAACGCGCTCGCTCGCGGCGAGTCAGGTCCTCACGTTCCTTCGTACTCATCTCCATCAGGCAGCGGGCACAGTGCCGTACCAGGCGTTGCTCGCGATTCGCACGGCAAGATCACGCGAAGCCCGCAAGCCTTGCAGCAATTCAAGAAGGCCAACCCTTGCCCGGCCACGGGCAAGACGTATGGCTCGTGCCGAGGCTACGTCGTGGATCACGTCATGCCGTTGAAGCGTGGCGGAGCCGACGCTCCAAGCAATATGCAATGGCAGACGAAGGCGGACGCAAAGGCGAAGGATCGCTGGGAATAGCCGCTTCTTTGTTGGCGGGAGCATTGGCGACGCCGATCCAGTGGAATTCGCAGTGTCAGTGTGGTGGTTGTGTTGCCGCGGGCTAACTGCATGATTGCAAACGAGTCGCACGGCCCGCGTCCCACCGGCTCCGCTACCCGCTGGCGAACCCTC
>Ga0068863_100002860_pt1 | contig 17094 bp, 17 predicted proteins | sample KBSSwiS62_FD_66596 | JGI IMG/M metagenome (GOLD analysis project Ga0068863, IMG submission 66596) | Switchgrass rhizosphere microbial communities from Kellogg Biological Station, Michigan, USA - KBS Switchgrass S6-2 | ecosystem: Host-associated > Plants > Roots > Rhizosphere > Soil ...
GCGCCGGATCATATCACGGAAGACATCGAACTCATCAGCCCCGACTTCGCTGGATATTACCCTGAATGGCTTTCGTTCTCGCCCGCTTGGCGCGATTACCAGATGACGCACGATAGAGTTCCATGGCTGCGGTACATGCGCCGAGCTATGCAGGCGGTCGTGTGGCAGAAAGGACCCAATCAATGGGTTGGAAAATGCCCTCAGCATATGGAACAGCTCGTCGCAGTCACGCAGGCGCTACCCGGCGCGTTTCTCGTTGTGAACCATCGCGACCCTGTCGCTTCGATACAATCCGCCATTACGGCACAGACCTATGCCTCACGGTTCTGGCGTAAGACCGTAGATGCGCCCAGGATGGCCGAATATTGGATCGATCGGTACGAGCGTCTGCTTCGCGGCTGCGTGCGAGATCGCAGCCAACTCGACGAAAGCCGCGTTTACGATCTGTACTTCGACAGATTGATGGCGGATCCCTTCGGCGAGCTGGAGGCTCTCTACCGGAAAGCGGGCATTCCTTTCGACGATCAAACTCGCACCGCCTTTGAGCAGGCGATAGCTGCGAACAAGCGCGGCAAACATGGCCAGCTTGTCTATAATCTGCGCGAGGATTTCGGCCTGGAACCGGACGACATTCGAAAGCGCTTCAGCTTCTACTTCGAGCGCTTCCCCGAAGTACGGATTGAGGCCAAATAATCCTTCTGGAGAATTGAATAATGGCGGAAAATCTGTTTGACCTGACCGGCAAGGTTGCCCTGGTGACCGGCGGTAGCACGGGCCTTGGCTTCGCTATGGCGGAAGGGTTAGCGCGCGCTGGCGCCGATGTTATCATCTGGGGACGCCGTATCGAACGTAACACCGAAGCGACACTTGCTCTGCAGAAGCATGGTGGCCGTGTCGCAAGTCGCGCGGTGGATGTATCCAACGAGCAGGAAGTGATCGATGGGTTCGCTGCTGCCATCGCAGAAATGGGTCGCATCGATTGCGTCATCGCAAATGCCGGCACAGCGATGATGGCGCCGTTTGTCGAGATGGATAGCGATACCTGGCATGGTCTCCTCAACACGAATCTGCATGGCGCGTTCTACACCTGTCGGGAGGCCGGCCGCCACATGAAGGCGCGGGCGGAGCAGGGCGACCCAGGCGGATCGATCATCATTAACGGAAGCTTGTCTATCTTTACGGGCGTCCCCGGGATCGCGAATTATGCAGCGGCGAAAGGTGGACTGAACTCTTTTTCCAAGACGATCGCTGTCGAGCTTGGCGCCTATGACGTACGCGTTAATGTGATCTGCCCCGGTGTGATCCCCACCGATCTTGGCGAAGCGGAAGATAGCCCCACCGTGACGATGACCCTCGCTCGCACGCCCATCAAGAAGATGGGGCGCCCGGAGGACCTTCAGGGCATCGCCGTTTACCTGGCGAGCGATATGTCCCGTTATCATTCGGGTGACACGATCACGCTGGACGGCGGAATGATGGCGCAATGCTTCTAAGGAGGCGCACTCGGCGCTTAGCGCCGGGTCTCAGCGCCGACAAACCCTGACAGGGTTTTGACTTACCGCTTCGCCAGGCGGTCTCTGAACTACCTGGAATTCAGATGGGAAGCGGCCTCGGCTATAGCGAGGCCGCTTCCCACTTGTTTCAGCCGACGAAAGGCCCTGCACCCAGCTGTTCCCGCACGGGCACGAATTCGGATTGGGAAAGGCTGGTACGCAGCCAGCGACCACCATCAATGACGAAGGTTAGCCCCGTCACATAAGCTGCGTAAGGAGAGCAAAGATAGGTTGCGGCCCACCCCAGTTCGTGGGTTTGCCCGACTCGCATTGCAGGGCACGACTTGGCCGCACGATTACCGGTCAAGTGGGTGCGCAACGCCTCGGAGGTGTCGTCGTGCGGAAAGGTGCCGGGGACCAGAGTGTTGACGCGGATGTCCGAGGTTGCCCATTCGACGGCGAGAGAGCGACTCATGTTCGTTACGCCAGCCTTGGCCGAGGCGGAAGGCGAAGCACCGGCACCGCCCGTCCACGAATAAGATGCACCAATATTGAGAATTGCGCCACCCTCGCCCGCTTTCATGCGGCGACGAGCAAATTCACGCGAGCAGTTGAAGGTGCCGTTCAGCACGATATCCACCACGGTACGCCAGGCGTTGACGCTGAGATCCTCCGCCGGACAGCCGAAATTGCCCGCGGCATTGTTGATCAGCACGTCCACCGGCCCAAGCTCAGCCTCTATGGCGTTGAAGCACTGCGCAACCGCATCGCCGTCGCGAACGTCGATCGCGAAACCCGCTGCCGTGCCGCCTTCCCCGGTGATCGCTGCGATCCCCTTGGCCCGATGCTCCTCGCCGCGGCTGAGAATCGCGATTTTCCCGCCAAGCCGGGCGAATTCGAGGCCCATGGCCTTCCCGAGGCCAGTTCCGCCGCCGGTGATCGCGATCACCTTACCCTCGAAGGTTCCAGGAGGCAGCATCGATTGACCATAGGCAGGAGCGGGTGACAAAGGCATGTGAATCTCCTCTAAACGTTAACTTATTCGAACAGGGCCTGCGGCCAAATTCCAAACTCGTGACACCACGAGGAGGCGGATAGGCTCTTCTCCACGTAGATCTTCGGGGGCACTTCGATTTCGATAAAGCATGCTTCAAGCGGTCGAACGTAGCTTACCGTCCCCGAAAATTGGGCTTACGCTTCTCCTTAAATGCCGCAATACCCTCTTTGCTGTCCTCGGACGCCAAAGCCATGGGCAAGTGCATCAGCTCATAACGGAGGGCATCGTCCAGACTCATGGGCGCTGTAGCCAATGCTCCCTTCGTCAGAGCAATCGTGATCGGGGCGGCATCGGCCAGAACATTCGCCCGCTCCAGCGCAACAGCAAATGCATTGCCCGGATCTGTCAATTCATCGACCAAACCGATGTCGTACGCCTTGGCACCGCTCAGCATTTCGGAGCTGAACACAAGCCGACGCGTGCGCGCAACACCGATGCGGTTCGGGAGCGAGTGGAGGAGACCCATATCGGGGACGATGCCGATCTTTGCGAAAGAAGCACCGAAGCGCGCCGTGTGGGCTGCGACGGCAAGGTCCGATCCAGCAACCATCGACAGACCCGCACCAAAAGCGTCTCCTTCGACAGCCGTTATGATCGGCTTGGGGGAGAGCACGATAGCCCGTATAAGGTGATGGACGTCCTTAAGATTCTCGCCGGCTTGGATGAAGCTCGGTTGCTCCGTTGCCGTGCTGATCCGCGATAGGTCTGCCCCAGCGCAGAAATGATCCCCCTCGCCAGTGATTATGATGGCCCGGATCTCGTTATCGTGGCTCAGGGCAGTTAGGTCAGCGGTTAGCTTCCGGCGCATCTCGGGGGTGAAGGCATTTCTGCGCGCCGTATTATCGATCGTCAGTATCCCGATGGGCCCACGTCGCTCCAGGTCGATCTTGCTCAAGATTCCGGCTCCACAGGCGCTTCCGGGCGGGTGCTCGCCTCGCCCTTGCCGAATGGTCCATCCCGGTGCTGCAGGGCAGCCTTGATACCCTGGGACTTCGCGATCTCACTGAATTCAGTGTAGGCAGGAGACAGATGGGCGCGCGCATCATTCTCGCCAGCCAGGCGCTGCAGGGTGCGGGCACCCATCAATTCTAGACCCATGTTGATCACGCGCTTGTGCGCGGCCAGAAGCTCTGCCGGAACATTCGCGATCCGCTTGGCAAGATAGTCGACCTCGGCGTCGAGTAGGTCCGCGGGCACGGATTTCATGACCAATCCGATCTGGGCCGCCTCGTTGCCCCGCAGCGTGTCGCCGGTGAACAGCATACGCTTCGCCCACTGCGGACCGACATGATAAAGCCACATGTTGCTCGCAGGAGAGCCGAGGGCGCGGGTAGCAGGGAAGCCGATGCGGGCATCGTCCGACGCAATCAGCATATCACACATCAGCGCAAGATCCGTGCCTCCTGCCAAGCAATTGCCGTGAATCTTTCCGATCACCGGCTTGAACATGTCGAAAATCTGCAACCTTGGCGCACTGCGCATCCGAAGTTGCCAGGCGTCATCGTCGTAACTCTTTTGTCCCCGATATTGCGCGGTGTCGAACCCGTAGCTTTGATTTGGCGGAAGATAGTCACCGCCCGAGCTGATGTCGTAGCCGGCGCAGAAATCCTTGCCCGCACCCTCGAGAACGATGCAGCGAACCTCTTTCAGGTCATCCGCCTCGATCATCGCCGCCTGCATCTCATCGAGCAATTGCTGGGTAAGGGCGTTGCGTTTATCGGGTCGGTTCAGCGTGATCCGCGCTACTCCTTCGCTAACTTCGAAGAGTATGGTGTTGGTGTCGGAGAGCCATTTCGCCACATCTAAACTCCTTGATCCGTGTTGTTCTTACGCGTTGCGCTGAGATGTAGCCGAAGCCTTAGCGCGATTCATCAAACTATCAGGTGATGCCAGCCTGCAAGCGCTCGCGCAGCTCCACCTTGTTGATCTTACCGCTCGGCAACCGTGGGAATTCGGGCAGGAAATAAACGCGCCGTGGGGTCTTGTAGCCGGCGATCATCTTGCGGCTGTGCGCCTCTATCTCCGCCTGAGACAGATCCGCCCGGCGCGAAATGATGACGGCCGTGACGATCTCGCCCCACTTGTCGTCCGGCAATCCAACCACCGCGACGTCAGCAACGTCCGGATGTTCCGCCAGGGCAGCTTCCACCTCGCGCGAGTAGATATTTTCACCACCCGAAATGATCACGTCCTTCTTTCGGTCGAGCAGATGAAAATAGCCCTCATGGTCCATCATGCCGATGTCGCCCGTGTGCAACCAACCGCCTCGCAGCGCTTCCATGGTTGCGGGGCTGTTGTTCCAGTAGCCGCGCATCACGCAATGCGCCTGGATACAGATTTCACCCGCCTCTCCAATTCCAACGGGCCGGTCAGCTTCATCAACGCATCGCATGCGGACGCCGGAATACGGATGTCCCACCGAGGCGAGCCGCCGCAGATCGTCAGCGTCTCCCGCTGGCCGGTGGAGATCTATCGGCAATATCGTCCCGAGGGCCTCGGTTTGCCCGTAAATCTGCGCGAACACCGGCCCGATGCGCTCCAGCCCCTCCCGCAAAAGTGGCAAGGGCATTGGCGCGGCCGAGTATAATATGATGCGCAGACTCGAAAGATCGTAGCTTCCGAAGGATGGTTCTTCGAGAAGCATCTGTATCATGGTTGGCGCCATATGGCCGACCGTGATCCTATGCGTTGAAATCGCATTCAGAGCATCGATAGGCCGGAACGCACGGTGCAGGTGGACGGCACCTCCTACCCAATGCTGCGCCAGCTGGATATTCTTGGCGCCAATATGGTAGAGCGGCATGACGGCCAGCGTGCGGTCTTCGCATCCGTTCCCCATGTGGAGCGCGGTCATCTGGGCGGAAGCGATCTGGTTCGAATGACCCAGGAGACAGCCTTTCGGCCGCCCCGTGGTCCCGCTGGTATAAATCACATAAGCGATGTCATCGCCCGTCGCCCTGAAAGGGGGGCCGGCGGCATCCCCGTTGCTGACGACCGATTCGAAGGGCTCAGCCCAATCGGGGCAATCGGGGCCGATCGCGATGAAATGATCTATCGTTCCGCGCTTCTGCCGGAGAGTGGCGACATAATCCGCATAGGCCGTCTCGAAAAAGATGGCAGCGGGCGCGGCATCGGAAATGATATAGTCCATCTCTGGCGGTGCCAGACGATAGTTCACCGTGGCAAGGATCATCCCAGAAATTTCGGCGGCGCCGTAAGCTTCGAGATACTCCATGCAGTTTTGGGCAAGGACGCAGAAACGATCCTGATGCCGAACCCCCAGCTTTGCGAGCCCGGAGGCGAGCCTCCTGCAACGGTCGGCGAACTGCGCGTGCGTAAGTTGGCGATCGTCGGTGGCGACCGCCAGCCGGTTGGCATACCAGCGTCCGTTGTTCTCGATGGTTTCGCCTAGCGATCGATCATCTATGCTCATATGCCTCAACTTGGAAGCTGCAGGACCGCCTTGGCGATCAGATTCCGCTGAACTTCGTTGGCACCGCCATAGATAGTCGGCACGCGCGCAGCAGCATAAAGCGCGATGGGGTCGACGATCATGTCCGGTAATTCAATTGGTCGCGCAATGCGTGCCGCGTCGCCGGCTACGCTGAGTATTTCTTCCGAGATGCGCGCCTGCAGTTCGGTGGCGACAATCTTCAGCAACGAAACGTCAGGGCCTATTTCCTCGCCATCTTCGATGCGTTGGACGAAGGACTCGAACAGGTTGGTGAGGCTGTACAATTCAAGTCGGAGTTCCGCATAGCGATCGACGAAGCTCGCATCTGCAAACGCGCCCCTGGATTGCCCCAAATGCTCAAGCTGACGCAGTGCGGTCATACAAATGATGGGGGCTCCGACGATAACGCGCTCATGGCCCAACACCGATTTAGCTATGGTCCATCCCTCGTTCACAGCGCCGACTACATTTTCCTTCGGAACGCGTACCGAATCGAAGATGACCTGAGCAAATTCAACTTCTCCGGTGAAGCTCTCAATGGGCCGTACCGTCACCCCGGGTGACCTCAGATCAATCAGCAACATGGTGATACCCTGCTGCTTCTTCCCGGAATTGTCGGTGCGAACGAGGGTGAAGATCCAATCCGCACAGGTCGCGAGCGTCGTCCAGATCTTCTCGCCTGTCACAATGAAGTCATCGCCATCGGCGACGGCCTTGCATTGGAGCGAGGCGAGGTCAGATCCTGCGCCTGGTTCGGAATAGCCTTGACACCAGATCTCCTCCCCCGTGGCGATCTTCGGCAAATGGCGCGCCTTCTGCGCCTCGGTGCCGAAATGCATCAGGAGCGGACCCACATGATTGATGGCCTGGTCGGGATAACGGGCGCAGCCGTAGCGCGCCATCTCCTCCATCATGACGAGCTGCTTACGGATAGGCAGACCCATTCCGCCCCACTCGCGAGGCCACGATGGACACAGCCAACCCTTGCGCCCAAGCGCCCTGACCCAATCGCCGATCTCGTCCATGCCGATACGGCTTACGATGAACCGCTTATCTGCCGGGTAGTTTGCTTCGATCCATTCGCGGACCAGGGCACGAAATTCCTCAACCGATAGCGCTGAATAATCGACCGGATGCGGTGAAGTGGAGAGCTCAGTCATCGTAATTCGCCGCCCGCTTTTCAACGAAAGCCGTCATCGACTCCTTAGAGTCCTTATGGAATGCTACCTCAGCAGTCATATTCTGTTCGAAACGGTAGCCATCGCGTACTGAAAGATTACCGATCGTCCCAACGGTTCTTTTGGCCATGCGTATTGCATAACTGCTTTTCTTGGCTATCTCATGTGCCATTGCCATGGCGGTGGGCATCAGATCTTCCGGCTTCGTACAGGCTTCGATGATGCCCAGTCTATAAAGCTCGGACGCCGGAACCCGATATCCTGTGAAGATCATCCGGCGCGTCAGTGAACGGCCGAATATCTCCATTGCGTGACGCGCCCCCCCCATCAATCCCACATCGATTTCTGGAAGCCCAAAATTGGCCGCTTCAGAAGCGATCATGATGTCGCATGACGACGCAAGCACCATTCCCGCACCGAGAGCAGGTCCATTCACGGCAGCGATCACGGGCTTTTGACATTCCATGACGGAATAAAAGCTTTCCCGAACTCGGCGCAAATGCGCCCAGCGCGTTCCGGGTTCGGTGCCGGTCTTGATTCGGTTTTTGAGGTCGGCCCCGGCTGAAAAAACCTTACCAGCCCCGGTGAGAACGACAGCGCGAACCTCGTTTGTGTCATTGAAGTTATCGAAGGCGGCCGTCAGCGCCTCCATCATCTCCGTCGTCTGGGCGTTGACCTTCGGGTGGTTCAGCGTGACGACAGCAACACGGTCACTGATCGCGACATCGATCGGTTCATTCACCCGCCGTCTCCATCTGCAGCCGAGCGTTCCACGTCTACAAAGCGACGCCTCATGGCCCTTGGCGCCCCGAGCCAGGGCGACAATGACAAACAGGCGGCCGCCAGGCCCCCAAGCGCATATTCGCCAGTGTAGCCAATGGCTCCATGCAACTGAAATGCCCATTTGGTAACAAACTCAGCGGCACTGCCCGCGCTCGCCTTGGCAGCCAGCGCGGCCAGTTCAGCCTCAGCAATACCCGATGCGCAGGCTTTGCCCGCACGAGCAACCGTCACCTTTGCGAGCTCTTTTTGGCCCCACATATCGGCCAGCCGGTGCTGCACCGCCTGGTTCGACGCCAACGGCTTCCCGAACTGCACTCGCTGGGTCGTATAGTCAGCGGTTAGTTCGATCATCTTCTCCATCAACCCCGTCAATTGCGCTGCGACTGCAATTCGGGTCAGGATGAAGGCGGGATTAAGCGCGTCACGGCAGGGCAATGGAACGAACGCCGACGAGGGTACATCGCCCTCTAATTCGACCGTTCCGAGTGGCACACCAGACAGCTTTGGGAACAGTTCGACGTGAAGGTCGGGCAGTGATCGCTCAATCACGAGCAACCCAAATCGTCCCTCAAGCTCTACAGGGAAGCAGAACTCGGTGGCTGTATCCGCTAGTTCAACGAACTCGCGCCGGAGCGCAACAGAGATCCGGTCACCCGAAACCTTGCAAGGCGTGAAGGCGACATCCCGCTCGTCTTCGGCATTCCGGCTTTGCCAGCACAACACAGGCCGCGCCGCCCCAGCCACCAGTTGCTCAATCAACCGATCCCGGACCGGGCCATCTTCGCAGCATTCCAATGCCACCAGCGCCAGTACACCGACCGCTGCGTAGTTTTCGACCACCCCCCAGCGCCCGAGGGCCTCGTAAAGCGCGACCAGGATCGAGGCCGGCAATTCCGCTCCGCCCAGCGCTTCGGAGGCCAGCACGCCAAGCCACCCGGCTTCGGCCACCTGCTCCCACTCTTGCTGCCTGCTAGTCGAAGTGGAGGGTTCGGAAGCACGCTGACGGGCGAACGCGCGAACGCTGTCCCGCACCGCCTCGACCAGTTCCGAGTCCAGTTCCACGCTGGTTTCGAACATCCTCGCTATGGGAGCAGTAGACATTACCGACCAACGAAACTAGGCTTACGCCTTTCCTGAAAGGCCGCGATAGCTTCGCGCAAATCTGCGCTAGTCATGGTCATGGCTTCATAAGCCATGCCGGCGTCCATCATTGCGTGAGCAATACGCTTCAGTTCCATATTCAACAACGTCTTCGTAGTCCGGAGCGCGAGGGGAGCCGATGCTGCAAATCTATCTGCCCACTCGCCAACTTTTCCGTCAAGCTCCTCGGCGGGAACGGCGAAGTTGATAAGGCCCATCGCCGCAGCATCCGGCGCGACAATAAGGTCGCCCGACAGAAGATATTGCTTGGCGCGCGCGAAGCCGATGAGCTGCGGCCAGATCACGGCCCCACCATCACCCGCCGTCAGACCAACCTTGACGTGCGGGTCACCAAAGCGGGCCGTGTTAACCGCAACAATCACGTCGCACAGAAGCGCCAGCGTACATCCCAAACCGATCGCATCGCCGTTGATCCGCCCGATGATGGGCTTGCGGCATTCAAGCAAGCTGAAAACGGCCGCCTTGGCTTCTTCGGTAGCGCTGTGAAGAATATGCGGATTTGCGTTCTGCTCAAGCAGCAGATCGAAATCCCCGCCTGCGCTGAAGGCCTTTCCTTCTCCGGTCAGGACAATGACGCCCGACTCCGAGTCCTCGTTGAGATCGTGGAAAAGGCGCGCAAGCTCGCGATGCATGTCGCCAGACACCGCATTAAGGTGGCCAGGGCGATTCAAGGTTACGACAATTACGCGACCCCTGCGCTCGAACTTGATGTTTCGATAGGAGTCGAAATCCATGCCGTGTCCTTTCATCCCGGATTGCCGGGCGCTATCACGTTTCTTGACGACCTCGTCAATAGCCAATCTCGGACTGGCTAAGGGGTAGCTGGCGCACCCACGCTATCGCTGCGCCGAGCTCCCCCATTCCTTACTCAGCGCTGCAGCACCGTTATTGCGCAGTTGCCCCCCGCTCCAAGAACATGGCCGAGCGCCACCTTGGCGCCCTCGACCTGCCGTTGGCCGCAGTTTCCCCGCAATTGCTCAACGAGCTCCACGACCTGACCCAGATGCGATGCGCCGATCGGCTCGCCTTTGCTGATCAGCCCGCCACTCATATTGACAGGGGTGCGCCCCCCAATCTCCACCTCTCCGCTGTCGATCAAGCGCCCACCCTCGCCTGTTGGGCACAACCCAAGCTCTTCGTACAGCTCGATTTCGCAAAAGGCATCGGTGTCCTGAACCTCGAAGCAGTCAATATCTTCAACACCGATACCGGCGGCCTCGTAAACGCGTTCGGCGGTCACGCGCGTAGGACCGACATTATCGACAGTCGCACTCATGCTGTCGGCGGGACAACGAAAATCCGAGGAGTATCGTGCGATCGAATGGCTTATGCCAGCGATGCGGATGCCCTTTTTCCCCAACTCGCGCATCTTTCGCTCAGAAACCACGACCAAGGCAGCGGCACCATCATTGGGCGAGCATATTTCCAGCAGGCGAATAGGATCGCAAACCAGGGGCGACGCGAGAATTTGTTCCATGGAGAACTCCTTCTGGTACATCGCATATTGATTGTGCACGCTATTCTTATGATTTTTATACGCCACCTTGGCAATCTGTTCTTCGGTGGTTCCATAATCATGCATGTGCCGCATCGCGCGCATCGACCAGTAGCTCGGATTTTGGGAGATGCCCAACTCGACCTGCCACGGGCTGTAAATCATTGCGGGATCCATGAACCCCCGCGGCATCTTCTCCGTACCGCAGACCAGCGCAAGATCGACATCGCCTGATTTGATGGCAAGCACTGCTTGCCGCAGCGCCGCTCCCCCGCTTGCGCAAGCAGCTTCGACATCGATGACCGAAATGTCCGTGCCGCCCAGCTTGCGCAGGATTCTGCAGCCCGATGTTGCCGGCAGATACATGCGCGCCATGAAAGCCGCCTGTACGTCGCGCCACTCCACATCAGCGTCCTTCAGCGCTAACGCCGCGGCCTCCGATCCAATCTGTTCGTACGTCTTGTCGAAGCGGCCGAAGGGATGCATGCCAACGCCGACGATATATACATCACCCACGTTACTCTCCCACCGAATCATAGGTAAATGCGACGACTTCCTCGTCATTTTCATTGGTACGCAGGACGTAGGGAATGAATTTCAGGGGCATGCCTATCCTCAGATCGTCGATCTCCAGCCGAAGCGGCGCCATGACGCGGATTATCCCGTCCAACTCAACGAGACCCAGGCCGAAGGGCTTGAAATCAGCGGGCCCTTGGTAATTCCCAGGGGGTCGGTGCCGCACGATAGTATAGGTGTACAGCGTACCCTCGTCCCCAAGCGCAACATGAGCGAGATTCTCGCCGCCGCAGTTAGGACAGGCTAGGTTGCTCCCCAAGCTGGTTTCACCGCAGGAACCGCATCGACTTCCTGAAAGATGAACCGAGTCAAGCTGATCAAGGGGTCCCGTAAGCAGACCATCTTTAATAGGAATGCGCCTCTTCACCATCAATCCTGACCCATAATGTGTTGACCGATTCTTTGGAGATTTTACGCGCCGCCGACGCCCGTCGCCACTTGACATAGTTGTATGCCAAGCGAAAGGGAAGCGCTTCGATCGCGTGGGAGATTTTCAGGTGACCGTCAGGATTGAGAAACGCGACAACTTGGCCATCGTCACTCTGGACAGGCCTGAGAAGAAGCATGCCATCACGACCGAAATGCGCGGCCAGCTCTACGACGCCTTTGAATCGATGGCGGAGGACAATTCTGTCCGTGCCGTTCTTCTCACCGGAAGCGGCGGGGATTTTTGCTCGGGTATGGATGTGGGCGAATTCGGCAGCCGCTCAATGGGCGACCGAGCCGTGCGCACCTTGCGCCTCCAACGCATCAGTCGGGCGATCTACCGGCTGAAGAAGCCGACGATCGCCGCGGTGCGAGGTGTATGCATGGGGGCAGGATGGAGTTACGCGCTATGCTGCGACTTTGTGATCGCTGCGGAAGACGCTCGCTTCGCGCAGGTATTCAACCGGACCGCACTGGCTCCTGACGCCGGATCAGCCTGGTTGCTGGCACAGCAGATCGGCACGATGAGAGCGAAGGAGCTGTGCTATTCGGGCCGGATCATTAACGGCGTCGAGGCAGCCGATCTCGGGCTCGCGTTGAAGGCTGTGCCGGCCGATAAGGTGCTCGATGAGGCCATGGCCTTGGCTCAGGATCTTGCCCGCGGACCCACGCTTGCGATCGCCATGGCGAAACGGCAGTTCGAAGTGGCGGCCACGACAAGCTTCGATACGTTTCTCGAGGCGGAGTTCGCCATGCCACCGCTGATGCAGATGACGGAGGACCATGAGGAAGGTGTCACTGCCTTTCGCGAACGGCGCCCGGCGGTGTTCCGCGGAACGTGAAAGTGCGATGTTGAAGAATATGAATCAGTGATGAGGCGAATATGCTGAACTTCGAAACAATCCTCTTCGAAAAGGGTACAGACGGCGTTGCAACGATCACGTTGAACCGCCCCGAGCGCCTTAATTCCTTCAACCAGCAGATGCTTCACGACATGCGTGCTGCTTGGGCCATTGTGCGCGAAGATGACGAGATCAATGCAACCGTCTTGCGCGCGGCACCCGGACGCGCGTTTTGCACCGGCGTCGACGTGGTGAGCAGCATCGATCTCTTCCCGAACGACCCATTTCGAGAGCGCGATCCGGGTGAGGCCCTGGGGCCAAAGCTGAACCTGGTCTGGAAACCTGTTGTGGCGGCGGTACATGGGCTTTGCGCGGGTGGCGCATTCTATTTTCTGAACGAAAGCGACATCATCATTTGCTCGGAAGATGCGCAATTCTTCGACCCACATGTGAGTTTTGGCCTCGTACCCGCTTGCGAACCCGTCGGCGCCTCACATCGCATGCCTTATGGTGAAATCATGCGAATGATCCTGATGGGCAATGGCGAGCGTATCGGCGCTGAAACGGCATTGCGCATCAACCTGGTCAGCGAGGTCGTCGAGAACGACAAGCTATGGACGCGCGCTCAGGACTTGGCTGCGACGATCGCCCGTCGACCAACGACCGCGACACAAGGCGCCGTCCGAGCGATGTGGGAGGCACTCGATCTACCATATTCCGCAGCGGTTCGCTGTTCGTACAAATATGTACAGGTGGGGAATCCCATCTCGGCGCTTGATCGCGCAAGCCTACAAAAGGAACCCTTTACCGTGCGCTGACTGTCAAGCTGCAGCGCCGATCGTAGCTGAACCCGTCAGCACCCGCCGTTCGTCAGCAGACGATACGACACAATCCAGATCTGCCCAGATCTGCCCGGATTCAGCCGTATATACGCGGGTCACCACCGCACTGAAGGAAAGCTCATCGCCGAGCCAGACGGGCTCGGCGAACCTTACCTTCAGCTTGCGAAGCATGTCCCATCCCGCCCATGCGACCAGCGTCTGGCCAAGTATGCCGGCCGTGAACAGGCCTTGCGCGAATATCCCCTTGAACCCGCGTGAATGCACGAATTCGGCGTCGTAGTGGAACCGATTGAAATCTCCACCGGCGCCGGCGAACCGGATGAGATGGTCCTGCGTGACCGGCCCGACCCGACGGTCGGGCATTACGGATCCAGCAACGAGGTTCTCGATACTGAAATCGGACGTCTGGTGATCTCGATGGCTCAACTTCTATGACCTGCGTTCGATGTTGGTCGTGCGGATCGTGCAAACGGGCTCACCGTCGGCGGAGCGGATCGACGTTTCAAACTCAAGAAACCGGAGCGTGCCCTTTGACGTCTCCTTGTCATGGACCCGGTCGAGCCGGTCCGTGACGATCAAATCCTCTCCGGATCGAACCGGGCGATGGAATTCGAACTCCAGCCCCCCTTGCAGCATTCGCCCGCGATCGACCAGGCCCCTTTCCACCAGGCGGGCACTGGGCGGCATGTTATCGGGGCTATAGCGGAACGCGCAGGTGGCCATGATGGGCGGCATCGGCAGCTCCGACGGGGACGAGCCTTCCTCGTTTTCCGGCCTGGCAGGATCTTCATCGAGAAGCGCGAGTGCGAATTCGCGGCATTTTCCCCATTCCACCGGGAAGCGAAACGTAACCGGCGGAACATTCCACAATTTGTCATCCATCGCCTGGCTCCTCGTCCATTATTCCTATCAACCGAACCTGGGCTGTCAAAGGATAATTGACATTGCCGTCAATCTGGGAAAGGGGCGATCGTCAGGCATTTGGAAGGATGGGCAAGCACTGATGTTCGATAGCAACGAGGATCTGGAGCTGTTCCGGGAAAGCGTGGCGAAGTTTCTGGACCGGGAATGTTCAGTCGAGAACATCGCCCGGTGGGAAGCTGAGGACATCATACCTCGCAATGTGCTGACCGGGATGGCGGAACTGGGCATCCTGGGCCTCACGGTGCCGGAACAATATGGCGGACTGGGTATCGACGTTGCGACAATGTGTGTCGTGATGGAAGAACTCGCGGCGCGTTGGAGCGGGTTGGCGAGCCTTTACAATATGAGTGCCGGCTATGGCAGCCTCAACCTGGTTTACAAGGGGACCGAAGAGCAGAAGCAGCGCTTCCTGCCGGGCCTCGTCGGCGGCGAGACACTCTTTGCCTATGGGCTCTCCGAGCCCGAGGTCGGTGGCGATCTCGCTTCCGTGAAGACCCGTGCCGAGCGGCGCGGAGACAAGGTGGTGGTCAACGGCGCCAAGCGCTGGATTTCGGGCGCCAATCTTGGCGATTACATGCTGACGCTGCTGCGCAGTGGCGACGCGGACCAGCGCTATAGAAATTTGTCGTTCGTCATCATTCCGCTGGATGCGCCGGGCGTAACGTGGAACGTCACGCGCTGCATGGGCATGCACGGCGTGCCGACAAGCGACGTTCACCTCGACAATGTCGAGGTCGATGCAGATATGATCCTCGGCGGCGACGAAGCCTGGAACAACGGCTGGTCGATGCTTGCCGGCCCTAGCCTCGAGATCGAGAAGCTTGCCCCGACCTTCATAGCATTAGGAATTGCCAGGGCCGCCGTCGCGGAAGCATGGCAGTATAGCCAGGAGCGGGTCCAGTTCGGCAAGGCGATCTGCACGCACCAGGCGGTGCGGCATGTCCTCTCGGATGTGCAGACAAAATTGAAGGCCGCGCGCCTGATGGCTTATGATGCTGCTTCGAAGGTAAATGCCGGCGAGCCTTCCGCCGTCGATACCTGCATGGCCAAGCTCTTCGTATCCGAGACTGCAAAGGAAATCGTGCTGGCTTGCCAGCAATATGTCATGGGCGCCTATGGTTATGCGGAAGGTTTCCAGATGGAGCGCTATGTGCGAGACATCCTGGCCGTGCCCATTTACGGCGGCTCTTCGGCGATCCAACGCAACAATATAGCCTCGTTGATGAAACTGCCCCGCTGACGCACGCGCGCCGAACCATGTGACGTGCCGATCGAGTTTCGCTCGATCAAGCGGTCGAAGCTCCGCGATAGCCCCCGGGGCGCCAACAGATCAGGCGCCCCGAAATGGACTCCCCGCACTTCTTCATGAGGGATGTGCAACGGGTGGCGTCAAAAGAACGCGCCCGCCATCGACCAGAATTGTCGAACCGGTAACGAAGCTTCCTGCAGCCGAAGACAGAAAGATGACGGCTCCCGCAATGTCCTGGGGTTCGCCAATGCGACCCAGCGGGATGTCCCGTGTGACCTCTTCCAGGCGGCTTGGATCGGACCATAGAGGTGTGGACGCGGCACTCCGGATCAGGCCCGGTGCCACGCCGTTGACGCGAATATTGTCGCCAACCATCTCGTCGGCCAAGCAGCGCACCATGTGCGCTACGCCCGCCTTGGCGATCGAATAGGCCATGGTGTGGATCATTGGCATATGACCCGCAGCCGAACCAATCAGCACTATGCTGCCACCGCCACGTTCACGCATGCTTTCGCGCACAGCCTGGCACAAGCGAAAATTGTGGTGGATATTTACGGTCAGTATCTTGTCAAATTGCTCGGGCGGCGTATCGGCGGAATTACCCATGAACGGCATAACGGCGGCATTGCACACGAGAATGTCGATGCCGCCAAAGGCCGCGATCGCCTCGTCGGCAAGCCGCTGCACGTCCGTTAGATTTGAAAGATCGCCGGGGATCCCGCGCGAAATCTCTTCCCCACCACCATAATGCTTGTTCAGTTCGTCCGCCGTACGCTCGCACTCTGCACTGTCCCGACTGGACACAATGACGCGCGCACCATGTACGCAGAGCTGCTCGACAATGCCCCGGCCTATTCCCTTGGTGCCCCCGGTGACAAGGGCGGTTTTGCCTTTCAAATCAAAGAGCGACATCCAAAATCTCCATATGGTAGCAAGAACTGGCCTGATATTATGTGATGGGCTGAACGCACGGACCGGCGGCCCTCGAGGCAGGATCGCTTCTCATTGTTGAGTCAAGGACCGGCCGACCCTTAGATGCTTGATCATCCCCTAAACCGCTGAGTCCATTTACAAGGTGATCGACACGCCTCTCGATCCTGGTGTTCGCGAAAGCTCGACGGGCAACGACTGATCCCCTGCCCGCTTCGTCAAGCCGCGGATTATTGCAACGGCCACTCGCAACAGTGCAGGCTGGCGCTCCCGGCTATATGGTGCCGTCCGATCGTCAGCAGGCGAGTTCGCGAGGTGCCACGCGTTCTGCCGCGATCGACCGGATCGCATTATAGGCGTCATGGACTGCGTTGCCGATGCGCCCGGTCTTGCGACTATCCCCGATGGTGTAGCAAGGAATGCCGGCAGCCAGAATGTCCTCGACGAGCGCAAAATCGGGATCGCGCCCTTGTGCGATGACGATCCGGTCGACCGCAAGATGACGGACCTGCCGACTGTCTTGACACATGACCTCGGCCCCCTGCTCGTCGATGCGGATGATCCGAGTGTGCGGGAGGATCGTAATCTGATCGTTTTTGGTCAGCCGGTCGATCAGCATCTTGCGATAGACAAACTCCGCCGCCCGCGCGAGATCAGTCTTGGAGGATCGGGTAATGAGATTTA
>Ga0068863_100002868_pt1 | contig 17070 bp, 17 predicted proteins | sample KBSSwiS62_FD_66596 | JGI IMG/M metagenome (GOLD analysis project Ga0068863, IMG submission 66596) | Switchgrass rhizosphere microbial communities from Kellogg Biological Station, Michigan, USA - KBS Switchgrass S6-2 | ecosystem: Host-associated > Plants > Roots > Rhizosphere > Soil ...
ATGAGCGCGCGATCACGCTGTCCCCCGAAAGTGCGTTTCTCCATCGCGAGTTGGGGCAGGTCGAACGACGCGCCGGGAATTCCGAGCGCGCCCTGCAGCACCTGAAGCGCGCGGTCGAACTCGACGCGAACGATGCGACTGCTCTGGTCGAGACTGGTGAAATCCTCGAAGCAAGCGGCGATGCCACTGGCGCCGACGAGGCCTACAGGAAGGCGACCGCGATCGATCCCAGCCTGAACCTGTCCGGGCGCATTGCCGCAACCACCCAGCGCGCGCGCGAAGCGCGGCTGCCGGCCGAATTTCGCGCGGCGCTGACGGCACCGCAGATCACGCGCGGCGATCTGGCAGCGTTGATTGGTGTGCGGCTGGAGACATTGATTCGCCAGGCACCCACCCGACAGGTGGTCGTAACCGATACGCAGAGCCACTGGGCCGCCACCTGGATCACCGAGACAGCCAGTGCCGGCATCATCGAGCCGTTCGAGAACCACACGTTCCAACCGACGGCGCTCGTTCGCCGCGGCGATCTTGCGACGGTGGTCAGTCGACTGGTCGCGCTGATCGCTGCATCGAATCCGTCCGTGCGTGAGCGTCTCAGCCAGCGCCCAGCGATCGCTGACGTGCCACCACGCCACCTGCAGTACGACGCCGTCGTCTCAGCTGTGGCGGTCGGGGCGATGCCGCTTGTCGATGGCGATCGGTTTCAGGTCGCGCGGCAGGTCTCGGGCGAGGAGGCCGTCGAAGTGATCGATCGCGTGCGGGTGCTGGCGGCGACGACGCTCGGCGCGTCGCGTCAGTGAAGAATCTGACGCTGGCCAACCAGCTGACGATTCTGCGGATTGCCCTGATTCCCGCCTTCGTCTTGCTCGTCGTCTACGGATACCTGGGCGCCGCGCTCCTCGTTTTTTCGATCGCAGGGTTAACGGACGCACTGGACGGTCTCATTGCCCGGCGTGCCGGCCAGCGGACGAGCCTGGGGGCCTGGCTCGATCCGATGGCCGACAAGTTGTTGCTGGTGACCACATTCGTGGTGCTGACACTCCCCGGCATTCCGCTGGCGAATCATCTGCCGCTCTGGTTGACCGTCCTCGTCATCAGCCGCGACGTCGTGATTGTCGGCGTCGTTGCCATCATCAACCTGGCCGTTGGCCCACGAACGTTCCGCCCCTCGCTGTTCGGCAAAGCCACCACCGCCGCTTTCATCGTCACGAGCGTGGTGGTGATGTTCTTCAACTATCGCGGCGAGACGTCGATCCTCATCGATATCGGCATCTGGTTGTCGCTGGCGCTGACATTGGTGTCGAGCGCCGACTATTTCTTCAAGCTGCGGCGACTGATTACGGAAGCGGGGGAGTAGCCATCACCCGCCGCGAGCCACGCTACTCAGGGTTGCCAGGCCGCTCGGTCGTAATCGCGAGGACAGGTGAGGTCACGACGTGGTTGTCGACGGTACGCAACTCCATCAGGAGTCCGACGGCGATACGCCCAACCATCAGCAGTCCGCCTTCGAGGCTGGCGCCTTCAAGATGTGCCGAGGTTGGATCGCGAAAGAAGCTTCCCCCCTGCACATAGACGTTGGATCCCTCGGTGACGACGACTCGATACAACGAGTTCATCGTCCAGACGAGCACGGTGGTCAACGGCGGCAGGTCCGGCACATTCACGCTGTCAACGGGGTTCATGACATTGCCCTCACCCGTGCTAACTCGGTTGGTGCGCGGAATATTCCGAGAGGGCGGAAGGCCTGTTCTTGAGGAAGTGCGCGGAGGATGCGTCACGCTCGTGTCTTCACGAACGCAACGACGAAGAGAATTCCGAGGAGCAGGTCAGGCCAGGCAGGTTGTGCGTCGATCGCGGAAATGCGCCCGCTGCTGTAGAAGATGATGAGCATTGAGACGTAGCCCACCTTCTCGATGATCGCGGGGATCATCAGCCAGCGGAATCGCAGCGGATTGGATCCGATGATCAGAAATGCGATCTGCCACGCCATCGCCACGGAAAGAAAGCCGTAAAAGAACTGTGGATAGTCGGCTGGCGGGGTGTAACGACGCCCGGTCACGTCGACCAGCCAGAAGAGCGGCGTCAATACCACGACGCCCCACACGCCGGCACCGGTGAACACGTACCGCGAAAATGTCATGAAGCCTCCGCGGCGGCGTGCGCCGTTCATTGATCTACCGCTTCTCCGGAGCAATGTCGCGAATCGCTGCGGAGAAGGTGCTGTGCGCGACTGGATCGACAGGCTTGTGCCTGATTCGTGTGCTCGCCGGATCCTTGCCGAGGTAATTGTCACCCTTCCAATTCCGTGCATCGTGTTCCTCGCAAAAAGACACAACCATGGTGCGCTCGCGGATATTCCAACGGCTGACGTTGGTGCCCGTACGAGTGCCGTACGGGTGATGTCGGTGGTTGCCGAAGTCTCGCCATCCTACCGTGGACCTGTCGGGCAATAGAGCCCGCAGGAGGAAGCCATGTTGTCTGTACGTCTGGTGCTCGTGTCGGCGCTCCTCGCGTTGGCAATCGGTTGCAGCGGCAGTGACTCGTCTCCGGCTGCAGCGCCGTCGCCGACTCCGTCACCTTCTCCCTCGCCGAGCGGTCCATCGGCGGCTGTCACCATACCGATGGGTGCGCAGGCGCTCGGGGCCGGCGCTTTCAATCCGGCCCAATTGACAGTTGCAGTGGGTACGACGGTGACCTGGACCAATACCGATGTCGTCTCACATACCTCCACATCGAACGCCAACGTGTGGAACTCCGGGACCGTCGCTCCCGGAGGGCAATTCTCGTTCACGTTTCCGACCGCGGGAACGTTTTCGTATCACTGCACGATTCACCCCGGGATGGTGGGTACTGTTGTCGCGCAGTAAGTGGGACGACGAGTACGTCGTGCGCTTTGAGTCGTACGAGCTCGACGTCCGATCGCGCGAGCTGCGCCGTGGCCAGGAGCGAGTGCGGCTTCAGGCGCAGCCGTTCGAGATCCTCGTGATGATGCTCGAGCGCCCCGGCGAGGTCGTGACACGTGAAGAGTTCGTCGAGCGGCTGTGGCCCAACGGCACCTTCGTCGACTTCGAGCACAGTCTCAACACCGCCGTGAAGCGGCTGCGGACCTCGCTTGGCGACAACGCCGAGGTTCCTCGCTTTGTCGAAACACTGCCGCGAAAGGGTTACCGCTTCATTGGTGCGTCCGGGCGGCAACGAGACGGCAGAGGCCGCCGGCCGCGGATGGCGGTATTGCCGTTCACAGACGACGGCAGTGAATCGAGCACGCGCGACTTCAGCGACGGCCTGACCGACGAGACGATCCTGCAACTCGGTCGCCTCGACGTGCTTGGCGTCGATGTGGTCGCGCGGTCTTCGTCGCTGGCGTTCAGAGGCGGGTCGTGTCTGGCGAGAGAGATTGGCGCGACGCTCAGGGCCGACTACCTGCTTGAAGGCAGCGTTCGGCGGCAGGGCGACCGGGCGCGAATCGCCGCGTGGCTCGTCGAGACGTCTGGCGAGACGCAGGTATGGACCGGCGTGTACGACCGGCATCTGACCGATGTGTTGTCGGTTCAGGGCGACGTGGCATCGCGCATCGCCGGGTCACTTGCCGCGGAGATCCCGTTTCGATCGCTCGAGTCGGCCCCGCTGTGGGTTCACGGTTCACGACCCTCGTCTGATGTCGTGCGCCAAAACTTTCGCCCTGTGTTCAGGGCATGAATTGGAGAGTATGGACATGAAGATCGCTCGCTTCGTTGGCTTCGGTATGGCGATGAGTTCGCTGATGGTGCAGGGCGTCAACACGTTCGCCGCGGGCGAAGATCAAGACCCGGCCTACCTCTGTCCCTTACGCAACCTTGGTCTTGAAATACTCGATCGCCGTACGAAGGCCGTCTTCCAGGCTGACCTCCGGTTGCCAGCCGAGCAATGTCCGCGCGCGGGTGATGTCCGGTTGCCGCTGTTTGGGATCGTCGACAGGCAGCGGGCGATAGACGATCTGGCTCCTCGATCCGACTAACCGCACGATCGTCCGGGCAATCTCCTCGATGGTCAGCTCGTGCGGGTTGCCGATGTTGACCGGCTCGTTGGTGTTCGCATCCATGAGGCTGAGAATGCCGCGCACCAGATCGCTGACGTAACAGAAGCTGCGAGTCTGCGTCCCGTCGCCGAACACGGTGACGTCCTCATTGGCCAGCGCCTGGGAGACGAACGCAGGTACGGCCCGTCCATCTCGAAGTCGCATCCGCGGACCGTAGGTGTTGAAGATGCGAACGATCTTGGTGTCGACGCCGTGCGTGCGATGGTAGGCGAGGGTGATGGCTTCGGCGAAGCGCTTGGCCTCGTCGTAGACACCGCGGGGACCGATCGGATTGACATTCCCCCAATAGGTCTCCTTCTGGGGATGCACCAACGGATCGCCGTAGACCTCCGACGTCGATGCCAGGACGAACTTGGCGCCCTTCGCCTTGGCCAGACCGAGCGCGTTGTGCGTGCCGAGCGACCCCACCTTCAGCGTCTGAATCGGCAACTCGAGATAGTCAATCGGGCTGGCCGGACTGGCCCAGTGCAGCACGTAATCGACCTGTCCGTCGACGTCGATGTATTGCGTCACGTCATGCCTGATGAACTGGAAGTCCATGGCACGCAGGTGAGCGATGTTGTGCAAGTCGCCGGTCGACAGATTGTCGATTCCCACGACGGAATCTCCGCGCGCGAGCAACGCCTCGCAGAGATGCGATCCGATGAAGCCGGCGGCGCCTGTAACGACGATTCGCGACACGGTCAGGCGCGCTGGAAGAGACCCCGGACCAGGGTCAGCCACATGATTTTCAAGTCGAGTGTCACTGACCAGTTCTCGATGTAATAAAGGTCGTATTCAATACGCTTCTCCAAGGACGTGTTGCCACGCCAGCCATTCACTTGCGCCCAGCCCGTAATGCCGGCTTTGACCTTGTGTCTCAACATGTACTGCGGGATGCGGTGCTTGAACTGTTCAACGAAGAAGGGGCGCTCCGGTCGTGGTCCGACGATCGACATGTCGCCCTTCAACACGTTCCAGAATTGCGGCACCTCATCGAGGTCCAGTTTGCGCAGCCATCGCCCGATCGGTGTCGTGCGCGGATCGTCTTCTCGTGCCCACACCGGCCCAGTCGCATCCTCGGCACCAGGGTACATCGACCGAAACTTATAGACGGTGAATGCCTGCCCGTCGAGTCCCATTCGCTCCTGCTTGTAGAAGATCGGACCTGGCGAGGTTCGTCGTACCAGAAACGCGATGATCACTGCGGGGATCGCCAGGACGACGACGGCGGATGCCGAGAGCACGATGTCGAGGCTGCGTTTGATCCAGGCGTTGAGTCCCTGGAGCGGCACGTCGTTGACGTTGATGATCGGCAAGCCGTCGAGATCCTCCAGGCGGGCGCGCAGCGCGATGAACTGGAGTAGATCTGGCACCACCTTGACGTCGATGCACTCGCGGTTGGCAATTTCCATCAGGTCCAGCAGCTTGGCGTGCTCCTCGAGCGGGAGGGCCACATAGAGGTGATCGACGCGCTCGCGGAGCGCGATCTCCGCCACCTCCGGCAGCGTGCCGAGCAGCGACAAGCCGCGATACCCGATGTGGTCGCCGCCAGCGCGATCGTCGACGAAGCCGACGACCTGGTAGCCGAGCTCGCGGTGCTGCAGCATGCGATCGGCCACCAGACGCCCGAGATCGCCGACACCGGCGATGAGAATGCGCTTCAGCCCGATGCCGGCGCGCCAGCGGCGCTCGAAGAGCTCGCGCGCGAACTCACGCAACGCGTACGTGAACATGACGGTGAGCACCAGGAAGAGCACCCACACGATCTGCGACACCTCGTACGCGCCGCGGGCGCGCGCCTCTTCTGACGCCCAGTACGCCTGCACGTACAACGTCGAGACGACGCCAAACACGACGGCGAGGATGCTGCCGACCAGGACGGCGAAGAAGTCGTCGACCCGGGAGCGTCCGCGCCGCAGCCGGTACACGCCCTGAATGCGGAACGCGAGCGGCGTCAACACGGCGATGAACGGCAGGAGATTGAGATATTGCTCGAATGGGGGATATCCGCGAAAGACCGGGATCAGGCCGCTCTCGAAGCGGATGCCGTACGCCAGGACGAACGCCCACATGGCCAGGACCGCGTCACCAAGGACGTAGGTCGCCACGAGCAGCCGGTTGTATCGCCTCACCATCGCGTGTCAGCCGGTGCTGCCATCGTTGCGTCGACGAGGGCTCGCATCTCCCGTATATAGCGCTCGCGAGCGAATCGCTCGGCATGAAGACGAAGGACGGAGCGATCGAAGCGGGTCGTACGGATGCGTTCGAGCGCCGCGGTCAGCGACTGGACGGTCGGTTCGCCGAAGAGAACGCCGGTCTCACCGTCCTTGACCGTCTCGAGCGCGCCTCCGCGCCCCAATGCGACCGTCGGGCACCCGCAGGCCTGAGCCTCCACAGGGACAATGCCGAAGTCTTCCTCGCCCGGCAGGATCACGGCGGCGGCCCGGCGATATTCGTCGCGGATCTCTTCTTTCGACTGCCAGCCGAGGAATGTCACGCCGGGGCCGGCCTGCTGCGCCAGCCGCTTTCTCTCGGGGCCATCTCCCACGATGCGAACCGGCGCGCCGATCTGTTCGCATGCGGCGATGGCCAGATCGATTCGCTTGTAGGGCACGAGTGCAGACACGATGAGAAAATGGCTCTCCGATGCGATGTCGGCGGGATGATTGAAGACCGTGTCGACGGGCGGATACACGATCGTCGCCTCGCGATTATAGTATCGGCGGATCCTGCCGGCAACGTGCGCTGAGTTGGCGACGAACCGATGCACACGTCCCGACGTCGACGCATCCCACCGTGCCAATCGGGAAAGCAGCGGCCGGTACAGCCATCGGCTCGCCATCGCGCCGACGCGCGCGGGTCCGAAGTACGCATCGAACTGATCCCATGCATACCGCATCGGCGAGTGGCAGTAACAGAGGTGTCTCGCCCGCCCGGGCACAATCACGCTTTTCGCGGCACAGTGACTCGAACTGATGACCAGGTCGTAATCGTCGAGGCTCAGCTGTTCGATCGCGAACGGGAACAGCGGCAAGTACTGCGGATACCTCGTGGTGGCGTAAGGCAGCCGCTGTATGAGCGACGTGCGAATGGGATGCCGCTCGATCGTAGCTGAAACCGATCCCTTGCGGTACACGAGCGTGAAGATGTCCGCACCGGGAAAGATCTCGCAAATGGCCTCGAGCACCTTTTCGCCGCCGCGCATGCCGGTCAGCCAGTCATGCACGAGCGCGACTCGAGGTCCGCTCACCCGGCCTGATGCTCCATGGCGGCCGCGCTCCCGTCGGCCGCAACCTCTCGGTACACGCGTTGCGTCTTCTCGACCGACCGTTCCCACGAGAATTCGCGCGCGCGCCGGAGCCCCTTCAGCCGAAGTTCATCCGCCAGACGTGGATCGTCCAGGACGCGACGCATGCCGTCCTCGATCGACTCCACATCGTAGGGATCGACCAGCACCGCCGCGTCACCGGTGACCTCGGGCAGCGACGAGACATTTGAGGTGACCACCGGAGTGCCGCTGGCCATCGCCTCCAGCGGGGGCAGGCCAAAGCCTTCGTACAGCGACGGAAACACGAACACGGAGGCCAATCGATAGAGGATCGTGAGCGTGTCGCCCTTCAAGTAACCGAGGAAGCGTACGTGCTTGTGCAGCTTGTGCCGGTGCACCGCGCGGCGCAAAGCCGGGAGCTTCGAGATTTCGTCACCGATGATCAGCAGCTTGACGTCATCGTGCGTGCGTCGCAACTGGCTGAAGGCTTCGATCAGCCGCACGAGATTCTTGTGCGGTTTGATGTTGCCCACATAAAGCACGAACTTGTGATCGAGCTGATAGCGCTCACGGACTCGCGCGACGTGTTCGTCGGATGGGATCGCGGCGAAATGCTCGTCAATGGCGTTGTAGACGACGACGATCTTTTCCGGTTTGACGTTGAACAGGTGAAGGATGTCGCGCTTGGACGCCTCCGAGACAGTGAGGATGCGATCGGAGCGGCGCGCCGCGGTCCACATCGACGCGCGCGCGTACGCGTAGGCGGCGCGATTGGGCAGGTACTGCGGAAACATCATGTGGATGCAGTCGTGAATCGTCACGACCGATCGGCAGCGGATCGCCGGCGGCAGCACGTAATGCGGGGCGTGATAGACATCCGGACGCTCGCGCCGCAGGATCCACGGCACGTGAATCTGCTCGCGCAGCGAGTAGTTGGGAGACGGCTCCCGCACGCTGCGGAAGTTCGGCCCGAGCTGGGCGGCGATGCCCATATCGGGTTCACGGCAGAGCAGGACGTATTCAGTATCGCGATCGATGCGCGCGAGTTGTCGCAGCAGATTGCGGATGTAGGTCCCGATGCCGAAATCGTGGATCTTCCGCGTGTCGATCGCGACGCGCATATCACGCCATTATATCGGTAGGGATCCTGATTCTTGTCAGTGTGCGCCCATTCCGACAATCGACGGGAGTTATCGTTCCCAGCCGCTCCAATCGAGCCGATATCGCCGGCGGAGATCGCGCATCACACCGGGATACACACCGCTGCGGCGCGCGATCTCGGCGGCCTGGTCGAGTGTGTTCTTGATTGGGACCGCATTGGTCCGCATGGTGTCGAGCCAGCTCTGACAGTTGATGCTGGCGGCCAGATTGAGGCTGACGCCGTTCGGCTCGAAAACGGCGAACCACGGGCGGTCTCCCGATCGTGCGGCGGATGTCACGCAGGTCCGAGCGTACCGGCTCCAGTAATCGTCGAGTTGCTGACCATTCTGCGCGGCCCACGCGAGGGCCTGCGTGTAGGTCTGTTCGCCCTTGGCGCGCAGCGCATCGCCCTCGCCAGGCCCGCCCATCGCCTGGGTGAGCGCCGTCAGCGGCGTTTGCGCGGCTGCGCTGGCGACCTGGCCGTTGAGCAGTGGCGTGGCGTGATCGATAGCCACCGCGAAACCGATCCCTTGCCCTTCGCGCGCCGCGACGGCGAGCGAGTTGATCCCGATGACCACACCAGAGCGATCGACGAGCGGACCACCGCTGTTGCCCGGATTGATTGCGGCATCCGTCTGGATCAACCTGACCGTGCCGACGTCGCGAATGGCGCTCACGATCCCGCGCGTGACAGTATTCGAGAGCACGCCGAGCGCAGAACCGACGGCGATCACTTCTTCGCCGACGCGCGCCGTTGCCGCGGAACCGAGCCGCAGCGTTGCCTGTTTGGGGTTCGGATTGTAGACCTGCAGGATCGCCAGGTCGCTTCCTTGTGCGACGGTAGTCACGCGAGCCGTGTAGGCGGCCTCTCCGACCTGCAGTCTCACTGATGTCTGTCCCTCGACCACGTGGGCGTTGGTGAGCACCTGATCGTGGCGCACGAAGAATCCGGTGCCACGCGCCTGCCCTGCCGTGATCGATGCGACAGCGGGTAACACACGGCCCACCACGTCTTCGAGTGACGCTGGCGGGAGCGAGACGGGAACGGGTGTCACGGTAGGCTGTGGTGTGGTCAGTAGCGACGCGCCGGCAGTCGTCTGAGTCGCTTGGGGACCGGCTGCGTCTTCCGCGTGAATGTCAGCTCGAGTTGCCTCGGTTGCAGGCGCCGCAACGGGAATGGTTGCCGCGGGTGCGGAGGCAGGTACCGCCGGCCGCATCATGATGAACGCGATGGCGCCTCCGACCACCAGCCCGCCAATGAGCAGGAGCGCCCCCTGTGCGTGCGATGGTGAAGCATCGGCGGCGACGGCCTCGGTCTGAGGACGAGGCAAATCTGCCTGATTGAACCCACAGCGGCACGCCTCGACATGGCGCGGCACTCGCCGCCGACACGACGGGCAAATCCACGACAAGGTCGCAGGGGCGTCCACCTACGTGGGTGTATCGGGCAGTCGTCCCAGAATCTTGAGGTAAATCTTCAAGAACGGGACCCATGCGGGGTGGTGCTTGGCGTAAAAGGCAAGCTGGCTGCGCCGGTACGCACGCTGGACCCGGTCGGGCGCCGACGCCGCCGAGCGGCCGCGCAGGTGAACGACCTGCGGATCGGCGCTGAAGAGGACCGACCTGCCGCGCCGGCGCACCGCGGCGCAGAGGTCGACGTCTTCTGCATACATGAAAAACCGGGGGTCGAAGCCGCCGGCGGCGTCGAGATCCTGGCGACGGATCAGCAGACAGGCGCCGCTCACCCAGTCCACCAGGTGTGTGCGCCTCGTCATGCGATCGACCAGGCCGGTGATGACGGGCAATCCCCGGTCGTTTCCCCGAACGAGGACCTTCTGCCGCAACTCGGCCCATGGCGAGATCATCGCGCCAAAGGAGAGCTCGGCCCGCCCCGTTGCGTCGACGATCCGTGGCCCGACGATCGCCACGTCCGCTCGTGTATCCAGGATCGAGACGAGTCGATCGACTGCGGCCGCCGTCACGATCGTGTCGGGGTTCACGAGAAGAACGAGCTCGGTGGCCGTATTGCGAATCCCGACGTTGTTGGCCTGGGCGAAACCGAGATTCCTCTCTGCTGCGATCAACCGAACGCGCGGCCAATGTTCGCGCACGTACGCCGGCGTCGAATCCGTCGACGCGTTGTCGACGACGACGATCTCATGAGCGAAAGAGGGGGGCGGCTCAGTGAGGGAGCGCAGTGCATTCTCCAGGTCCTTCCGCGAGTTGTAGCTGACGATGATGATGGCGAGTCGAGTCATCGCGTGGACAGGATCACCTGAAGCGTGCGCTGCGCGCACTCGCGCCATGAGTATCGCTCGAGCTGCAGCCGGCCGGCTTCGATCAGGCGCGTGCGTTCGTCGGCGCGTCCGAGGACGCGTTCGAGCGCGCTGGCGATCAGATCGGGGTCAGGGCGCTCGAGGTATACCGCCGCGGGACCGTAGATCTCACGGGCGATCGCCGTGTCCAGCACGACGATCGGAACGCCAGCGGCTATCGCTTCGAGCGGTGTCAGGCCGAAGCCTTCGTAGTCCGACAGAAACGCGAACGCGGAGGCAGAGGCATAGAGGGAAGCCAGATCGGCGTCCGAGATGTAGGACCGCCAATGCGCGCGGCTCGACATCCCGGTTGCCGCAATCAGTTTGTCGATCTCGACGCGCGGATTGGTTCGGTTGTCGCCAACGATTTCGAGCCGGGCATCAGGCATTCTCGCTGCCAGGCGGCGGAATCCCTCGAGCAGTTCTGGAATATGGCGCCGATCGAAGAGCGAACCGACAAACAGGACGAGCGGTGAGCGCGCTACGGGTCCAGTCGTCATCGGCAATGACGACGCGCCCAGGTAGATCACGTCGATACGCGACGAGCCGATCCCGAAGTACTTGCTGATTTCCAGCTTCGAGAAATCGGAGTCCGTGATGACCCGGCGTGCGCGTCGTGCCGAGAGCCGGGTGATCGTGCGGCGGCGCAATCCTTCCCGCCAGGAGAACCATTCGGGATGTGCCGCGAATGAGACGTCGTGAATGGTCAGCACGGTGGGTGTGCGGCACAAGAGGGGGCAGGTGTAACCGGGGGAGAACAGCACGTCGGCGCGTGCTGAGGTGACCAGAGTCGGCAACACGATTTGTTCCCATAGCGTGCCCGACCCGCGTGCGACCATGGTGGAGACACGCAAGCCTTCGTGCGCGACACGATCCGGTGGCTCAGGCGCGCACAGGACGAATTCGTGCGCGTTGGCGGCGGCGAGCGTGCCCCATGCGCTCAGCAACTGCGACAGATAACGCCCCACACCCGTCGGTCGTCCCATGAGCTCGCGACTGTCAATGGCGATCCGCACGCTAGCGTTCCCTTCGCCTCGTGACGGCCTCGAGATAGGCGCGATGCAGTTCATCAGCCGACCGCTGCCACGTGAACCCTCGTGCGCGTTCGAGGCCGGCACCGGCCAGGCTGGCGGACCACGATGAATCCGTCGTGAGCCTCTCGAGCGTTTCGGCCCACGCCGACACATCGCCCGGGTCGAGCAGGACACCTGCGTCGCCGACGACCTCCGGCAGGGATCCGCGATTCGAGGTGACGACCGGCACACCGGCCGACATGGCTTCGAGGACCGGCAGGCCGAAGCCTTCGTCGAACGATGGGAGTACTAGCGCACGTGCCCCCGCATAGAGCGACTCGCGCTCCTCGTGCGCGACGTACCCGGTATAGCGGATGTGATGCTTCAACGGCTCGCCAGCGATGCGTTGAAGCCAGGCTCGCGCGTCTGGTGAGGCTCCTCCGGCGATGACGAGCGGCGACACGCGGCGCGAACCGCGTAGTAGCGCCGCATAGGCATCGAGCAGCACGTCGAGGTTCTTCCGCGGTTCGAGCGTGCCGAGGAAGAGGATGTAGCCGTCGCGCACGGCGTTGGGCGCTCGTCCGAGCGCTTTCCAGGTGGGCGCGCCGGGTGGACAGATGTAGATCCGTTCCGGCAAGACTCCCAGATGCTGGCCGATCAGCCGCTTCGTGTGTGCTGAGGAGGTGATCACCGCCTCGGCCCGGCGAGCGTGACTCGCTGACAGCTCGGCGTAGTCCCGGCGGATTTCGGCGCGAGTGTGCTGCGGGTTGAGGAGAAAGAACAGATCGTGGATGGTCACGATCCGCGCCGCCCGGCGCGACGGAATCAGCAACGGGTGCGCAGCGTGCACCACGTCGAATTCGCCCGCCAGCGTCTCGACGGGTGGCCACTCACGGCGATGCCACAGGTAGTTCAGTACCGAGACGGGCACACGGCGATCGATCACTCGGACGCGAAGCTCGCGCGCCACCGCGGGGGCCGGCCGGTCTTTCCAGGAGCTTGTGAAGAGCGTCACTGTGTCGTCGTGCGTTGCGGTGTAGGCGCCCACGAGCGTGTGGATGTACTCGCCGACGCCCGTGCGCGCGCGCAGGGCAGGGCGATAGTCAACGAGGATCCGCATGTCTCAGCCGGTATGATAGTAAGGAAAAGGAGTTCTCGAGCGGATCGATGCGAGTCGCCGTCATTGGAACCGGATATGTGGGCCTGGTCGCTGGAGCCTGTTTCGCCGAATCGGGAAACGATGTCGTATGCGTCGACAACAATCACGCCAAGGTCCGTCTGCTCCGTCGCGGCAAGATCCCGATCTATGAACCCGGGCTGGAGGAGTTGGTCCGTCGCAATCGCACTGAAAAGCGTTTGAACTTCACGACGACGCTGCCAAAGGCGGTGCGCGACTCCGCCGTCGTGTTCATCGCCGTCGGCACACCGCAGGGCGAAGACGGTTCCGCCGATCTGAAGCACGTGCTCGAGGTCGCTCGCGAGATCGCGCGAGCGATGAACGGCTACAAGGTTATCGTCAACAAGAGCACCGTGCCGGTTGGGACGTCCGAGAAGGTGCGTGAGGTGATTCGGCGCGAGACGACACACCCGTTCAGCGTGGTGAGCAACCCCGAGTTTCTCAAGCAGGGTGCCGCCATCGACGATTTCATGAAGCCCGACCGGGTCGTCGTCGGGGCCGAGGACCCGCGCGCGCAGGCGTTGATGCTCGAGCTCTACGAGCCGTTCACCCGGACGGGCGCGCCGATCATGATGATGGACTGCGCCAGCGCCGAACTGTCGAAGTACGCGGCGAATGCGATGCTCGCCACGCGCATTTCATTCATGAACGAAGTCGCCAACGTGTGCGAGCTGGTTGCCGCCGACGTCGACCAGGTGCGACGGGCGATTGGCGCCGACAAGCGGATTGGCCCATCGTTCCTCTTTCCGGGCGTCGGCTACGGCGGCAGCTGCTTTCCGAAAGATGTCCGCGCGATGCAGCGCTTTGCTGCCGACAACGCGTATGACTTCAAGATCCTGGATGCCGTCGAGCAGGTGAACACGCTGCAGAAGACGAAGCTCCTCGCGCTGATGCGGAAGCACTTCGGCAGCCTGAAAGGGAAAACGGTGGCGGTCTGGGGATTGGCGTTCAAGCCGCGCACCGACGACATGCGCGAGGCGCCTGCGATTCCCTTGATCGAGGCGCTGCTCTCGGCCGGAGTCGAGGTGCAGGCGTTCGATCCCGAGGCGGTCCGAGTGGCCAGGGGCATCTTCGGCTCGCGGATCACGTATGCTGCAAGTGGCTACGATGCCGTCAAGGGCGCCGACGCGCTCGCGATTGTCACCGAGTGGAATGAATTCCGGCGTCCCGACTTTGGCAAGATGCGCGCAGTCATGAGGTCGCCTGTGGTGTTCGATGGCCGCAACCTGTTTGCTCCTGCGCATATGAAACAGCACGGGTTCACCTACTACTCCATTGGCCGCCGCTAAGCCGACCACCGTCCTGGTCACCGGTGGCGCCGGCTATATCGGAAGCCACGCCGCCAAGGTACTCCGTCAGGCCGGCCATCGCGTGGTGATCTACGACAACCTGTCCGCCGGACATCGGGAAGCGGTGCTTGGCGCGCCTCTGATCGTTGGCGACACGGGCGACGTCGAGACGATGCGGCGCGCCATCCGCGACAGCGGCGCGTCGGCGGTGATGCATTTTGCGGCGTGGCTCTCGGTCCCCGACTCGGTGCGCGATCCGGCCGGCTATTACCGCAACAACGTGACGGGAACCATTGGCACCCTCGCGGCCATGGCTGCAGAGGGCTGCCGTCAATTCGTGTTTTCGTCGACCTGCGCAGTCTACGGCGAGCCGGTGGAGACACCCATTCGCGAGACTCATCCGACGTCGCCGGTCAATTCGTACGGACAGACGAAGCTTGCCATCGAGCATGCGCTGCCGCACTTCGAGCGGGCGTATGGAATCCGTTCGGTCCGCTTGCGATACTTCAACGCCGCGGGTGCCGATCCGGACGGGGAACTCGGTGAGGACCACGCACCGGAGATTCACGTAATCCCGCGCGCGATAGAAGCGGCCGGGGGAGGGCCGCCGATCGATGTCTTCGGCGAGGATTACCCGACTCCCGACGGCACCTGTCTTCGCGACTATATACACGTGATGGATCTGGCCGACGCTCATCTGCGCGCGCTCGCGTGGTTACAGGACGGTGGCGCATCGGGAAGCTACAATGCGGGCACCGAGCGACCCACCTCGGTCAAGGACGTGATCGACGCTGTCGAGAAGGTGACCGGTCTTCCAGTCGCCCGGCGTTCGGCGTCGCGCCGGCCCGGCGATCCGGCAATTCTCTATGCCTCGGCCGAGCGAATCCGTCGAGACCTCGGGTGGGTGCCGCAACGCCCGGCCCTCGAGACCATCGTGGCCGATGCCTGGAACTGGCACGCCAAACATCCGCGCGGCTTCGGAGGCAACCACTGAGGAGGCGATCGCAGAGGATGGCGGCGTGACCTCGCTCTACCGCCTCTTGAGCTACGCGCGCCCCTATCGGGCACGGCTCGCCGGCGCCGTGATCGCCATGGCGGTCTACGGGGCGGGCACGGCGGGGATCGCGAGCCTCATCCAGTTGATCTTCGACGAGGTCCTCGCCGCGCAGCGAAACCTCGGACCCATCAGCGTGGCCATTTTGGCCTTGTACTTCTTCAAAGGTGTCGGGTCCTATCTCTCCTCATACCTGATGGCCGACGTCGGCCAGCGCGTGGTGCACGATCTGCGAAACCAGCTGTTCCGCCACATGCTGGGCCAGTCTGCGGCCTTTTTCTCGCTGCAGACCACGGGCCGGTTGATGTCGCGGATCACAAACGACGTCGGCCTGCTCCAGCGCGCCGTCTCGGAAACCATCGGTGATCTTGCACGCGAGACACTGTCGCTCGTCTTTTTCACCGGCGTCCTCGTGTACTACGATGCGAGGCTCGCGCTGGTCTGCTTCACCGGCGCACCGATCATCCTCTACCCGCTCGTGCGGCTCGGCCAGCGTGTTCGCCGCACGAGCAGGCGCAGCCAGGAAGCGCTGGAGCAGTTGTCGCATGTCAGCGCTGAAGCGTTCACGGGACACCGGATCGTCAAGGCGTTTGGCGCCGAGGAGCGCGAGGCCGCCAAGTTTCATCAGGCGTCCCATCGTTTCTACCGGACGAGCATGCGAGTGACCCGCGTGCTGTCACTCCTTCCGCCGCTCATGGAACTGGTCGGAGGAGTGGCGCTCGTGCTCGCCCTTTGGTACGGGAGTCGTGAGATCGCCGCGAACCGGCTGACGACGGGGCAGTTTGTCGCATTCATCACGACACTGTTCCTGATGTACGCGCCGGCGCGGAAGTTGAGCCGCGTCAACGCCGACGTGCAGCAGGCGGCAGCGGCGGCCGACCGCGTCTTCGAAACGCTTGCGACGCATAGTGAAGTGCTCGACCGAGCCGATGCCACGACGATGGCCCCGTTCTCGCGGGAGATCGAGTTCCGCGGGATTTACTTCTCGTACGACGGCGCCGATGTGGCGACGTTGAACGGCGTCTCGTTCACTGTTCACGCCGGCCAGACGCTGGCCATCGTTGGACGGAGCGGCGCCGGCAAAACGACTCTGGTCAATCTCGTGCCCCGGTTCTACGACCCGGCCGAAGGCGTCATCCTGATCGACGGCATTGATACACGTCAGTTCACGTTGTCGTCCCTGAGGTCACAAATCGGCATCGTGACACAGGAAACCGTGCTCTTCGATGACACCATCGCCAACAATATCGCATACGGGCGTCCGCAGGCCGCGCGTGTGGAGATCGAAACAGCCGCCAGGGCCGCACACGCGCACGAGTTCATCGTCACGCTGGACGAGGGCTACGACACGATGATTGGTGAACGGGGGCAGCGTCTTTCGGGAGGTCAGCGTCAGCGGCTGGCGATTGCGCGTGCGATTCTTCGAGACTCGCCGCTCCTCATTCTCGACGAGGCCACGTCGGCGCTCGACGCCGAGTCGGAAGCGCTGGTCCAGGATGCGTTGTCGAACCTGATGCTCAACCGGACGTCGTTCGTGATCGCGCACCGGTTATCGACCGTGCGCCGGGCCGACGCCATTGTGGTGCTCGAACAGGGCCGAATCGTTGAAAGCGGCACCCACGAGGAATTGCTCGCTCGCGGCGGGGCGTATGCGAAACTCTACGAACTGCAGCTCCAGGAGGAGCCGGTGGAGCAATAAGCTGCGACGGTGCGACGGTGCGATGGTGCGATGGTGCGATGGTGCGATGGTGCGA
>Ga0068863_100002869_pt1 | contig 17065 bp, 10 predicted proteins | sample KBSSwiS62_FD_66596 | JGI IMG/M metagenome (GOLD analysis project Ga0068863, IMG submission 66596) | Switchgrass rhizosphere microbial communities from Kellogg Biological Station, Michigan, USA - KBS Switchgrass S6-2 | ecosystem: Host-associated > Plants > Roots > Rhizosphere > Soil ...
CGTCGTGTTATCACCGAGGGCGATAGCGTCAACACCAGAGGCGGAAGCACCAGGAAAAAAAGCAAGCGACGTCCCACCTCCAATGGAAAGGTATCTTGAATCCGCCAATCCTTCCGTCAGCACGCTACTGGCTCCCGTCAGGGTTTGGTTCGGCATCTGATTGTCCGTGCCGTTAGCGGTCAACGTCCCCGTGATGGTGAGCGCACTGGCGAAGGTACTGGTCCCTTGCGCATTAAGCGTAATTGTGCCAAGTCCCGACGTTTGATCGTACAAAACCAGGGTGCCTGTCGCACTGAGCATCATCTGCAATTTTGCTGTACCGCTCCCATTCTGCCACCAACGCCAGATGTTCGCACTTCGCGTTGCGAGTAGGTCCACATAGGAGGTCGTTCCGTCCGTATAGACACCCTGCCATCCCGGATAGTCACTCGCGCCGGTTCCAAAACTGATCGTGTCTCCCGCAATATCTGCCGTTCCTGTCAGCGTCAGATTCTCACCGCTTAAGTTGTCGGCGCGCAACCAGCATGATTGCAACACCACCCAAAAAGTCAGTAATAGGATACCCCTTTTCAATTCGCTGATGCTCATATTTGTTCTCCTCTGCTAATTTCTTGTCGTGCTCATAGAAAGTTGGTTATGCGCCGTATTTACGCCATGGCCACGGCCTGTTGCTGTAATTGTTGAAAGTGCACGGCGTTCTGTTGCCGCCATGTCGCATCGCTGCCTGCCGCCGCTGGCCCGCTGGGTAGAGAAGATCGCCTCCTACCCATGATTCTGGTCCAAATAAAGTGACAGCCAGAACAAGGCAACCTATTGCCCCAATCCAGTTCCGACCAAACCCATTGGCGGAATTTCTTTAGCATCACTTATTGATTCGTCTTAGATTAAGGCAGATAAGCGAAATTGAATTTTTGTGTCGATGAAATAGTTCGTCTTCACATACAAGCCTATCTTGCTGAACGATATTGCGATGATCGGTGGTTACGGCAACGTCGTTGCCCACCTACCCGATATGTGATTGACCTCAAACCATGTCCCACGGATAGACCAATGAGCCGAACGCGCCCCAATCAGGAGCTTCGTCCCAAGCATCTTGCGAGAGAGACCTGTAGGCAAACGGGCCGGAGAAATAATGAATGCTTCAAAGTCTGCAAACGCCGCCAAGAGGAACAATTTTGTAACCCATTTTAGTAACCCGAAGGGGTATAAATGGGCCTATTTGAGATAACTCGAGATTTTGCACCTTAAGCCCCCTTCCCTCTCAAGATGACACGGGAAAAGGTCAGAATAATTGAGATAAAATCCCTTGCTTCGCGTGTAAAGGACCTGCTCTACCGCTAAGCTAACTCCGCAATGACCGTCCGACCGATGATCTACACTACTACGCGTGGCTAAAGGTCAGGAGCAAGCAATTCAAAAGGCGACGCAAAAGTTCCAAAGGACTGAATCCGGCGCAAGCCCGGCTTAAAAGGAGCGGGGGCTATAGCGGACCGGAGAGCAGTTGCTTCTTAACGTCTTGGGGCAGGCTGGATTGCTCGATCTGCTTTTGCGCTGCTTCCGGATTTTCCGTCCGCCAAACCACCGCGACCGCCTGCAGGCTCTTGTTCCGGAGGGTTTCATCGGAGAGGGTCGAGGCCCATTGAGTCGCCTGCAGCGGATCTGTCGCGGCCCACATGGTAACCACCGCAACGGCCATTTGAATACGGGCCTGATTGCCCGGAAGATTGCAGGCGAAGGTGGCTGCAGCAATGGGGTTTTTCTCAGCCCACTGGCCCGCGACGATGTTAAGCAGGGTGGGGTCTTTTTGCTGGAGGGCGTAACTCGCTGCAGCATTGGGATCCGCCGCCGCCCATTGATAACCAATTTGCTGCATAGCCTTCGTCCTGGCCGCTCCCTCGGGTAATGCCTGGATCCAGGCGACGGCGTGGTTCAGATCAGTAGAGGCCCATGCCGCTGTGACCTGCGCGATCAGGTCATTCCACGGGAGGGGATTCCCGTTGGCGGCTTGGGACAGCTGGAGCAACCGGGCGCTCGCCGCGGCGGGATCGGTGCCAGCCCATTGCCGGAAGAACGGCGCGTAGAGCTCGCCGCGAACTGATTCCGGCAGCGATTGCTGCATCCAGGAAAGCGTGCCGACAGGATCACGACGGCCCAGATCCTGCACCAGAACATCGCGCGCCTGCTGATGCAGGGAGTCGGCCGCATGCCGTTGGCCAAACCAGCCAGCCATGCCGGATAAATCGCGATCAGCCCAACTGGACAAAAGACTGCCGCGCACTTGAAAACGCAATTCCGGATCTCCAATGGCCTCCAGTTCCGCCAATGTTTGATCCATCGCGCCCGGGACAACGGTCGTCGCCCATTGCTTGAGCAATTCGAGCCGCTGCGCCGGATCGCGATGCAGCAAGGCTGTCTTGAGGGCTGGCGACAAGTCGCCGGAAAGCACCAGTTGTTCCCCCGCGGGATTACCATTTTCCGGTTGAGGAGAATGAGTGACCGGCTTCTTCCAATCGGGAGATGAACTGACGGTCGAGACCGCTTCATCCGAATCCACCAGAATGATGGCCAGCAGAAACACGGCCAGCAGTCCCGTGAAGACAAACAGGATCGATTTGGTTTTCATAGTCTCTCGAAGTTTGGATTTATCTTCAATCAGGCCAAAACGGGTGAGGCCCTCCCCTCACCCGTTTTTCCATCAAGTCAGGGCCGGTCTTACGGGCTGGTGATGCTGACATTGTCGAAGGTGGTGGTGTCGAGTGTGGTGTTCGAACCGCTGCATTGCGCGAACCCTACATAGAAGGTACCGGTCATGGTAACGGTGGCGGTTTGTCCCGTATGGGTCGTCCAGGTGACACCGTCGGGGGAGGTATAACCGGTGAACGTGCTGCCGTTGCGAACCACGCGCACCCAATAGGGTACGGTGCCCCCGCTGGCCACGTTCCCCATCGTTCCGCCCGAAGCCACGCGATACTTGAATCTCGCACCGGTGGGGATCATCAACATGGTGGCATTGGCGGACTTGTTGGTCAGGTCCTGGCGGATCATCACCCCGGACACCACGGTGGAAGGCGGATTCTGCTGGGACGCCACCCGGGCAGTGATGGTCCAATTGGTCCCGCTGGTCACCGGCTGGTAGGTGAATTGGAAAACGTCACCCGCCGAAGCGCTGTCGGTGGCCGTGCCGGAACCATTGACCGTGAAGACGCCGCCCGCATAGCTCGCGCTGCCCGCGATGCCCGGTGTGCCGATGTCCTGACTCACCCAAGGAGCAGGCAGCGCAGTCGTGTTCACCAGAAAGGCGTTCAACTCCATTGGGCCGGAAGTGACACTGAAGGTCAGGTCCGAGCCCGAGTTGCTGGCGGAAACCGTCGCGCCCGTCACCAGATTTTTGACGGTACCACCCGCGGCACCCGGCACAGTGACTGTAAAGGAGGTCCCGGTGAATCCTTTGTAGGCCACGCCGACGTAGGTACCATTGGACGTGGCGTAAGTACGTTCCATGACGTCGGCAGGTGTGCCCGAAACCACGGTCCCCGGCACGGCGGGCAAAGCGCGAAAGGCTTGGGCAAAGCGGCGGTGGGCATCCGCAAACCCACGACCGTAGGTGTAGACGGTGTAGGTCAGGGTCCGGGCATCGCCGTAATAATAGCCCAGCAACTCCATGGCCATGCTGAAGGGTGCCCCGGCGGGCGTGACCATGTTGCCTTCGTACTTGGGATTGGGCTCACGGGCGGCAAGTTCTTCATAGGAAACAGTGTTGCTGATCGCCAGCCCGTCCCTGGTCTGAAAATAATTCAGGTAATTGGGTAGGTTCGCGTAGCAATAATAGTTGGAGGGTGCCATGAGCTGCACCCCGGCACTGCTCGAACCAAGGTATAGCGATGGACGGATGCCGTAGTCGGGACGATTCAGGAAATCACCCAGGCTCGCGCTGAAATCTCCGCTGTTCATGACGTTGATGTATTGGGTATCCGTGCAACCGGCCCGAAAGGTGCGGTCCGACGTATAGTGGGCCGTGCTCTTGACGAAGTCCGCCGCATTCATGTCCGGAGCCAGCAGGGAAATTTTGTCCGGGTCCCAGTTGAAGTAGTAGAAGGTCATGTTGGAGCGATAAGTCTTGAGCAACGCTTCAATCTGATTGTGGAAGTCCCTGCGTTTGCCATGCCACCAATCGGCATAGGGTGCAGCCACCGTGACGGAGGCCCAGTTGGCTTTTTGCGCGTCCGACATGCCGTCGAAACCGGTCGGCAATGCGGTACCGGTATCCGAGCTGAACAGGCGACAATCGGCGTCGCCATAGCTGATAGGCAGGCGCTGATCGCGGATCCGCAACAAGATGCCCTTCAACTGCGGGTTGGCGGCGGCATTGGCCCCGAGGAGCACGTCCAGGTACGCCTTGAAATCGGTATATGTGGCGGCATTCAGCAGGTTCGCACAAAATCCAGGAGGATTCCTCGAGGGCTGCGTGGCCGTGCCGAGGTTGTTGATGGCCTTGGCCGCGGCCGGGAGATTGTTGGAGCCGCCCCATTCGACGCGGGGAATGTAATCGACTCCCGAGCCTGCCGTGGCGTCCAGGTATTGTTGGTGAACCGAAGGGACACCGGGAATGGCCGGCTGAGCGGGTTGGGTGGTATTTTGAATCCAATAGCCGCCGCCATCGATGTTGGCCGAATTATAACCGTTCACGGGATCGCCGTAATTCTGGAAATTCCATTTGAGAATGGTGGGGCAGATCGCGCTATAGCCCATCAATTTGGCATAGTTGACCATGTCGACGGGAACCTGTTCGACCTGACGCTCCCAATCGAACATGAGAACGCGCTGAGGCAGAGGTGACGGGGGAAGCGTGACGGCAGGCGCATTCGCCACCGGGTCGATCTCATAAAGCTTCATGGTCGCGATGGCGGGCCCACCGGCATAGAGCGAGAAGTACGCGTTGACGCCCGTCGTGTAGTGCACCTTGTCAAAAACGTAGACCCAGAAGCCATTTTGCGCCGTGTCATCGCCGGTACCGCCGGTCCCGGTGGTTTCACTGCCACAGGGCACGATGACATCGTAGAATTGCCATGCGTTGCTTAGCGGCCATGGATCATAGGGATCGGTCGCGGAAAGACCGTTCTTCCAGCCCACGTCCATGTAGTTGTGCCCGGCCTGAATTTCGACTTCGGAATAGCGCGCCTTGTCTTCCGGATATTCCATGCGGAGGAGATACATTTTGCCCGGCGTCATGACGCCGCGTCCGATGCGATAGGCAAACCAGCCATAGCCTGGTTCGCGGGCCTGCTTGCCCAGAATGGTGTTGACGGGGACCGTGACCTTGGCTCCCGGGGTCATGTAATCCTGATTGTGATTCCCAAAGAGGCTCTGCATGTAGGGATGCACTTCGGTGGCGAGAGACGTGGAGCAGGTAATGGTGTCGATCAACTTGAGCGAACCATAGGGCGTGCTTTCAAAGGTGGTTGTCAGTGGAGGCAGTTGCGTGTTGTCACGTTGGGCAAACGACAGGTAATCCATCGACGGCGTGGTGGTCGAGATCGTGGCGCCGCTGGTGGCATCCTTGAGGACCAAGGTCGCCTTGAAGCGGCCCCCGAGATAAATGGCCGTGGCGGAGGCGGCATCCACGCTCACGACACCCCGGGCGATATTATCCGTGCCGATGGCCACGGGCACGGTTCCCGTCTTGATGGAAGCCCCATAGAAATCGGTCAACGTATAGGTCATGTTGGCTCCTCCGGCGGGAATAACGGTTTGGGCGTAGCGGAAGACCAATTCAAACGTCTGCCCCTTCTGCGCGTTGCTCAAATCATAAAGTTGGAGGGGCAATTCCGAGGCGATGGTTCCGCCGGTATTGCGCGCCGACACCTGGAAAGGATCGAGCACCCCTTGAATCGTTCCGCTCGCCAAACCGCTGCTGCTACCTTCTGATCCCGAGGGCCCGCCCCAGACGCGGATGGCGACGGTGTTCGTCCCACCAAAATGCACCAATGAGGCCGGAACTATGTAACTGCGGACGGTCAGGTTGTGATATTTGTAACCGCCCGTGGTGCCGCCAATCCAGACACCGTTGAACCAGACATCATCATCGAGATTGATGGTTCCCAGATTCAATTGGAGGGGTTGTGACGGCACATTGGCGGAGATCGCCGGAACAGTGATCGCCTGGCGGTACCAGCCGTAGCCATCATAGTTCTGTCCCTGCGCCTGCCATGATTTGTTGGAAAGAAGGGTTCCCCATCCGCTGTCGTTGAAAGTCTCTGCATACCACGGCGAGCTTCCCGTCCCGATGTTGGTCGGGTCGGTCTTGAATTTCCAAGTGGTACTGAAAGCCACGGTGGTCCTTACCTGCGCCACAGCCGAGACCACGGTGAAGCAGAGCAGGCATGCGATCAGCAAAGCCATTTTCGTCATGAGGGAATGAAACAGATGATTTGTTTTCATAATTCCGAGGGATCTGAAGGGGTTTTCGGTTTTGTTTCGTGGAGACACGACTATTGCAATGACTCTTTTCTATTACGCGGGAAAGCGGGGCATACAACCGCCTTGCTACTAGACACGTTAAGTAACTCGCCGGGAGACCAAGCCCTCTTTCTCCTCTGAAATGGCCTTCCGAAACGAAGAAACGCAGGTCCGTTGGTCAAAGACGGCCGCCCTTTTCCCTTTGCCATCAAGGAGGTTCCTTTAGTATGAAATACTCAATGGCGGAAAGGATCACCATCCGCGATCTCGCGAAATTAGCCTTCGTGAGCCGGGCCACCGTCTCCCTGGCATTGCGCGACAGCGCCCAAATCAGCCTCCCGGTTCGCCAGAGGATCCAACAGCTCGCGAAGCTGCACAATTACCGAAGCCACCCGATGGTGGCGGCCTTGATGCAGCAGATCCGGGACACGCGAACGGTCCAGGACGAGGAAACAATTGCCTTTGTGACCTCCGGCCTCTCGGCCGGGCACTGGAAGCAATGGTCCTGGAACGTGGCCATATGGCGGGGCGCTTTTGCCGAAGCGAATCGCCTGGGGTTTCGCCTGGAAGAATTTTGGGCCGGCCCCGGTGCGAGGGACGCGGAGAAACTGGCGCGGGTGCTGTATCACCGTGGCATCCGGGGGATTTGTTTTGGCTCGATGCCGTGGCCTCATCCCGCTTTTTCGATGCCGTGGGAAAAATTCGTTTCCGTGGCCTGCACGACCTCGACGGGAATCGACAAACTACCCGCGGTGCGGAGCAATCACTTTGAGGGCATCTATCTGCTGCTCTCGAAACTGTCCAAGCTGGGCGCCCAATCCATTGGCATCGCCATCACCGAGAGCGACGATTTGCGGGTCCAACGCAGCTGGTCGACGGGGATCTATCGATTTTGCCAGGACAATCCAAAGAGCCAGGTCCATCTGTTGCGTTTGCCATTCGATAATGACCAGGAAGCCTTCACCGCCTGGTTCAAGCGCTTTTGCCCGGATGTCCTGGTGGGTGTGCATCCCGATATTCAGGCGCTTCCCAAGTCGCTCGGATTGACGGCCGGCATCGATATCGCCTATGCATCACTCAATGTCTTGGACGAAGAATTGGGTGCCATCGCCGGCATCTACCAGGACCCTGGCTATTTGGGGCGAAGGGCCATTACCTACATCAGTAAAAAAATCTACGACCAGTCCCTGGGGCTGCCGGAGCACACGGAGTCGATCAGTGTGGAAAGCCGGTTTGTCGAAGGTGCCTCCCTGCAGCCGTTGCTCAAAAAAACAAAGAAACCGAAGAAGAAACTTGCCTCCAAAAAACGCGCGTCAACGCGTAGCAAGATTGAGTTGCTCCGCGGCTAACCGACGATCCCAGCGATGTCAGCTGCCCGGCCTTGGTGGGTTATCTGCCCGGGGAACCGGTCAGGGTGGACGAACCGCTTGGCGCCACGGTTTGGGCCATTTTCTGCAATTGCTGGATGCGGTCGGCGTTTTGCTTGCGCCACTTTTCCATCGCGGCCTGCTGGGCGGCGAGGTCATCGGACTTATGCTGATTCAGGAAGGCAATCTGGTCGCGCATCAGTTTGTCCTTGGCCGTGAGGTAGGCCTGCAACTGGGGCGAGGCATCCGGCGGCATCTGGACGGGAGGGGGCGCCGAAAGCGTATTACCGGTGTCCTGCTGTTGGGCGATGGTTTGGGCCAGCTCATTTTGACGTTGCAGCAGCTGGGCGTTCTGTTGGCGAAACAGCGCAAAAGCCTGAGGAGTGAGCGTGGTACTGGAACCGCGAGCCTCCTGCATCTTCTGCGCGAGTGTGACCTGGTTCGCCAAAAATTCCTTCATCTCGGGAGAGGCGTTGGGTGGCGTGGGGGCGACCTGGGCTTCGCTGGAGCGGACGAGACTGGCCACACGCGCGGCAGCTATTCCCGGTTGCGCGGCGCGTTGGCCCTGCCAATAACCCAGCCCACCTCCCACGGCGAGGCAGACGATGGCAACGATCGGGATTTCCCATGAAGATTTGGTTTTGGTGGGGAGCATATGATTTTAGACCTTTAGGTGTTGGCTATGGATGGGGAACGCGTGGTGCTTTTCGTTAAAGTTGGTGGCGCGGGGCAAGATATCGGTATCGATCTCGTCGTGGAGGTCAGGGGGCTGTTCCGGAGGTGTAACTTCCCATGGAGAGATCGCCGCCGGCTGTGCACCGCATGCCGCCGTGAGCCTGGACTTTTCCACTGACCTGGACATTGCCACTGGATTGAACATCTCCGTTCTTATAGACGGTAAAGGCATTCGACGGGGCTGCGGCCGACGCCCCATTGCCAATTTCAAAGACGGGATCAGGAGGCGTGGTGGAATTTCCCGCGAACCACACATGCTCACCACTATTCGCGCTACTAACGGCGCCTACATTGAACTGCCCAATCGCAAAATCGACCAAGGCCCGGGCCTTGGTATTATTTCCAAAAGCTACCGATGCATCACCCGATGCCACGGTCAGGTAATTAGCGGCGAACGAACTATTGGCCAGGGCCGAGACAAAATTGCCCAACGCAATGGAGCCTATTCCATGCGAGGAGTTACTCTGTCCAACGGCACTGGCGTAGCTCGCCGTAATCGAATGGCCTGGCCCGATGTTTAGGTACGTTCCTGTCACTTGAGCTTGTGCGCCCAGGCTCGCCAGCATGTATCCCATGGCTATTAGGAGGATTAATTTCGCAATTTGTGTATTCATAGATAGTCCTGATTAGTGATGGATAATTTTAGATTAGCAGCAAAGGTAATGGACTTCTATGCTTCGGTTGGGCTTTTTCTAGCGGTCAGGGGGCCGTTCCCGAAGTGTAACTCCCCATGGAAAGATCGCCGCCGGCGGCACACCGCATAATGCTGTGGGCCTGAATGCTTCCGCCGGCCTGGACATTGCCGTTCTTGAAAACGGTCAGGGCATTGCTGGCGGTGCCCAGGGTATTGCCAGTGCCATTGCCCAATTCCAAAAGGGGATCGGTTGCGACCCAGGCGGTCTTATTGTAGGTACTCCCGATCGTGGAAACGCTGCCAAGATTATACCGACCGATGACCATCTCATTATAGGAATTGGCTGTTGCGTAAGAGCCGATTGCAGCAGAATCGTCGCCAGCTGCAGTCGCAATAAAGCCCATCGCAAAGCTGGCTGTCCCGCTAGCCGTAGATACCCAACCTGACGCAAACGAAAAGTAACCGTTGCAGATCGAACCATGCCCGAATGCGTAGGCAGAGTTTGCCGCGGTGGTACATCCGTTCCCAAATACACCAGGGCCGCCAGCTCCTGAGAGGGAATTAGACACTCCGACGTTTATATTTGAACCGGTGACTTGAGCCTTTGCGCCCAAGCTCAGCAGGGCCAAACTGACAAAGGTTAACAGACTTAGTTTGAGATAGTGGATTTTCATATGAGTAGGAGTGCGTTTGGAAACAGACTTGATTTTGATTTCACTTTGGATTGATAAAAATGGCTGCTCTCTTTTCGCTTTCCCGGCTGAATTTGGGCCGTTAATTGTAGCTGTCTCCCTTTATTTTAATCAGGGATGCGTTCCGGCGGTATAGCTGCCCATGGAGAGATCGCCGCCAGCCGCGCACCGGAATGTGCCGTGGATCTGGCCGTTCCCGTTTTTATAGACAACAAACGCATCGGCCCTGTGCGCACCGTCCGCACCGTTGCCAATTTCAAACAACGGGTCCGTATCAATCCAGGTCGTCATTCCATTGGTCCCATACGAGGCAAGATTATAGCGACCGATGGCGAAGCAGTTGTACGCATTGGCCCCCGTATATTGACCGAACGAAGCAGCAAAATCGCCATGCGAAATGCCGGAATAGGAATAGGAAAAAGAATTTTGCCCCATGCTGTTCCCATAACCACCCGCAAAGGAATAGGCGCCCGGCGCATACCCGTAGGAAAAACCGGTGGAGTAGAGGCCAAAGGTCTGGGAACCTTGTGCGGCGAAGCTGTAATCGCCATTGGCCACACCCGAGGAAAGGGCCATGGATTGGACACCATTGGCGTGCGAGTTGTTGCCCATGGCCACACTCCCGGTACCCGCGGCATAGGAATAGTATTGGGCGAAGCTGGCCGTGCCGGTGGCGGTGGCGCAAACGCCGAGACTGCCGTTGATGGAGGAAGAGCCACCTCCAATCGTCGCATTCGTGGCGGAAATATCCGTCGCCTTCAAGGGTACAAGGCCGTACATGAGAGAACTAAACGCCACCAGATAGACTAATTTTTTCATGGGTTAACTCCTGGGTGTGAGGTTGTGCCGGGCAGGTTTGACTGAAAGTCTGGTGAGTGAAACTTGAGATCAGGGATGGGTTCCGGCGGTATAGCTGCCCATGGCAAGATCGCCGCCGGGCGAGCACCGGATGCTTCCCTGGAATGTCGCATTGCCGTTCTTGTAAATCGTGAGGGCATTACTGGCGGTGCCCAGGGTATTGCCGGTGCCATTGCCTAATTCTAAGAGCGGATCGGTCGAGACCCAGGTGGTCTTATTGTAGGTACTCCCGATCGTGGAAACGCTGCCAAGATTATACTGACCAATGACCAGTTCACCATAGGAGTTGGCTGTTATTACAATGCCGATTGCTGCAGAATCGTTGCCCGCGGCAGTCGCATTATTTCCCATTGCAAAGGAGGATCCTCCGCTAGCTGTACCCACCCAACCTGCGGCTAATGAAAAGAAACCGGAGGCAATCGAACCATGCCCGAAGGCGTAGGCAGAGTTTCCCGTGGTGGTACATCCGTTTCCAAATACACCAGGGCCGCCAGCTCCTGAGAGAGAATTAGACACTCCGACGTTTATACTTGAACCGGTGACTTGAGCTTTTGCGCCCAAGCTCAGCAGGGCAAAACTGACGAAGGTTAACAGGCTTAGTTTGAGATAGTGGATTTTCATATGAGTAGGGTGCGTTTGGGGGAAAGTGCTGATTTTGATTTTACTTTGGATTGCTAAAAATGGCTTCTCTCTTTTCGCTTTCTCGACTGAATTTGGATCATTAATTAATAGGTGACGGCGAACGGAAAGCCGCTGTCCTTCGAGCGGACGCGGCGGCCCAGTCCATCGTAAGTGGCGACCCACGTCGTGCCTCCCGTCCCGACCTGCACGAGCCGGTTGTAGGCGTCCCAGGTCAGCGGGGTGGGAGTCCCGCTGGCGCTGCTGCTGGTGACGTTGCCCACGGCGTCGTAACGCGCGGAAGCAGAGGTCAGGCCCAACGTCAGCAGGGCGAGTCCGAGCAGGATGGTTTTAACGAAAAGCCGCATGGTTTTTTAGGTGATTAGCGGTTGGGTGAAGTAGCTGGAGTAGGATCAAAAAAAGAGGAGTGCAGATATGTTTTCGATTTTGCTTTGGATTGATAAAGATGCCTGTCCTCTTTCTCCTTATTTCTCCTCTGTCTGAAGAGCGTCCCAAAATTCACCTAATGAATCGGCGATCTTTTCTAATTGATCTGTGGCAGATTCGGAACGGAAAAAGTACACGGCTGCTGCCGAATCATCACAGTCCACAAAAAAATAGTCGCCACCAGGATCGACGGCGAATGGAAAAAAATTCTTTGGCGTGATCTTCTTTTCGATAACTAGTTTGTTGTAGGACTCAATTGCTGTTCCTCTACCTGTATCGGAAATTAACGGCAAAGTCTCATTCACTACAGTGTGCAAGGTTGCACTTTTAAAGACATAAGGTTCCGGATCGGCACCATTGTTCTCTAAGAAAAATGACCGAAGCGGATTTGGGAAGATCAACTCAAGCACATTTTCGGCGGCTGCAATATCTCGTTCCGTCAGCTGCTTATCGGGATTTATAAATGTCATTGTTTCAGATTATTTGCCGGGTAAAGCCATTCCCGCGGCTCGTATATTTGCACGGGCCGCGTCACTCAAGTCGTAAGGGATTCCAACTGCTGACTCATACTGGGAAACTCCTCCAATGTGAGGATACGTCGCTTCGTGCGTCGGTCGTTTCACCAGTTGCATTGTACCAGTATTTGTCGCTGGATCATAGTCAGCTAAATGATGCCAAGTGTAACCTCTTGGTACCTTCTGGGTGTCACCGAATCCGGCAGTTAGATTTGCAGCTCCATAGTCGCGTGCTCGACTACCGGTATATTCAATTCGCACGATATTCTTTTGTCCAGGCCCCACTGGGAATAGATCAGGTGAATTAGCAAAATCTGCATCTGTGGCATTTCCTCCCAAAGAAATCCAACCACCCGAGCTTTGCCGCATTTGCCCCATCCTTTCGAACATCGATGCCGACTCTGAGGCCATTGTCCCGTTCTCGGCAATTTTTGTGGCGAGATTGGAAGCTCCTTCTGCCAATGACTCAACGGGCAGGATACTTGCTACGCCGAGAGCGAAGCTGGCCGCTTGTTGCATCCCACCGAAGCTCTGTCCGGTCACCAAGTCATGCCCGATGATGCCCTCGCTTACCATCTTGAGACTACCCACGATAGGAGTGGTATCCAACTCGGCTGAATACTCCTGCGGATTCTGGAATGAATACGTCTGCTTCTGAAATTCATCCACTGTTCCGTAACTGTTGGGCGTCGGCAACGTCGTGTTCGGGAAAATCGAAGCCAAAGCTTGCTGGAATTGTTGCGCTTGGAACGTCTGCTCGCCGTAGGACTGGCTGATCGAATCCTGAAATGCCTGGGTCGCTCTTGAGGCAATTCTTCCATCCGGATCGAAGCCATTGACCGGGTCGCCACCCGCGAAGGAATAGAGATCCATGCTGGCGCCGTGGCCGAGGGGGTCGGCGGAGAGGAAGCGGCCGGAATTGGGCTCGTAGTAGCGCGCGCCCATGTAGTAGAAGCCGGTCGGGTCGATGTATTTGCCGCGCCAGCCCGGCTGCATCGCGCTGCTCACCGCCGCCGAGCCGGGCATCGCCCCGTAACCGCCGACGACGTCACTATTCCTGCTGGTCGAGCCCGCCGTATTCAAGCCGTCGCCGAAGAAGTTGTTCGTCATTCCGCGATAGGAACCGCCGCTCTCAAGCACAAATCCTTCCGCCCCGCCGCAGCCCTGCATCCCGCCGAAGATGCCGTTGCGGTCCGGCCCGTAGACTTTCCACATGCGGCCATTGAAATCGTGACCGATCTCGAGGAATTCGACCTCCGGATCGTAGTAATAGAGGACAGGGAATGGATTCAACAGGCCATTCCGCGAGCGGACGCGGCGTCCCAGTCCATCGTAAGTGGCGACCCAGGCAGAACTGCCCGTCCCGATCTGCACCAGCCGGTTGTAGGCGTCCCAAGTCAGCGGGGTGGCAGTGCCGCTGGCGCTGCTGCTGGTGACGTTGCCCACGGCGTCATAGGAAGAACTGTTGGCAAAATTGTCCTGCGTGACCTGCGCGACGTTGTTTTGCTGGTTGGCGACGTTGTCGGCGGCAGCGGGACTGCTGGTGGAGCGCCATTGCAAGGTGCGGATGCCGAGGCCACCCTCGAAGTTGCCGCCGGGGGTGAGGCTGCCCATGCTGCCCGAGAGCGAGGTGTCGAACTGATAAAACGCGGACTGAAGTCCGGACGAGAGGATGTAGGGCTCGGTCTGAACCTGGCCCCGCAAGTCGTAACCGTAGGTCTGGGTGCTGGTCCCAAGCGACATGGAGCCGCTCGCCTGGTAGCTGTTGAGGGTCGAGTTGGCCCGCCAGGTCATGGTTTCTGAAAGCAAGGTGGTGCCGCTGTGGACACTGTTTTGCGTGAGGACCCTTCCCTCACCATCGCGGCTGGTGACGGTCTGCGTTAGCCACGGGGTGGTCCGAGAGACCAGGAGATTGTTGTCACCGTACGTGTAGGTGTGGTTGTTTATACCGCCATCATTCGATACCTGCGTCAAGAGGCCACTGGCGTTGTAGCCGTAGGAATACTGGGTGCCCGAACCGGAGGAGATTTGCCAGTTCAGGGCCGAGCGGCGGCCCGCGCTGTCCCACGACTGTGTCCATTGGCTGACGAGATCGCCAGAGGTGAACGAGAGAGCGCCGGAGAAGTTAAGGTAGACGGATTCGTCGCTGATCTGGCCGTAGCCGTCGTAGGCGCGGGTGACCTGGGTGCTGTACCCGGTGCTGGTGACGGCGTAACCTTGCGCAATGTTGGTGACCATGCCACGGTTGTCGTAGGTGTAGCTGGTATTCTGGTTCTGTTCGGGAGTACCGCTGCCGGAGGAGTTGATCGTGGCGGGCCGCATCCAGTCGTCGTAGGTAGTAGTGGTGGTGAATCCGCGGGGATCGCTCACCGACTGGAGCAGGCCTTTGACACCACCCGAACCGTTACTGGTGTAGTAGCTGTAGGAGAAATTACGGGTCACCGTGCTGCTGGGGCCGTCGAGTTCCTCCGCGGTCTCACGACCGGCGGAATCGTAAACGGTCTTGGCAGTGAGACTGGCCGGCATCTGACGCTGGACGGTTTCACCCGAGATGGTGGTACCGGAGATGGAGAGCGCATAGCCGTAGTTGGTGACGGCCGCGGCAGTCAAGCCGGAGGGCAAGATCTCGCTGATCACCCGGTTCAGCGCATCGTACGTCCAGGCGGTGGACGGAGACGCCGTACCAAAGATGATGCCAGCGTAAAGATCCACGGGCACGTTTTCGCCCACGAAAAGAGTCTTGTTGCCATTGGCGTCATAAGCCATTCCCTGCCAGGTGCCGTCGGCATGCTTGATGAGGAGGGGCTTCCCACGGGTATCGGTATAGGTGGTCGTCGTGACCGCGTTGGCGCCGGTGCCCTGGGTCTCAACGACGCTCTGGTGATCGGGCGAGTACGAGTAGCTGGTGGTGCTGGCGGTGGAAGTGTCGGCGTTGAGTACGGTGATGAGGGTCGGACGGCCCAAGGCATCGGTGTAAGTGATGGTCTTTTCACCGAGGCCGTTGGTGACCGTGGTGACCAATCCGGCGGCATCGTAGGTCCAGGTAGACGTCTGTTGGGCCGTGTTCCCGGAGGTGGCAGGGCCGGTGGTGGTCTTGACGCGGTTGAGGCCGTCGTACGTCGAGGTGAAGGTCTTTCCGGCGACATCGGTCCGGGAAACGACATTGCCACGTCGGTCGAGGGTCTGGCTCTCCGACATCAAGGAACTGCCGCCACTGTTGTAGAGCGTCCGCGTCACAACGCGGTTCAGGTCGTCATAAGCCGTGGTCCAGTAACTGCCGTTGATCAGCGTCTCCTTCACGACACGACCGGTCAGGTCGTAGAGGTAGGACTTCGACGAGGTGTCGGGCATGGTCTCGCCCTTGAGCTGACCGGTGGAGGTGTAGGTCTTCGCATCAACGCCTCCCAGCCGGGTGGTATGGTTGGCGACATGGCCGCCGGCTTCGTAGGTGAAGGACTCGGTCGAGAGCGACGAACCACCGCCTGGGGGGGTGATGGTGCGGCTCGACATTTCTCCCTGGGCGTCATACGTCATCGATGTCGTATTGAGGTTGGGATCGATGAGAGAGGTCAGGTTTCCAAAGGCATCGTACTGGTAGTTCGTGGTGGCATAGCCGTTGGCCACGACGCCGGAACCGTCCGCGCGGGCGGCGCTCAACCACTTGATCTCCTGAGTAACACGGCCACCGCCGTCGTACTGCTTGTAGACGTAATCATTGGGCGAGTAGCGCGGGCCCTGGACCCACTGGACGTCGCCGTTCAGGTTGTAGTAGTTGAAGTCCCAACTGACGAGGGTGCCCCATTCGTCGTAACGGAGGGAGCCGGTGCGGTGACCGAGTGCATCGTAGGTGTAAGTGGTGGTGCGGCCCGAGACATCGGTTTCCGAAGTCAGCTCACCGCGCAAATTGTAGGTGAAGGTGGTGAGAACGGTGGGATCACTCGTACCAGTCAATTGCGACTTTGAGGTCAGGAAGCCATTTCCGTTGTAAGTGTACTGGCAAACCGCCTGGTCTCCGCTGCCGGAGGCGAGGGTCTCCTTTTGGAGCAGACCGTAGGCACTGACTCCATCCCTGATCACATCTCCGTACTGCAGGGTGGTGGTGGAGACCGTCCCGCTGGAAGTTACCTTGCTGATGGAGGTCGGGTCGTAGGGATAAGTCGTCCCATAGGCGTAAGTCGTGCCAACGGTTAAAGTGCCGCTGACCTGTTGAGTCATACCGGTAATGGTATTGGGGATGACGGATCCCCCTCCCGGCAAGGTGACGGTGCCCGTGGTGTTGTACGACATCGTCATGGTCGACGTTACGGTGGTACCGTTGCCGGTCAGGTCTCCCTGCAACACCTGTTGGACGAGATTGCCGTTGCCGTCGTAGGAATAGGCGGTCAGGAGGCCGCGCTTGTCGGTGTGGGTCGCGAGGCTGCGCTGGTAGGCACCAGTGCCGGAGGAGGTAAGGTACCATGTCTGGTACTCGACTGGACCATTGCTGTGCTGGCCGGAGTTTGCCGTGTTCTGGGCCGGGTAATGGATTTCCTTGATCTGGCTTTCGTCGAAAACATAGGTCGTCGTATTGCCGAAGACATCACTGATGACGGTACTGCCAGTCAGGGTCTGGTCGCCGTTGGTCGTGGCCCCGTAATTGAAGGAAGCATTCTGCACCAAAGTCTGATTCGGTCCGACCGTGGCTGCCTGGGAGATGACGCGACGGCTGCTGTCATAAGTGTTCTGGAGAACACGACCGTTGGG
>Ga0068863_100002870_pt1 | contig 17062 bp, 16 predicted proteins | sample KBSSwiS62_FD_66596 | JGI IMG/M metagenome (GOLD analysis project Ga0068863, IMG submission 66596) | Switchgrass rhizosphere microbial communities from Kellogg Biological Station, Michigan, USA - KBS Switchgrass S6-2 | ecosystem: Host-associated > Plants > Roots > Rhizosphere > Soil ...
AACAGCACCATCCCGACGGTTCGGCGGGAACCCAGGGGTCAACCACCCGTCCAGGCACCAACCGACCCACGAGTTCGACCTGAAAAGACTTCAGATCGCGTGAACCCACGGGGATTGACCCGCGCGACGCCAAGCGGGATGCCGAGATGGGCGGCGATCTCCGCCACCGACTGGTACGCCTCGCACAGCCGGACGATGGCTGCCTCTTCGTGATCGAGCATCCGGGCGGCGTCGGTGCCGCTGACCGTCGTCACCACAGTCTCGAGAGCCAGTTCCCGATGGGAGGGCTCGGTGCGCCCTCCGGTCAGAATGTAGGGACGGACCACGAGCCCGTGGTTGCGCCCGCGCGGCGAGGTCATCCGATGTTTCCGATCTCGGCTCAGTATCAAAGCTGCCACTCCGTCGGCTGCGTGTCAGCGCGGTAGCGCCGTCTGCAGTTCGTGGCGCAGCGACGGAGTGAGTGTGTCGCCGACCCGGCGCACCAGCATCGCCATCTCATAGCCGATGAGGCCGATGTCGCTGCGGTCCGAGCTGAGCACCACGAGACAGGACCCGTCGCTGATCAGATTGACGAACAGGAAGCTTCGGCTCATCTGCACGATCGTCTGAACGACGTCCCCGCCGTCGAAGTGACGTCCGGAGCTCTTGGAGAGGCTGGCGAACGCGGAGCCGACGGCCGCGAGCTGCTCGGCGGTGGAGCGCTCCAGCCCAGCGGAGCGGATCAGCAACAGGCCATCCGCGGAGACCACGATGGCGTGCTGAACGGTCGGCACCCGCCCGACCAGGTCCTCGATAAGCCAGTTGAGGTTGCTGGCCTCCGCGCTGAGTTGACTCATGCCTGACCTCGCAGTCGTTCCCGGTCTCACCGCTGGACGCGGCGAAAAGCCTTGGTGGGGTAGTCCAGGACTCGGTCTGCGACCGCTGGCGCGGCATCCACCACGCCGTCCCGGTAGTCGACGCCTGGCTGCCGGTCGGCCCGGCGTTGCCCGCGGTCGTAGGCCCGGGGGCCATCACCCGCGGCCTGGTTCATCGGATCGGATCGGCCCCGGTCGAAGCCGGACTGATAACCGGACAGCATTGCCCGGATCTCCTCGGGCGACGGTGCGGCTGTTTCCTCGGAGGAGGAGGACACGGTCCGAATGCCGCCGATCGCGGCGTCCGGCTCCCGGCGCAGCTCGGCCGTCAGGTGCTTGCGGGGCACGCGCCGAGGCAGGCCGTCCGCGGTCATCCCGTCCGGGACGGCCTCGGTCGGTCCGCCGACCGCTCGGCCGGACGCACCTGATCCGGTCGTCACCTGGGCGGCCGGGTGCCCGGAGATGGGCGGGGGCGCGGAGGTGGACGGGCGCGGCAGGGCGCGGCGGTAGGCCTCCGGCAGGTCGCCCGGTCCCGGGTGGACGGCGGCGACGAGGGCCCGGCCGCGCTCGCCGGCGCCGGCGAGCGCGGGTTCGGGTCCGTACGCAGCGGCGACGCGCCCGCCGCTCTTGCGGCCGTCGGCACCCGCCGGCAGCGCGGCGAGTCGGTTCCACCGAGCGCTCCCGACACCCGGATGGCCTTCGCCGGAGAGCACCGCCGTGCCGTGACCGTCACCGCCGACGGACCGACCAGCTACTGCCTCCTGCGCACCGGTGCCACTGTGATCCGGTGTCACGCCGAGGTCGCGCTCGGCGTAGGAGGAGCCGTCGACGGGCCGGATCAGCTCCCGGCCGATCAACACCACCGCGGTCACTCCACCGAACGCCGAGTCGCGCAGGCATACCTGGACCGAGTGACGGGCGGCCAGCCGCGCGACGACGTGCAGGCCGAGCCGGTCGCTGGTGGACGGGTCGAAGGCGGGCGGGTCGTCCAACCGCTCGTTGTGCCGGGCCATGTCACCCGGGGTCATCCCCAGCCCGCGGTCCTCGATCTCGATCGCGTAGCCCTTGCCCACCTCGCCCGCGGTGATGACGACCGGAGCGTCGGGTGGCGAGAACCTGGTGCCGTTCTCGATCAGCTCTGCCAGCAGGTGGAGCAGGTCGCCCACGGCATGGCCGACGACGGCGACCTCGGGAAGGCGGATGGGCTTAACCCGGGAGTAGCTCTCCACCTCGGCGATCGCGCCGCGCACCACATCGCCCAGCGGCACCGGCGCGCTCCAGCCGCGGCTCGGCGTCGCGCCGGACAGCACGATGAGGTCCTCGGTATGGCGCCGCATCCGAGTCGCGAGGTGGTCTATCCGGAACAGCGAGTCGAGTTTCTTCCCATCGCTCTCCGAGCGTTCCATCTCATCGATCAGCTCAAGCTGTTGATGGATCAACGTCTGGGAGCGGCGGGCCAGGTTGAGGAGCGTGTCGCTGAGGCTTCTGCGCAGCCCGGCCTGCTCGACAGTCAGCCGCACCGCGACGCTGTGCACGCGGTTGAAGGCGTGTGCGGTTTCGCCGATCTCGTCCTTGGAGTCGATGTGGACCGGTTCCGTCTCCTTGACCAGGTCGACAGCCCGGCCCTCGCCGAGGGTGGCGACCACCGCGGGGAGCCGGACGTCCGCGGCGTGGTGAGCGGCATCCCGCAGGCCGCGCAACGTCCGGGCCATCCGGCGGGCGGTGAGTGCCGACAGGACGAACGACAGCGCAAGGACCAGCAGCGTGACGGTCACGTCCCGAGCCATGGCGGCGTTCGCGCTGGCCGAGACGGCGGCGGCCCGTCCGCGCAGCTCGTCGGTCAGCCGCAGCTCGACGTCCCGCATCAGATTGATCTTCACCGTCATCACCGACCACCACTCGGCCGGTTGGACGGTCAGCTCCCGGCCCTCGGCGCCCTCACTGATCGCCTCGGCCCGCAGCGCAGCGCCACGCGCCACCGCGGGCCCGCTCACGTGCTGGTCGTAGTAGCGCAGCATCTCCGGGTGGGCCGCCGAGCGGAACAAGGCAAACCAGGCGTCCTGCTTGGCCATGAGGGTGAGTAGCCGGCCGTAGTCACCAGGCCCGAACCGACCCGAGGAGAACACCGAGTTCATCAGGCCGCGTTCGAGCGCGGCGGACTCCTTGCCTTCCGAGAGGTCGACGAACGCGGTCGAGATCCGGGCAGTTTCGGGGTCGTCGATGGCATTGCTCATGGCCTGGTCGACGCCGAGCAGCCTGCCAATCGTCGTGGTGTAGTACGACAGCGTGCCGGCGACGTCGAGTGCCTTGTTGTCTATGGCCTGCCGTTGGCGGGCAAGCCCACCCAGTGCGGTCTCGGCAACGGCATAGGCCGACCGCACCGATGCCGTGGCGAGGGCCGGGCGTGCATCGGCGGCCCGGCCAGCGAAGACCCGCAACGCGCCGTCGGCCTTTCTCCGCTGCGCGGTGACCTGGTCCAGACCGTTCCGGTAACCGGAGCCGACGTATCCGCCTGAAAGCCCGCGTTCCTGCTGCAGCTCATGGACGAGTGTGGTGACGCTGACCGCGAAGGCGGCGTCCTGTCTGACTCGGTCGGCCTCCGCCGCCCGGTCCAGCGCCGCGGAGGTCAGCCAGGCCGAGGCGACGACCAGAGCGAGCAACGGCGCCATGACAATGGCCGCCAGCTGGTAACGGATGGGCCACCCGTGCCCCCTCATGAGCAGCCCCCTTGTCGCGAGCGTCTTTGTCCGACCCACAAACCTGGCTGCCCGGCCAATTGACCGGACAGCCAGCGTTCGTCACAGCGCGACGTTGCGCCCCTCCGCCGATGCAGAATATCGACCCGGCTCGGGAAGGCGTTTCTCCGGTCTTTGCCGGGCGACCCCGGTCATGCCCGCAACCCTCCCCTCACTCCCCCCGCCGAAAGAGCCGTGAGGCGGCCAAAACACGGCCGAAAAGGCCGGCGACCACAAAAGTTACAGGCCGGTTCTGCGGTGACCCGCGATGAACTTCATGTTACCGGATTTGCTTTTTGGCAAAAACGGCCGCCCAGGAAGACCAGACAGTAGATGGGCGTCCATTGGGCTTACGTTGTCAACGTCGAGCGGCGTCGTCATCAGCGTCCGATCCACCCCGCCAACGAAGCGGTCGACCGTCTGTGACACGGTCGGGTCCGAGGCCACCTGACCGACCAGTTCCGGCTCGGCGCGCGGCAGCGCGACACCCGCGAGAAAGTCGCCACCGATGTCGCGCTGCCGCACAGCTAGATCGGTGAGCACCTTCGAGGGGTTATTTGCCGCGGCCGGCGACTGTCGGGACAGAGTTGCGAGGCGCCCTCGTCATCCCTGCTCATCGGCGCCGGCGGGCAGAATCTGTGGTCGTGCACAACTGGCTGTGGCCGCGGCGATCAGGTCGTCGAGGCGGCGGGCGTGCGCACCGCGCCAGTAGACCCTGCCACAGCCATCGCAGCGGGTGAACCGGGTCGCCGTGCGCCGCGTCCCGGCCTCCACCTCGGCGAGGACCTCCGCCCGTGGCACGGAGCGCAGCCGGGCACCGCAGGACACACAGCGGGTGAACGGCGCGAGCGGCGGAGCAAACCGGCTCAGCACGTCCCGCACCTGAGCCTCCGGCCACTCACTGCGCACGTAGGCCCCACGCGGCACCGCACGCCGCCGCAGCAGCCCGCGGTCCCGGGTCAACAGAACCCGGCCCTCACGCGCCGCCTCGGCGATGAGCGCGTCATCGCCGACGTCGTCACGGTGGTAGGCAACGTCCAACCCCAGCAGCCGCAGCCGCCGGCACAGCGCCCCCAGGTGAACGTCGAGGAGGAACCTCGGCTGGGCCAGCCGCTGCGGCCGGACGGGCGGTTCCACCCGCACGACCTCGCCCGCCCCCGGCCGGTACGAGTGCTCGACCCGCTGCCCGTCATCGCGGATCAGCGCCCCGACCTCGGTCAACGGCACTCCCACCGACTGCACGAGGTGCCCCAGGGTGACGTTGCGGCCCGCCGGCAGGCCCGCGACCACCCCGCTCCCCCGTGCCCGCCGCCAGGCGCCAGACAGCAAGGGCCGCAGTTCCTCGGCGACCTCCAACACCACCACCTCGGTGGCCTACCCCGCGGCCGGGCGGGGAACGCCGACACGGTGGCCGCGCTGATCGGGCACGGGCTTCTCTCACGTTTCCCACGGCTGCGCATTCTGCCGGTCGAGAACGGCTCCAGCTGGGTACGGCCGTTCGTCGAGGCCGTCGGCACCGCCTACACGCACAACCCGAAGCGCTTCGACGAGGATCCGCTCGCGGTTTCCGGCGCAACGTGTCGATACACCCGTTCCACGAGGAGGACCCGCATGGCCTCATCAAGATCGTGGGTGTCGACCGGGTCGTGTTCGGATCCGACTACCCGCACGCCGAGGGTCTGTCCGACCCACTCTCCTACGTCGACGAGCTCGATGGCCTGCCCGACGAGGACATCGCCCGCGTCATAGGCGGCAATTTGGCCGAGGCCCTGAACCTCCCGTTGGCGGCGGCGGCCTGAGCGAACAAGCTCGATCGGGCGTTCGGTCAGGGGGTGGCGAGCTGGGGCGCGATCGCCAGGAGCTCGGCGGCGAGTGCCCGATCGCCTTCGAGCTCGGCCCGGATCTGGGAGGGATGCCGTCGATCCGCGATGAGAAGGCAGAACTCGACCGTAGTGAGACTCAGGCCGGCGCTGGCTGTGCCGGCGGAGGGTGCCCCTGAGGCGGCGGTGCCGACGTGGACGGGCCAGGAGCCGCCGCCGGGCCCGGTGAGCGTCAGACGCACCGTTCCGACGGGCGCCGTGACCGAGCGCGCTGGCAAGCTGCTCAAGAGCCGCGCCGCGAGGTTCGCCATGGCACCCAGGCTGTCGGCGGGCGGCGCGGGCACTCGCAGGCCGGCCGCGGCGCCGATGTCGCGCGCGTGGATCCAGGTCTCGAAGGCGCGGGCGATCAGATGGTTGGCGACGGTCGTGGGAAGGCCGTTGACCGTGATCAGATCGGTGGCGATTTCCGGCCGGGCTCGCAGCAGCGCGGCGATCGACTCGACGCCGTCGCGCCACAACGCCTGGACGCGTTCCCGCGGCCAGGTAGCAATGGTCGCGAGCAGTCGCTCGGTGTGGCCGACGAGGTCCGCGGCCGTGCCGGGCGCGGGCTCTGCCGACAGGCCGAGCGCCGCCGCGAGCAGCGCATTGCCGGCAGCCAGGTGGGGAACCAGGTCGCCGACCCGCCAGGTCAGGACAGGACCAGGCAGGCGCAGCACGTCTTCGCTCACCTCGGCGAGCACCGACTCGAGCATGCTGGCCGACGCGGCGAAAGGGGTGGCGAACGTCGGTACGCGGGGCGCGGGGCGCCGGCGCGCCTGAGCAGCGACGAGCACCTGGGACCAGGCGGGCGCAGCGACCGACTCTTCGATGGCGTCGAGCACGGGCGGCAGGTCGTCGATACCGTGACCGCCGGCCGGACCGCCCACGCATTCCTGGCATGAACAGGCGTTTTCGGCGATCACCCGCGCCTGATCGGTGTCGCCGAGCGCCGTCGCCAGATCGACCAGAAATCCGGGCAGATGCCGGTTGGGCACGCGCGCGCCGTCCCCGTTCATCCGCCGATGCCTTCCTCAGCGAGAGCTCGGGCGATCCGCGCGAGCGCATTCCGCATCCGTGATTTCGCCGTGCCCTCCGGTATCCCCAGCTCGGCTGCTACTTCACGGTAGGTCATATCGTGATAGAACGCGAGCTCGACCGCGACTCGCAAGGGCTCTGGCAGTCCCCGGACGATCAGGCGGACCCGGCACGCGGTGTCCGCCGTCTCGACCGTCTCGTCGGCGCCCGGTGACTCGAACCGCCCGTGCGCCTCCGCCGTCGCCAGGACCCGCAGCCGTTGCTCCTTGCGGACCCAGTCGACGGCCCGCCGGTGGGCCAGCATCGCCAGCCAGGTACGCAGGCCCGCGCGGTCAGGGTCGTAGGACAGCGGCCGCTCCCAGAGGTAGCCGAACACGTCCTGCGCTATGTCGCCGGCCGCGTCCGCGTCGCGCGTCACCCGATACGCCAGCCCGTGCACGAGCTTGCCGAACAATCCATAGATCTCGGCGAGTGCGCGTTCGTCGCCGGCGACGAGGCGGCTGTGCAGCTCGTCATCCCGTACGTCCCGTACGGCGGGCGCGGCCACCGTACGCGCGTTGTCCCCCGTCACACCACGTCCACCCCCCTGACGGGAGGTCATAGTAGCGCGCGTACCCAGACTGGCCAGGGCGTTCCTCCTGATGAGGGGCCGTGGCCTGCCGGGACCGGCCAGGCCCACCAGCACAGGACGACGAGGGTCAACCAGCGAGCAGCTCCGCCCAGCGCGCGGTGTCGAAGTACTCGACCATTCGGGTCGCCTTACCGTCCACGACGGTCCAGTCATGGGCGAATCCCAGGCTGATCGCCTCGCCCGAGTCCGACTGGGCGTGGAACGCTCCCAGGACGACGACGCGGTCACCGTCGGCGACGAGGTTCTCGGGCCGCACCGCGAGGTGCTCGCCATAGGCCGCCAGCACCTTGCCGAAGAAGCTCTGCACTTCCTCGTGGCCCTTGTACACGCCGCCCAGATCACGTGGTGACCTGGCTGGCGCCGTCCACTCGATGTCCGACGCGAGCCGGGAGAAGAGGTCGGCTCCGTCGCCGCGGGCGAATGCTTCGTACGCGCCGTTGATGATCTCGGCGTTGCTCATGGACAGTCCTCCGCTCGGGGTTCCCGCATCGGCCGTGCGCGCGGGTCAGCGACTGATTCGCGCGCCACACCGAGCTGGATCCACCATCGCCGTGTGATGTAGGTCACATGATCCGGTCGCTGTCGGGCTGATCCGCCGCCTTGGGCGGCACGAATACCTCTCGGACTCCGCGGGCAGGGATCCGCGGCAGCTACGGGAGGGTTCAGACCATGAGTGTGCTGGTCATCGGCAAGTTCCAGGGCGACACCGCCGTGTTCCGTCGGTCGCTGACCGAGCGCGCCGGCGAGTTCGAGAAGGTGGCTGACCGCGCTCGGGCGGCGGGCGGGATTCACCACCGGTTCGGCATCGGCGACGGGTTCGTCACGATCATCGACGAGTGGGAGTCGGTCGAGCACTTCCAGAACTTCTTCGCCGACCCCGAGCTTCAGGCCTTCATCGGCTCGGTCGGCGCCGCGCCGGAGCCGCCGGAGATCACCATCGCCGAAGCGGTCGCCTCGCCCGACCAGTTCTGACCACGAGCGCCGGTTACATCGCGTGGGCTCGCCGTACCTTGATCCTCCTCGACGCCGTCGAGGACTACGCCAGGTGGGCGAGCACCGGTCGCTGGCTTCCGTGGCAACGGCGACCAGCAGTTCGCAGCGTGTCCGCGATCCCGCTCAACGAGCTGGAAGCCTGGTGACGAGTCCGCCCGGCACCTGCGGCGCAGGCCGAGCGTGGCGATCACGGAAGACGCGTTCGGCAGATGGACAACGGCGGCTGCCTGCCGCAGGTACCAGCCGGACTTCGCGGCCTTGAGAGACCGCACGGGGGGCTGATCCGGGAGAGTCCGCTTCTCCCGGATCAGCACGTCACGTCGTCAGGCCCGCGAGTCACCGCAGCTTTCGCGCATATTGATCTTCATGCACCACGCCCACGCACATCGTCGAGGGGCCCGACCAGATCCAGCACCTGGCGATCTCCCGCCACCTCGCGAAGGGCACCCGCGCGGCCGCCGGAGTAGCCCAAAAGCGGCAGGACACGGCACCGCCCTCACTCTCGGTGACCATCCAAACAGCTGTTTCGGCGTGCCGTGACGCGACGGCCTGGCGCCGCCCGGCGACCAGGCGCCGGCTGCGCGGTCGGCTCCGGACGCCTGCCCGAGAAACGACCAGGAAACACCTGGGTGCGAGCGTAACGGTCTGGTGAAGGCTTTCTTGGCGCGCGGCGCCGCGACGGATCCGACGCTAGTGTACGTGGGCTCTCCCGGCTTTTCGGGCCGTAAGAAAATTGCCACGACCGGGCCGTCCTGCACCTCGGCGTCGACAGCGAAACAGATCGAATCTGGTGAATTAACATCCCGGTAACTCGTGGCGTCTGTTCCAGTAACTGCCCTCCCTACACTGTCCGTTACCAGCGTCTTAGGGGGGCAAGGAATTGTTCGGAAAGTCCTGGCGTAGGCTGGCGCCGCTCGCGGTGCTGCCCGCTCTCCTGCTCGCGGCCTGTGGAGGGTCCGGGTCCTCGTCCGGCGGTTCTTCGTCGGACACGGTCAAGGTCGGCCTGCTGCACTCGCTGAGCGGCACCATGGCCATCAGTGAGGTCACGGTCAAGAACTCCGAAATGCTCGCGATCGACCAGATCAACGCCAAGGGCGGCGTGCTCGGCAAGAAGATCCAGCCGGTCATCGAGGATGGCGCCTCCGACTGGCCGACGTTCGCTGAGAAGGCCCAGAAGCTCATCTCGCAGGACAAGGTGGCCACCGTCTTCGGCGGGTGGACCTCGGCCAGCCGCAAGGCCATGCTCCCGGTTTTCGAGAAGAACAAGGCCCTGCTGTGGTATCCGGTCCAGTACGAGGGCCTCGAGCAGAGCCCCGACATCTTCTACACCGGCGCCACCACCAACCAGCAGATCATCCCGGCCCTCGACTATCTGAAGGAAAAGGGCAAGAAGAAGATCTTCCTGGTCGGCAGCGACTACGTCTTCCCGCGCACGGCGAACAAGGAGATCAAGGCCTACGCCGCGGCGAACGGGATGGAGATCGACGGCGAGGAGTACCTGCCGCTGGGGGCGACCGAGGTCTCGACGATCGTCAACAAGATCGAGCAGGCCAAGCCCGACTTCGTGTTCAACACCCTCAACGGTGACTCGAACGTGGCCTTCTTCAAGCAGCTGAAGTCGGCCGGCATCGGTCCGGACAAGATCCCGACCATGTCCGTGTCCATCGCCGAGGAAGAGGTCAAGGCAATCGGCACGCAGTACCTCGCCGGGCAGTACGTCGCCTGGAACTACTACCAGACGACCGACACGCCGCAGAACAAGGACTTCGTCGCCGCGTTCAAGGCCAAGTACGGCTCGGACAAGGTGACCTCGGACCCGATGGAGGCCGCGTACAACGCCGTTTACCTGTGGAAGGCCGCGGTTGAGAAGGCTGGTTCCTTCGATCCCGCGAAGGTGAAGGCCGCGGCCGACGCCGGCGGTATCGCGCTCGACCTGCCGGAAGGCCACGTCACCATCGATGGCCCTACCCAGCACGTCTACAAGACCGCCCGCATCGGCCTCATCGGCGCCGACGGCCAGATCAAGGCGGTCTGGTCGTCGCCCGGACCGATCAAGCCCGACCCGTACCTGAAGGGCTACCCGTGGGCGGCCGGGCTTTCGTAGGTACCTGAGCGAGGGAGGCCGCGCGTGCCGGTCCCGTGAGAACGGGCCGATGCGCGCGGCCGACCAGGAAAAGCAGGGGTACTGACGGGTCGACAACAGGGGAATAATTGACGTGAACGGGTTCCTGAACCAGCTGCCGATCGGGCTGAGTATCGCGGCGGTGCTGCTCATGTCGTCGCTCGGTCTGACCTTCACCTTCGGTCAGATGGGCGTCATCAACATGGCGCACGGCGAGTTCATCATGGTCGGCGCCTACACGGCCTACATGCTGCAGAGCTGGGCCGGGCACGAGGCGGTTATCGCCGCCCTGCCGGTGGCGTTCCTCGTGGCGGGTCTGTTCGGTGTGATCCTGGAGCGGACCCTCATCCGCAGGTTCTACGGGAGACCGCTGGACACGCTGCTGCTCACCTGGGGAGTCTCGTTGATTCTCCAGCAGCTGGTTCGGGACCTGATTGACAACCGCGGCGTCCAGGTCGTCGCCCCCGGATGGCTCATCGGGGGCGCGACCGTGGACGGCATCCGGATCCCGTACAACCGGGTGTTCATCTTCGCCCTGGCGGTCGTCTGCCTGGTCGCGATCTGGTTCTACATGAGCCAGACCCCGGCCGGACGGCGGATGCGGGCCGTGATGCAGAACCGTGAGCTCGCGGCCTGCAGCGCGGTCCGCACCGACCGGGTCGATCAGCTCACGTTCTTCATCGGGTCGGGCCTGGCCGGCGTCGCCGGGGTCGGGCTCGCCCTGGTCGGCACCATCAGCCCGACCCTGGGCCAGCGTTACATCGTCGACGCCTTCCTCGTCGTCGTCGTCGGTGGTCTCGGCCAGCTGCGCGGCGCGCTGATCGCGGCGTTCGCGCTCGGCCTTCTCAACAGCTATTCGGAGTTCTGGACCAACTCGAGTCTCGCCAAGGTGATCGTCTTCGTGGCGATCGTCGCCTTCCTGCAGGCCCGTCCGCAGGGCCTGTTCCAGCTGCGCTCCCGGGCGCTCACATGAGCGCCCCGCCGGTCGTGGACACGACCGTCGCCCCCCCGCCGCCAGGCGGCGGCTGGCGCGGGAAGCTGATGACGGCGCGCGCCGGCTGGCTCGGCGCCTTCCTGGTCGTCCTGGTGGTCGCGGCGCTCGCGCCGTTCTTCCTCGGCGCGTCCTACCAGCTGCCGCTGTTCACCAAGTACCTCTGCTACGCGATCATCGGAGTCGGCATCGGCCTCGCCTGGGGACAGGGCGGCATGCTGACGCTCGGCCAGGGGCTGTTCGTCGGCCTCGGCGGCTACGCGATGGGCATGTATCTCAAGCTGCACGATGCCGGTCCTGGCAAGGTTCCCGACTTCATGAACTGGAGCGGCGTCGAGAAACTGCCGGCGTTCTGGGAGCCGTTCCGCAGTCCCGTCGTCGCGCTGGTCGCGGTCATCGCCGCACCGATCATCGTGGCGACGCTGCTCGGCCTGCTGGTCTTCCGCCAGCGCGTCCGCGGCGCGTACTTCGCGATCCTCACCCAGGCGCTCGCCGCCGCCTTCGTGATCCTGCTGGTGGGCCAGCAGGGCTATACCGGCGGCACGAACGGCCTGACGAACTTCAGCTCGTTCTTCGGCATCGACACCTACGCCGACAACGGGCGCCGGGAGCTGTACTACATCACCGCCGCGGTGCTCCTGGTGATCTTCCTGCTGCTGCGCCTGGTGGTGCTCAGCCGCTTCGGCCGGCTCCTGCTGGCGATCCGTGACGGGGAGGACAGAGTCCGGTTCCTGGGGTACGACCCCACGATCATCAAGACCATCGCGTTCGCGATTTCCGCGGTGACGGCCGCGGTCGGTGGAGCGCTGATCGTGCCCGTCGTCGGCATCATCAATCCGGGCATGCTCGACATCGTCCCGTCGATCGAGCTGGTCATCGCGGTGGCTGTCGGCGGCCGTTACTCGCTGATCGGGGCGATCGTCGGCGCCATCGTCGTGAACTGGGCCAAGTCGACGTTCTCCGACAACTACCCGTCGGCCTGGACCTACTTCCAGGGGGCGCTGTTCATCGGCGTCATCGCGTTCCTGCCGCGCGGGCTCTCCGGGCTGTTCTGGTCGGTGCGGGACAACGTGCCGTGGCTCGCGCGCCGGCTCGGCGTCTGGCCGCCGCGGCGCGCACCGGGCGCCGACGGGGCCCCGCCGCCGGAGGCCGGCGCGGTCCTGATTCCTGGCCAGGGAGCCGCCGAGGCGAAGGAGGCCGTGTGATGACGAGCGCCGCGCCGATCTCGTCGAGCGCCCCGGCCGACGAGGCGCTGCTCGCGGTCCGCGGGCTGCGGGTCGTGTTCGACGGCTTCGTCGCGATCGACGGCATCGACTTCCAGGTGAACCGGGGAGAGCTGCGGTTCCTCATCGGCCCGAACGGGGCCGGCAAGACGACGCTCGTCGACGTCATCACCGGGCTGACGAAGCCGGCCGCCGGCTCGGTCACGTTCGCCGGGACGGAGCTGGTCGGCCGGCGGGAGCACCGGATCGTCCGGCTGGGCATCGGGCGCACTTTCCAGACCGCGACCGTGTTCGAAGAGCTGACGGTGTGCGAGAACATCGACCTGGCGGCCAGTTTCCGGCTGGCCGTCCCGGCGCTCTTCCGGCGCCGCAAGGGCATCTCCGACCCGGTGGCCCGGGTGCTCGAGACCACGCAGCTCACCGAGCTGGCCGACCGGAAGGCCGGCGTGCTCTCACACGGTCAGCGGCAGTGGCTGGAGATCGGCATGCTGCTCGCTCAGGATCCCCGGCTGCTGCTGCTGGACGAGCCGGTCGCCGGCATGACGAAGGAGGAGCGGGAGCGCACCGGCGAGCTGCTCCAGCAGATCGCCGAGGAGCACACGGTCGTCGTCATCGAGCACGACATGGAGTTCCTGCGACGGTTCGCCCGGATGGTGACCGTCCTGCACGAGGGCAAGGTACTCATGGAAGGCACCGTCGCCGAGGTCCAGGCGGACCCGCGCGTCCAGGAGGTCTACCTCGGCCGCAAGTCGGAAGAGGGCATGGCCGAAACACCCGCCGGCCAACTGGAGGCGGCGCCGTGACCGAGGAGCCGATGCTGAAGGTGACCTCGCTGGACGTCGGCTACGGCCGCGCTCAGGTGCTGTTCGGCGTCAGCCTGGAGGTGCCCCGCGGCTCCCTGGTGTGCGTGATGGGCCGTAACGGCGTCGGCAAGACGACGCTGCTGAACGCCGTCATGGGCGTGCTGAGCCCGTCGTCGGGCAAGGTCGAGTTCGACGGCAGGGACATCACCAAGGTGCCAACCTACGCGCGCGTCCGCCGGGGGCTGGGGTACTGCCCGCAGGGACATGAGACGTTCCCGCATCTCACGGTCCACGAGAACCTGCAGGTCACCTGGGATGCGGCGAAGGGCAGGAAGGGCGCGATCGACGAGGCGCTCGACATCTTCCCCCGGCTGAAGCCGTTCCTGAAGCGGCGCGCGGGGTTCCTCTCCGGAGGTCAGCAGCAGATGCTCGCGATGGCTCGCGCGCTGGTCACCGACCCGCGGATGCTGATTCTCGACGAGCCGACCGAAGGCATCCAGCCGTCGATCGTCGCCGAGATCGAGGAGGTCATCGAGCGCCTACACAAGGAGGTGGGGCTCGCGATCTTGTTGGTGGAGCAGTACGTCGACACGGCGATCAAGCTCGCGGACAGCTTCATCGTCCTCGACGCGGGCCTGGTCGCCCACGCCGGCACCGCCGCGGATCTCCAGGACGCCGACCTCGTCAGGCTCCTGGCCGTCTGACTCCAGACCGGGAGAAGACCGCCATCTACCCCGGCGGACTCGTCGGCATCCAGCAACGGTTCGCGCCTGTCTTCCTCGCGCTGCGCGACGCGGCCCACCGCGATCCAACCGCGCCAGCCTCTGGGCCGAGATCTCCGAACGGCGCGCCCGCCACATGCGCCAGTTCGCCGCGGACCTGCGCACCATCGGAGAAGCACGCGGCGACCTGACCGACGATCAGGTCGCCGACACCGTCTGGAGCATGAACGCGGCCGACTACTGGGTCGTGCTCGGGCACGAGCGCGGCTGACCCCCGGACGCCTTCGGCGCGTGGTTCGTAGCCGCTTGGGCACGCCTCCTGCTCACCTCACGGCCCAGCTGACGAATCCCGGGGCGAGTTCACGTTGGTCCCGGCGTGCGCCCGCCCTCCGCCGCCTGGCCGGTCCGCGACGCCGCCGCCGGGCGTTGCGCCGGCAGCGTCGGCGCGCGGAACGTCGCGACGCATGGTAGACAGTCACCCTCGCCAAAACTACGGAGAGTAGTCAACTGGTGTCGTCGCCAGAGCGGAGGGGAGAAACCATGCCGTCGAAGGCGCGCACGACGACCACCCGAGGCGGCGCGGCCTCGTCCCGTACCTCCGCCGCCACGGCGACGCGCGCGACGACCAGGCGAGCAGGCGAGCCGCGCCAGACGGGCGCGAGCGGCCGGTCACCGGCCCGGCCTGACCATGCGGCTGACAGGGAGGCGATGGCTGTGGGCACCGAGGAGCAGACCCAGCTGGCCGAGGACTGGTACCGGCTCGGCGTCGCGGACGCGGTCGCGTACGAGCACGAGGCGGTCGCCGCGTCGTTCCGGCTGCCGTTCCTGCGGGTCAACGTCGAGCTGCCGCACCGCCACCGCGCGGCCGAGGCCGAGCGAGCCGCGGCGCGCGACGAGCGGACCGGCGAGGCGGGCATGCGGCTCGGCCCGCTCGCGATGCCGTCGCCGCGCAAGACCGCCTACTACCTGGGGCTCGGCGCGCTGGCCGCGTTCGAGGTGGTCGAGTGGCCGGTCGCCGCCGCCATCGCGGCCGGGACCTGGGTGGCCCAGCACACCAGGCCGGAGGTCCCCACTGTCAGCCCCGGGCCCTGGGACTTCCTGCACCACGCCGGTCATCTCGGGCACGAACACGACGGGCATGGCCACAACGGCCACGCCGCCGGGGACACCACCGGGCGCGTGGCGCCGGCCAGAGCCAAGGGACCGAGCAGTCCGGCGCGCCGGCGGGGTGTCACGGGCGCCTGACCTGTGGTCGCCTCGCTCCCGCCCAGGCTCGGGCTGCCCGGGCCTGCCAGCCTCACGCGGGCGCTGGGCGCGCCCGCGGCGGTGGCACGGGCGCTGCCCGGCGCCGGCCGGCTGGCGCGGGCCCTGCGCGACGAGCTCACGCACCCCGACCGTCGGCCCCGGCGGGTCTGGCACGAGGACGGGTCCGCGCACATCGAGCTGATCGGTGCCGCCCGGACCGGTGGCCCCGCGGCGCATGCCACGGTGTGCGCCGCGCTGCGCGCGCTTGCCGGTGTCGACTGGGCCGAGGTGGACGAGGGCCTTGGTCGGGTGCTCCTCGGGTTCGACGCCGAGCAGGTCGAGGTCCCGGACCTCGTGGACACCGTCGCCGAGGTGGAACGCGCGCTGCACGCCCAGGTCGGCCCGGGCCAGGGGCCTGCCCGGGTCACGGAGCGGCATCCGGCGGAGACAGACCCGCTGCTCGCCGAGACCGTCGCGCTCGCGACCGACACCGTCGCGTTCGGCGTCGCGCTGGCCGGCAGGTTCGTCCGGCTGCCGGCGGTGCCGCGCGCCGCCAGCGCGGTTGTCGCCCTCGTCGACGGTCAGCCTCGGCTGCGCGCGGCGCTCGCCGAGCAGATCGGCCCGGCCGCCACCGACCTCAGCCTCGGGTTCGCCGGGGCCTGTCTCGGCGCGCTCACCCAGCAGCCGGATGTGCTGGCCATCGCCGCCCTCGGCCGGCTCGCGCGGATCGCCGAGCTGCGCGCCGCCGCCCGCGCGTTCCACGAGCGTGCGCCCCAGCTGACCGCCGACACCGCCGGGCCCGACGGCGACGACGACCAGCATCCGGGCCGGCAGCGCGGTGGTGCTCCTGACCCGGGAGGCGAGGGTCACGGCGGCGCCGCCCGGCCGCTGCCGCTTCCCGACGGGCCGGTCGAGCTGGCGACCGCGCGGCTGGCGACCGCTGGCCTCGCGCTCGGCGGCGCCGGGCTGCTGGTGGGCCGCTCCCCCCGCCTCGCCGGAGAGCTGCTCCTCGCCACGCTGCCGCGTGCCGCCAAAGCCGGGCGGGAGATCTTCGCCGCGACGGCCGGACGCCGCATCGCCGCCCGCGGGATCATCGCGCTGGACGCCGGCTGCCTGCGCCGCCTCGACCGGGTCGACACCGTGATCGTGGCCGCGCCGGCGCTGCTCGGGTACGGCGTTCGCGTGCTGTCGGCCACCGATGCCGCGACGTGGGACCGGGTGGAGGCCCTGCTCGGCGGCCTCGACCCTCGCCGCGCGTTCCGGCCGGGTGAGATCGTCGCGCGGGACGGGGACGACCGGCTCGTGGCCGGGCATGACACCGGCCGCCGCCGCGCCGCCGACCCCGCCGGGCTGCCGCTGTTGCTGCGCCGTGGGCGCGGGCGGGCGAGCGCCGAGGCCCTCGCCGGGGCCACCCTGGACGGGCACGCGGAGGCCGTGCTGCGCGCCGCGCGCGGCTGCGGCCGGGTGGTGCTCAGCGAGAATCTCAGCGTCACCGACGTCGCCGGTTTCGCCGACGCGACAGTCCCCGCCTCGCCGCCGCGCCACGGTCGCGGACCGGGGCCGGCCCGCCCGGCGGACGGCGGCCTTGCGGGCGAGGTCCGCCGGCTGCAGGCGGCGGGCGCGGTCGTGTGCGTCGTCGCCGACGCCGAGGATGACGAGGCTTTGCGGGCCGCCGACCTGGGCATCGGGCTCGCCCGCGCCGGCCGCCGGCCGCCCTGGTCCGCGGACCTGCTGTGCGGCTTCCAGCTGACCGACGTCTGGCAGATCCTCCAGCTGCCGCCACGCGCGGCGGCAGCCAGCCGCCGAGCGGCGACGCTGTCGCTGTCCGGCTCCGCGCTCGCCGCGCTCA
>Ga0068863_100002874_pt1 | contig 17052 bp, 11 predicted proteins | sample KBSSwiS62_FD_66596 | JGI IMG/M metagenome (GOLD analysis project Ga0068863, IMG submission 66596) | Switchgrass rhizosphere microbial communities from Kellogg Biological Station, Michigan, USA - KBS Switchgrass S6-2 | ecosystem: Host-associated > Plants > Roots > Rhizosphere > Soil ...
GAAGACGGTCACCGTCGGGTTCGCCAGCAGGTTCGTGTACTTGATCCGGTTCTTCGACAGCGACAGGCGCAGCACGCCGTCTTCGCCGAGCAGCGACCAGACCGCGGTTGTCTGGATCGACCCGTCGGCGTTCAGCGTGCTCAGCATCACTGTCGTGCCATCGAACAGGTCGCGGTGGCTCTCCGGAACCGGAAGGTCCGCCATGTCAGCTGTCTCCTCAAAGTTGTTCGGATGGGTTGGTCAGCTGTGGCGCAGTCGGGGGCCGAGCCCGGAGGCGTCGAACTGGAGGCGCTCGATGAGCAGCCGCAGCTCGTGCAGCGCGACGGTGGCCCCGGCGACGTCGATCGGGCCGGTGCCGACCCGCGGGCTGGCCGTCTCCCAGTCGGCGGGCCGGCGCGGGGCCGGTCGTGGCACGCCCGACGGCGGCGCGCCGGCCAGCTCCGCGAGGACCGCCGTGAACGGCCCGACCGCCGCGGACCGGCCCGCCAGCCAGCGCGTAGTGATGGCCTGCGGGCCCTCGGCCAGCCAGTCCGCCGAGTCGCCGTCGGGCGGGTCACTCGGCGCCGCCTCGGCGCGGGTCGTCGCGATGACCAGCCAGGCGAGCGCCGCCCACAGGCCGGCCAGCTGGGCGCGCAGCGCGCCCTTCGCGGCCAGCGTCCAGTGCGAGTCGGCGGCAACGTCGCCGAGGCGCTCGTGCAGCAGGGCCAGGCCGAGACGGCGGCCGAGCGCGGCGTGCACCCCGGCCGCGTCCTCGATCGGGCCGGGCGGTGGCACCGGTACGGTGACCAGCAGGTCCAGCGCGGTGCCGAGCGCGCCGAGCCCGCCGACCCGGGTCGTCAGGTCCGCGTCGGCTTCCGGCCCGGTGACGCCGAACGCCGCGGCGAGGTCCGTGGCGACGGCGCGCAGCCGGCCGAAGGCCGCGGCCGTGCCCGCCCGGCCGCGGGCGTGGCGCAGGAGCCATTCGGTCGCCACCTCGTGGAAGTCGCGGACCTGCCGCCGCGCCGCCAGCTCGCCTCCAGCCGGCAGCGTGCCGCCGCGCTTGTCGAGCGCCGACCACAGCTCGTCGAGCCCGAAGAGCACGGCCGACGCCGCATAGGCCAGGGCCGTGTCCGCCGTCGTCACCCCAGCCTGCTCCTCCAGCCGGAAGACGAAGCCGGGCCCCATCCGGTTGACCAGCTCGTTCGCCAGCCGGGTCGCGGTGATCTCCCGGACCAGCGGATGGGCGCTGATCCGGGCCGCGAACCGGGCTCGCACCGCCGGCGGGAAGTAATGCTGGGCAATCACGCCCAGCGCCGGGTCGTCCGGCAGGGCCGAGTCCAGCAGCTCCTGGCGGACCAGGGTCTTCGCCTTCGCCTGCAGCACCGCGAGCTCGGGGCGGGTGAGCCCCGAGCGGGCGGCCCGCAGCTCCTCCAGCCGGGCCTCCGACGGCAGGTGCTCCAGGGAGCGGACCAGCCCGGAGCGGGCCTCCAGGTTGCGCAGCAGCCGGATGTGCCGGTCCAGGTAGAAGGCCGCGTACTCGGCGGACAGACTCACCGCGACCGCCTGCTGCGCGCTGTCGTCGAGGACGGCGGCGGCGACGTCATCGGTCAGCGAGCGCAGCAGCTCGTCGCGGCCGTCCCGGGTCAGCTCTCCGTCGTCGACGGCCCCGGCGAGCAGGATCTTCAGGTTGACCTCGCGGTCGGAGGTGTCGACGCCCGCGGAGTTGTCCAGGAAGTCGGTGTTGATCCGCACGCCGTCGCGGGCCGCCTCGACCCGGCCGGCCTGCGTCACGCCAAGGTTCCCGCCCTCGACGACGGCCTTCGCCCGCAGCTCGACGGCGTCCACCCGGACGGCGTCGTTGGCGTGGTCGGCGGCGTCGTCCTGGCTCTCGGTGCTCGCCTTGACGTAGGTCCCGATGCCGCCGTTGTAGATCAGGTCGACGGGTGCCAGCAGCAGCGCCCTGACCAGCTCGACCGGTGACATCCCGGCGTCCTCGCCGGTTGCCACCGGCGGCAGGCCGAGGACCTCACGGGCCCGCGCCGACAGCTCGACCCGGCGCGCGTCGCGGCGGAACACTCCGCCGCCGGGCGAGAGCACCGCCGGGTCGTAGTCCGCCCACGACGAGCCGGGCAGCTCGTAGAGCCGGCGCCGCTCCTCGAACGCCGCGGCCGGATCCGGGTCTGGGTCGACGAAGACGTGCCGGTGGTCGAAGGCGCCGACCAGCCGGGTCGTGCGCGAGCGCAGCATCCCGTTACCGAAGACGTCGCCGGACATGTCGCCGATGCCGACGACGGTGAACGGGTCGCGGTCGGGGTCGATGCCCAGCTCGCGCAGGTGCCGGCTGGCCGACTCCCAGGCGCCCCGCGCGGTGATGCCCATCGCCTTGTGGTCGTAGCCGACCGACCCGCCGGAGGCGAACGCGTCACCCAGCCAGTAGCCGCGCTCGGCGGCGATCTCGTTGGCCAGGTCGGAGAAGGTCGCGGTGCCCTTGTCGGCGGCGACGACGAGGTACGGGTCCGGCTCGTCGTAGACGACGGTCCGGTCGGGGCCGACCGGCTTGCCGGCCACCAGGTTGTCGGTCACGTCGAGCAGCGCCGAGACGAACGTCCGGTAGGCCGCCCGCACCCGCGCCGGATCGGGGCGCCCGGCGGGGCCGGCCCGGCCGGTGAGCGTGGGCTCGTGCAGGACGAATCCGCCCTTTGCGCCGTCCGGCACGATCACGACGTTCTTTGTGACCTGCGCCCGGAACAGGCCGTGCACCTCAGTGCGGTAGTCCTCGGGCCGGTCGGAGAACCGCAGCCCGCCGCGGGCGACCCGGCCGCCGCGCAGGTGCACGCCCTCCACCTCGGGCGACGTCACGAAGACCTCGACCCACGGCCGGGGCGGCGGCAGCAGCGCCAGCCGACTGGAGGCGATCTTGATCGCGAGCGCGGGCTTCGGCTGACCGGCCGCGTCGCGCTGGTAGAAGTTGGTTCGCAGCACGGCGGCGAGGACGTCACGCAGCCCGCGCAGGATCCGGTCCTCGTCGAGGCTGGCGACCCGGCCCAGCAGCGCGTCGAGTTCGGCGGACGCGCGGTCCGCCGCCGCCTGGCGGTCATCGGCCACGCCGTCCGGGTCGAAGCGGGCGCGGAAGCAGTCCAGCAGCGCCCGGGCGAACGCCGGGTTCGCGAGCACCGTCCGCTCGGCGTACCCGTGGCTGAGCGTGACCCCGGTCTGGTGCAGGAATCGCCACAGCGCGCGGATGACGGCGACCTCCCGCCAGCCCAGGCCGGCGGTCAGCGCCAGCCGGGTGAACCCGTCCAGCTCCGCCCGCCCGGTCCAGACCGCCGCGAACAACTGCGCGAACGCCTCCCGAGCCGAGGCCTGAGCTGGCGGCTGGGCCGGACCCTGAGCACCGGGCCGTCGGGGGGCGACCGGGGCCGGCACCTCGGGCAGCCGCAGCAGGTACTCGTCGCGGTCCTGCGCCGCCGCGCCGGCCGTGCCGGCGGCGGGCCGGCCGTGGTCAAGCACCTCGACGCCGAGCCGGCTGAACACGTCGACCACGGCCGCCAGCGGCGGCCGACCGGCGCCCCGCGGCCAGGTGAGCACGCACCGCGCCGCCCCGGTAGCGGGCTGCCCGGGGTCGTCGACGAACGTCACGGCGGGCGCTGCCCCGAAGGGGGCACCGTCCACCGCGACGGCCACGCCGTCGGTCCCGGCGGCGGCCTCTCCAGCGAAAACTCTCTCGGCGGCCACACTGCCACTCATACTCACAACTCCACCGGCTCTGTCCGTCGTCTCGTCGGCCGGATTCCGCACCCTCGCGGCAACCGCCGATATCCCTACCTGCTAGAACGCCGCCAGGCCGATCGTCTCGTCCCGCCGGTGCCCGGGCTGGCTCATCGGGCCGCTGCGCCGGCGAGCGACTCCAGCGCCCCGGCCAGCACGCCGAGCGCGTCGTCGAGCAGGTCGTCGCCGATCGCGAGCGGGGGCAGCAGGCGCAGGACGTTGCCGTCGGTGCCGCAGGTGAGGACGACGACGCCCGCCGTGTGGCAGCGGCGAGCGACCGCCGTCGTGGCGGCGGCGTCGGGCCGGCCGGTGGCGGGGTCGACGAGCTCGACGGCGAGCATGGCGCCCCGACCGCGGACGTCGCCGATCGCCGGGACGGTGGCGGCGAGCGCGCGCAGCCGGGGCAGCACCCGCGCCTCGATCGCGCGGGCCCGCTCGATGAGGCCGTCGCGTTCGATCGTCTCGATGGCGCCGAGTGCGGCGGCGCAGGCCAGCGGGTTGCCGCCATAGGTGCCGCCGAGGCCGCCCGGGTGCGCGGACTCCATGATCTCGGCGCGGCCGGTCACCGCGGACAGCGGCAGGCCGCCGGCGATCCCCTTGGCCGCGGCGATCAGGTCGGGCACGACGCCCTCGTGCTCGCAGGCGAACATTGCGCCGGTGCGAGCGAAGCCGGTCTGCACCTCGTCGGCGATGAAGACGGCGCCGGCCGCGGCCGACCACGCGGCGATCGCCGCCACGAAGCCCTCGGCGGGGACGATGAAGCCGCCCTCGCCCTGGATCGGCTCGAGCAGGACCGCGGCGACGTTGCGGGCGCCGATCTGGCTCTCGATGACCTGGATCGCGCGGGCCGCCGCCTCCGGGCCCGGCAGGCCGTCGCGGAACGGGTAGGACAGCGGGACGCGGTAGATCTCCGGGGCGAACGGGCCGAAGCCGTTCTTGTAGGGGTGGTTCTTGGCGGTCAGCGCCATCGTCAGGTTGGTGCGGCCGTGGTAGGCGTGGTCGAAGACGACGACGGCCTGGCGGCCGGTGTGGATGCGCGCGATCTTGACGGCGTTCTCGACGGCTTCGGCGCCTGAGTTGAACAGGGCGGAGCGCTTGTCGTGGCTTCCGGGGGTGAGCCTGGCGAGCTGCTCGCAGACGGCGATGTAGCCCTCGTAGGGCGTAATCATGAAGCAGGTGTGGGTGAAGGCCTGGACCTGGCGGACCACGTGGTCGACCACCGCCGGGGCGCTGTTGCCGATGGTGGTGACCGCGATGCCCGAGCCGAGGTCGATCAGCGCGTTGCCGTCGACGTCGACGAGGATGCCGCCGCCGGCCGCGGCCACGAACACCGGGAACATGGTCGAGACGCCCCGGGCGACCGCGGCCTCCCGACGCGCCAGCAGCTCCCGGGAGCGCGGCCCCGGCAGCTCCGTGACCAGCTGGCGCCGCTGCGGCAGGCCGGGCCCGCCCACCACCGGGCCCGCGACCGGCCCGGTGGCGTCCACGGGTACCTGCCTCGAGGGTCGGGCGGTCATCGTCATGTCCAACACGGTAGGCCGATCCGCCCGCCGGCGGCCAAGGTCGCGAGCGGCTCCCTCACGGTGCCGGCCCGCGGGGGCGGGGCAGCGGTCAGGTGTCTCTGCTGAGCTCCGTCCGCGGCGAGCTCGCCGTACTGCGCCGAACTAGGCCCGGTCCGGTCATCCCGCAACGGCGGACCTCACGTCAGCGCCTGCGTCGTTCCAGCCGGATGAGCAAGGACTTCGAGGTGGGCGTGTTGGAGCGTTCGGCGGTCGAGTCGAGCGGGACGAGGACGTTGGTCTCCGGGAAGTAGGCGGCGGCGCAGTCACGGGCGGTGGGATAGGCGACGACCCGGAAGTCGTCGGCCCGTCGGTCGGCCGCGTCCGTCCAGACGCTCACGAGGTCGACCCGGTCACCGTCGGCGAGGCCGAGCGCCGCCAGGTCGTCGGGGTTGACCAGTACCACGCGGCGCGCGTCACGGATGCCCCGGTAACGGTCGTCGCGGCCGTAGATCGTCGTGTTGTACTGGTCATGCGCGCGCAGCGTCTGCAGCAGCAGGTGGCCCGGCGGGATCCGCAGCACGGTCAGCGGGTTGACGCTGAACTGGGCCCGGCCCGACGGGGTGTCGAACAGGCGGGCGTCCCGCGGCGGGTGCGGCAGCAGGAACCCGCCCGGCCGGGCGATCTTCTCCTCGAAGCGGTCGAAGCCGGGGACGACGTTGGCGATGTGGGCGCGAATCCGCCGGTAGTCGCCGGTCAGCCCGGCCCAGTCGACGCGGGCCTCGCCGGCGCCCTGGCCAGTCTCGGCGCGGCGGGCCAGCGTCGCCGCGGCGAGGCCGGCGACGATCGCGACCTCGGAGCGCAGCGCCGGCCCGGCGGGCGCCAGCCGGCCCCGGGAGGCGTGCACCGAGCCCATCGAGTCCTCGACGGTGACCAGCTGCGGACCGGCCGCCTGGACGTCGGCCTCGGTGCGCCCGAGCGTCGGCAGGATCAGCGCCGTCGCGCCGGTGACGGCGTGCGAGCGGTTGAGCTTCGTGGAGATCTGGACCGTCAGCCGGCAGGACCGGATCGCCGCCTCGGTGACGGCGCTGTCCGGGGTGGCGGACACGAAGTTGCCGCCGAGGCCGACGAAGACGCTGGCCCGCCCGTCCCGCATCGCGCGAATCGCGTCGACGACGTCGTACCCGTGGTGGCGCGGCGGGGCGAACCCGAACTCGGCGCCCAGCCGGTCGAGGAACGCGTCGGGCATCTTCTCCCAGATGCCCATCGTCCGGTCGCCCTGGACGTTGGAATGCCCACGCACCGGGCAGACGCCGGCGCCGGGCCGGCCGAGGTTGCCGCGCAGCAGCAGGAAGTTGACGATCTCGCGGATGGCCGCGACCGCCTGGGCGTGCTGGGTCAGACCCATCGCCCAGCAGACGACGATCTTCTGGGCGGCGAGCACCCGGCCGGTCAGCTCGTCGATCTCCGCCAGGTCCAGGCCGGTGGCCTCGACGACGTCGGCGTCGTCAAGTGCCCTTACGTGCGCGGCGAACGCGTCGAAGCCGGTGGTGTGGGCGGCGATGAAGTCGTGGTCGAGCACCTGGCCGGGGCTGGCGTCCTCGGCCGCCAGGAGCCGGCGGGACAGTGCCTGGAACAGGGCCTGGTCGCCGGCCAGGCGGATCCGCAGGAACTGGTCGGCCAGCGGCGTGCCCGCGCCGAGCACCCCGGACGGCTTCTGCGGGTTGCGGAACCGGATGAGCGACGCCTCCGGCAGCGGGTTGACGGCGACGATCGACCCGCCACGCCGCTTCACCCGCTCCAGCGCCGTCAGCATCCGCGGATGGTTCGTGCCCGGGTTCTGCCCGGCGACCAGCACCAGGTCAGCCTGTTCGAGGTCGTCGAGGGTGACCGAGCCCTTGCCGATGCCGATCGTCTCGGTGAGCGCCGCGCCGGACGACTCGTGGCACATGTTCGAGCAGTCCGGCAGGTTGTTCGTGCCGTAGGCGCGGGCGAACAGCTGGTAGAGGAACGCGGCCTCGTTGCTGGTCCGGCCCGAGGTGTAGAAGACGGCCTCGTCGGGGCTGCCCAGGGCAGCGAGCTCGGTGGCGACGAGCCCGAACGCGTCATCCCAGCTCACCGGCTCGTAGTGGTCGCTACCCGGCCGCTTCAGCATCGGCTCGGTGAGCCGGCCCTGCTGGCCGAGCCAGTAGCCGGAGCGGCCGGCCAGGTCGGTCAGGCTGTGCGTGGCGAAGAACCCCCGGGTGACGCGGCGCAGCGTCGCCTCCTCGGCGACGGCCTTCGCCCCGTTCTCGCAGAACTCGGTGTGGCTGCGTTTCCCGGGATCCGGGTCGGGCCAGGCGCAGCCGGGACAGTCGAAGCCGTCGGCCTGGTTGAGCAGGCGCAGCGTCGCGACCGACCGCCGCACGCCCATCTGGGCCCACGACTGGCCCAGGGCGTGAGCCACGCCAGGAACCCCCGCCGCCCAGGCCGCCGGCCCGTCGCCGGGGCCGTCCGCGTCCTGCGGATCGACGTCGGGCGCACTGCGTGCCACGGCCGCACCTCATCTTTCCAGCGCTGTTCCTTCGGCTCGTCCGCTACCGGCTCAGCCGCATTCGCCCCTGCGAACAAAGGGCTCGTCATCCTGCAGGCCGTCGTCGTACGGGGCGTCGTCGCGCGGACCATCCTCGCGTGCCGGATCGTCGTCCGTCGCCGGGCGTTGGCCGGGGACGCCGGGGGCCTGGACGAGCTGGAAGTTCGTGACGACCCGGGTGACGAGACCGAGGCGCTCGTACAGCCGGATCGCCGAGGTGTTCAACGCCGACGCGTGCAGGATCGGGGTCTCGCCACGGCCGCGGATACCCGCCGCGACGGCGCGTATCAGCCGGCTGGCGAGGCCCCGGCCGCGGGCGGCCGGGTCGGTGCAGACCGCGCTGATCTCGGTGAAGCCGGGGACACGCATCCGCTCCCCCGCCATCGCGACGAGCGCGTCGCCCTCGTAGACCCCGAGGTAGGTGCCGAGCTCGACGGTCCGGGGCCGGAACGGGCCGGGCCGGGTCCGCTCGACCAGGTCGAGCATCGCCGGCACGTCGGCGGGGCCGAGGAGCCGGGCCGCGGGCTCCTGGGCCCCGGTGAAGGCGTCGGTCGCGACCATCTGGACGAGCCCGGTCCGGTCGAGCCGCTTCCAGCCGGCCGGCGGCTCGTCGTCGACGAAGAACAGGACAGCGTGCCCGCCCGGCCCGACGGCGGCGGCCAGGTCATCCCAGGCCCACCGTCCCGGCCCGCCGGCCATCCCGGCGAACGGCGCGACGTCCGGCTGGAACCGCGCCGCGCGCCCGACCGGCTCGGCGAAGCCCGCCTGCCGGCTGGTCAGCGCCGTCCAGATGACGTTGTCGAGCACCTCGTGCCCGGTTACGAGCCCGTCCGCCGCGGTCGCCGCCATGCTCGCCGGCAAGGTCGTCGCCACGCCCGGGTTGTCCACGCCGCCAGCCTACGGCGCCGGCCCTCGCGAGATCACGCGGACGCGGCGGGCCCTTCCGAGCGGGTTACCGCGTGGTGACCGCCCGGGTGACGACGGTGGCGGCCTGCGCCGGGCCAAGGGCGGCTGCTCCGGGGTGGCCGTCGGGACGCCGAGCCGGACGACGACCGTGTCGGTCGCCGGGTCGACCTGGATCACCTGGTTGCCCAGGCCGACCGCCCAGAACGTGGTGTACGGCGCGCCGGGGACGTCAGGACGCGTCGGGCTGGGCCGGGCCGCCGCCCGGCGACGCCGACGGCCCGTCGGGCGGCGCGGAGCCGCTCGCGGCGAGCCGGCCGTGCAGCCGTTCCCGGATCTCCTCCGGCGTGTAGGCGCGGCGCGCCCGTTCAGAACGGGCGACCACGGCGCCCGTCGCCGCGACCCCGACGACTCCGGCCAGTCCGAGCACCTTCCACCAACGCATTGCACCAGGCTAAGACGAACCGGCGGCCGGTGGCCGTGCCATTCCTTAGGCTGGGTACATGTGCGCCATGCCGGTCAGCCTGGACGCCGCAGTGGAAGCCAGCCGCACGGGGGATCTGTGGTTGTTCCGGGGCCGTACCGCCGCCGACCGGGCGATCCAGACCCTGACGAACAGCCCCGTCAACCACGTGGGGATGGCGCTGGTGGTCGACGACCTGCCGCCGATGATCTGGCACGCGGAGCTCGGCCGCTCGCTGCCGGACCGGTGGACGGGCGACCGCCACCGCGGCGTGCAACTACACGACCTGCGCGCCGCCGTCGAGCAGTGGGGCCGCCGGTACGGCCAGCGCGCCTGGCTGCGCCAGCTGGAGCCCGAGGTGTCCCGGGAGGCCGAGGACGCGGCGCTGCGGACCGTCGCGCGCCTCGACGGCACCCCGTTCCCGTCGACGGCGCGGCTGGCCGGCCGGTGGCTGCGCGGCCGGGTGCCGACCCGCGCCCGCGGCGCCCGTGACGACGAGCAGCCGCCGTCGCGCGGCGAGGCCAGCGGTAACCGGTGGCACGCCGAGTCCCCGTGGCGAGACGCGGCCGGCCCGGCGGACCCGGGTTCCGCCGACCCGGCCGCCGAGGACACCGGGGCGGCCGGACCGGCCGCCCGGGACGCGCGCCGGTCGCCGCTGCGCCTGCCGCGGAGCCGCGCCCGGCTGCTCGGCGCTCCGGCGCGGCCCGCGCGCGACGGCCGGGTCACCGGGCTCACCGATCCGACGCCGGAGGCCGGCGGCGAGGCCGGCACAGCCCTGGAGACCGCCTACTGCGCGGAGGTCGTCGCCCTCACTTACCAGGCGATGGGCCTGCTGCCCGCCGGCCGGCGGCCGAACTGGTACGACCCGGGACGCTTCTGGAGCGGCGACGACCTTCCACTCGCCCCCGGATACGCCCTCGGCACCGAGATCGCGGTCGAGATCCCGGACTGACCCTCCGCTTCAACAGCGGAGGGCCTGCGAATGCAGTCTCAGCTGCCATCATGCAAGAGAGCCGGCCGGTGCCCAGGGGGCTGGTAGGCCGGCTTCGGCCGCCCCAACCGACGCCGTGAGTCCCACCCAAAGTGTCCTGAGTCGGGTGCGGCAATGGCGCAGGGTCTGCGATCGGGCGCCCAGGTCGCAACGGGTGTGGCAACGGGGACAACCGAACACGGACGCCGACGGCCTTCTGCGGGAGGTGCCAGCTCTGGCCTCCCACGGGAGTCAGCTCTCGGCGGGAGGGATGTTGGGATTGAGCCGGAAGCGGTTTTCCGGGTCGTAGGTGCGCTTGATCTGCCGCAGGCGTTCGACGTTGCGTCCCCAGGCCCTCACCCGGTCGGCGTCATCGAGATCGGCGTCGCCGCCGAAGTTGAGGTAGGTGCCCGACGCGGCCGGCAGTGCGATGGCGCCACCGTATGCCTCGCGCACCCAGCGGATGTTCGCGTCGTTGTCGGCCGGGTCCAGCCAGTTCCCGTCCATGCTGAGGATGTACCGGGCGCTGCGATCACCGAACGCGGTTTCCGTCGCCCCGACCCGCGACATGGCGCCACCCAGCAGAGGCGCGTGTACCAGTGTCTTCGGGTGCGGACGGTCCTGGCCGACGTGGACCATGAACGCGATCGCGTCCTCGTCGAGTCGGTCCAGATAGACGGACTTCCAGTAGCTCTGCAGCTCGCCTTTCGGGAAGAGCGGGTCGAGGGCGGACTGCGCCGTCCGGTACGACACGGCTTCGCCCATGTCGGCGAGCGAACTGCCGAGTTCGGCGAGCTCCCGACACACCTGGCGGCCCTCATTCGGGTCGCCCGCGTACAAAGCGGCCGTGATGAGCACATCGCGGTTGTGTACAACCGGCGGGAATGCCGGCACCGCTGGCAACGACCAGCACATGGCACGGCTGGTGACCTCGTCGGGGACGGTTGACGTCCAGTCCCGCCAGCGCGGAAGAACCTCGGCAGCCGCGTCGATCGGGTACACGACCATTCCGTTCCAGACGACCGGACCAAGCGGATAGGCCTCGAACTCGAAGGACACCACCACGCCGAAGTTGCCACCGCCGCCGCGTAGCGCCCAGAACAGGTCCGCACGTTCGGACTCGCTGCACCGCACAATCTCACCGCGGGCTGTTACGACCTCGGCCGCACGCAACGCGTCGCAGGCCAGCCCGTACTTGCGGTGCAGCCAGCCGATTCCGCCACCGAGCGTCAGCCCGGCCACCCCCGTAGTCGACACCACCCCGCCAGGCACGGCGAGCCCATGCAGTTGTGTCTCGCGGTCGACGTCGCCCCAGGTCGCGCCGCCCGCCACCCGCACACGCCGCTGTTCCGGGTCCACCCAGACACCCCGCATCGCCGACAGGTCGATCATCAATCCGTCGTCAGCCGTGGAGGTTCCGGCGATACTGTGGCCGCCGCCCCGGATGGCGACGAGAAGGTCCCGCGCCGCGGCGAGTTTGAGGGCGTCGACGACGTCGGCTGTCCCGGAGCACCGGATGATCAGACCTGGCCTGCGGTCGAGCATGGCGTTCTGGATGACTCGAACCTCGTCGTACCCGACATCGTCCGAGGTCAGAACCTGCCCGCGGAAGATCGCGCGGATTTCCTCGACCGTCTCATCCGAGAGCCTCTGCCGCTCGCCTCCCAGCGTGAGCACCTGTGCAGACATGGACTGCGCCTCCCCCCTCGCGCCCGCTGATGTCCGCCGGTGGGCACCGGGTCTGCGTGCCTGCCCCTTCAGGGTCGCGCTAGGACCGGGTCCTCGCAAAACGACCCGGAAGGGCGACCAGGCATCGGGTCCGGCCCCGGTCGGCCGAGCGCGCTGGGGGCGGTGGAGTCCGCCGGTGTCTGGTCGGGGACCGTCCGGGCGTGCTTGGCTGGCGTCATGGACGACAAGGGGATTTTCGCTCAGATCAACGCACTGGTCGCCGAGGAGCACGACCTGCGGTCCAAGCGGGCGGCCGGCGCGATCGACCCGGAGGAGGAGCTGTCGCGGCTCCGCCACGTCGAGGCCTCGCTCGACCAGTGCTGGGACCTGCTGCGCCGCCGGGACGCGCTGCGCGCCGTGGGCAACAACCCGGATGACGCCCGGCCGGCGCCGATCAGCCAGGTCGAGGGTTACGTTCAGTAGGGACCTATTCAGCGGCGCGTGTTGTCGGGACCTCCGCGGCGAACACCAGATGGAACGCGGTGACCCCCCGGGTGGCCGCATCCCCGGGTTCCTCGCCGTCCCCGGGGGCCGCGCCCTCGCCCGGGTGCACGAGCGGCAGGCGGACGCTGAACGCAGCGCCGCCCTCCGGGGCGGTTCCGGCGGTGGCCGTCCCGCCGAGCCGGGCCGCGAGCCGGCCGACGAGCGCGAGCCCGAGCCCGGTGGAGACCGGCCGCAGGCCGCGGTAGCGCTCATAGAGCGCCGACCGGTCGAACGCGACCGCGAGGTCGTCGGCGGTCAGGCCCGGCCCGCCGTCGCGGACCTCCAGGACCCCGACCAGCCCGCCTGGCCCACCCCGCTCGGCGCGGGCGGCGAGCACGATCGGCGCGCCCGCCGGCACGACCCGCAGCGCGTTCTCGGCCAGGCCGTCGAGGATCTGGCGCAGCCTGGTCGCGTCCGTCACGACGACCGGCCGGCCCCGCGGCTCCTCGACCAGCAGCGGAATCCCCTCGGCGGCGCACCGGCGGCGCCACACCTCGGCCGCGTCGGCGAGCACCCGGCCGAGGTCGACCGGCGCGAGGTCCACCGGGAAGTCGTCGGCGTCGAGCCGCGCGAGGGCGAGCAGATCCTGGACTAGCCGGTCCAGGCGCAGCGCCTCGTCGAGAATGACCTGTCCCGCCCGCGAGGTCTCGGCAGGCGGGGTGACGTCGTCGGCGAGTGCCTCGGCGAAGCCGCGGATCGCCGTCAGCGGGGTGCGCAGCTCGTGCGAGACGGACAGCAGGAACTCCCGCTGGCGCGCCTCGCTGGTCGCGAGCGCGCCGGCGAGGCCGGCGAGGGCGTCGGCGACGTCGGCGATCTCGGCCGGACCGCCGGCGGGCAGCGCGAGGTTGACGTCGCGACGGCCGCCGGCCAGGGCGTGCGCCGTGCCGGCGAGCGCCCGCAACGGCCGCGCGAGCCAGCGGGCGAGCAGCAGCCCGGCGACGGTCGCGGCGGCCAGCGCGACGACCAGCGCCACCAGCAGCCGTCGACCCTCGCCGACCATGAGCCGCCGGGCGACCGACACGTCCTGGATCAGCAGCAGCGTGTCGCCGCCGGACAGCGGCCGGGAGGCGACGACGACGCGGCGGCCCGCGGCGGTACGCACGACCGTGTTCTGCCTGGTCGCGGCGAGCCGGCCACGGGTCGCGGCCGAGAGCACCGGCACCCGCCGGCCGTCCGCGGCGCCCAGCGCGATCGTCTCCCGGCCGTCCGGGCCGAGCACGACCAGGCTGATCTGCTGGGCGCCGGCGGCCCGGGCGAGGTCGGCGCGCAGCCAGTTGTCGCGGTCGTGCAGGTCGGCGAGCGCCCCGGGCCGGCGGGCGAGGTCCGCGACGAGGTCGGCCTGGCGGCCGAGCACCCGGCGGGCCTGCGTCTCGCTGGCCCGGCCGAGCTGCCCCAGGAAGATCGCTCCAGTGATGATCACGGCGAGCAGCGCCACGACCGTCGTCACGAAGGCGATCCGCGACCCAAGCCCCCGGCCGCGCCACAGCCGGCGACCAACCGGGCGCCAGGACCAAGGGGCGCCGTGTGCCCGCGGGGCGCCGCCGCGCCGCCGGGCCCGGCGGGTGCCGTCACGCATCGGCGGTGTACCCGACGCCGCGGACGGTTCGGATCGGGGACGCGGCGCCGAGCTTGGCGCGAACCTGCGCGACGTGGACGTCGACGGTCCGGGTGCCGGCCGCCGCCTGGTAGCCCCAGACCTGCGAGAGCAGCCGCTCACGGGTGAACACCAGCCCGGGGCGGGCGACCAGCGCGGCGAGCAGGTCGAACTCGGTGGCCGTCAGCGCGACCGGCGTGCCTCCGGCGGCCACCAGACGGCGGTCCAGGTCCAGCTCGACGGTGCCGGCCCGCAACGTGCGCGTCCCCGGGCGGGCCGGTTCCGGCCCGGCGCGGCGCAGCACGGCGCGCAGCCGGGCGACCAGCTCCCGTGGCGAGAAGGGCTTGACAAGGTAGTCGTCGGCGCCGAGCTCCAGGCCGAGAATCCGGTCGACCTCGTCGTCACGGGCGGTCACGAACAGCACCGGCGTCCAATTCTGCTCGGCCCGCAGCGCCCGCAGCACGTCCCGGCCGTCGAGGCCGGGCAGCCGGACGTCCAGCACGAGCGCGACCGGCGCGAGCTCCCGGGCGGCGGCGAGCCCGGCGGCGCCGTCCTGGCGGACCTCGACGCCGAACCCCTCCCTGGTCAGGTAGAGCCGGATCAGGTCGCTGATGTGCGGCTCGTCCTCGACCACCAGGACGAGCCCGGTCTGCGCGCGCGGCGCGGACCCGGGCTCGGTCGCGCTCGGGAACCCGGGCGGGAGCCCGCCGGACATGGGTGGAAGAGTCACCACCCGTCCAGTGTGCGGCCCGCTGACCAGTGCCGGGCGGCCGGCGGCCCGGTTCCTTACCGTCCTCGAACATGGCGGCGACCGGCCGCTGACGGTCTACTGCCAGGGTCTGCCCCGTGGCCAGTTCACGATCGGATCTCGCGTTCCTCTACCGCCGCGCCGCGTTCGGCGCGACCCCGGCGGAGCTCGACGCCGCAGTCGGCCGCGGCTACGGCGCGAGCGTCGAGGCCCTGCTCGGCGCGCGACCGGCGGCACCACTGGAGCCCGCGCCGACGTTCGACCCGCTGCCGAAGAGGGGCGGGGTCGACCCGACGGCACGCGCCGCGTACGCCAGGGCCGTGCGTGACCAGGCGACGGCGCTCGCGGGGTGGTGGGTGCGCCGGATGGTCGCGACCGACGCCCCGTTCGCCGAGAAGCTGACGTTCTTCTGGCACGGCCACTTCGCGACGTCGATCGCGAAGGTGCACTCCGCCGAGATGATGCTCACTCAGAACCAGATCTTCCGCGCGATGGGCCTCGGCGCGTTCGACGCGCTGACGCTCGCCGTCGCGCACGACCCGGCGATGCTGGTCTGGCTGGACGCCGGCCAGAACCTCAAGGAGCACCCGAACGAGAACTTCGCCCGCGAGCTGATGGAGCTGTTCGCCCTCGGGATCGGCAACTACACGGAGACCGACGTCCGGGAGGCGGCCCGCGCGTTCACCGGCTGGCGGGTCGGCAAGGGCAGGACCGGCTTCCAGGTCACCGCCGCCCAGCACGACGACGGGACGAAGACCGTCCTCGGGAAGACCGGCAACCTCAGCGGCGAGGACGTCATCGCCCTGGTGACGCATGCCGCGGCGTCGCCGCGCTGGGTGTGTGGCCGCCTGTTCAGCCGGTTCGCGGCCGCGACGTCGCCGGACGCCAACCCGGCGGCGGACGTGATGCTGCCGGCCTACGGGCCTGGCCTCGACGTGGGCGCGGCCGTCAGGGCGATGCTGCTGTCCCCGGCGTTCCTCGCCACCCGGGGGCAGCTCGTCCCGCAGCCGGTCGAGTACGTCGTCACGGTCATGCGCGCCCTCGGCCTGCGGGTCGCCCCCGCCTCGGCCGACGGAGCCGGCAAAGCGAGCGACGCGAGTCCCGGCCCGAGCCTGCTCACCCAGAAGGCAGTGCTGGCGGCGCTCGCCGGGCTCGGCCAGGTGCCGTTCGCCCCGCCCAGCGTCGGCGGCTGGCCGTCAGGTGCCGCGTGGCTGACGACGGCCGCCACCGACGTCCGGGTGAAGTTCGCCGTCGCGGCGGCCGCGGCGGCGGACCTGTCCGCGATCGCCGACGAGCCGGCCGGCTCCCGCCCCGACGCCGTCGCCCACCTGCTGTCCGTCGACGGCTGGTCCGCCACCACCAGCGCGGCACTCACCGCCGCCGGCGGAAACCCGGCCCGCCTCGTCGCGCTCGCCGTGCTCTCCCCCGAATACCTGACGGTCTAGCTCCAGGAAAGGTAAGGGACGCAACCGATGCCGTTCGACCGACGCCGGTTCCTGATCGCCTCGGGCGTGACCGGCGGGCTCGCCGCCGCCGCCGGCGCCGGGGTCCTTGGCTACCACGAGCTGCACCACGCGGCCGGCGAGCAGCCGCTCGCCGGCGGCGGCGTGCTGGTCGTCGTCACGCTCTACGGCGGCAACGACGGGCTGAACATGGTGATCCCGGTCGACGACCCGGCCTACACCGTGGCGCGGCCCGCCCTCGCCTACTCAGCCGACGAGGCGCTGCCGCTGAGCGACGGGCTCGCGCTGCACCCGTCGCTGAAGGGGCTACGCGACCTGTGGAACTCCCATCAGCTCGCGATCGTCCGCGGGGTCGGCTACCCGAAGCCCGACCACAGCCACTTCCGGTCCATGGCGATCTGGCAGACCGCGTCCCCAAACACGGTCGTGCCGACCGGCTGGCTGGGCCGCTGGCTCGACGCGCAGGCGGCGGCCGACCCGAAGGCCGCGAGCAGCGTGTCCGCGCTGCGGGCGATCTCCATCGGCCCGACGCTCGCGCCGCTGGTCGTCGGCGCGTCGACCGCCGCGGCAGCCGTGCCGACGGGGTCATTCAAAGCGCCGGGCGGCGCGGTCGGCCAGGAACTGCAGCTCCTCTACCGCCCCGATCCGGGCCGGTCGGGGCCGCTGGCCGCACGGGTGGCGTCGTCCGGCGCCGATCTGTTCACCGTCGCCAGCACGCTGGCCCCCGTGCTCGCGTCACGAACCGACCAGGGCCAGTCGCCGACGGGCCAGCTCGACAACGGCACCGACTCGACCGGGGGCACGTCGAGCACCACGACGGGCACGAAGGCCGACGCGGGCGAGCTCGGCGAACAGCTCGACGTCGTCGCCGCCTGCATCAGG
>Ga0068863_100002876_pt1 | contig 17046 bp, 9 predicted proteins | sample KBSSwiS62_FD_66596 | JGI IMG/M metagenome (GOLD analysis project Ga0068863, IMG submission 66596) | Switchgrass rhizosphere microbial communities from Kellogg Biological Station, Michigan, USA - KBS Switchgrass S6-2 | ecosystem: Host-associated > Plants > Roots > Rhizosphere > Soil ...
TCGGCGTCGCGATCGGGATAGCCGAGGCTCATGCGCAGCATGAAGCGGTCGAGCTGCGAATCGGGCAGCGGCCAGGTGCCGGCGAGATCGAGCGGATTCTGCGTGGCGACGACGAAGAACGGCGGCGCCAGGCGATGCGTGGTTCCATCGACCGTCACCTGGCCCTCGGCCATCGCCTCGAGCAGGGCGCTCTGCGTCTTCGGCATCGCGCGATTGATTTCGTCGGCGAGCAGCAGCTGGGTGAACAGCGGGCCCGGATGGAACTTGAACTGGCCGGCCTCGCGTTCGTAGATGCCGACGCCGATGATGTCCGACGGCAGCAGGTCCGAGGTGAACTGCACGCGCTGGAAGCCGAGTCCGAGCGTCGCCGCGAGTGCATGCGCGAGGGTGGTCTTGCCGACGCCGGGCAGGTCTTCGATCAGCAGATGGCCGCCGGCGAGCAGGCAGACGAAGGCGAGGCGCACTTCGTGCGGCTTGCCGAGCACGACCGTATTGACCTGCGCCACTGCTCGCTCGAGCGGATCGCGCAGGGTGGGGGCTAGGAGGGGCTGGGAGTCGGTCATCGGGCTCGGCAGATGGCGGAAAGGGTGGATGGACAGCGCGCGGCGCGGAGAATTCGCACAGCGGGCGGCGGCGCCGGCCGACTTGCCGGGCCGGCGTCCTTTGCGGCACTCTGCACCGCCGTCGCGGTCGAACGCAACGGCGCGGCGCATTCGGTCGCCGCGACATCGGGCAGGATGCGTCATTGCGCGCTCCGATCCGGCGACCGCCCCAAGGACCCTGGCATGTTCCGCCCCCTCGAAGTCTTCATCGGCCTGCGCTACACGCGCGCCAAGCGGCGCAACCACTTCATTTCGTTCATCTCCCTGGTTTCGATCCTCGGCATCGCAGTCGGCGTGACCGCATTGATCACCGTGATCTCGGTCATGAACGGCTTCGACAAGGAGCTCAAGGAACGCATCCTCGGCATGGTGTCGCACGCCACCATCGAGGGAATCGGCGAGAGCGTGCGCGATTGGCCGAAGGCGATCGAGATCGCGCGCGCGAATCCGCACGTGCGCGGCGCCGCGCCGTATGTCGAGCGCCAGGCGATGCTGCAGGGCACGCGCGTCAGCGGTGCGATCATCCGCGGCGTCGACACGACGATGGAGCCGACCGTCTCCGAAGTCGGCACGCGCATGGTCGAAGGCAAGCTCGACGATCTCGTGGCGGGAAAGTTCGGCATCGTGCTCGGCAAGGAGCTCGCGATGACGCTCGGGGTCGGCGTCGGCGACCTCGTCACGGTGTTCGCACCCGAGTTCAGCGCGACGCCGATCGGCGCGATCCCGCGCATGAAACGCTTCACCGTCGTCGGCGTGTTCGAGGCCGGCATGCAGGAGTACGACTCCGGCCTCGCGGTGATCGCGATGCAGGACGCGGAAACCCTGTACCGCCTCGATGGGCCGACCGGCATCCGCCTGCGCCTCGACGACATGTTCCAGGCCTATCCGGTCGGCAAGGAGCTCGCGGGCCAGCTTGGCCAGTACTACCGCGTGACCGACTGGATGCAAGGGCACAGCAACTTCTTCAAGGCGGTCGCGATGGAGAAGAAGGTGATGTTCCTGATCCTTTCGCTGATCGTCGCGGTCGCCGCGTTCAACCTCGTCTCGACCCTCGTCATGCTGGTGCAGGACAAGCAGGCCGACATCGCGATCCTGCGCACGCTCGGCCAGAGTCCCGGCTCGGTGATGGGCACGTTCATGGTGCAGGGCATCCTGGTCGGCACGCTCGGCATCGCGCTCGGCGTGCTGTTCGGCGTGCTGCTGTCGCTGAACCTGTCGGCGATCGTGCGCTGGATCGAGCAGACCTTCCACGTGACCTTCCTGTCACCGGACGTCTACTACATCAGCGAGTTGCCGAGCGACCTGCACTGGCCCGACGTCGTCTGGATCACCCTGACCGCGTTCGCGTTCTGCACGTTCGCGACGCTGTATCCGGCGCGCCGCGCGGCGAAGACCGATCCGGCGGCGGCGTTGCGCTATGAGTAGCCCCCTTCCCATGAACGAATTCGTGCTTCGTGCATCCGGGGTCGCGAAGACCTATCAGGAAGGCTCGCTGCGCGCGGAAGTGCTGCGCGACGTGGACCTGTCGGTGCGCCGCGGCGAGACGGTCGCGATCGTCGGCGCATCGGGTACGGGCAAGAGCACGCTGCTGCACATCCTCGGCGGCCTCGACGCGCCGAGCGCGGGCGAAGTGATGGTCGATGGCCAGGCGATGTCGCGCCTGTCCGACCGAGCGCGTGGCGCGTTGCGCAACCGCGCGCTCGGCTTCGTCTACCAGTTCCACCATCTGCTGCCCGAGTTCACCGCGGTCGAGAACGTATGCATGCCCTTGCTGATCCGCGGCGCGGCGATCGGCGAGGCGCGCGATCGCGCGATCACGCTGCTGCAGAGAGTCGGACTCGGCGCGCGCCTCGAACACAAGCCCGGCGAACTGTCCGGCGGCGAACGCCAGCGCTGCGCGGTCGCGCGCGCCCTGGTAACCCGGCCCGCCTGCGTGCTCGGCGACGAGCCGACCGGCAACCTCGACGAGAACAACGCGGCGCAGGTGTACGACCTCATGCTGGAATTGAACCGCGAGATCGGCACCGCGCTCGTGCTGGTCACGCACGACCCGCGTCTCGCCGCGCGCGCCGACCGCATCCTCGAGCTGTCGGGTGGTGCGCTGCATCCGGTTGGCGCGAGGGAGGAGAAACCGTAGGAGCGGCTTCAGCCGCGGAAGGCGTTTCAAGCCATCGCGGCTGAACCGCTCCTGCGACGGATGGCCGGGCAAGGATCGAAGGAGCAGGATGCTCGATACGCGAATCCCGATCGTCGGCGCATCGAGCGCGATCGCGCTCCTGCTCGGCGTGCTGGCCGTGCATGCGCTGGCTGCCCTGCCGCCGCGTGGCGTCGACGTCGCGCTCGGCATGCTCGGCCTCGCCGCGATGTGGCATCCGCGTCTGCGACTGGTCGGTTGCGCCTTGCTCGGCTTTGCCTGGTGCGCATTCCGCGCCGACCTCGCGCTCGAAGCGCGCCTGCCGCGCGAGCTCGAAGGCCGCGAATTCACTATCGTCGGTGTCGTCGATGCGCTGCCGCTGCGGCGCGACGATGCGACGCGTTTCGTATTGCGCGTGGAGAAAGCCACGCTCGACGGCAGCGAGGTCGCGTTGCACGGCCGCGTGCGGGTGTCCTGGTACGACGCCGCACCCGAGGATCTGGCCGCTTGCGCCCGCTGGCAGCTGCAGTTGCGCCTGAAGCGCCCGCGCGGCCTCGTCAATCGCGGCGGTTTCGATTCCGAGCGGCAGGCACTGGAACGCGGCATCGTCGCGGTCGGCTACGTGCGCGAATCGGATGCGAACCACCGGCTCGGTGAACGCGCGCTGTGCGTCGATCGCCTGCGCGAATCGATTTCGCGCGGCATCGCGGCGCGCGTCGCCGATCCGCACGACGCGGCCTTGTTGCAGGCGTTCGCGATCGGCGACACGCGTGGACTCGAGCAGGGCGATTGGGAGGTTGCGCGCGCGAACGGGATTCCGCACCTGATCGCGATCTCGGGTTTCCACGTCGGTGTGGCCGCGGTATTCGGTGCCGCGCTCGCGTGGCTGCTGTGGACGTTGTGGCCGCGCCTCGGCTTGCGTGTCGCGTTCCCGCTCGCGCAGGCGCCGGCCGCGCTGGCGACCGCGATCCTCTACGGCATCCTCGCCGGTGGCAGCCTGCCGACCGTGCGCACGCTCGCGATGATCGGCGTGGTGACCCTGACCCGTTTCGGTCGCCGCGCTGGCAGCAGCGCGCAATCGCTCGCGCTCGCCCTGGTCGCGATCCTGCTGTTCGATCCGCTCGCGACGCTGGCTGCCGGATTCTGGCTGTCGTTCGTCGGCGTCGCCTTCCTGATGCTGTGCCTCGTGCGCGGGCATGGCGCGCGCGCATTCCTGCTCGAGCTCACCCTCGGCCAGCTCGTGATGACGGTGTCGCTGCTGCCGCTGTCAATCTGGTTCTTCGGCGAAGCTTCGCTGGTCGGCGCATTGTCTAACCTCGTAGCCGTGCCGCTGATCAGTTTCGTGATCGTGCCGCTGTGCCTGCTCGGCGTGCTCGCCCTGATCCTGCTGCCGGCACTGGCCACGCCCCTGCTGGTCGTCGCGGCTGCGATCGCGCACGCGCAGTGGTGGCTGCTCGAATGCATGGCGCAATGGCCAGGTGCGCACTGGTACCTGCCGGCGCCCGCTCCGTGGACGCTCCTGCTCGCATTGCTCGGTGCCGCGTGGTTGTTCGCGCCACGCGGCGTGCCGGCTCGCGCGCTCGGGGTGCTGTTGTTCCTGCCGTTGCTGACACCGCCCCGCACACTGCCCGCGAATGGCGCGTTCGAAGCCGGCATGATCGATGTGGGGCAGGGCCTGTCGGTGTTCGTGCGCACGCGCTCGCACGCCTTGCTGTTCGATGCGGGCGCGCGTTACCCGTCGGAGTTCGATCTCGGTGAAGCGGCGGTGCTGCCGACACTGCGTGCCTACGGTATCGGTCGGCTTGACCGCCTGATCGTCAGCCACGGCGACAACGACCATGCAGGCGGCGCGGCGGCGGTCGCGCGTGCGTTTCCCGATGCGCTCCGTTCGGGCGGCGAACCGCAGAGGTTGGCGATCACGGTGGCGCAATGCCGTTCCGGCGAGGCGTGGGACTGGGACGGCGTGCATTTCCGCATGCTCGATCCGGATGTCGCAGCCGGCAGCGATCCGGTGCGCGCGAACGACCGCTCGTGCGTGCTGCTGGTCGAAGGCATCGGCGGGCGCCTGCTGCTGCCCGGCGACATCAGCAGCCGGATCGAGCCGGATGTCGCCACCAAGGTCGGCGATGGCACCCCGCTCGTGCTGGTCGTGCCGCACCACGGCAGTCGCAGTTCGTCGAGCGCGCGCTTTCTCGCGTCCCTGCGGCCGGCGATCGCCGTGGTGTCGACAGGCTGGCGCAACCGCTTCCATCACCCTGCGCGGGAGGTCGTAGCGCGCTACGCCGCGGTGGGCCTCGCGCCGGCCGACACCGCGACCGCGGGCGCCCTGCACCTGTCGTTCCCGGCCGATGCCGCGCCGCGCATCGACGCCCGTGAACGCGAGGTCCAGCGCCGCTACTGGCGCGAGTGAGGACTGCCAGCGGACGCACAGACAGGGCCGGCGGCGCTGCTATGATGCCGGCTGATCGCAATTGCACTGGAAGGGTGTCACGTGTTCGAAATCCTGATGGCCGGCAGCTGGGCGATGCTGCCGATCCTGGTCTGCTCCGCGATCGCGCTCGCGATCATCCTCGAACGCTTCTGGACCCTGCGTCGCAAGACCGTCGTGCCGCCCGGGCTGGGCAACGAAGTGCGCGAATGGGCGCGTACGCGCAAGCTCGATCCGGAGCACCTGAACGCGCTGCGCACGAACTCACCGCTCGGTGAAATCCTCGCGGCCGCGCTGACGGTGCGCAACCGCCCGCGCGAGGTGATCAAGGAACGCGTCGAGGATACCGGCCGGCACGTCGTGCACCGGCTCGAGCGGTTCCTCAACACGCTCGGCACGATCGCGCTGATTTCTCCATTGCTCGGCCTGCTCGGCACCGTGTTCGGCCTGATCCGCATGTTCTTCGCGGTGATGGTCAGCGGCGTCGGCGATCCGCTCAAGATGGCCGGCGGCATCGGCGAAGCGCTGGTCTGCACCGCTGCGGGCCTGTGCGTGGCCATTCCCGCCTATGCGTTCCATCGATTCTTCCGCAGCCGCGTCGCCGGCCTCGTGGTCGAGATGGAGCGCCAGGTGTTCCTGCTCACCGACGAGCTGACCGTGACCAGCGAAGCCGCGCCCGTCGCGTCCGCGGTGCGCGTCGCGCGGACCGCGGGCTGAGGCACGCGTGCGCATCGCCGCCTCCCGTCGCGAGGACGACTTCGAGATCAACGTGATCTCGCTGATCGACGTACTGCTGACCCTGCTGATGTTCTTCGTGCTGACCACCACGTTCGTGCAGAACTCGCGCATGCAGGTGACCCTGCCGCAGGCGGAGTCGAGCGAGCAGACGGAGCAGCGCGACGCGTTCACGGTATTGATCGACCGCGACGGACACTACTTCATCGACAACAACGAAGTGCTCAATCCCGGCCTCGACTCGCTGAAGGAGGCGATCGGGCGTTTCGCGGGAGACGATCGCTCGCGGCCGGTCGTGCTGCGTGCCGACGCGATGACGCCGCACCAGGCGGTCGTCACCGCGATGGATGCGCTCGGCCAGCTAGGCTTCACGCGCCTGTCGATCGCGATCGCGCAGGCGCAGGCAACGGGCGCCAAGTGACGCCAGCCAGCGCGTCCACGCGATCCAGCCTCGCGGTGTACGCCAGGCTGCTCGGCTACACGCGTCGCTACTGGTTCGTCGCGCTCGCGGCCGTGCTCGCGATGATCGTCGACGCCGCCTGCATGGGCCTGTTCGCCGGCAGCATCAAGCCGATGCTCGACAACCTGTTCGTCGCGCGTGACCCGAACAGCATCTTCTGGATGCCGATCATCATCGTGGCGATCTTCGCCGCGCGCAGCGTCGCGATCTACCTGACCGACTACGGCACCGCCTACATCGGACGCGGCGTCGTGCAGCAATTGCGCCAGCAGGTCTTCGACCACTACCTGCGCCTGCCGGCCGCATTCTTCGATGCGGAATCCTCGGGTCACCAGATCGCGCGCATCACCTACAGCTCCGAACAGGTCGCGCAGGCGACCACCGAGGCCGTCAAGATCGCCGTGGTTGACGGGCTCAGCATCGTCTTCTACATCAGCGTGATGTTGCGCGCGAGCGTGCAACTGACGCTCGCGCTGCTCGTGATGGTGCCGCTGGTCGGCGCGCTGGTCGTCTACGTCGGGCGTCGCTATCGGCGCATCAGTCACCGCATCCAGGCCTCGATGGGCACGGTCAGCGGCGTCGTCGAGGAGACGGTCGGGGCGAATCGCGAGGTCAAGGTGTTCGGTGGCCAGGCCTACGAATCGGCGCGTTTCAACGAGGTGTCGGAGCAGACGCGCCGGCTCGGCATCAAGGTCGCCGCGACGAATGGCCTCGCCAGTTCCCTCGTGCAGATGATCGCCGCGGTGTCGCTCGCGCTGATCATCTATTTCGCGACGAGGCCGGCGATGCTGAGCGCATTGTCGCCGGGTTCGTTCACCTCGTTGATTCTCGCGATGGGTGGCATCCTGCCGTCGCTGAAGCGACTGACCACGGTGCAGGCGAACCTGCAGCGCGGCATCGCGGCGGCGGAGGAAATCTTCGGCCTGATCGACACGCCGCCCGAACGCGACGATGGCAGGATCGACATGGGTACCTGCCGCGGCGAGATCGAATTGCGCGACGTCGGCATGCGCTATCCCGGCGCCGCCGGCCTGGCGCTCGACGGGATCAGTCTGCACTGCGCGAGCGGCAGCGTGACGGCGCTGGTCGGACGCTCGGGCAGCGGCAAGTCGACCCTCGCCAGCCTGATTCCGCGCTTCCACGAAGCATCGTCCGGCGCGGTCCTGCTTGACGGACGCCCGCTCGGCGACTACTCGCTCGCCAGCCTGCGCCGGCAGATCGCATGGGTCGGGCAGGGCATTGCCCTGTTCGACACCAGCATCGCACGCAATATCGCCTACGGCGGGCTCGCCGACGCGAGCGAGGCCGACATCGTCGCCGCTGCCGAGGCAGCCAACGCGATGGAATTCATCCGCCAGCTTCCCGAGGGCATCCACAGCCGCGTCGGCGAAGGCGGTGCGCTCCTCTCCGGCGGACAGCGCCAGCGCATCGCGATCGCGCGCGCGTTGCTGAAGAATGCGCCGATCCTGATCCTCGACGAGGCGACCAGCGCGCTCGACAGCGAGTCGGAACGCCTGATCCAGGACGCGCTCAAGCGCCTGATGCACGAGCGCACGGTGCTGGTGATCGCGCACCGCCTTTCGACGATCGAGCATGCGGACCGGATCGTCGTGCTCGATCGCGGCCGGATCGTGGAGCAGGGCACGCACCACGCCCTGCTGGCGCGTGACAGCCACTACGCCGCCCTGCACCGGATGCAGTTCAGCGATCGCGCCGCGCCGTCTGCGGCGGCGACCGTCGGCATCGGCTGAGATGAGCGGTTTCTCCCAGCGCATCCTCGCGATCTGGTACGAGGGTGCGCCCGTGCCGTGGTGGTTGCGCATGCTGCAACCGCTCTATCGCGGTCTTCGCGCGATGCACCTCGCGACCTATCGCGTCGGCTTGAGCCGCGCTGCCCGGATCGCGGTGCCGGTCATCGTGGTCGGCAATCTCACCGCAGGCGGCAGCGGCAAGACGCCGCTGGTGATTGCCTTGGTCGATGCCTTGCGCCAGCGCGGCTGGCGGCCGGGCGTGGTCAGTCGCGGCTACGGCGGCACCGAACTCGGCCCGCTCCTGCTGGACGACTTGCCGGAGCCCGCACGCGTCGGTGACGAGCCCTGCCTGATCCGGCGTCGTACCGGTGCGGAAGTCGCCGTCGGGCGCGACCGCGCGCGCGCATCGGCACTGTTGCTCCAGCGCGGCGTCAACGTCGTGATCGCGGATGACGGCCTGCAGAATCCGGCGCTCGCTCGCGACGTCGAGATCTGCGTCATCGACGGCCAGCGTCGCTTCGGCAATGGCCGCCTGCTGCCGGCGGGCCCGCTGCGCGAACCGCTCGAACGCCTCGAGCACGTCGCTTTCCGCGTCTGCAATGGCGGCGTCGCGCAGCCCGGCGAAACGCCGATGCGGTTGGTCGGCGACATCGCCGTTCCGGTCGAGCGCACGGCGGCGACGCGGCCACTCGATGCGTTCGCCGGCCAGCGCGTGCACGCGGTCGCGGCGATCGGCAACCCGGAACGCTTCTTCCTTGGCCTGCGCGCGCACGGCATCGATGTCGTCGCGCATCCGTTTCCCGACCATCATGCCTTCGTCGCGAGCGATTTCGCGTTCGCGGACGAACTGCCGGTGCTGATGACGGAGAAGGACGCGGTCAAGTGCGTCGGCTTCGCCAATGCGCGCTTCTGGTGCGTGCCCGTTCGCGCCGATTTGCCCGAAGCCTTCCTCGAAGCCGTCGCGACGAAGCTCGTGATGCCGAAGGCCGTATCCTGACCTGAACGCAATGCAACGCCGGCGCCATCGCGCGCCGCGGGTGCCGATCTGAAAGCGTCCCGACAGCCCTTGTCACGACAATGCACGGCGCGCGGCATCGCTGCGTCCGGGTGCCCGACACCCGTCCCTTCCTCATTGCGAGGTTCCCTCCGTGGAAAGCTGCAGTAGCCCGAAACGAAGCAGCGCTGCCTCCACGGAGCGAATGGCCGGCTAGAGCGGGCGCGTCGCGACGACGCACCGATGGCGGCGATTCCCGCGGCGGCAGCGTGACCCGAGTCACCCGCCCCATTCCGGAGTCGCCATGTTCAAGTTCCTTCCGATCCCTTTCGGCGCGTTTGCCGCGGCCGTGCCCGCCGCCCTGCGCCTCGACGGCCAGGCGCGTCGCAACGGCCACGCGCCGCATCCGCTGCTCGAATACGTACGCATCGACGGCACCGCCGTGCTCGCGCGCCTCGGTGTCAACGGCGATGGCATCGGCCCTGCCGAAGTCGACGCGCGCCTCGAACAGTTCGGCCCGAATACCGTCGCGCAGGAAAGCAAGCGCGCTTTCGTGGTCGAGATTGCGCACCGCTTCTTCTTCAATCCGATCAACATCCTGCTGACCATCCTCGCGGTCGCTTCGTATCTCGGCGATGACGCGATGGGTGCCGTGATCATGCTCGCGATGGTGTTCATGGCCGTGTTCCTGTCCTACTTCCAGGAAGCGCGCAGCGGCCGCGCGGTGGAGCAACTGCGCAGCCTGGTCAGCAATACCGCGACGGCGCGGCGCGTGCCCGTCGCCGAGGACGATGCCGAAGGCGCAGCGGCCACGCGGATCGCGCAGAAGACCGAAGTGCCGATCGAACGGCTCGTGCCGGGGGACGTGGTGCACCTGTCCGCCGGCGACATGATCCCGGCGGACCTGCGCCTGCTCGCTGCAAAGGATCTCTTCATCAACCAGTCCGCGCTGACCGGCGAGTCGATGCCGGTCGAGAAATTCGCCGCGGTCGACCTCGAGGCGGCGGCACCGCTGGACGCGCGCAACCTCTGCTTCATGGGCAGCAACGTCGTCAGTGGCAGCGCGACCGGGGTGATCGTCGCCACCGGCGCACGCACGTGCTTCGGCGAGCTCGCCGGCTCGTTGATCGGCCAGCGCGTGCAGACCAGCTTCGACAAGGGCGTGCAGCGCTTCGCCTGGCTCATGCTGCGCTTCATGGCGGTGATGGTGCCGCTGGTGTTCCTCGCCAATGGCCTGGTCAAGGGTGCCTGGCTCGACGCGTTCATGTTCGCGGTCGCAGTGTCGGTCGGCCTGACGCCCGAGATGCTGCCGATGATCGTCACGATCAATCTCGCCAAGGGCGCGATGGCGATGGCGAAGAAGGACGTGATCGTCAAGCGCCTCAATGCGATCCAGAACTTCGGTGCGATCGACGTGCTGTGCACCGACAAGACCGGTACCCTGACCCAGGACAAGGTGATCCTCGAGCGCCATGTCGACGTCAACGGCGACGAGGACGAGCGCGTGCTCGAATTCGCGTTCCTCAACAGCCACTACCAGACTGGCCTCAAGAACCTGCTCGACGTCGCCGTCATCGATCGCGTCGACGCCGACGCGCGCCGGCGCCTGCAGGCCGAATACACCCTGGTCGACGAAGTGCCGTTCGACTTCGCGCGCCGACGCATGTCGGTGATCGTGCGCGATCGCGCCGGCCATCATTTCCTGATCGCCAAGGGAGCGGTCGCGGAAACACTCGGCATCTGCACGCGCATCCGCATCGGCGAGAGCGAGACCGCGACGGCGGCGGAGACGCTCTCCGACGTGCGCAATGTCGCGCGCGACATGAACGACGACGGCTTCCGCGTGATCGCGCTCGGCGTGCGCGCGATCGAGGCGAAGGCGGCCTATTCGCTCGCCGACGAGGCCGGGCTGACCTTGATGGGTTTCGTCGCCTTCCTCGACCCGCCGAAGGACAGCGCCGCCGATGCGATCCGCGCGCTGCACGACAACGGCGTCGCGGTGAAGATCCTCACCGGCGACAACGACATCGTCACCCGCAACGTGTGCCGCCAGGTCGGCTTCGAGGTCGAGCGTTACCTGGTCGGGCCGCAGGTCGAGGCGATGAGCGACGAGGAACTCACGATCGCCACGCGCGATACCCAGGTCTTCGCGCGCCTCAACCCGGCGCAGAAGGTGCGCGTGATCGAGGCGTTGCATCGCGACGGCCACGTGGTCGGGTTCATGGGTGACGGCATCAACGACGGTCCGGCCTTGCGCGCGGCGGACGTCGGCATCTCGGTCGACACCGCGGTCGACATCGCGAAGGAAGCGGCCGACATCATCCTGCTCGAGAAGAGCCTGATGGTGCTGGAGGAGGGCGTCCTCGAAGGGCGCAAGGTGTTCGGCAACATCCTCAAGTACATCAAGATGACCGCCAGCTCGAACTTCGGCAACATGTTCAGCGTGCTCGGCGCGAGCGTGTTCCTGCCGTTCCTGCCGATGGCGGCGGTGCAGATCCTGCTGAACAACCTGTTGTACGACTTCTCGCAGACGTCGGTCGCGAGCGACGACGTCGACCCGGAATACCTCGCGCGGCCGCGCCAGTGGGACATGCGCGCGATCACGCGTTTCGTGCTGTTCATCGGCCCGGTCAGCTCGATCTTCGACTACGCGACGTTCGCGCTCATGTGGTTCGTGTTCAAGGCGAATGCGCCGGAACATGCCGGCCTGTTCCAGACCGGCTGGTTCGTCGAGTCGCTGCTCTCGCAGACCCTGGTCGTGCACGTGATCCGCACCGGCCGGCTGCCGTTCGTCGGCAGCCGTGCGAGCCTGCCGATGACGATCACCGGGCTGGTCATCTGTGCGGTCGGCGCAGTGCTGCCGTACTCGCCGCTGGCCGCCAAGTTCGGCTTCGTGCCCTTGCCGGGCCTGTACTGGCTGTACCTGTCGGCGATCATCGGCGCCTACCTGCTGCTGACGCAATTCGTGAAGGCGCGGTTGATCCGGCGCTTCGGATTGCTCTGAACGCGAAGGCATCGGACGCGGGTTTGCTCCAAAGGGCGCGGATCGAGTGTCGAGTGGGTTGCCGGGCGGTACGCGCGCAGCGCCCGGCCGCCACCCATCGGCGCGCTGGCGTCGCTTGCCGGCGGCACGCGCAGTGCGCATACCGCCCTGCGTGCGTCCGTCAGCGTCGATCGAGCGGTCTTGACGATGGTATGCACTTCACGAGGCCGCCCTTGCGTCGGCGGTCACGCGCCCTCACCATCGAAAGGCCCAATCTCATCTGTTGAGACGAGGGCGCGCACACTGCCGCCATGCCACTCGATACGTTCCATCCTGCCGTCGCTGCCTGGTTCAGGCGCACATTCCCGGAGCCGACGCCTGCCCAGGCCGAGGCATGGCCGGCGATCGCATCCGGCCAGCACACCCTGATCGCGGCACCGACCGGCTCCGGCAAGACCCTGGCGGCCTTCCTCGCCGCGATCGACGACCTGGTCCGCCGCGGCGTCGAAGGCGCCCTTCCGGACGAAACCGCGATCGTCTACGTGTCGCCGCTGAAGGCGCTGTCGAACGACGTGCGCATCAATCTCGAAGTGCCACTCGCCGGCATCCGGGACGAACTGCTGCAGCTGTGGTTGCCGGATGTCGAGATCCGCACGGTGGTGCGCACCGGCGACACGCCGCAGGCCGAACGCGACAGGATGCGCAAGCGTCCGCCGCATATCGTCGTGACCACGCCGGAGTCGCTCTACATCCTGCTCGGATCGGCCTCGGGTCGCCGCATGCTGTCGACCACGCGCACGGTCATCGTCGACGAAATCCACGCGCTCGCGCCGAACAAGCGCGGCGCGCACCTCGCGCTGTCGCTCGAACGGCTCGACGCGCTGTGCGGGCACCGCCTCGTGCGCATAGGCCTGTCGGCGACGCAGAAGCCGATCGACGAAGTCGCGCGATTCCTCACGGGCTCGTCGATGCCCTTGCTCGCGGCGTGCGGCCAGGCCTGCAGGATCGTCGATGCCGGCCACGTCCGCGCGCGCGATCTCGCGATCGAGCTGCCGGAGACGCCGCTCGAAGCGGTCATGTCGGGCGACGTCTGGGGCCAGGTGCATGCGCGCCTCGAGGCGCTGATCGAAGCGCACTCCACGACACTCATCTTCGTCAATACGCGGCGCATGGCCGAGCGCCTGGCGAAGCATCTCAGCGAGAGCCTCGGCAAGGACAAGGTAACCGCGCACCACGGCAGCATGGCGAAGGAGCACCGCTTCGACGCCGAGCAGCGCCTGAAACGCGGCGATCTCAAGGCGCTGGTCGCGACCGCCTCGCTCGAACTCGGCATCGACATCGGCGACGTCGACCTCGTCTGCCAGATCGGGTCGCCGCGCGCGATCGCGGCCTTCCTGCAACGCGTGGGCCGCTCCGGCCACGCGGTCGGCGGCACGCCGAAGGGGCGCCTGTTCCCGCTGTCGCGTGACGAACTGGTCGAATGCACGGCCCTGCTCGATGCGGTGCGTCGTGGCGAACTCGATGCGCTGAAGATCGAACCGGCACCGCTCGACGTGCTCGCCCAGCAGGTCGTCGCCGAAGTCGCGTGCCGCGAATGGAACGAGGGCGAGCTGTTCGAATGCATGCGCCATGCGTATCCGTTCGCCGACACCAGCCGCGAGCAGTTCACCGCGGTCCTGCGCATGCTGGCAGAGGGCTACACGACCCGGCATGGTCCACGCGGCGCCTATCTCCATCGCGACGCGGTCAATGGCGTGCTGCGCGCGAGTCGCGGCGCGCGCCTGACCGCGATCACGTCAGGCGGCGCGATCCCGGATACCGCGGACTACGAGGTCGTGCTGGAGCCGCAGGCGACGCCGATCGGCAGCGTGCACGAGGATTTCGCGGTCGAGAGCATCGCCGGCGACATCTTCCAGCTCGGCAACCACGCCTACCGCGTGCTGCGCGTCGAACGTGGCCGCATCCGCGTCGAGGACGCACAGGGCGCGCCGCCGACGATTCCGTTCTGGCTCGGCGAGGCGCCTGGTCGCAGCGACGAGTTGTCGAGCGCGGTGTCGCGCCTGCGCCAGGAGGTCTCCGATCGCCTCGACGCCGCGGTGGACGACGCCCCGGCGGCGCTGCAGGCCTGGCTCGTCGGCGAAGTCGGCATCGATGCGAATGCCGCGCGCCAGATCGTCGACTATCTGGGCTCCGCCAAGGTCGCGCTCGGCGTGCTGCCGACACACGACACGCTCGCGATGGAGCGTTTCTTCGACGAGTCCGGCGGTACCCAGCTGATCATCCATTCACCGTTCGGCAGCCGCATGAACCGCGCCTGGGGCCTCGCCCTGCGCAAGCGCTTCTGCCGCACCTTCAATTTCGAACTTCAGGCGGCGGCGACCGAGGATGCGATCGTGCTGTCGCTTTCGACCAGCCACAGCTTCCCGCTCGACGAAGTCGCGCGCTACCTGCATTCGGGTTCGGTGCGCGATGTGCTCGTGCAGGCGTTGCTCGATGCGCCGATGTTCGGCCTGCGTTTCCGCTGGAACGCGACGACCTCGCTCGCCTTGCCGCGTTTCCTGGGCGGCAGCAAGGTGCCGCCGCAGCTGCAGCGCATGAAATCCGAGGACCTGCTCGCCGCGGTGTTCCCCGATCAGGTCGCCTGCCTCGAGAACATCGTCGGCGAGCGGCAGATTCCCGATCATCCGCTGGTCGAGCAGACCCTGCGCGACTGCCTGCACGGGGCGATGGACATCGACGGTCTCGTCGCGTTGCTGCGGCGGCTGGAGCAAGGCAGCGCGAGCATCGTCGCGCGCGACCTGACTTCGCCGTCGCCGCTGGCCGCGGAGATCCTCGGCGCGCGCCCGTACGCATTCCTCGACGATGCGCCGCTGGAGGAACGCCGCACCCAGGCGGTCAGCAGCCGGCGCTGGAGCTCGCCGGAAAGCACCGACGATCTCGGTCGGCTCGACCAGGAGGCGATCGACGGCGTGCGCGAGGAAGCGTGGCCAGAAGCGCGCTCGTCCGATGAATTGCACGCGGCCCTGATGGGCGTCGCGTTCGTGACCGACGCGGAAGCGCAGGCGAACTACGGCTGGTCGCAATGGCTGGCAGACCTCGCCGCGGATCGGCGAGTGACGCGCCTTAAGCCCTCCGATACGCGCGCGGCGAATGTTGTCGCGGCTGAAGCCGCTCCCTCGACGGTCGCACGCGGCAACGGGTTCATCTGGGTTCCCGCCGAACGCCTGCCGCAATTCGGCACGATCCTCCCGCATGCCGTGCTCGAGCCGGCGATCGCAGCACCCGCGGAATTCGCCGCGGTTGCATGGACGCCGGAGGAGGCGCTGGTCGAAGTCCTGCGCGCGCGCATGACCGCGCTCGGACCGGTTTGTGCGAGTGCGATCGCGGCCTCGCTCGGCGTCGAAAAGGTCGACGTCGACCTTGCCCTGCTTGCGCTGGAGCGCAACGGCTTCGTCATGCGCGGCCGCTTCTCGGCCACGGCGCTCGCACCGGATCGGGAAATCGAGTGGTGCGAACGCCACCTGCTCGCGCGCATCCACCGTTACACGGTCAAGCGGCTGCGACGCGAGATCGAACCGGTCGAACCACGCGACTTCATGCGCTTTCTCTTCGACTGGCAGCGCGTCGCGCCTGCGAGCCGGGTCAGCGGACCGGATGCGCTCGCCGGCGTGTTGGCGCAACTCGAGGGCTTCGAGGCCCCCGCGTCGGCATGGGAAGGCTCGATCTTGCCCGCTCGCGTGGACGGCTATGAAATCGCCTGGCTCGACGCGTTGTGCCAGTCCGGCCGCGTGGTCTGGTCGCGCCTGCGCGCGCGCAAGGGCGGCGGCGAGCGCGTCGGCGGCCCCGTGCGTTCGACTCCGACCGTGCTGCTGCAGCGGCGCAATCTCGAAATGTGGAGGATGCTTGCCGGTCCAGGTGCAGACGCTTCGCCGTTGTCGTCGCGCGCACAGCAGGTCGTCGAGTGGCTGGCCGCGCACGGTGCTTCGTTCTTCGACGAACTGCTCGGCGGTACGCGCTTGCTGCACGTGCAGCTTGAGGAGGCGCTCGGCGAGCTGGTTGCTGCAGGCATGATCAATTCCGACAGCTACAGCGGGCTGCGCGCGCTGCTGGTGCCTTCGTCGAAGAGGCCGTCGACGCAACGACGCCATGGCCGGCGTCGCGCGCTGTTCGGCATCGAGGACGCCGGCCGCTGGTCGCTCGTGCGCAGGAACGTGGCAGCACCGGACCCTCGCGCCAAGCCCGAAGACGAAGCGACCGAACACGTCGCGCGGGTGCTGCTCAAACGGTACGGGGTCGTGTGCTGGCGCCTGCTCGCGCACGAAGCCGAATGGCTGCCGCCGTGGCGCGAACTCGTGCGCGTCTTCCATCGCCTCGAGGCACGCGGCGATATTCGCGGCGGCCGTTTCATCGCCGGCATTTCCGGCGAACAGTTCGCGCTGCCCGAGGCGATCGCCGCATTGCGCGCCACGCGCCAGCGCACGGCGGATGGCACCTTCGTCTGCGTGAGCGGCGCGGACCCGCTCAATGTCGTCGGCAGCCTGCTCGCCGGCGACAAGGTGCCACGCGTCGCCGGTGCGCGCGTGCTCTATCGCGATGGCGTGCCGGTCGCGCGACGCGTCGCGGGGGAGATCGTGTTGTCCGGCGCGCTGGCGCCGACCGAGGAACAGGCGATCCGGTCGATGCTGGTGCGAGATATCCCGCGCAGGTCGCAGCCACCAGTCGATGCACGGCAGGAAGAAGAATGACCGGCGCGCGCCGCGGATGAACACGCGCCAACCGCCGGACGTCCGACGCGCGATTCGTTAAGGCGGGCAACGACATGATCGGGTCACTTTTCGCGACAATGGAGGTGACCCATGCGCAAGTACTTACTCGCGGCAGCACTGTCATTGGCGTCGATATCGGCGATGGCCCAGAATCGCGAGGCGGTCGAGGTTCCGCCCGGCGCACTCGACCGCG
>Ga0068863_100002877_pt1 | contig 17044 bp, 12 predicted proteins | sample KBSSwiS62_FD_66596 | JGI IMG/M metagenome (GOLD analysis project Ga0068863, IMG submission 66596) | Switchgrass rhizosphere microbial communities from Kellogg Biological Station, Michigan, USA - KBS Switchgrass S6-2 | ecosystem: Host-associated > Plants > Roots > Rhizosphere > Soil ...
GCCCGCCGACTGCCGCGTGCGGAGCGCTTCGCGGGCTGGGCGGCGCGGCGGCGGCGGCCCGCGGAGCCGTCCGGGTAGGCGGCGGTGTCGTAACCCGGGGCGCGCGCCGGGGAGCGCGTCGGCGCGGCCACGACCGGCCGGCCGCCGAGCGCCGCGTCGTCCTGGCGGACGAGGGCCCCGTGGCCGTCCTCGCCCTGGCCGGGTCCCTCGGTGGCGGGATCATCGCCCTCGTCGTACCGGTAGCTCTCGCCGTGCTCGTCACGCAGGTCGTACTCGTGCGGCTCGCTGTAGCCGCCGTACCCGCCGTGGGCGTCTCGGTAGGAGTCGTCCCAGGCGTCGTCCTGGTCGTCGGGGCCGGGCGCGCCGACGATGGGCGCGCCGGTGCCCGTCGGGCCGTCGACGGCCCTGCCCGCCGGGCCCTCCATGGCCCACGGACGGTCCGCGACCACGGGCAGGTTGGCGGCTGGCGTCGCATCGCGGGTCCGCTCCGGCGGCCCGCTCGTCTCCCCGTGGGCCGGCGGCCGGTCGCCGGGCTCGGGGCTCATGAGACGCCCACGGCGAGCGGCAGCGCGCCGACGTTGAAGCCCTGGTCCTGCTCGCCGACGAGCCGCACCATCTCCAGCCGGCTACGGGAGGCCAGTGTCTCCGCCTCGCCGCAGGCGTCCGCCAGGCCGTCCAGGTCGTCGGCGGAGACCGTCACGAAGCCGTGGAAGCGGAACGCGCCGAAGCCGGCGACCAGTTCCTGCTCGCGGCGCTCCACCTCGTCGGCCTCGGCCACGTCGCGCTGCGTCGTCACCTTGCCGACCTTGTCGCGCATCTGCTGCTCGCCGAGGTGGGCCATCCGGCGGCGGTTGACCGCCTTCTCGGCCTTGCGCCCCGGCAGCGGCTCGACGACCAGCGAGACGCTGCGCCGGCAGGTCGTCTCCATCAGCAGCGGGGCGAGGAACGCGGCCGGCGACGGCACCCGGGGCCAGCCGTTGATCCAGTAGGTGGTGTGGAAGCCCGAGTCGGTGCGGTAGTGATCCCAGGACGCGACCGCGCGGACCGGGCCGGCGACCGCCGGGTCGATCCCGGACGGCAGGCCCTTCAGGCCGCCCGCGAGGTCGGTGGACGCGCCGCCGCGGGCGTCGATCGAGTCGACCGAGTAGGGGTCGTAGGTCGTGCGGATCACGGCGGCCAGGGCGCGCGGCGGCAGCCAGCCGACGGTGCTGATCGACGCGCGGGCGAGCGCGGCCTCCATCGTGCGCAGCTCGCCGAGCAGCACCGCGCAGGCCGCCCGGTCACCGCCGCCGGCCCGCTGGATGGCCCGGCGGGCGTCCTTGGCTCGCAGCTGGAACGACAGGAAGGTCTCGTGCCGCTGGGCCACCGGGCCGGCCGCGTCGATCACCTCCTGGTAGGCCTGCGCCGCCCACGAGTCGTCGTGGTGGCCGCGGACCCGCCAGTGCCGCTGCAGCTGGTCGCCCGAGTCCGGCAGCGTCCGCTCCAGCCACTGGATCCGGGCCAGCCGGCCGCCGCCCGCGGTCAGGCCGGCCAACAGCTCGCCCCAGGCGTCGACCCTGGCCTGCTGGTCGCCCGACTCCAGCAGCGCGAACTGGCTGCCCTGCACCTGCAGGACAGCGGTGTAGGTCTGCTTGCCGGCGTCCTTGACCACGGCCACGTAGCGGCCGTTGCCGACCGGGACCGACAGCATGACGAGGTTCGCCAGCGGACCGGGCAGCACGGTCCTGGTGATCTGGTCCTCGTCCGGGCCCAGCCGGAACACGCCCCCGCGGAACAACGTCTCGCCCGTCACCTTCTGCATCGTGTAGCCGAACAGAATCGGCACCCACTGGTCGAGATTACGATCCTCGACCCGGACGAACGCCACGAAACCGAGGGCCACCGCCACCAGCAGCCAGGCCGGCGCCAGCAGCACCGGGGAGCGCAGCGCGCCGATGACGCAGACCATCACCCCGACCAGCAGGCCGAGCTGCGGCCAGCGCAGGCCGAGCAGGATGCCGCCGCGCTCCAGCGGGCCGAACCGATAGCTGCGTTCCGCGACCATGTCCCCTATTCCAACGCAGAGCTAGCCGAGTGCCGCCGGAAGTCCAACGCTGTGCGCGAACAACCGGTTGCCGGAGGGCTCAGGACCAGTGGACCCCGCCACTGGCTGACGGAGCCGGGCCCCGGGCCGGCGGGTCCGTCGCCGCTGGGTCCGTCAGCCGCCGCCATGGGAGCCGCCGGGGACCCGTGGCCGCGTCACCGGCGACGTCGGTGGCACCGGCGGGCGCGCGGCCGGCGTCGCGCGGGTCGTCGGCGCCGCCACCGGTCGGGCGGCCGAAATGTGAGACGTGACCGGGGCTGGGGCGGTTGCGCGCGTGGCGCCGAGGCGCGCCGGCACCCGGGGCGCCGCGGCGCGCGCGGGAATGGCCGCCCGGCCACGCACCGCGCTGGTGCCCGCGCCCACCGAGCCGCTGCCCATCGAGCCCGCGCTGGCCGTGCCGCCGCCCGAGCTGCCCGCGATCGCCGGCCGGCCGACCCGCGGGCGCCCGCCACCGACGCCGGGGCGCGCCGTGCTGGGACGCACGGTGCCGGGGCGCCCGGCCCGGACCGTCGGGCGGCCCGAGCCGACAGCCGCCGGCGCGCCGGCCGGGATGGCGTCGCCGAGCACCCCGCGGTTGCGGGTCTGCAGCCGGGCGCCGATGCCGCGGAACGTGTCCCGGGAGGTGGAGCCGAGCAGCGCGCCCGCGCCCTGCCCGAATGACGCGGCGCTGCGCCGGCCCGCGCTGCCGACCGCGCGCATCAGGTGCACGTCGGCGAAACCGAACAACTGCACGAGCAGGAACGGGGAGAACACCGCCGCGATCATCACGACGACGCCGCTGAGAATCGTCAGGGTCTGGTCGGCGGCCGAGCCGGTGTTGTCGCTGGCCATCCCGGCGCCCAGCGAGAAGATGGCGTAGATCACCGGCTTCGCGAAGATCAGCGCGATCAGGAACTCGGTGGCCCGCTTCATCCAGGCGCTTGTGGACATCGACGGCTGGCCGGCGAGGTAGATCGGGATGAACACGGCCACCGCGATGATCGCGACCTTACGGATATAAAGCACCACGAACAGCGCGAACGAGAACAGTGCGACCAGCAGCGACAGCACCATGTCCAGCGCGAAGTTTCCCTGTTGTGGCAGGGCCCTCAGCTGACCGACAAGGCTCGCGCCGAGGGGCTGCCCGTCGCCGAACGCGTCCGCCATGCCGTCGGAGGCGGTCAGCACCATCTGCAGCAGCGTCAACGCGACGAACGAGCCCAGGATCGCCGTCCCGGTCGCCGCGAGCGCGCGGGCGAAGATATGCGGGTCGCCGCGTACGGCCCCCACGATGCAGGCGCACAGGAACAGCCCGGTGACGACCAGAACCGCGACGCCGAACGCGATGTTGTAGTTCTTCACCACGTAGTCGGCCCGCAGGTCAACGGCCGTCTTCTGCGCCGCGAAGCTGAACACCGACGACGAAAGATCGGCCGCCATGTTACAGAAGGCAGTGCCGATAGAACTCAGAAAACTATCGGCTGTGCCAGTGACTGCACCGGTAACGGCGTCTTTCAGTGGCGTGAACGGGTTAATGCCAATCGCCAGTGTATGGTCCGTCGCGGTTGCTGCGTTCACGATGAGGTCGAACCCCCCACGAAAGCGTACTGCTTAAAATCTTCGGCCGGTCGGTCCGTCATTAGGGGTCCCGTGGGTCCGTCGCCGGCCTCGGAAAGCTTCCAGTCACCATTTGACCACTGTACGGTGCATGCGTCTGATCCCCACCTGGTCTGCGGCTGAAGATCCGGGTCTTGTGATCCATATATCCCGAAACTTGTTGCGGACCAAACGTCAATTGCAACGGTGTCCCTGGACGCTGAATTTATCTTATATCCGAGGACTCTCGAGACGAAATTAACGGAGGGATCGTTGATCGACGGTACCGCATACGTTCCAGCATTCTTCTTATCAATGTCAACAATTTGGGATGCAAATTTATCTGCAACCGATGGTAGTGAGATTGAGCTGAAGATTGCTTTAATTCGGCTTGGTTCGCGGTTGCGGACGTCGCTGTAGGCCGAGACGTAGTTGCCGCAGGCGCTGATCGCGCCGGGTTCGGTGTGCGGATAGCCGACCGGGATACCGAATTCGTTGACGCGGCTCGGCGCGCCTGGCAGGGCGCCCGCCGGGGCGGCGGTATTGTCGGCGCCGGCAGAGGTCGCGGAGGGTATCACGGTGACTACGGTCGCGGACGGCGACGGCTGGGAGGTGGCGGACGGGACGCCGGTACCGCCATCGTCCTTGCCGGACGAACCGCCGCCGGAGGTGTGTTGGCCGATGGCTACGCCCGCTGAGCCCGCGGCGATCGCGGTGACGAGGCACGTCCCACCGAGGAACAGGCCCAGGCGCCTGGTCGCGAGCTCCGTGAGGCTGGCCAACCCGCACTCCCCTTCCCTGCTGACCGGGACATCATCCCAAGACCGGCCCGCCGGTACCTGGAGAACATCTCAGGAAGATGCGGAAGGTTCGTCATGGACCACGGCGGGGGCGTCCACCAGCTGGACGACGGCCGGTGGGCGCATGCCGTTCGTGTTGTCGGCCTTCGGGACTCCGGACGAGGCACTGCTGCCGGTGGCGAGGAAGAAGTTGACGAAGGCGGCGGCGGCGCCGACGAGGAATGCCAGCCCGAAGCCGGCGAGCACGCCGCCCTTGCCCATGGAGGACGCCCGGTCGAGGCCCATGCGCTCGCCGAGTGCCCAGGCGATGCCACCGAGCAGCACGGCCGCGACGGCGGCGATGATGGCATAGGCGGCCAGGCCGTTGACCAGGTCTTTCAGCGCGTTGATTCCAGGAGCTTTGGACTCGTCTGGGTTGACCTTGACGGTCGCGAGCAGCACTGTCGTCCGCGCGGACGCGGCGTCGACGATCATTGTGTTCCTTCCCGCGGGCTCGTGCTCTACTACACGGGCCCCGCCACGGCCCCGGGACCGCGAGTCTGGCGAATCATACGACGGGCGTCCGCAGCGTTTCCGGAGTGCTCCCGCTGTGTCCCGAGTGGCCAGGCGCGGGCCTGGTCACGTCGTTGGCCGTTGCGCGTGCCTTGACTGTTTCTTCGGCGGCGAGCCGAACCAGGGCCTCCACTACGGCCACGCCAAGTTGGAGATACGACCGGCGGGTACTGGCGCGCAGTCGCGGGATCCGTATAGGCGCATGCTTGCTCGGGTCGAGCCGGCTTTCATACGGAATTCCCACGATGGAGTCGACGTGGCGCGCGAGCCGCCCGGCGGCAGCCCGCGTGCGCGGTGACCAGCGGCCCCGCCGCGGCGAGACGACCGCGACGATCACGGGTGGCCGCCGGCCGTCCCGGTCGATGGGCAGCAGTGGCGCGGCCGGGTCGCGCAGCGCGGCGGCCGTGCGGTCCAGGTCAGCGGGAGCGGCCAGGCTCACGACGATGACCAGGTCGGCCGCCCGCAGCGCCGCCGGGGTGAGCGGGGCCGCGACCGGGGCGTCCATCAGCACCAGCGGGTAGGCCCGGGTCAGCTGGCCGAGCGCCGTGCGCAGCGCCCCCGGGGTGACCGTGTCGTCCGCGGGAACCACCGCCGCCCCCGCGCCGCCCGACGTCTCGCCGCGGCGCAGCGGCACCACGTCGAGCGCGGGCCCGGCGTCGCCCGGGGAGCCGAGCAGCGTGCGCAGGGCCGCTGGTGTGCCGCCGCGGCGGCGGGCCACGTCGGCGAGGGTGACGTCGCCGGTCAGCCCGACCCGTGGGCTCAGCGGGTCGCCGCGCGGCTCGTCCGGCTTCTCGTCCGGCCAGGTGGGCGGGCAGAGGTCCACGCCGAGCACCGACTCGGCCCGGGCGCCCGCGAGCACCAGCCCGAGGATGCCGACCAGCGTCGTCGTCCCGGAGTACGGGAACGCCGAGGTGATCCCGACCCGCCACGAGCCCGGCAGGTCGACGGCGGCGCGGTCCGGTAGCGACTCCCGCAGCGGGATCTCGTCCCAGTCGCCGAAGTCGCCGTCCCAGTCGTCCGCGGTCGGCGGCGCGAACCGCCGGGACACGGCGCCGGCCGGCACGGCGGGCACGGCGGGCACGGCCACGTGCGCGGGCTCGGCCGGCCCGGGAGCGTCCCACTCGGGGTGCGGTGTCCAGGCGTCGCGCTCGGCGCCGTCGTGGCCCGGGTCACTACCGCTCATGTCACCGAAGTGCTCGTCGCTGGGACCCGAACTGCTGTTACCCGAGTCGGCGAGACCGGTGTCGGCCTCGGGCTTCTCGAAGCCGGCGCGGTCCGCGTCGGCGAGCTGGGGCTCCTCGGCCGGGGTGGCGGCGGACCGGGTGCGGGGCGGCGGGATCGTCCACGGGCTGGCGGCGGCCGGCACGGCGGGCTGGCTGCGGGCCGTCGCGGCCGGATCGGCCGGGGGCGGGGTTACGGACGGGCGGGCCGACGGCGTGCCCGCCGCGGGCCGCTGCGCCGGGCGGCTGGACGGCGGCAGCACCGAGGGCGGCGCGGCCTGCGGCCGGGCCGGCGTCCGCAGGCCGATGGGTGGCGTCGACGGTTCGTCGTCCGCCTCACCGCTGGGGGCCGCGGCGTGCGGCGTCGCGGGAAGCCAACTGCTTCGCCGCTGGTCGCGTGGTGTGGTGGGACCCTGCGGCGAGGCCGGGCCCGCGGCGCGTCCCGGCGGGCCGGGTATCGCGCCGGGCGCGGGCGGTCCCTGCTCGGCGGACTGCTGGAGCGGCCGGGTCGGACCGTCGACGTGGATCGACGTGGCGTGGTCGGTCGCCGGTTGCGGGCCTGGCGGCTCCAGGCCCGCCGGCCCGTGGGCGTCCGCCGGCCGGGCGGCCTGTGGCCCGCGCCGGCCGGCGTCCGCCTCCCGCGCCGGGCCCGCCGTGCCAGCTCGGCCGGCGGCACCGGTCTGATTCGCGGCAGCGGTCGGGGCGGCGGTCGCGCGGGCGGCGCGGGCCGGGTCGGCCGGCGGCCGGACGGCGACGTGAGGACGCGCGTTGCGGGCCGGGGGCATCGGCACGGTCGGGCGGTCGTCGACGCGGGCCGGGCCGCCGAGGTCGGCCGCGCGGTCGTCGTGAGCCGCACGGTCGTCGTGCGCCGGACGGTCGTCGAGGTGGAAGACCTCGTCGCTCTCGGGGGTGACGCGCGGCGCGGTGTCGCCCCGGCGGCGGTGACGGCGTCGGCCGCGGCCGGTGCGGGCGGTCTCGTCCCGGTCGGGCCGAGCCTCGGTGTCCTCCCCACCGGCGAGCGACCCGGCCGCGGACAGCTGGGCACCGATCAGGGATACCGGTCGCGCGTCGCCTTCTTCGCCGTACGGTGTCGGTGGCACATTGCTCACGTGCCGTCGCCCTCCTGGCTGGTTCAGGCCGGTTGGCCCCAGTTGGGATTACTTACCGTCACTTGCGGCGAGTCGCCACCAGATTCGGATAACCCGGGACGTAGAAGTATGACAAGCTCCCACAGAGCCTAACCATGGTTACCTAGGGTGGTACGCCGTCCGTCACCATCATTGGGCCGCGACTGCATGGTTGTGTGTCGAATGCATAGGTGTCGCGGGCTTCCCGGGGTGCCATCGGCGCGGGATGGGACGCGCGACGGTCCACCGCGAAGATCCACATGGAATGTGCGACTGACTGACCCGGGCGAAAGGGGCAGCCGCCATGCAGGAGGGTGTCCCGACGGCACCCGAGGGAGCCTCCGCCGTCCAGCCTCCCCAACGTCTCGAGTCCTCCCGGCGGGTCGCACCGGCCGGTAGGTACGACCCGCCGGCGCGCGATGACGACGACGACGTGCTGACCGTGGACGAGCTCGTCGCCTGGCTTCGCCTCTCCGAGAGCACGGTGCTGCGGCTGCTGTCCGAACGTGCCATTCCGGCCCGGAAGGTCGGGCACCAGTGGCGAGTCCGCCGCGGCCGGGTGCGGGACTGGCTGGACGGCCGGGAGTGACACCCGGCCCGGCCACTGCCCAGGACCCGGCGGCGCCGCCCACCGGCGCTGCCGCCGCGCCCGCCCGCCCGAGGCGCCGCCCGGCCAGGCTGGGCTCGGCCGGGCAGCGGACGGCCGGGCAGCGGACGGCCGGGCTGGCGAAAACCGGGCAGGCGAAAACCGGGCTGGCCGCACTGGCCGCCGTGCTTCTCGTCACGTTCGGTGCCGCGGGCTGCTCGGCGGTGCGCGATTCGGCCGAGCGGGCGGCCGCCTCGGCGACCCCGCCGGGGACCACCGGGCCGCCGCCGGGGGCGAGCCAGGCGCCCGGCCCGCCGCTGTCGACCGCGTCAGCGCCGGCGGGGGCCAGCACGCCCCCCGACGGGTCGGACCCGGCCGCGGTCGCCACCTACTGCTTCGCCCGCTGGCAGTCGTTCGACGCGCGCACCGACGCGGACCTCGGCGCCGGCGTCCAGCGCGCCGCCGCCGACCACTGCTTCACGCCCGACTTCCTCGCCCAGCTGACGAGCGGCACCGGCACGGGCGCCGCAACGGCGTCGCCAGCGGCCGGCGACGGCGAGGCCTGGAACGACCTGCGCTCGGCCGGCGCCCGCTCGACGGTGACGGTGCTCGCCGCCACCGCCCTCGGCGACACCGCCACCACCGGCCGGGTCGTCTACCTGCTCAACGCCCGAACCGACTACTCGACCAACAACTCCACACCGGCGCAGTCCGTCTCCACTCCGACGGTGACGTTGCTGCGCGACACCACCGGCCGCTGGCAGATCGCCGGGGCCGATCTGTCCGGCAGCGCCGGAGACGCACCCGGGCGCTAGGGGAGGGCGAGGCGGGGATGGCACGGGGGAGGCTCGGCGGCCGGCGCTGGATGCTGTGGCTCGGCGCCGGCGGCGCGGCGACCCTCGGCGGGATGATGTTGTTCATCTTGTTGGTCGTCGTGCTGATCGCCGGGCCGTTCCTCGGGGGTGACGACGGCGCGCCGCGCACGATCGTCAACTCCAAGGGCATCCCGCCGGAGTACCTCGGCCTGATCGTGTCGGCCGCGAACGACGCGGGCTGCGCCGAGGTGACGCCGGCGCTGCTCGCGGCTCAGCTGTACCAGGAGTCCGGCTTCAACCCGCGCGCGTCGTCGCCGGTCGGCGCGATGGGCATCGCCCAGTTCATGCCGGCGACCTGGGCCTCGCACGGCGGGGGCGGCGACGTCTGGAACCCGGCGGACGCGATCCCGGCCGCCGCGCGGTACGACTGCGCGGTCGCCGCGTCGGTGGCCGCCGTGCCCGGCCCCGGCCAGGAGAAGATGCTCGCCGCCTACAACGCCGGACCGGGCGCGGTGCTGGCGTTCTCCGGCATACCGCCGTTCCCGGAGACGCGCAACTACGTGCGCACCATCCTGGCGAAGGCGCGCGAGTACGGCGACGCGCTCACCGCCGGGGCGACGGTGCCGCCCGACGCCGTGGCGCCGGTCGTGGCCTTCATGCGCTCACAGGTCGGCAAGGCCTACGTCTGGGGCGCTACCGGGCCGGACGCGTGGGACTGCTCGTCGCTGGTCCAGGCCGCCTACCGGACGATCGGCGTCCAGCTCCCCCGGGTGACCACCGACCAGCTCGCCGCCGGCCCCCGGGTCTCCGGCGCCGACCTGCAGCCCGGCGACCTGCTGTTCATCCCCGGCAGCGACGGCACGGTCGCCGCCCCCGGCCATGTCGGCATGTACATCGGTGACGGCGTGGTGATCGACGCGAAGGGCGCCCGCTGGGGCGTCGTCGTCTCCGACATCTCCGCCTGGACCACCGTCGTGGCCGTCACCCGCCCCCTCGCCGGCAAAGCCTGAGGCGGCAGGTTAAGCGGCGGTCTGGCTGACGAAGTCGGAGACGCCGTTGGCCATCTCGCCCAGCCAGCCGAACGCGGTGTGGACGAAGTTCGCCGCGTCCGTCGGCGCGGTCACCACGTAGAAGGTCACGAAGAGCCAGAAACCGTAGGGCCACAGAATCTTCTTCACGTCAGACCTCTCAGAGACCCGGCGACCGGCGACCGGTCGGCTGACGACGAGGGACCGGCGACGCCCTCGTGCCCGGGGGGCGGCTCAGGCCGCCGCCGCGCCGTCCGGGGCCCCGCCTCGGGCGGCGCGGTGGCGGTCAACCGCCATCACGACCGGTCGCGCTGCATCACCAGAACCGAGTTTGTACTTACGCTCTGTACACAGCGCAAGCTGACTCGCCGCTGAGAGAGACGACTTGAATACATATGGTGCGAGTCGCCGCGGCGCGTCGCGAACGCGACGCGCCGGACACCGGGCATGTTGTGCGTCACGTCCGCGACCATCGGGTGCGGGTCGGCGAGCGGCGCGGTGGGCGTGGGGATAACTCGCGGACAGGGGCGGACCAGACGCTGACAGTAGCGATCTGCCGGTGTTCCGCGCTGTACTGACGTCAGGCGCCTCGAGCCGGTTGACGTCGACTCCCTGCTCGAGGCGCCTCTTCACGGTTCGGCGATCCGCCCGAACCGGGCGCGGGGCAGTCGGCGCGGGTCGTTGGCTCGTCAGTCGAGCGGGATGCTCTGGGGGAAGTGGAACAGGTTGTCCGGGTCGTAGTGGCGCTTGACGGCCGTCAGCCGAGGCAGGTTGGCGCCGTAGTAGGCCCGCGGCCAGTCGACGAGCTCGGGGTCGATGTAGTTCTGATAGGCCTGGTCGGAGACGTAGGGCGCGACGGCGGCGGTGATGTCGCGCACCCAGCCGTGCGCGGCGTCGACCGCCTCGGCCGGCGCGCCCGCCGGGTAGCCGGCGAAGTACTGGACGCTGGCGATCGCGCTCCGGTGCACGAACGCGGTCTCCGCCGGGCCGACCCGGCCGATCGCGCCACCCCAGGAATCCAGGATGAACCCGCCGCTCGCCGTCGCCAGCGGGTCGCGCAGCCGTTCCTCCACGGTTCGGATGAGCACGTCGATCCCGGTCGAGGCGACCGGCCTGAGCAGGATCGCCGACGTCGCCTTCTGGCCCGGCCGGCTGGCACCGGCGCTGATGCCGGCGGTGGACCCGCAGTCGGCGCCGCTCGCGGAGCAGCCGCCCTCGATCCGCATGGCCGTCAGGTGGTCGTGCTCCACGATCGACGTCCCCAGCGGCGCCGCCGAGCGGACCGCCGCCCGCAGGTCAGCCAGTGGCCCGGCCAGACCCGACGGGTCGCCCGCGAAGACGCCGCTGACCCGAAGTGTCGGCACCGGCCCGCCGGCCGGCGACCCGGAATAGGCGGCCCCGGCGACGGCCGTGGACCAGAGCGTGTCCGGCATCTGCCCGAGCCCGCCAGTGATCCACCGCTGCCAGCCCGTGAGGACGTCGGCCGCGGCCGACCAGGGCCAGCGCAGCGAGAACAGCGTCAGGGACCGGGTCGGGCGGGTCGCGAACCGCAACTCGGTGACGATCCCGACGTTGCCGCCGCCCCCGCCGCGCAGCGCCCAGAACAGGTCCGCGTCGTGGTTCGCGTCGACGGTGAGCCGCTCGCCGGAGGACAGCACGACGTCGGCGCCGGTCAGCTGGTCGCAGGTCAGCCCGTAGAGCCGTCCGAGCACGCCGATCCCGCCGCCGAGCGTCAGCCCGCAGATGCCGACGGTTGGGCAGGAGCCGCCGCCGACGGCCCGGCCGGCGCCGGCCAGGTCGGTGTAGAGCTTGAGCAGCCGGGTGCCGGCGCCGACGGTGGCGGTGCCGTCCCCGGCGATGCTCACCTGGTTCATCCGGGTGACGTCGACGACCAGCCCGGTGGACGTCGAGTAGCCGGCGTAGCTGTGCCCGCCGCACCGGGCCGCCAGCGTGACCCCGGTCGCGCCCGCGAACCGCACCGCCTCGGCCACGTCGGCGGCGTCGGCGGCGTAGAGGACACCCTGGGGATGGACCGTGTCGAAGGCCGGGTCGACGAGCGCCCTGGCCCGGTCGTAGTCGGCGTCTCCGGGCCGGACGAGCTGCCCGGAGATCCGCCTGGCGAACGCATCCCAGCTGCCCGTCGGCGTCACCGTCGGTGACGGTCTGCCCGTCGCACCGGAGCTCGCCGCCGGCCTGGGGGACCCGCCGGACGAGCAGCCATCGAGCAGGCCGCCAGCGGCGGCGCCCAGCAGGGCGAGGCCGGCCCCCAACACCGCGCGACGGTCCGCCACGACGCTCATGTCCGGACCATATGCGCGCGCGGCCCCAGGTCAGGGCAACTCCGGCGGCCCAGCGTGGCCGCGGTCTGTCGGCCGCGGGACAGGGCGGTCGGCCGGAACCGGGCGCGGAGCGCCCTGCGCAGACCTCCCAGATTCGCGTTAACTGGCCTGGCGGGCGATGACGCTGATCGTGCCGTTCGGGTCGATGCGGCGGATCTGCTTGTTGCCGTAGTCGGCGATGTAGACCGCGCCGCGGGCGTCGGCTACCACCGAGCTGGGGCTCTTGAGCTGCGCCGCCGTCGCCAGGCCGCCGTCGCCGGTGTTTCCCTCGGCGCCGGTGCCGGCGATCGTCGTGATGACGCCGTTCGGGGTGACCTTGCGGACGGTGTCACTGCCGTAGTTGGAGATATAGATCGTGCCGTTCGCGCCGAGCGACAGGTCGGGGATCGAGAGGGTCGCGCTGGTGGCCGGGCCGCCGTCGCCGGTGCGCCCGGTCGTCCCGTTGCCCGCTACCGTGCTCAGCACGCCGTTCTTGTCGATCTTCTGGACGGTGTCGCTGCCGAGGTTACCGATGTAGATCGTGCCGTCGTCGGCGACCGCGACGCTGTTCGGGTCGTTGAGCTGGGCGGACACCGCCGGGGTCGGGGTGCCGGTGTAGCCCTTGGTGCCGGTGCCGGCGATCGTCGTGATGACGCCGTCTGTCGCGATCTTGCGGATGCGCTGGTTCTCATAGTCCGCGAGGTAGAGCGAGCCATCCGGGCCGACCGCCAGGCCCTCGACACCGTTGATCTCGGCCTGGAGGGCTGGGCCGCCGTCGCCGGAGAAGCCAGCCGTGCCGTTGCCGGCGATCGTGCTGATGATGCCGTCCGGGGTGACCTTGCGAATCCGGTTGTTCGACGTGTCCGGGATGTAGAGGGTGCCGTTCTTGTCGACGGCGACCGAGCCCGGGCCGTTCAGCTGCGCCGCCGTCGCCGGCCCGCCGTCGCCGGAGAACCCGGTCTGGGCGTTGCCGGCGACCGGCGTGACGACGCCGTCCTTGTTGATCTTGTGGATGATGTCGGTGTCCAGGCTGGACACGTAGAGCGATCCGTCGGTGCCCATGTACAGGTGCAGTGGCGCGAGGTTCGGAACCCGCAGTGCCGGGCCCGAGTACGCGATCGCCGCCGACGGCAGGGCGCGTGTCCGGTCCGGGTACTGCTCCTGGGCGGCCTCGCCGCGGTCGCTGTGCCCACCGCCCGAGCTGCTCGCGACCAGCGCGATGGCCGTCGTCAGGCCGGCGATCAGGATGAACAGCAACACCGCGGCGATCACGGTGGCCCGCAGGGAGAGTCCGAACAGGCCCTTCTTCTGCGGGGGCCGGTGCGACTGCTGGGCTGTCGTGATCGGCCGCGGGCGGACGGGCTGCGGCGGGACCGGCTGGGGTGCCTGCAGCGGCGGCTGGCCCTGCCACCCGCCCGTAGCCGGCGGCCGGTAGCCGGAGTTCGGCAGCGGCGCCGACGGCGGCGTCGGGCCTGGCTGCGACAGCTGAGGCGTCGCCGGCGGGGCCTGCCAGGCACCGGGTGTCGCGGCCGGCGTCGCGCGGTTGAACGGCGGGGCCGGTGTCGGCACCGGCGGGCCGGGTACCGGCGGGCGGCCGGGCCCCGGGTAGGGGGAGCCGGTCGGTGGCGGACCGGGAATCGGGCCCGGCCGGGGCGGGAACTGCTGGGGCGGTCGGGTGTAGCCGCCGGGGTAGCCGGGCGGCGGGGTGTGCGGGCCGGCCGGGCGCCCCGGGACGATCGGCGGCCCGGAGACTGGCGGCCCGGAGAACTGGGCGCTCGGGGTGGCGGTTGTGCCGTGCGCGGCCTCCCGAATTTCGTCATCGACGCGGATCTTGACGTCGGACCTGGTCAGCCAGGTCGGGCCGAATGCGGCGACGCTGGCCCTGGCGAGCTCGAGGGCGAACTCGTTGGCGTCGCCGAACCGGGTCGACGGGTCCTTGGCGAGGGTGCGCATGATCACCGCCGCGACCTGCGGCGGTGCCGCCACCAGGGCGTCCGGCATGACGTGCAGGTGGTGGTGGGTCAGCGGCTGCACGCCCATCGGCCGGCCGAACAGCGGCCGCTCACTGATCATCTCGTAGAGCACCCCGGCCAGCGCGTACAGGTCGGTCGCGGGGAACAGTCGGCCGCCGAGGATCTGCTCCGGCGCCATGTAGCGGGGCGTGCCGAGGATCGCGCTGGCCGTCGTCTCGGCGCCGTCGAAGATCTTCGCGATGCCAAAGTCGGTGACCTTCAGCAGGCCGGAGCCGTCGAACATGATGTTGTCCGGCTTGATGTCACGGTGCAGGACGCCTGCCGCGTGTGCCGTGGACAGCGCCGCGGCCGCCGCGATGCCGACCGCGCAGACGGTCTCCTGGTTGATCTTGCCGCCCTGGATGCGCTGCTTGAGCGTGCCGCCGGACAGCAGCTCCATCACCAGCAGGCAGGTGCCCTCGTGCTCGACGTAGTCGTGAACCCGGACGATGTGCGGGTGGTCGAGCTCGGCGAGCACCCGGGCCTCCGCCAGGAAGCGGGCCCGCAGCTCGGGGTCGTCGGAGGTGTCGAGAAGGATCTTGATCGCGACCTTGCGGCCGATGAGCCGGTGTTGGCCGGCGAGCACAAGGCCATACCCGCCCTTGCCGAGGTCGCCTTCGACCTGGTAGCCGGGGAGGGCTGCCTCCACCAGAGAACGATCGATGAGCAAGGTCTGGTCCCGTTCGCCGCCGGCCCCGGAGATGAACGCGGAGAAACAAAAACGCGAAGGCCGCGCCCGGGCCGCAAACGCGCCTTCGTCGTGTACCCGGCGATACTACGGCCTGGTGCCCCCCACTTCCCCCCTGGCAGGGCGCACTTGGTGGCCGTCGGATGGCCGACATGGCGGCAGTACACCCGCACAGGGGCGCAGTCGCTTCCCTGTTGTCCCGGTGGTGTCCCGGGCGGCGGCCCGCGGGCGGATTACGGCTGACGTTCTGGCTGACTGCCCACAGTTCCCCTGGCCTTGGTTCCGCCGACGGGCGGGGCGTGGAGACTGACCGCAGCAGTCAGGGTGCCGAGAGGTCGAAGGGCGGTCACGCGATGTCGAGTTCAGTGCCGAGCTCCGAGTCGTCCCCGGCGGGCAGTGCGCCCGTCGCGAGCACGGAGCCTGTCGTGATCACGCAGACGCCCGAGTGGGCGGCGCTGCGCGCGCACCACGCCGAGCTCGCCGGAACGGGCCTGCGCGCGCTGTTCGCGGCCGACCCGGGCCGGGCCGAGACGCTGTCCGCCGAGGCCGACGGCCTCTTCCTGGACTACTCGAAGAACCTGGTCACGCCGGAGACCATGCGGCTGCTGCTGGCGCTCGCCGAGCGGGCCGGGGTCGCGGACCGGGCGGAGGCGATGTTCAGCGGCGAGCACATCAACACCACCGAGGGCCGGGCCGTGCTGCACACCGCGCTGCGCGCCCCCGCGGGCGAGACCGTGCTGGTCGACGGCGTGAACGTCGTGCCGCAGGTACACGCCGTGCTCGGCAGGATGTACGAGTTCGCCGACCGCGTCCGCTCCGGGGTGTGGACGGGCGCCACCGGCAAGCACATCCGCACGGTCGTGAACATCGGCATCGGCGGCTCGGACCTCGGCCCGGCGATGGCCGCCGACGCGCTGCGCACCTTCGCCGACCGGTCGCTGCAGAGCCGTTTCGTTTCCAATGTCGACGGTTCGGACATCTGGGAGGCGACGCACGACCTGGACCCGGCCGAGACGCTGTTCATCATCTCGTCCAAGACGTTCACCACGCTGGAGACGATCGCCAACGCGAAGACCGCGCGGTCCTGGCTGGTCGGCGCGCTCGGCGAGGACGCCGTCCCGTACCACTTCGTCGCGGTGTCGACAAATGCGGAGAAGGTCGCCGAGTTCGGTATCGACACGGCGAACATGTTCGAGTTCTGGGACTGGGTGGGCGGCCGGTACTCAATGGACTCGGCCATCGGGCTGTCGCTCGTGGTGGCGATCGGGCCGGAGAACTTCCGCGAGCTACTCGCGGGTTTCCGGGCGATGGACGTGCATTTCCGCACCACGCCGCTGGAGCGCAACCTGCCCGTCCTCCTCGGGCTGATCGGATTGTGGTACCGCGACTTCTTCGGCCTGCAGACCCACGCCGTGCTGCCCTACAGCCACTACCTGAGCCGGTTCCCGGCATACCTGCAGCAGCTCGACATGGAGAGCAACGGCAAGTCGGTCGACCGGGCCGGCCGGCCGGTCACCACCGACACCGGGCCGGTCGTCTGGGGTACTCCGGGCACCAACGGGCAGCACGCCTACTACCAGCTGCTGCACCAGGGCACGACGGTCATCCCGGCCGACTTCATCGGGTTCGTCGCCCCGCCGCACCCCGAGGTGGGCGGCAGCGGCACAGCCGACCAGCACGTGCTGCTGATGGCCAACTTCTTCGCCCAGACCGAGGCGCTGGCGTTCGGGAAGACCGCGGCGGAGGTCTCGGCCGAGGGCGTCGCCGCGGGTCTGGTGCCGCACAAGGTGTTCACCGGCGACCGGCCGACGAACACGCTGCTCGCCCCAGCCCTGACGCCGTTCACCCTGGGCCAGCTGATCGCGCTGTACGAACACAAGGTGTTCACGCAGGGCACGATCTGGGGGATCAACAGCTTCGACCAGTGGGGTGTGGAGCTCGGCAAGGTGCTCGCCGGCCGGATTGTTCCGGAGCTGGCGGCGGCGGCGGAGCCCGAGCTCGCCCACGACAGCTCTACCAGCGCGCTCATCCGCCGGTTCCGTGCCGGCTTCGCCGCGACGCTCCCGGCGGCCGCCGGGTCCTGAGTCGGCCACCCCGCTGTTACTCTCCGTAACCAATCTGCGGACGGGGATCGGGGATGAGATGCGGGTCGACGCGGGGGCTCTGCGGATGTCCGTGTACCGCGACTGGCAGGGCGGGTCGGGGGGGAACAGACAGGGCGGGTCGGGTGGGAACGGATA